>Ga0209415_10010626_pt1 | contig 15617 bp, 16 predicted proteins | sample PeaSoiSIISIP2007_FD_187696 | JGI IMG/M metagenome (GOLD analysis project Ga0209415, IMG submission 187696) | Peat soil microbial communities from Weissenstadt, Germany - SII-SIP-2007 (SPAdes) (version 2) | ecosystem: Environmental > Terrestrial > Soil > Wetlands > Peat | place: Germany... | reverse complement strand
TCGCGCGAGCCTAAGAGCCTGGCCGCCGTGATCGGTAAAGCATCCGGCGACGGACTCACGCTCGAAATGATCGCCAACCGCGGCGTCAAGGTCTGGCCTGAGGGCTCCCCGGAAACCCTCTGCACCGACGATTTCCGCTGCCGCTTCCTGGGCAGCAGTGTCACCCCCAAGCAGATCGTCTCCCTTCTCGATCGCATCGTGGGTCTCGGCCTTCCGATCGGAATGACGAATAGTCTGCGCAACTACGACGGCAAGGCCGGATTCACGCTGGCCCAAGGCCAATAACATGGTGGCAGTCATCATGGGCAGCAAGTCCGACTGGGAGACGATGCGTCACTGTTGTGACGTTCTCACTCAGTTCGGCGTCCCCCATGAAAAGCGCGTGCTCTCCGCCCATCGCACCCCCCACGCCACGGCCGAATTCATCTCCGGCGCGGAACAGCGAGGCGTCAAAGTGATCATCGCCGCCGCCGGAGGCGCAGCTCATCTGGCCGGTGTCGCCGCCGCGCACACTCTGCTCCCAGTGCTCGGAGTCCCCATGGAAAACGGCTCGCTCAAAGGCATGGACTCGCTGCTCTCGACCGTCCAGATGCCAGGCGGAATTCCCGTGGGCACACTCGCCATCGGTAAACCCGGAGCCACCAACGCCGCGCTCTTGGCGGTGGCGATTCTCGCAACGAACGACGCCGCCCTCCGCGACAAACTCCGCGCCTTCCGCGAGGAACAAAGCAAAAAGGTTCTCGCCGAAACACTCTAGGAGGGCAGGCTTTAGCCTGCGCCGGGCTTCAGCCCCGCCATAAGGTCAGAAGTGCTGTCTTCCATCCGCGATTGGATCAAGAACGCCCGCTCCATCGCGGTCCTCACCGGCGCCGGCATCTCCGCCGAAAGCGGCATTCCGACCTTCCGCGACGCCGGCGGCCTTTGGAAAAACTTTCGCGCCGAGGACTTGGCTACGCCAGAAGCCTTCGCCCGTGATCCCAAATTCGTCTGGGAGTGGTACGACTGGCGCCGCAGCCTGATCGCCAAGGCCGAACCCAACGCCGGCCACCTCGCAATCGCCGAGCTCGAGAAACGCACACCTGACTTCACTCTCATCACCCAAAATGTCGACGGCCTTCACGACCGCGCCGGCTCCACCCACCTGCTCAAAGTCCACGGCGATATCTGGACCCTTCGCTGCACCCTCTGCGGCCGCGAGCGGCACGACCCTCGCCCGTCCCTCCCCGAGCTCCCTCCGAAATGCACCTGCGGAGCGATCGAACGTCCCGGCGTCGTCTGGTTCGGCGAGAATCTTCCGCCCGAAATCTGGGCGCAAGCCGAGCAGGCAGCGTCCGCAGCCGAAGTCTTCCTGGTGGTCGGAACTTCCGCGTTGGTCTACCCGGCCGCGGGACTGGTGCATCTTGCTAAGGCTTCGGGCGCTAAAGTAGTAGAAGTGAATCCGGCGGAGACGCCTGTTTCGGGGATGGTCGATTTCTCCTGGCGCGCCCCTGCTGCAGAAGCTTTGCCCCAACTCGTCTCATAGATTTACGACATGAAGATCTGCTACCTCGACGCTTTCTCCGGGATCAGCGGCGACATGACCGTCGGCGCCCTGCTCGATGCCGGGGCTCCGGCCGAAGCGTTGCTCGATGCGCTCCGCAGCCTGGACACGGGTGCGCGCTTCGAGGTCGAGAAAACCGCCCGCGGCGGCGTCGCCGCCTCAAAATTCCGCGTCCATCCAGATGCAGCACCCGCCAAGCACCGCCACCTTTCGCACATCCTGAAGATGATTGAGAGCGCGCCCCTCAGCGCGCGCGCCCAAGCCGCCGCCTCCGCGGTCTTCCTCAGGCTCGGCGAAGCCGAAGCCGGCGTGCACGGCGTGCCCGTCGAAAAAGTTCACTTCCATGAAGTCGGAGCGGTCGATTCTATTGCCGATATCGTCGGAGCCTGCGTCGCGCTCGACCTACTTGACATCTCCGAGGTGCATGCGTCTCCGATCAACGTCGGCAGCGGGACCGTCCAAACCGAGCACGGACTGCTTCCCGTACCCGCGCCCGCCACGGCCGCACTGCTCGCAGGAAAACCCATTTATTCACGCGGTCCCGAGGTCGAACTGACCACGCCCACCGGCGCTGCGCTCGCCGTAACGCTCGCCTCCAGCTTCGGGCCACTCCCCGCCATGCGAATCTCGTCCATCGGCCACGGCGCGGGCGATCGCGATTTCAAACAGCACGCCAACGTGCTCCGCGTCTTGATCGGCGACCGCGCCGATGTCCCCGAAGCGACCCTGGTCAGCGTCATCGAAGCCAACATTGACGATTCCAGCCCTCAAGTCCTCGGCTACGCGCTCGAAAAGCTGATGGACGCGGGCGCGCTCGACGCCGCGCTCTCGCCCTTGCAGATGAAGAAGAACCGACCGGGCTCTCTGCTTCGCGTGATCGCCAAGCCCGAAGATCAGGAGCGCCTGGCGCAGATTATCTTCGCCGAAACCTCCACGCTAGGCCTGCGTATTCATGCCGCCGAGCGCCGCGTCGAGCCCCGCAGCATGGTGGAAATCGAAACGCCGTATGGTCGCATTCGCGGCAAAGTTTCCGCGCAGGGCGCCTTCGCGCCCGAGTTCGACGACTGCAAAGCGATCGCGCAACGCACCGGCACTCCCCTGCCACGCGTGCTCGCCGCCGCGCAAGAATCGTACCTCAAGAATCGCTAAAATGTGCGCCACAATGGGGACTGGACTCCGATTTCGAAGAACAATAGTCGAGTGTGTCCGAGCTATTGCCCCGAAATCGGTGACCTGTCCCCATTGTGAGGACCCACAACACCGAAAATGAGCAAATACTACCTCACCACGCCGATCTACTACGTCAACGCCGCTCCGCACATCGGCCACACCTACACCACCATCGCCGCCGATGCGATCAAGCGCCTGAAGCGCATGCAGGGTTTCGAGCCGGTGATCCTCGCCACCGGCACCGATGAGCATGGCCAGAAGATCGAGCGCGCCGCCGCGGCGGCCGGCAAGTCGCCGCAGAAGTTCACCGATCTCATTTCTAACGAGTTCCGCCAGCAGTGGAAGACACTCGATCTGCAAATCGACCGGTTCCAGCGCACTACCGACCCCAAGCACGCCAAAGTCGTCCAGGACCTGTTCGATCGCTGCGTCAAGAGCGGCTACGTCTACAAGGGCAGCTACACCGGCCAATACTGCGTTTTCGATGAACTCTACGTCAACGAGGCCAAGCCCGGCGATCCTTGCCCGGATTGCGGACGCCCCACCGAAACCGTCACCGAAGAGAATTTCTACTTCAAGCTGTCGGCGTTCCAGGAACGACTGCTCAAGTTTTACGAAGACAATCCCGAATTCATTCGCCCGGAAGCGCGCCGCAACGAGGTTCTCGCCTTCGTGAAGCAGGGCCTTCAGGACGTCTCCATCAGCCGGACCACCATCAAATGGGGCGTTCCCGTCGCGAACCATGCCCCGCACGTCTTCTACGTCTGGTTCGATGCGCTGTCGACGTACATGAGCGCGGTTGGTGGTGCAGAAGCCGGCGAAGGCCTCTGGCCCGCCGACTTGCACCTGATCGGCAAGGAGATCCTGCGCTTCCACGCCGTCTATTGGCCGGCATTCTTGTGGGCCGCGGACCTTCCCTTACCCAAGAAACTCTTCGCCCATGGCTGGCTGCTCTTCGAAAACGACAAGATGAGCAAGTCCAAGGGCAACATGGTGCGCGCCACGCCCATCAAGGAGGCGCTCGGCGCCGATGCTCTCCGCTACTTCCTGCTGCGCGAAGTAGTCTTCGGCCAGGACGGCAATTTCAGCTACGACGCCCTGGTTCAGCGCTACAATTCCGACCTCGCCAACGGCTTGGGCAACCTTGCCACCCGCACGCTGGCGATGATTCATCAGAACTACAGCGGCACCATTCCGAACGGGCCCGGCGACCCCGCCATCGCCCAAGCCGCGAGAATCGCCGTCGACAGCGCCCTCGATTCCTTCGAGTGGCTGAACTTCTCCAAGGCCCTGGAAACCATCTGGACTCTGATCAGCGCCGTCGACAAGTTCATCGTCGAGCGGGCTCCCTGGAACCTGGCGAAATCGGGCGACACAGCCAAGCTCGCCGATACGCTCTATACCTCTGCCGAAGCCTTGCGGATCGTCACCATTCTGGTCTATCCGGTGATCCCCGAATCGGCCGCCAAGATCTGGGCACAGCTCGGATTCCGAACTCCGCTGGATGCCATCCGCACTGCGGATCTGGAATGGGGAAAGCTTGCCTCCGGGCAGGAGATCGAACCAGCAAGTGGAGTGTTTCCAAGGGCTGACGTAAAAACTGTGATCGAAAAGATGAGGGAAGGCGAAGCCGCCGAATTGGTTCGCCAGCAAACCCTCATGGGCGTGGCTCCGCCACCTTCGGTTGCCGCGGAGGGTGGCTCACACATCACGATCGACGACTTCTCCAAGGTCGACCTCCGCGTCGGCGAAGTCAAATCCGCCAATGCCGTCAAGGGCGCGGACAAGTTACTTCACCTGCAGGTTGATATCGGCGAGCCTCAACCGCGCTCGATTGTGGCTGGAATTGCATTAGCTTACAAGCCGGAAGCTCTAGTAGGACGTAAAGTCGTGATCGTCGCCAACTTGGCGCCGCGCAAGTTGCGCGGTCTGGAATCGCAGGGCATGATCGTCGCCGCATCGCTTGAAGGCGGCAACCCTGTACTGGCCAGCTTCCTTGAAGATGTACCGATCGGTGCGCGGCTAAAGTGATTGACAGTCATTGCCACCTGGATAACCCCCAGTTCGATCCCGATCGCGAGGCCGTCATTGACCGCGCCCTGGCCGCCGGCGTCGAGCGGATGGTCGTCATCGGTACCGGCGAAGGTCCGCCGGACGTCGAAGCCGGTATCCGGCTGGCGGATCGCCACGAAGCAATTTATGCCACCGTCGGCGTCCACCCCCACGACGCCTCCAAGGCCACTCCGGACACCTACAAACACCTGCGGGACCTGCTGAAGCACCCCAAGGTCATCGCCCTGGGCGAGATCGGCCTCGATTATCACTACGATCATTCGCCGAGGGAGGTCCAGCGCGAGGCATTCCTTCAGCAGATGCTGATCGCAGGAGAAGCCGGCAAACCCATCGTCATACACACGCGCGAGGCCTGGGAGGACACCATCGCTCTGCTCGAAGTCTACTGGAGACCCTACGGGCTGGGCGGCATCATGCACTGCTTTTCCGGCGGACCCATGGAAGCCAAGCGCTGCCTCGATCTCGGATTCCACCTGAGCTTCGGCGGAATCGTCACCTTCCCCAAAGCAATCGACGTTCAGGAAGCCGCGCGCAGCACACCGTCCGACCGGATTCTGATCGAGACCGATGCGCCTTACCTCGCGCCCGTCCCATATCGCGGCAAGCGTAACGAGCCCGCCTTCGTCGCCCAAACGGCGCGCAAGCTGGCTGAGCTCCGCGGCGTCGCGCCGGAAGAGATCGCCCGCATGACTACGGAAAACTTTCTGGGACTCGTCGGTAAGACTTAGTAGCGGCCGCGGCCTCCACCGCCCCCACCGCCACGGTTTCCACCCCGTCCACCGCCGCCGCCAAATCCTCCGCCGCGAGGACCGCCGCGACCACCGCCACCGCCAAACCCGCCCGCCGGTTTCGGCCGCGCTTCATTGACATTCAAGGCACGACCGTTCATTTCGGCGCCGTTGAGCTGTTGAATCGCGGTCTCCGCCTCGTGCTGGTCGGGCATTTCGACAAACGCAAAACCCCGGGGCTGGCCCGTATCGCGGTCCGTCACGATGTTGACGCGTTCCACGTTCCCGTACTGCGCGAATGCGGCATGCAGCTCGTCCTGGGTGGTCTGGAAACTGAGATTCCCGACAAAGATGTTCATCTGAGCTTGGCTCCTTTGCGATTCAAACTGTCTTTGTCAGACTGCGGTGGACGCCAGGGCAAAGACATTCGCCAGTTTACCACTTGAGAGCTTGTTGAAAAGCGCTGGGGACAACCGCTCCATCACTGTCGCGGCTCGGCACGCACATCACCGATTCCGAGCCGCGAGAGTCATCGAGCGGAGTTAAGATGTGTCGCTTCAGACGCTCAAAACCGGGCAGGACGCCTGCTGAATGATCCCGTATGCATGCGACTGTAGTGCGCCCAGCGCATGGGGAAGCGATCCTCGCCCGATGACGACCAGGTCGGCCTGCTCCTGGCGCGCTTCCGCCGTGACGGTTTCGATCAGTTTGCCCACCACGGTGCGTAAGGGAGCGTCGACGCCGGCGCCCCGCCGCAACGACTCGATCTGAGTGGTGGCTTCATTGCGGACCTCTTCCTGCAGCCGGCGTTCGCTGGGCAGGCTCAGGATATCGCTGATCGGAGCAACCACATGCAGCAGTTTTAGCGTCGCGCCCATTTTCTGGCTATACTCCGCTGCCCACTGCATCACCTTGATGGTTTCCGCCGTCCGATCGACCGCACAGAGTACGGTTCGGGGCACATCCGGCGAGGACTGCACTTCCGCGTGAGCGGCGGTCCACACCGGGCATTGCGAATCGTGCAGAACTTTGGCTGTGACCGAGCCGATCAGCACGGTTCGGAATGTCCCCAGCCCGTGCGTGGGCATCATGATCAGGTCCACGCGCTTGGTTCGGGCAAACTGCACGATCTTGAAGGCGGCGTCTCCCAGAATCGTGCTGGTCTCCACCTTCAATCCGGCGAACATCGCCGCCGCGGCCTTGTCCAGGTGGCCCTTCAGCTCCACCGCTGGCGCGGCCGCACCGGTCAGGATGGGCATGTCCGGAGCCTTGTTGTCCCAAACAGCCGGGATCGCACCGAGCAGCGTGACCTTCGCTCCAAAGCGGCACGCTACCGCACGCACATAGGGCGCGACCAGCGTGCATTGATGCGAGAAATCATACGGAAACAGGATGTGTTCGATCTTCGGCATAGGTCCCTCTTCGCGAAGTGCAGTTGTAAGACCATTCCGCACGTGCAATGTTTTGGGGTGTTCTGAGGCCCTAGCCGCGCGAAATCGCACAGGGATGGGGCCCAGGCTGGGTCACCGGGCGCATCCTGTCGCACGCCGCTTTGCTACACTCAAACATTCCCCATGGCATTCGGCAAGATCGGCCAGACGCTCTCGGCCATCGAGATTTTCGACTTGGTACGCACCGACCTGGACCAGGTAGAACGCGAGATCGGCCTGGAGTCCATCGCCTCGGTGGAGGCGATCACCTATATCGGCCAGTACCTGCAATCCGGCGGAGGCAAGCGGCTGCGCCCTATCCTGGTTTTGCTGTGCGGAAAGTTGTGCGGCACTTTGCGCACGACGACGCCTGGACCGGCCAATGCAGGGCTGACACGCATCGCGGCAGTGATGGAGATGATCCACACCGCAACGCTGGTCCATGACGATGTCATCGACATGGCCAAGACGCGCCGCGGCCGGCCGTCCATCAACGTGGTGTGGGGCAACCATACTTCGGTCCTGGCGGGCGACTGGCTGTACATGCAGGCGTTCCACGTGGCTCTGCGCGAGCGAAATTTCGCGATTCTAGACGTCCTGATCACCCTCACGCAGATGATGGTGGAGGGCGAGCTGTTACAGCTTGAGCGTATCGGCAAAATCGGCGTGACCGAAGCCGATTACATGGAGCTGATCGACCGCAAGACCGCAAGCCTTTTCTCGGCCTGCGCGCGCCTGGGCGCCGTATGCGCGAACGCCGGCGACGAAGTGGAAGCCCGCCTGGGCGAATACGCCTGGAACCTGGGCATCGCGTTCCAGTTGATCGACGATATCCTCGATTTCACGTCGCGCGAGAAAATCCTCGGCAAGCCAGTGGGCAACGATCTGCGCGAGGGAAAAGTCACCTTGCCGCTGATCTACGCACTCGAAACCGCCGAACCCGAGGAGCGCAAACTCGTCGAAACCGTGCTCACCGACGGCAACTATGACCAGGTGCCGTGCGCCAAGATCCTGCACATCCTCAACCGGCATGGCTCGATCGAGCGCGCGCAGGAACGTGCCCTCAGCTTCACCCGCAAGGCCCGCGAAATCATCGCCAGCTTCCCAGAATCGCCGTACCAGAAGGCGCTGACGGCGGTCACGGATCTGGTCACCGACCGCGATCACTAGTGGGGTCGGCCTTTCAAGGCCGCAGCTGGGCTTCCGCCCAGCTTATCGTCCCTTGTGGCGCAACACTCTTGAGGGGACGCTAGACTCGGGAGATGCGATCCGTCGGAGAATTCATCAAGGAATGGTTCCAGGAATGGTGGGGCTTGATGGGTTGCGGAGCCTTCACCTTTCTTGGAATCTACGTCGCGGCGGCCAATAGAAGTAATGTGTGGGTCGTTGGCAGCAGCGCGGTGCTTGGCTCCGCTCTGGTTTTTGTAGCTTCCTATCGTGCATGGAAAAGACAGAACACGGCGAGGATTCAGGCTGAGACAGAACTAAAGGCCATCGTGGATGGCCTGAATGGGCCTGAGGTGTGGCTTTCGTTTCAGACCTCCAATATGTGGACCGGCTTCACAGCGGAGAATCGAAGTGGGAATGTCGATGCCATCAAAGTTTCGTTCGATCCGCTAGAGACGAGAGGATACCGGCTGGAATGCGAAGTTCTTCCACATCTTCGCCACGGCGTAGGTCCACAGCCGTTGAAAGCCAAGATGACTCGCAAGAACGACGGGGAAACGTTCCTAGCGATCGACCTGAAGGACGTGCTCAGTGACTCCTGCGCAAACTATCACTGCTCGTTGAGTTTCACCCTTAGATACTCGGACCCTAGGGGGCATCGCTCCATGCGGAGGGTCACTGTATCAGCCAATCAGGTTGCTCTAAAGATGGCGATTCCACCCCAGATACTCAATCACGGGATTGAACCGGATCGCGGCGCAGGGTGAGCCAAACCAGACTGTTGCCTTATGAAGAGCGCCGGCTGGAAAGCCGGCGGCAGGCTCGAAAGCCTGACCCCACGTCTGCCATCAACCACTGCTATACAAGCCGTTAGCCCGAATGTATCCGGCGACGGCCTTGGGCAATTCCGCCGGTGTCTCCCCGCGCGCCAGCGCCGCCCGGATCTCCGACGACGACACCGGCAACGCGACGGTTTCCAACCGGTGAACGCGCGCTCCGGGAGGGCTCGAGTACTGGTGCCCCGGCCGCGTGACCACGATAAATTCCACTTCGCGCACCACGTCCTGCCAGCGGAACCAGGTCTGAATTTCGGCGAAGGCGTCAGCGCCGATCACGAAGAACACGTCGCCGCCCATCGCCTTCACGCGCTCGATGGTGTAGATGGAATAGCTCGTGCGCGATTCTTCTTCCAGGCGCGACGGCAAGAAACGCGCATCTTCCTTGCACGCGAGCTCCACCATTTTGTAGCGATGCTCGTACGGCGTGCCGGCTTCCTTATGGGGCGGATTCGCGGCCGGAATGAACAGGACCTGGTCGAGCGCGAAGGCGTCGGCCGCCTCACGCGCCACCACCAGGTGAGCGCGATGGATGGGGTCGAAGGTCCCGCCAAATATCGCCCGTCTCATAAAAGGTGCCGCAAAAGCTCCGCTTCGTTCTCGATCTCGATCCCTATGCGTAAACAGTGTATTGTAAGCGGCGGAGGCACCCCCGCGGGCAGATTCATCATGTCCTTTTCAGTTGTCCACAGCGCTTGCGCGCCCGCGGCCATGGCCTGGCGGCCAATTTCTTCCAGATCGCCCGCGGTGTAGCGATGATGATCCCGGAACACCAAGCGCGGCGCTGCGCGGATGCCTAGTGTTTCGAGCGTCCGCCAGAAAGTCCGTGGCTGGCCGAGTCCGCAGAAGGAGCCTATAGGGCTCGCGAGCTCGCCCTCCGGGACGCGGACGACAACTCGCGCCCGGAAAATCGGTGCTCGAGGATTGTAGCGCCGGATCAGCCGCTCGATCCCCGTGTGCCGATTCTCCGCGCGCGTAATGACGACGGCCGTGGCACGGGACAGCGCGGTGAACGGCTCGCGCAGCCGGCCGAGAGGGAAAACACCGCCGCCCAGCGGATCCAGAGCGTCGATCAACACAATGTCCCGATCGCGGTGCAATCGGAAATGCTGGAATCCGTCGTCCAGCAAGAATACGTCCGGCTTCAATTCCCGCTCCATGCGACGGCCAACTTCATAGCGATCAGAGCCGATCCCCACATGCGCCGCGGCCTGCCGCACGTACGTCTGCGCCTCGTCGCCGGTCTCTTCTACCAGTGCGGTCCCGCCGCGGGGGACGATCACATCCAAGCGCGACTTCCGGCCGTAACCACGTGTCAGGATAGCCGGGTTTCTTCCGGCTTCGGCCAACTTCTGCGCCAAATGGGCCACGAACGGCGACTTCCCCGCCCCACCCATCGCGAGTGCGCCAACGCTGATCACGGGCGTGGCAAGCTTCTGCGAGTGAGTTCGCGCGATGTTCAGGGAGTGGCCTGCCGTCCAGATCGCGGCCAGCGGTCCGCGAGTGAGCCGTGCCTCTAAGGTATGGGGAGGATCGGGCACCGACTCTTCGACGGCCGCCAGGATTTGTCCTGCAACGTGTTCCGCAGTTCCGCGCTTCGTCATCGCAAGTGCTCGCGCGCGCGCGCCAATGTCCGACGCATGACCGGGATTTTCGAGCAACGACTCCACCGCGCCTGCGAGCGCATCCGGACCATCGATCTTGACAACTGCGTCGGCAGCTGAAAACTCCTCCATGATGGCCGCGAAGTTTTCCATATGCGGCCCAACGATCACGGGCTTCCCGAAATAGGCTGGCTCCAGAATGTTGTGCCCACCCCTTCGCGGCAACGTCCCGCCCATGAACACGACCGTGGCGCGTTCAAAGAGTCCCGCGAGTTCGCCGATGGAATCGAGTAGCAGCACTCCTGGCAATTTCAACGCATCCAAGCCGCCTTCCGAGCGACGAACAAATGAAACGCCCGCTTGCGCGAGCTTCGTGGCGACCACGGGAAACCGTTCCGGCCGCCGCGGGGCCAATATGAGTAACAGCCCGGAATGATGCGGGCTGATTCTCTTGAATGCCTCGATCACCACATCGTCTTCGTCGGGATCGCCGGCCTCCACCGGTGCAGTGGTGCTGGCCGCGATCCATATGGGGTCGCCAATTAAGTCCAGCGCAACGCCCGTAGCCGGCGTGAAATCGTACTTCAGGTTCCCCGCGACGCGAACGCGCTCCTCCGGCGCACCCGCCATCAAGTAACGCTCGCGATCCTGCTGGCTCTGGACCAGAATCGCGTCCGGCCACCGCAGAACGTGCTGGAAGAACCCGCGCCAGCGCCGGTACCGGGGCAACGCGCGATCGGAAATCCGTCCGTTGACGACTATCAGGCTCGCTCCCGCACGCTTTGATTCGCGATAGAGATTCGGCCAGATTTCGGTTTCGAGCACGATCACCACGGCCGGGCGGATCCGCCGCAGGACACGCCGGATCACCGAACGATAGTCGAGGGGGGCGTAGAATACGCCATTGGCGAGCCCTACCAGTCGCCGACCGGCGACTTCTCGGCCCGCCAGTGTACCGACCGATACGAAAATTTCGGCATGCGGCTGAACACGTCGCACTCGCTGGATAAGTTCGATAGCCGAGAGCACCTCGCCCACCGAAACCGCGTGAAACCAGAAGGAGCCGGGACCCGTCGGCTTAAAGGACGGGGGCAGGAACCCGAACCGTTCCCCGAGCCGGTCGAAATACCGCGGGTCGCGCAAACCTCGATAGAGTAGATACAGGACCAGCGCCGGGCTAAGCGCGATCTGGAGAACCTGGTAGAGGAAATAGATGAAACGAGTCGCGTTAATCGTTCTCTTGAGTATACCGGCGGCGATGGCGGTGGACAAGGACAAAGGCCGCTTCGTCCCGGGTCCGGCATCGTCGTATTCCGGCCATCAAACTCAGGAAGGGCTCACCATCGCGGCCGTCCCCTACATCACCGAGGAACAGGCTAAATCGGCGTTCGCCAAGGTGAACCCTTACGACCACGGCATTCTTCCCGTCCTGGTGATCATCGAAAACAATTCCGGCCGCGCGCTGCGGCTGGATCTGAAGGTTCAGTTCGTCGATCCGGACAATCACCACCTGGACGCGTTCCCGCCGGATGACCTGATTTATTACCAGGGCATCAAGAAGCCGCCCCATATCGGGCCGGCGACTTCGCTGCCCATTCCGCTGCCGCGTTCCCACAAAAAAGGACCGCTGAATACGCCGGAAATCGTGAACCGGGCGCTTTCGGTGAAACTGATTCCTGCCGGCGAAAAGGCGTACGGGTTCTTCTACTTCGAGGCGGAGTACAGCTCGGGATCGAAACTCTATATGAACGGCTTGAGCGACGCCTCCACCGGCAAGGAGTATTTCTACTTCGATCTGCCGCTGGAAACGAAGTAGCAGGGCGTTTTCAAGAGCGCAAAGGGCGCGGCGCGCGCCATCAGGCATGAGTCAGAACTGATCGCGCCGCGCTCCGTTTTGCGCGATCAAGATTAGAAATTCACTATCGCCGCAAACGACACTGGGTCCAAACTCGCGCCGCCCACCAGAGCCCCATCCAGGTCTTCCTGCGCCATCAGGCCCTTGATGTTGTCGGGCTTCACGCTGCCGCCATAGAGGATCCGGCAAGCCTGGCTAGCGTCGTGGCCGAAGCGCGCGCCAACCTGCTCCCGCAGGAAATGGTGCGCTTGGGCGGCGATCTCGGGAGTGGCCGTGCGGCCGGTGCCGATGGCCCAGACCGGCTCGTAGGCGATGACCACATGCGCGAACTGCTCAGGGGTAAGCCCACAAATTCCGCCCGCGCACTGCTTCGCCAGGACGTGCTCGGTCAACCCGCCTTCACGCTCCTCCAGGCGCTCGCCGACACAGACGATCGGAGTCAGCCCGGCTTCGAGCGCAGCAGCCGTCTTTTTGAAAACCGACTCGTCGGTTTCGCCGAAATACTGGCGGCGCTCGCTATGGCCGACGATCACCCAGTGGCATCCAGCCGCCACCAGCATCGGAGCGGAAACCTCGCCGGTATAAGCGCCTTCCTTGAGCCAGAACAGATCCTGCGCGCCGATGCCGATGTTGGTTCCACGCGCGGCTTCGACCGCGGCGCCTATATCCACGAAGGGGGGACAGACTACAATTTCCGCGCGACTTGATGCGGCGACTAAAGGGGCGAGATCGTGCACAAACCCGGCAGCTTCACCCGGGTTTTTGTACATCTTCCAGTTACCGGCGATGACCGGTCTACGCATGAATCCAGGATAACCGCTCCATCACTGTCGCGGCTCCGCAGACAGGCTTCGCGGCCACTACGTCAGGCGGATGCCGCGGAAGGAATCGATCAGCGCGAAGTTCGTCCGGACCTCGCTGATCTGCTCGCCGCGTTGCTCGATATGGATTTCTTCGACGTTGCCCAGGTTACCGTCGGCGGCCATGCGGAGATACTCGATCTTGGCCGGATCGATACCCATGATGCGGCAGCAGGTGGCGTCCACGGCAGGGAGGTCGCTTCCCATCACCAGCACATTCGCGGGCTTGGGAGTCCCCTGAATCGGGCCGTTGCCTTCCATGCCCACGATGCCGTCGACAATCGCGAAGCTGCGGCGGAAAATGCGATTTAACTCCACGATCGATTCGGGGATTCCGATGTGGTGCAGCTCGTTCTTGGGCCAGCCATAGACCGATCCCGGAACCAGGCCGAAGAAATTCTTCATGGAGAGCGTTGCGCCCGCCCAATGATGGGTTTTCATCTTGGCGAGTGAAACCACCAGGTCGGCCCGCAGCGCAGTGTTGGGGAAATACATTTCGTTGCGATCCGCGAACTTCTGTACCGGACTCACATCGTCGCGGTTCAGGTCCACGAACAGATCGTCAAAGTGCGAAATGTCCCGGTAGTGGGCCATCTCCACCAGCGAATAGGTATCGCGGCGGTGACCGGGGCCTTCGCCGATGATCACTTCTGCCGCGCCCAGCGCCCGGAACACGTCATAGGCTGCCGCAACCACAGAAACATCCGTATTGATGCAGGTGTTCGGATCGAACTCCACCAGATTCGGCTTGAGCAGAACTTTTTGATCGCGAACGTCCAGCCCGCACTCGCGGACGCCCTGCAGAATGCGTTCGGCCAGATCATCGGTATAGGAAGAAGCTTTTACGATCGCCACAGGCGAGGGACCGGCGGGCGAATTACGGCGCGAGCGCACGCCTTCCCAGCCCGCGTAACCGGCCAGCAGGCCAGCGCCGGCCAGAGGAAAGAAATCTCGCCGTCTGATCTTCACCCTGAAACCTCCGTCTTCAGCAACCCGTAATTTCCATCCGACGCGCCCAACGCTTCGAGCGCCACCACCATCAGATCCGGCGAGCCGGGTCCCGCCAAGGGATTCAAAACGTCGGGGACGGCCACTCCGTGCAGCCGCAGGGCAATCGTGATCCAAGCGCGCGCGAGTGACGAGGGAGTGTCTCGTAACCAACTCTTAGCCAGATCCAGAGAACTGCCCGCTTCGGCGCGGCCTTGCAGACCCAGCAGTGCCAACGCCGTGGTTTCCGGATACGACCGTTGATCCTCGCCCAGGGTCCACGGGCTGCCGAAGTTCCAGCCTCCGTCCTTGCAGCGGACGTCGAGCAAAAGGGCTTCTCCGGACTGAATACGCTCGGTCAGCTCGGGGGCGGGCAAAACGGCGTAGGCTTTCTTGAGAGCAATCAGCGTATGCGCGGTCGGCTCCACCCACGAGGATGTGCCTTCCTTCCAGGGCCAGCCCTTAAGGCTCAGGTTGCGGCCGGGGTTGAGTAAGCCGACCCGGGCCAGCGTTCGCCGCCACAGCTCCGATTCCGTGCCGGCGGTCTTCAGGAGGTAGGCTACGCCCTTCAGATAGGCTCCATCCACCTCGCCGCGGATTCGCGCCAGGGTCAGGCAAAGCGCCGTCCCCCAGCCGGAAATGGCTGCGCCAGCGGCAGGAGGCCAGCTTCCGTCGGGCGACTGCCAGGACTTGATCAGGGCCCAGGCTCGGTCGGCCGCAGGATCGCCATGGAGGACCAGGGCTCCGTAAAAGGTGGGCTCCAGCCACGACTGCTTGCCGCTGTAATAGCTCCAGCCGCCGTCGGGATTTTGGGTGCGCCGGAGGATGTCCAGGCGCACTCCCAGATAGGAGTCAGCCACGGGAATAAGATCGTCCCAATCGGCCCTAAGCGTTAGCTCCAAGGACAGTTCCGGTACTATTTGGACGTTTCGCTGGCCGGTACTAGCCGTTAGGGCGTTCCATTTCCCCGCCTCAGTGGTTTATCCTAGATTCGATTCGGGAACCAACTAGGATGGGATCGGTGAATCAGCTACTAGTGCAGTATGCTTATCTGCAGGTCTTGGACCTGCTCACGACGCTGGCCTTCATGCTGCATGGCGTCCAAGAAGGCAACCCATTGGTGCGCCTGGTGATGCACTCCACGGCCAATCCTTTGAGCGGCCTGCTGCTGGTGAAAGTGCTCGCGACGGGACTAGGGCTGTATTGCTGGCGGCTGGGACGAGGGAAGCTGCTGTCCCGAATCAATATCGTGTTTGCCTTGATCGTGGCGTGGAACCTGGGCGCGCTGATCCTGGCGGCAGTATAGCGTCTTGTGGGGCAGGCGTCCACGCCTGCGCGGGGCTTTCCAGCCCCGCTCCTATAACACT
>Ga0209415_10010625_pt1 | contig 15619 bp, 15 predicted proteins | sample PeaSoiSIISIP2007_FD_187696 | JGI IMG/M metagenome (GOLD analysis project Ga0209415, IMG submission 187696) | Peat soil microbial communities from Weissenstadt, Germany - SII-SIP-2007 (SPAdes) (version 2) | ecosystem: Environmental > Terrestrial > Soil > Wetlands > Peat | place: Germany... | reverse complement strand
TGCGTTTCTCGAGCCGGTCCGGAGCGTCGTAGAACAGTTCGCCGGACGATTCGAGCGGACGGTCGAGTATCGCAATGAACTGCCGTTCGACGAAGGCAGCATGCCCGTGTCGCCGCTGCGCGAGCTGCTGCATCAGCTGGCCAAGGGGATCCCCGGCGGCATCCGCCGCTGCGACTCCGGCCAGCAGCGACAAGATCGCGCCGCACGCCAGCAGCACACCGTAACGCTCGGGAGTCCGTACGCCGGGAATATGCGGGGTCACGGGCGAGGCGTCACGAGGGGCCGGCGCCACCGGGCGCCGGCTCGTGCCAGAAGTCGAAGAAGTTGAACCAGTTGAACGGGTCACTGGCGCAGTGCCGCTCCAGCACTGCCGCGTAGCGGTGAATCGCGGCACGCACGGCGTCCTCGCGATGGCCGGCGGTCGCCGCGGAAAAATCGGCAAGCTCCTCGAACACGACGTGATAGCGATTGGCGCCCCGGTAGAGCCCGGTCATGAAGATGACCGGGCACCGCAACGCCGCGGCGACGCGCATCGCGCTGCTCGGAAAGTATGCCGGAGCCCCTAGAAACGGCACGCGCTCGTACCGTTCGGGGCCGAACGTGCGATCGCCGAGCAGCCCGACGAATTGGCCGGCGTCGAGCCTCGAGCGGATCTGCAGCATCGAATCCATCGTCCCGAGCGCGATGATGTCGACGCTCAGATTCGGGTTGACCGCCGCCAGAGTTGCATTGAGCTTGCGGGCGTTGTCCTGGTACATCGCCATCGCGACCCGCAGGCCGGGCTGGCGCCGCCCGATGGCCCGCGTGACCTCGAAGCTCCCGAGGTGCGCGCCCATCAGGAAGGCGCCCTCGCCACGCTGAAATCGCTTCGCGACCACCTCCTCGCCCTCGAGCGAGATGTCGAAGAGTTCAAAGCGCTCACCGATCAGATACAGGCGGTCGTGGATGGTGGACGCGAACGCCAGGATCAGGCGATAGCGGTCGAGCGGCGTCGGGTCGCGTCCGAGCGCCCGTCGCAGATATTGCCGCATGTGTACGCGCGCCGTCGGCGCGAACAGGAAGAAATACGCCGAGATGCCGTAGAGCAGGATCCGGCCGGCGCGCCGACCGAGCCGCAGCGAAATGACGGTCATCACGCGCAACATCGTGGTGGTGCCACGTTCGGGACGTGCCACCCAGTCCGGACGCCCGGCGACCGGAGCGCCATCGCGGACCTTGGCGCGATCAGCGGCCACCGGTTGTCCCGATGGCTGACTCCACCGTCAGCGCACCGCTCGCCACCGGGCGGTCGACCGAGCGCAGCTCGAAGCGGATGCTGTTCGGCCCGACGAATTCGAAGCGCAGCGTCACCGCCTCGCCGGGGCGCACGACACTCCTGAACTTCACCGAGGAGATCGCACAGCGATCGGCGGACACACCGCCGAGGGCCGCGATGGCCAGCAGAGTTTCGTCGAGCAACACGACGCCCGGGACGATCGGCGTGCCCGGAAAGTGGCCGGCGAACGCCGGATGATCGACCGGGATATGGATTTCAGTGATGGTCGTCATCTGCGGCCAGGTCCCGATGGCGGGGTGTCAGCCGCGCGCGGCGAATGACCTGAGCGCTGCTCGCGGCAGCTTTCCGGTTGAATTCCGCGGAATGCTGTCGACGATCAGCAGCGGGCGGGGCAGAAACACGGGATCGAGGCGTTCGCGCAGCTGGCGCAGAATGATCTCCACCGTCAGCCCCGGCGCGACGACGACGGCGCCGAGGCGCGCGATTCCGGTCGCCGACTGGTGGCCCGGCTCATCCCCCAGGAAGAACGCACCGTCGAGCACGCCGGGTATCGCGTTCAACTGGTGGTTCAGATAGGCGATCGAACTGCGCTTGCCGGCGATGTTGACGAGGTCCGCGGTGCGGCCGCGGAGCAGAAATCGGCCGGGCGCCGTAATTTCCACCACGTCGCCAAGCGCGGTCGCGGCGTCGATATGCCCGCCCTGTGCCCAGATGCGATCGCCGCGGGCGACCAGCTCGACGCGCGGCCACAGCCGCCATTCCGGGCCGTCCACGGTGCGACGCGAGGCGATCTGCCCGGTCTCCGTCGAACCATAGATCTCGAGTAGTGGTGCGCCGAAGCGCTGCTCGGTGTCCGTGGCGAGCCGCGCATCGAGCGGCGCCGTGGCGCACACGATCAGATCGACGGCCGGCAGCGGGATGCCGGCTGCCAGCAGCGTGCGCAGATGGATCGGGGTCGACACGAGGGCCCGCGGCCGCCGGACGGCGGCGAGCACGCTCGCGATGTCGGCAGGGTAGAACGGGTGTTCGGCACAGATGCACTGGCCGGAGTGCAGCGCGACCAGAACGCTCGACTCGAATCCGTACATATGTTGTGGCGGGACGGTCGCGACGAGTGCATGGGGACGGGCGGCGTCGAGGCCCAGGCGGTCCGCCTCGACGCGCACGCTCTGCGCGAGCTGGCCCCAGGTCTTGCGGTGGGGGACGGGCGTGCCGGTGGAACCCGACGTGAATACGTAGGCGGCCAACCGGTTGCCCGGAATGCTGGGTACCTGCCAGGCATCGAGCGCTGCCGCCAGTGCCGTTGGATAGCGCACGATCGGCAGCCCGATCTCGCTCGCAGCATCGTCCGTCAGGCAAAACGCGTCGGGCGCAAACGCGCGGAGCTGGCGAACCACTTCCGGCACGTACGTCGGCGGCAGCAGACTCACCTTGTTCGTGATCAGCGCCGCCGCGAGCCCGACTGCGAACCGGTAACGGTCGCCGCAGGCGTTGAGCACATGGCTGCCGCTCGGCAGCAGCGCGGCGACGCTGGCTGCGTCGGCCATGAACTGGCCGGCAGTGATTGGCCTCCCGCCCCGGTACGCCACGACGGACCCGGCGGAGTCGTGCGCGAGCAGCGGAACGGTCTGCATGGTCACGGCAGGTGCGGTGGCGGACGGTCAGCCACGTCTGGCACCTGCCGTGTCACGCCCGGAATTCAGAAACGCGCGTGGACCGGCAAAGATCCCTGCGTGCCGCATGTTCGGCAGCACCCGGTTGCGTACCGCATATTCGCCGACGAACATCGCGACGATCAGTGGAAAGGCGCAGAAATTCGCGAAGGCCGACCATACCGGCAACGGGGCGAGTGCGAACAGCACGACCATGGTGAATGTGATGAACGCAAACAATGCCGCCCACACGACGGTGACCGCCCTCGTGTAGTGCGCGACCGCGGGCGCAAGTGGCCCGTGCACCAGCGTCGCCCAGTGCGTACACAGCGGCACGCGGTCCGCCGCGAGCGAGCGCGCGAACATCAGGCCGAGCAACCCGTACGCGCCGGCCTGCTGCAGCAGGTACAACCACGGAAAATGCTCGGCGAGCAGCGGCCAGTACCGGTACACGAGCACGCCCGCGAGCGCGCACAGCAGCACCGACGGGAGCCTCAGCCTCGAGCGCCAGCCCAGAATCACGGCAAAGACCAGCAGCGGACCCACTGCCAGTGCGACGCCAAGGGCGCTGGCCCCGGGCATGGAGTTGCTGAGGTGCGCGAGTACCGCATAGGCAATCGCCAGCACGGCGACGCCGAGACCGCGGATCCACGCGCGCGCGCTCACTTGGTCCTCTGGGCCGCCACGAACTCCGACAGGGCGGTCAGCGAGCTGAAGATGACCTGGTTCTCCTTGCTGTCAGCTTCCAGATGGATGCCGTACTGCTTGGAGATCACGAGCGCAATCTCGAGGACGTCGATCGAGTCGAGTCCAAGCCCCTCGCGGTACAGCGGCGCGTCCGGAACGATGTCAGCGGGCGCAACGTCGAGATTCAACGCCTGCGTGATCAGCGTTGCGAGTTCCCGACGGACGGTCGCCACGTTCGCCGGAGTCGTCGCCAACGGAATTGACTGTGCGTTGTCGGCCATCTGCATGCTCTTCGATTGCTGCGCCCGCGCCGGCCCCGGTCCCGCCGTCTGATCGGGCTCCCACAGGCTTCCGACCCACGTCCGCGAGCCGCGCCCCGCTCTGTCCGCGCGGGTCCGCAGCACGGCCGGTCGGACCGCTGCGCTCATGGCAGCCATTATTCAGGGCGGTCGATCCGGGCGCAACAACTGTCACGCGCCGCAGCTGCATAGCAATCAACGACATAGACCGATCGTCGGGCCGGCCGTCAAACGCCGGTCCGCGGACACTATGTTATCGTCACACCGCCTTCGCGCCCGCCGGGTGCCGGCCTTGCGAGGATGGTTGAAGACCGTGCCGGCACCCCACGCGCCCCTTCCCCGCTACTACCAGACCGAAGCCGACCGCAGTCGGTGGGTGCGCCATCTTTTCGACGAGACGGCCGCCGACTACGACCGGGTCGAATGGGTACTTGGGCTCGGATCCGGGTCGTGGTACCGCCGTCGCGCGCTGCGGCGCGCAGGGCTGAAGGCTGGCATGCAGGTGCTCGACATAGGGACCGGCACGGGACTTGTCGCGCGGGAAGCGGCGCTCCTCGTTGGTGATGCAACCCTGGTCGTCGGCGTCGACCCGAGCCCTGGCATGGTCGAACACGCCAAAGTTCCGCCCGGCGTTCGACTCCTGGCCGGCAGCGCCGAAGCCATCCCTGCTCCTGACGCAGCCGCTGATTTCCTGAGCATGGGCTACGCACTCCGCCATGTCAGCGATCTACCCAGCGTCTTTGCCGAGTACTACCGGGTGCTGCGCCCCGGAGGACGGCTGTGCCTGCTCGAGATCACGCGGCCGGAGGGGGCGCTCGCGCGCGCCTTCTTGAAAGCCTACCTGCGGGGGCTGGTGCCGGCGATCGCGGCGGTCATCTCTCGCCACCGCGACATGCCGAAGCTGATGCGCTACTACTGGGACACGATCGCGGCCTGCGTGCCGCCGACGGCGATTATGGAGGAGCTGCGCGCCGCGGGCTTCGTCGACGTCGACCGCTACGTCGAGCTGGGAATCTTCTCGGAGTACCGTGCCCGCAAGCCGTGCTAGTCGGCGGCCGGCCGGGCCTGTCGCCGGCGCACGAGCAGGACCGGGAGGCGCAGAACGAAGCCGGCGAACAGGCGCAGGTGCATCCAGGTCAGCAGCACGTTGTCGCGCCAGTAGTGAAAGTGCGATACACCACCCTCGTCGGCGCGAAAATAGCGCACCTGGGCCGGCAGATTGATCGGCCTCACGCCCCTCCAGCACAGCCGCACGACGGCCTCGACGTCGAAATCGAAACGCCGCATCCACGGCTGCCAGCGCATTGCCCGCTCGAGCGGCGCAAGCGGATACACGCGAAATCCGAACAGTGAATCGTGGATCCCGGCCCACAGGGTTTCGAGATTGGCCCACCAGTTCGAAATCCGGCGGCCGCGGACGCGCAACCGCGGCGCGTCAGTTCCGAACTCCGGCTCGCCAAGAATCATCGCCTCGGGGTGGGAGCGCGACTCGGCCATGAATGCCGCAATCCGCGCTGCCGGATGCTGTCCGTCGGAATCCATCGTCAAGGCATGAGTGAAGCGCTGAGCGAGCGCCGCGCGCACCCCGAACAGTACTGCGGCACCCTTGCCGCGGTTGCGGGCGCGAATGAACACCTTAAGGCCAGGATCGCGTTGCGCGAGTTGCGCCAGCTCAACGCCGGTACCATCGGTGCTCCCGTCCACGACAACCCAGACCGGGCACCAGTGGAGCCGCGCTGCGGCTACGGTCTCGAAGACCTTGGGCCCAGGGTTGTAACTCGGTATCAGAACAACGTGCGTCGTCGAGACATCCGGCATGGCAGCACGCTCATCGAGTCGAGTGGGCGGTCCGCCGATCCTCGATCCAGCGGCTCTGCTCGGACTGTGCGAGCTCCGCGCGATAGTACTGTTCGAGCTCGACCGTGAAAGCCCGCACATCCGCCGGTGGATCGAACCGCCGGCCGAGGCGCATCCGATAGGTGATGGGCAGCGTGGGGCGCCTGAACAACGGCCAGCCCTTGCTCAGAACGGCAGAGTCCTGCTCGATGACCAGAGTCTGGACCGGCACGCCGGCGTGTTTGGCGATGATCCCGACGCTCGCTTTCAGCGGGTTGATAGGCGCCTGCACCGTTCGGGTCCCCTCCGGAAACAGCAACACCACGCCGCCCCGCCTGAGCTCCTCGACCGCGGCGGCGATCATCCGCCGCGGTGGTTCGTTGCGGATGTAACCGGCCAGCCGGGCGCCGGCGCCGAGGAACAGGTTGTTCATCAACGACGACTTCATCACGCAGGCAACGTTGGGATCGTGCGCGATGACGAAGAGCGCGTCGATCAGGCTCGGATGATTGGGCGCGAGCACCACCGCAGGTCCGCCGCGCAGCTCGCGGAGTGCAGCGAGGTCGAGTCGGTAAGCGCCAGTCAGCCGCAGCGACCACACGTACACTCTAAATCCGATCAGGATGCCCCACCGCCCGCAGGGGACTCCGAGGCGTCGCGGAAGCACGAGCCACAGCGGCAGCGCAAAAACGGTCCACACCAGGCAGATGACGCCCAGCAGCGCCAGCGAGGAGAACATCGTCAGCGTCTCGAACAGGTGCCGCAGCGATTTGAACATGATCTATTACTGTTGATGGTCGATGACGTCCACCATCCTGGACGATTGCCCGATCATCCACGCGAACCCGACCCCGGTCGCCCAGTAGCTATTACTCCGCACCAGCGGGCTCGAGGTGAACGTCGCGCCGGTCAGCGCGTCGTAGTGGGCGTAGGCTGCGATCCAGAAGCGCGGGAAACGCTTCGACAGCGACATCACAGCTTGCGTCCCCGAGTAGCCACCGCGCGCCTGATACGCTGGCCGGAACGCCGTCGCATACTCCGGCGCGACCCCGTAGAAGTATTGATGGTAACGCTGATCCGCGAACAGCGGCCCGGTCAGCACACCGAGATCCCAGCCCGCATGCTGCCCGACATCATGGATGTCGACAGCCACCTGCGGCTCGATGAACCAGCCGATGGAGCGCGGGGCCGATTCGACCGTCACGGCGGTACGCGCCGGCAGGCGCAGGTCGAGACGCACCTGCCTGTCTGGCGACTTCCACAGGTGCAGGTCGAGCGACGGGCCGATCTCGGCCGTTGCCTTCAGATCCGGCATGCCGCGGCGAGCCAGCGTGTCGTCGCTGTGCACTGGTGCCGTCGCGCCGCCGCTGATGTTGAGTTCAGCGATCGGCTGGTCGAGCAATAGGCCGCGCACCCCTTCCCGATCGGCGCGCAGGAATTGGCCGCGGCACACGAGGTACGGTACCGGCACCGGATAGATCTCGCCGGTGTCGGCGCCGCGGTAATCGGCGAACGCGACCGCGCCGAGCCCGAGGCCGAACTCCCATAACGGCTTCTGCGACGGGTCTGCCGCAGCGGCGCCCGCGCAGGTCATGACCGAGCAGACGATCGCTGCAGCACGACGTCTGACCGGGGAGCCCGGGCTTGCCACTGCTCACGCTCCGGGCGGGCCGCCGAAACCCACGGCTTCGATCTCGACCAGCAGGTCGGAGCGGCACACATCCGCGTTCAGGTACACGATCGACGTCGCCGGATGGAGTGCCTTGTCGAGCTCGCATTTCACGGCCGCAACGTCGGTGGCGCGGCGCACGTAGGCCTTGTACCGCAACAGGCCCTGTGTGAACCGCTCGCTGCCTGCGGCGCGGTTCGTCGCGTCGATCAGCGCACGGATGTTCGCGATGGTCTCGCGGGTCTGCGCGACGACGTCTCCGGGGTGCACGGTTCGGCAGCCGATAATGCTCGCGGTCCCGGACACGAACAGCGCTCCGTTCGCCGTCGAGTGCGCCAGAGTGGCCCGCGAGAATGTCGGGCTGAAGGTCCCGTACTCGGGCGGATAGTCGTAGGCCGACACCTGCCGCGGGTTTTCGATCGCCGTGCCAGCGACTGCGCCCGCGAGGAAGTAGACGACCAGCGGGCTGCCGGGAGCCGATCCGAGCGCGCACGCTGCCGGCACGTTGCCTGTGACCTCACGACGGGAAGACTGGAAGGCCCGGTGCCGGGCTTCGTTGAATTGCCGGTAGCGCTCGACGCCGCCGGCATCGGCGTTGATCTGTGGCAGATAGTTCCAGATTCGCATCACACGCGGGAAGCCGAGCGCCGCGAGGCACTGAAATATCTCGGCGTAAGCCTGCTCGGTCACAATTCGCAATGCGCTGCCGTCGTCGACTCCGGCCGCGATGCTCTGCTCGGGGAGCGTGACGCAGCCGAACAGCACCTCGTCATTGGCGCGGTACTGGACGCGCCCGACGGTCCCGGTGGCGAGCGGGCCTTTCGCCCGCCAGACCTCGCAGACCACCGGCTCGCTGCCGAGCGGTCGCATCAGTATCCGGGCCACCGGTACCCCGGGGGCATCAAGCGCGGTCGCATCCGTGCAGAACAACGCAACTCCCAGGACGTCCTGCCAGCCACGGGCGCGGCATCCCGCCAGTGCATCGGGGCTCAGGTATTCGACGCCTAGGCGCTCCGCGGGTCCCATCAACTGGTGCTGACCGACGCTTCCGGGTCGGCGATGTTGCGCCGGCGGCTGCGGGCGGCGGCGAGGGAACGGCGAAGATTGGCGAGGGAGCTCGCGAAATAGAGTCCCTTGAACACGCTCAGCGATGCCCAGATCGGCGTCGAGCCGAAGATGTCGCCGGCCAGCACCGAGAGCAGTGCCTCTTTGACCCGCAACGGGTTACGCGGATGCATGAACATATCGCGCATCGTCGGGTTCGTGACGCGGTAGATGAACCACGAGAACTCGCGGGGCCCGCGTCGCATCGTGCGGTCGAATCTGCGAAGCGCGGCGCCGGCACGCGCCGGGTTGCGCAGGCAGGTGTCGACCGTTTCGGCGCCGGCCGCGGCGCTGTTCATCGCCAGCCACACCCCGGAGGAGAACACCGGGTCGATGAACGCGTAGGCGTCGCCCAGCAGCACGTAGTTATTCCCGCAGCTGTGATCGGAGGAGTACGAGTAATTCCCGGTCGCCTCGACCTCCGACACCAGGTGAGCATGCGCCAGCCGCGCCGCCAGCGGCTCGCACATGCGAATGGTCGCCAGGAAGAAGTCGCGGACCGAGCAGGACCGGGTCTTGGTGTAGTAGGGCCAGACGACGGCGCCGACGCTGGTCGCCCCGTCCGCCAACGGGATGAACCAGAACCAGCCGTGATCGAACCAGTAGATCGAGATATGCCCCTCGCGGCTTCCCGGGTAGCGCTCGGCACCGCGAAAGTGGGCATAGATCGCGGCGCTGTTGTGCTGCTTGTTGCGGCGCTTGGCGCCGAACTGGTTCGCGAGCACGGTATCCCGTCCGGATGCGTCGATCACGAAGCGGGCATGCCAGGTGTCGCGCGTCCCGTCCTCGGATTCCGATTCGATGCGGGCGTCCTGGGCGCCATCGAGAAATTCGACCTGGCGGACGCGGCAGCCCTCGATCACCGTCGCTCCCTGCCGGGCCGCGCGCCGGATCAGGATCTCGTCGAACTCCGAGCGGCGCACCTGGTAGGCGTGTGGCAGGTTTTTTCGCCATGCATCGGCGAACAGGAAAGTCTCGCCACGGCCGTGCCACGGGGACACGAACTCCGCGCCCCATTTTTCCATGCCGATCGCGTGGATCTGGTCCGCGACGCCGAGGCGTTCGAACAGCGGCAGATTCGCTGGCAGCAGCGACTCGCCGATATGGAAGCGCGGATGGTGGGTCTTCTCGAGCAGCACCACGCGATGTCCGCGTTCGGCAAGCAGGATCGCGGCGGTCGAACCCGCGGGTCCGCCACCGATGATTAGTATGTCGGCGTCCCGGCGCAGCGCGGCGCCTGATGCGTCGTTAGGGTGTGCGCTCATTACCCGACCCCTGTCCGCGCGGCGTTTTGATCCCGCGTCCGAAGCGGCTGGGCCGCCCGCGCTGCGGGTATCTGCGCACAACCCGCTCCGCGCCTCCGCCTGCGGGGCGGTCCGTGCAGGATCCCTGGCAACACCGCGGCCGTGCTGGAAATACTAGCCCAGAGAGACTGATAGGACCACTCTGAAGCAAGTTGCTCGGTGGTGTGTGTCGGTGCGTCGTGCGCCGGCCAACTGGCACAGGCGGCGCGGTCTGCGCGTGCTCTTTCACGGCGCGAATGCGTGGGCGCCCGCCCGGAGCGGACCACCAGCGCTTGCTGTTGAGGCCACCTCACCTGCACGGGGACCGCATCGTGACCACGCCCGCTCGCGAATCATCGACCGCCGGGCCCCTTGGCCCTGCGCCGCGCGTCCGATCTGCGCGAACACGGGTCACTGCGCCCGTGGCCGACGCAGTCCGTGGTACGCAAGGTACAGCGCGCCGATGCCCGACAGCCAGGCGCCGGCTCCCAACGTGAGGTGCTTGGAAACGATCGTCCGCGCGGGCTTCGTGAGCGCGTTCGCGAGGTTGACGAACGCGTTCGCCACGTCGCCCGCGTCGTCGGAAGGGGGAAACGTCTCGTGGGCAGCCTGGTACCACAGGATCGCAGCGCCGACCACCATCAGCGCGAGCGGCGCGCAGGCGCCGAAGCGCGCGAACCGCCGTGACGACAGCTGCGGCAACAGCGCGACGCCGAGTACCGCAAGGCACAGCACGCCGAAGGGAATGGTGGTTGCGAGCGCGGCGTCGTCCATGCCGAAGAGCAGCCGCAGCGGCCTGGCAATGATCCCGGGGATGTCGTAGAAGGGGAAGTGCTGGTGCAACCGACCAATATTCAGCACCACGAAATCGAGCAGGAACCAGCCAGCAAAAACGGCCGCGACCGCGATCAGCCCCGGCCATTTCAGCGAGACGCCGCGCACTCGGTCCACGTCACGATTCGCAGGATCGGCGCCGCGCGGCGGATCGTTGGTGGTGTTCTCCATGTGCCTCCCACAGCCGCAAGTGACTTAGGATCTCGCTGGCCGGACCCGGCGCCGCATGCTAGATTTCCCGCGGCGTGCGATCCGAACATTAACACGATGAGTTGAGGGACGGCCGATGGGTCACCGCCGCTGGCTCGTCGCGGCACCTGGCGTCATTCTGAGTCTCGCCAGTTGCGCGACAGTCGAACAGCAGGACTGGTATCAGAAGGCGCACGACTCGTCCGCCAAGGCCGTCGATGTGGTCTCGCAGCAGACCTCGAAGGCCGTCACTGTCGCCTCAGATCAGGCCGCCAAGGCGCTGGTCCGGATGCAGCACTACCTCGCCGAGAAGGATCTGCTCAAGACCTTTCATGATGCCGGCGAGCACAGCGAAGCGTCTGTGTTGGCCGTGCTGCACAAGGCTGGCGTCAGCGGCGCCAAAGGCGCAGCGCCCGCACCAAGCCCCCCGAGCGGAGCGAAGCCACCGAAGGCGCCGCCGCCTGCCGCTCCGCCGCCCGGTGCCGCACCACCTGGCGCCGCGCCGCCCGCTGCCGAGACGCCCAGTGCCGCGGCACCGACCGGCCCGCTGCCGGACCACTACGCCGGCAAGCTGCGCCGGCCGATCGACGCCGGCATCGTCAGCTCCGAGTTCGGCGAGCGCTGGGGGAAAATGCACAAGGGAATCGACATAGCCGCCGAAGTCGGCGAGCCCTTGTATGCAATTGCGCCGGGCGAGGTGATTTACGCCGGCAATGGTCTGCGGGGCTACGGCAACGTTGCCATCCTGCGCCACGATCGCCAGCGAACTTCTCTGTATGCGCACACCAGCGAGCTGAAGGTGCAGAAGGGCGACATGGTCGCTCAGGGAGCCCTGGTCGCCCTGGTCGGGAACACCGGTCACTCGACCGGGCCGCACGTGCACTTCGAGATCCGCGACGGCGACGTGCCGGTGAATCCGCGCTCCGTGTTGCCGCCATTGCAGCTCGCGGAACTACTCGAGGATCCCGACGATCTCGCAGCGCCGCACGGTTCCGCCGAACCGCCGCGGCTCGCCGCGAGCCGTTAGGTCGCTGCGTCGCGGCCGCCTAGTTGTGCGGCGGCTCGGTCTTATCGCCGGCGACCGCGTCCTTGGTCTTGTCGGCGCCTTCGCGCGCGACGTGCGTGACTTTCTTCGTGTCCTCGCTCACGGCCTTGGCAGCGGTCGTCGCGCCATCGCCGACGGCCTTGCCGACGACCTTGGCGTCGTGGCTGACGGCCTCGCCAACGGCTTTGGCATCTTGTTTCACCGCTTCTCCGACGACCTGAGCATCGTGCTTGACCGTCTCGCCGACGACCTTGGCGTCGTGGCTGACGGTCTCGCCGACGGTTTTGGCATCGTGCTTGACCGTCTCGCCGGCGCCCGCGGGCTGCTCATCGCCTGCCAGCGCCACGCCGCAGGGCACCGCGAGCACGAGCATGGCCGAGAGCAGCCAGCGTGTTCGGGCGGTCATGGGGAGGGAGTGGTCGAGGTCATGGCGATTACGATGCACGATAGCAAATTCCGCCCACGGACGGGCGGGCGACCGGCAGCGTCACGAGACGCGTGCCCCGGGGGTCGTGGCAACGCACAGGGTGCGCGGGCAGGGCTCGGCGATCGAAAGCAACTACGCTGCAGGCGGGGCCTCGCCGCCAGCCTCGCCGCCGGCGGGTGGCGTCGGTGCGGCCTGCGCAGTCGGCTCGGTGCGCGATACGCGGATTTTGGCCGCTGCCTTGAAGAACACCAGGTACTTCCTGCGGTTGATCACGTAGCGCACGAATTCCATCACGAGAAATCCCACCAGCAAGGCGAGCAGCCACTCGGCCCACTCCGGGAGCAGGTGCACGACCACCTTCTTTCGCGGCAGAACTCCGAACAGATTCTTGAGCGCCCGGCGCTCGACTGAGTGGTAGGTCGAGACGAGCGTCACCAGCGAGCCTGCGATATAGCCGACGAAATTCCCCAGCGCGGTGTTGACGAACAGCTGCTGCAGCTTCTGGCGCGTCAGCGTGTTCTGGAAGAATTCGTGCATGACTGGCTCTCTCGTGTAGATGGCGAGGCTCCGTTCCATTCGCCGCCCCGCCGGCATCCGTTCCTGTCGGAATGATTGACCACCCGCGCCAGGTCCATCACGTACCGGAGCCAGCCACCCTCAGGCGGGAGCCGGTGATCAAGACATGCGTGGCGCGGGTCACGCCCCGACATGGAAACGTCGGACAAACTTCCCACAACGTGCGTGAGACCTCCAGTCGCCGCCGATGCAGGTCGGTGGGGTCGCCCCTGCCCGGTGATACTGGCGGCCCCTCGCCTGCAATTACGGTGCTGACGCTGGATCGCTGCATCGCAGCACGCATGTTGCTTTGCAGCATTGACCGTGATCCGACCCACCCGCATAGTTCCGGGCACTGCAAGAACGCCCGGCGACGGGCGCCGGGGGCCGTGGATGAAGCACCAGACCGAGGCGGCCGTCGCCCGCGGACCGACCAGCGCGGCGGCCTTGCAAAACGGCGGGCACGATCCCGCGGGCCTCTATCACCCCCGGTATGAGCGCGACAGTTGCGGCTTCGGGCTGATCGCCAACCTCGACGACCAGCCGAGTCACTGGCTGGTCCGCACGGTGATCGCCTCGCTCAACCATCTGACACACCGCGGCGCAGTCGCCGCCGACGGCAAGACGGGCGATGGCTGTGGGCTGCTGCTCAAGAAACCAGACAGGTTCCTGCGCGCGGTCGCCGCCGAGGCAGGCTTCGAGCTCGGCCTGCGGTATGCCGCGGGCATCGCCTTCCTGTCGCGCTATGACGATGCCGCCGAGCGCGCGAAGACGACGCTCGAGGCACAGCTCAAGCGCGAAGGCCTGGTCGTGGCCGGCTGGCGGGGACTGCCCATCGATCCCGGGGCCTGCGGAGCCGACGCGCTGCGCACGCTCCCGCGCCTAGAGCAGGTGTTCGTCAGCTGCCCGGACGACATCGACGAGGCGACATTCAACCGGCGACTGTTCCTCGCGCGGCGCCGGACCGAGAAGGCCCTCGAGCACAAGGATCCGGTGTTCTACGTGCCATCGTTGTCGGCGAGCACGCTCGTCTACAAGGGCATGGTCATGCCCGAGCATCTGACACAGTTCTACCCGGACCTCTGCGACGAGCGCCTGGAGTCCTCGGTCGCGGTATTCCACCAGCGCTTTTCGACCAACACGTTGCCGCAATGGCGGCTCGCGCATCCGTACCGCTTTCTGGCGCACAACGGCGAGATCAACACGGTGTCCGGGAACCGCAGCTGGGCGGTCGCGCGCGGCGCGGTGTTTCGCTCGCCCGTCCTGCCGGACCTGAGCGACATCCAGCCGCTCGTGTCGCTGACCGGCTCCGACTCGCAAACGCTCGACAACATGCTCGAGCTGCTGCTGATGGGCGGGCTCGACGTGCTGCATGCGATGCGCCTCTTGATCCCGCCGGCGTGGCAGACGGTCGACACGATCGACCCGGACCTGCGGGCGTTCTACGAGTTCTACTCGACCCACATGGAACCGTGGGACGGCCCCGCCGGAATAGTGCTGACCGATGGCCGCTATGCGGCCTGCACGCTCGACAGGAACGGCCTGCGGCCTGCGCGCTGGGTCATCACCCGCGACCGTCACCTGACGGTCGCCTCCGAGGTCGGCGTCTGGGACTACCGGCCGGAGGACGTGGTCCGCAAGGGCCGGATGGGCCCCGGTGAGATGCTGGCTCTTGATCTGCAGACGGGCGAGCTTCTCGACTCGCGGCGCATCGACCAGCTGCTGAAGTCGCGCCACCCATACAAGAGCTGGCTCAAGAAAGGCGTCCGCTACCTCGAGAGCGACCTGATCGACGCGCGGCTCGCGGCGGAGCCCATGGATCGCGACACGCTCGACCTGTACCGCAAGATGTTCAACGTCACGGCCGAGGAACGCGACGAGATCATCCGCGTGCTCGCCGAGGACGAGAACGAAGCGGTCGGCTCGATGGGCGACGACACGCCCATGCCGGTGCTGTCGCACAAGGTGCGCTCCCTGTACGACTATTTCCGCCAGCAGTTCGCCCAGGTGACGAACCCGCCGATCGATCCGCTGCGCGAAACGATCGTGATGAGCCTGCAGACGCAGATCGGTCCGGAGTGCAACGTATTCGCGCCGGCCCCCGAGCACGCTCGACAGATCGTCCTTAACTCGCCGATCCTGTCGCAGCGCAAGCTCCGCCAGATCCTCGCCCACAAGGACTTCGGTGTCACCCACGAGTTCATCGACCTGCAACACCCGGGCGACGAAGCCCTCGGCCAGGCAATCAACCGGATCTGCGATCAGGCGGAGGCGGCCGTGCGCGCCGGCAAGCTCGTGTTGCAGCTGTCCGACCGCTACCTGGTGCGCGGCAAGGTGCCGATCCACGTGCTGCTCGCGACCGGAGCCGTGCACCACCGGCTGGTGCGCGCCGGCCTGCGCTGCAAGTGCAACCTGCTGATCGAGACGGGCACGGCGCGGGATCCGCACCACTTCGCCTGCCTGATCGGCTACGGCGCGACCGCGGTCTACCCGTACATGGCCTACCAGACGCTGTTCGACATGATGCGCAAGGGCGCCGTGAGCATGAGCGCCGAATCTCGGGCCGAGCTCGGTCGCAGCTACCGGCGCGGCATACGCAAGGGCCTCTTTAAGATCATGTCGAAGATGGGCATCTCGACGATCGGCAGCTATCGCGGCTCGCAGCTGTTCGAGATCGTCGGGCTCCACGACGAGGTGGTGCAGCTGTGTTTCCCCGGCACCGTCAGCCGCATCCAGGGCGCCTCGCTCGCCGACCTCGAGACC
>Ga0209415_10010624_pt1 | contig 15619 bp, 16 predicted proteins | sample PeaSoiSIISIP2007_FD_187696 | JGI IMG/M metagenome (GOLD analysis project Ga0209415, IMG submission 187696) | Peat soil microbial communities from Weissenstadt, Germany - SII-SIP-2007 (SPAdes) (version 2) | ecosystem: Environmental > Terrestrial > Soil > Wetlands > Peat | place: Germany... | reverse complement strand
GCCGCCGATCATCGCCGGCCGGCGCGCGTTCGTGCGCGCGACCAAACTGCGCGCAAACAGTGCGACGCTCGATCGTCCCATCGCGGTACCGACCGCGGGCGAGGCATGTCCGGCCGCGAGCATAGGGGCTGGCGGCAAAGCGGCGGCTGCAACGCGCACGGCGGCGTTGCGGGCATCGAGGTGCACGAGGTTCGGGCCAATCGGTCGGCCCGAGGAGAACGCGGCCTGGGATACCGCCGATATTGCGCCTGGAATCGCTTGATTCGCCAAATACTGATCCCTGTTCGGCGATCCGCCGGGTATCGTATTGGCATTTAGTCGTCGAACGTAGGCGGCGCTCGCGTGGTAGCTCGGATGAAATTCCTCCTTGAAAGCGAGGGCTACCCAGGCAAGGCTCGGGCCACCAAGCCACGCGACCAGCGCTGGCGCATAAACCGGAGGCAGACTCGGATTTCCTGGGGCCCAGCACCACGCAGAATTGACGTAGACCCAGCGCCCATAATGAAATGGCGCAAAGCCCCAGGCAGCGGCGTCGATCCAGGTCCAACCCCAGGGAGCGATCCAGACCCAACGTCCGACTTGGTAGGGCACCCAGCCGACCTGCACCTGCGGCTGCCATACCGGTCCGTAGTCGGGGACCTCAGCCCAAGTTCCGTTGTCGTCCATATCCTCGTATCCGGTCACTTCGGGGGAGACATAGTTCGCCGATAAAAGGGCATCCTCGTGCGCGTCACGCGCCGCCGCCCATTCGTCGAGTGCATCGCCGGACGCCAGGTCCCCGAAGTTCACGTCGAGTGTTGCGGCGCCGCTGAATTCCCCCTGCTGCTGCGCATCGAGCGTGAAATCCTGCGTCTGGCCGGTAACCTCGGCATAACCGGCGATTACGCCGACATCGACGATATCGGCGCCGCCATTGACGTCGATTCGGTACTCGCCGGGCGCGAGCACCGTGACAGCTACGCTCGGGGTATCGACCTCAACCGTCTCATTGGGCGCCAAGTGTCGCACCCGTATATTCAACGCACCCGACGATAGTCCCAATTGAACGACATGGTCACCGACATTCACGATCTGCAGCGCGGTTCGTTCGCCGACGCGTATTGCGGTTGATCCGATATGGAGCTCGGCACGCGAGCCGCTATCGAACATGAGCTTGTCGCCGCTCGTCAGCGGGCGATTGAGCACGTCATCGAACCAAGTGGCCGCTCCCGCCGGTTGCAGGGCCGCCGTGCCTTCGAGCAAATTTAGTCGAGCCACGCGCGTCGGCGGATCCAGATCATCGGCGGCCACGATCGTTGCGGTGGCGAAATTAAGCCCGAGAGCCACGATCGGAATGAAAATGCGACAGCTGTTCAAATCAGTTCCCCAATATCACGACTATGTCTCATGCCGCGACGAACCAGCCGGCGGCGCCATTGTTAAACTGCACCGATGCGACGGCACCCATTCCTAGCGATCCTATTATCCTTTTTTTTCGTATGGAGCATCTGGAATTGGATCGCGGATCGGCCCGTGCATCCGCGCGATGGAATCTTGGTCGACGCGGATCCGCAGCAAGAAGACTATGGCACGAGCATACCGGTAACGATGGGCCGGTGGATGCTAACCCCGCGCGCGCACTACGAAGTCACCGCGCGCATCCTCTCCCGTGAGCGCTACTACATCGATAGTCTGTCCGATTTGGTGCCCGAGGACCTGGCGCTCGGCTGGGGCCCGATGTCCGACAACCGCATCCTGCGTACGATCGACATCTCGCAGTCCGGCCGATTCTATTTTTGGCGCACACACGCCGATACCCCTATCCCCTTCGCAACCATCATCGATCATAGCGCCAATACCCACGTGATACCGGCCGATGGCACGGTGCGCGGACAGTTATTGGGGCTGCGTCGGGGGCAGCTCGTGTTGCTGAGCGGCGATTTGGTCGATGGCACTCGCGACGATGGTCGATGGATCAAGACCTCACTGGTGCGCAACGATACCGGACCCGGGTCGTGCGAAGTGATGTTGGTGCGCAATGTCGCCGTCCTGCAATAACTGCGGCTAGAATGGCGCTCATGGCGTGGCTAGAACCTGTCTCCTTGCACGGCCCCGGCGCGGGACTCGAACCGCTCGCGGACAAGCATCTCGACGATCTGATCGACTCGGTCAAGGACGGGGAGCTTTGGAATCTCTGGTACACGACGATTCCTCGCCCGGAAGCAATGCGCGCGGAGATCGACAGGCGTTTGCGCTTGCAAGCCGAGGGTTCGATGCTGCCGTTCGCGGTGCTCGATCCGCTGTCGCGCAAGGCGGTCGGCATGACGACCTACATGCATGCCGACGCGGTCAATCGGCGCGTCGAGATCGGCTCGACGTGGTACCGGCGCAGCGTGCACAGGACGCCGCTAAATACGCAATGCAAGTTGCTGCTGCTGTGCCATGCATTCGAAGCGCTCGGCTGCATCGCCGTGGAATTTCGAACCCATTTCTTCAACCACGAGAGCCGGCGCGCGATCGAGCGGCTCGGCGCCAAACTCGATGGCGTGCTGCGCCAACACATGCGTGCCGGCGACGGATCGCTGCGCGACACCTGCGTCTACAGCGTCATCGCGAGCGAGTGGCCGAGCGTCAAATCCAATCTGAACTGGCAACTCACGAAACTCCGTGAATGAGCGCTTAGCGATGCAAAACGATCCGCATGCACCGGCGCTGACCCGCCGCGAGCTGTTGCGCATGATCGGCATAGCGGCCGGCAGCTCAACGATGTACCAGGCGATGTCCGGCCTAGGATTTGCGGCCGAGTCGCCGTATCAAGGTCCCATTGATTTGCGGGGCGCACCCAGAGGCGCCTCGGTCTTGGTGCTCGGCGCGGGTATCGCGGGTATGACCGCCGCCTATGAGCTGCGCAACGCCGGATACCGCGTCGAGGTGTTGGAATACAACGGTCGACCGGGCGGGCGCAACTGGACGCTGCGTGGCGGCGACACCTATACGGAACTCGGCGGCCACACGCAAGAGTGCCAGTTCGACAAAGACTTGTACGTGAACCCGGGTCCCTGGCGGATTCCGTATCATCACCGCGGGATACTCAGCTACGCGAAACGCCTCGGCGTACCGCTCGAGGCATTTGTGCAGGTCAACTACAACGCGTATTTGCACAACAGCAAGGCGTTCGGCGGCAAGCCGCAACGCTATCGCGCGATCAAGGCCGATTATCAGGGACACGTGGCCGAGCTGTTGGCCAAAGCCTTGCGGCAAAACGCTCTCGACGCGGCCGTCACCAAGGAAGATCAGGAAAAGTTGCTCGAGTCGCTGCGGCACTGGGGTGCGCTCGACAAGAATGATGCCTACGTTGCCAACGAAGCGAGCAGCAGCCGGCGCGGCTATCAGAAGGATCGCGGCGGCGGATTGAGCGCGCGTTCGATACCATCCACGCCGATCGACCTCGGCGACTTATTGGATTCGAAACTGTGGGCGGGGATTCCCAGCGGCGATGAATTCGACATGCAGACGGCGTTATTTCAGCCCGTCGGCGGCATGGGACGCATTGGCGAGGCATTCGGCCGCGAACTCGGACCCTTGATCCGCTATAACGCCAAGGTTACGGACATCCATCAGGATGATCACGGCGTCACCGTGCACTACGAGGACGCTCACACTGCGGGACCTGCGCTCGGCGCACGCGCGGACTGGTGCTTGTGCACGATTCCGCTGCCGATACTCGCGCAGATTCCCATGAATGTCGGTGCGCCGATGGCGAGCGCAATTGCGGCGGTTCCCTATGGGTCCGCCGTCAAGATCGGCCTGCAATTCAAACGCCGCTTTTGGGAAGAGGACGAGCAAATCTATGGCGGTATCAGCTATACTGACCTGCCGATTTTCAACATCGCCTATCCCAACACGGGGTATCACAGCAGCGGCAAAGGCGTGCTGCTGGGCGCTTATATCTTTGGCTTGAACGCCATGGAATTTACGGCGATGACGCCAGCCGAGCGCATCCAGAAGGCCTTGGAATACGGTGCGCAAATTCACCCGCAATACCAGGAGGAGTTCGACAACGGCATCTCGGTCGCGTGGCATCGCTCGCCGTTCACGATGGGCTGTTTTGGGTTGTGGAGCCCCGAGGCGCGCGCCGATCACTACGACGATTTGTGCGCGATCGACAATCGCATTGCGCTCGCCGGCGAACATGCCTCGTTCATTCCCGGCTGGCAGGAGGGCGCCGTGACCTCGGCACTGGACGCCATCGGCCGGCTGCATCAACGGGCGGTTGCGCAGGGAGCGCGCGCATGAATGAACCCCGGCGGCGCAAGGCGCGGCCAGCGTTTGCGTTTTTTGGGCTGATTGCGGCGGCTGCCGGCCTTGTACGCGCCGGTGAGGCGTCGTACATGGCGCCGGCCGACCTGGCCAGCGCCAGCGGTGCCGAGATTTACAGCCACATTTGCCAGGCCTGCCACATGTCTGGCGGGCAGGGGGCGATCGGCGCCGGTCATTATCCGAAGCTCGCCGGCGATCCGCAGCTGGTCTCGTGGGAATTCGTGGCGTTGACGGTCGTTCACGGGCGCAACGGCATGCCGGCCTTCGGCATGCGTGGGAACGCGGGGAACTCCATGATGGCGTTTATGAGCGTTCGGCTCAGCGATACGCAAATCGCCAAGGTCGTCAATTACGTGCGCAGTCATTTCGGCAATACCTACAAGGAAACGGTCACCGCGGCCCAGGTTGCGAAGCTGCCGCACCCCGGCGCGGAGGCAGAACGCTAGATACGCGCTGCGGCGTCGAAGGCGAGCGCGAGCGCACCCAAGATGCCGGCCTGCGCACCGAGCCGCGGTGGCACGACGTAATCGTCGACGCAGGCGAGCACTTCCTCGCGATCGATGTAGCCGCCGAGCCAGAGCTGCAGGCGCCGCCGGATCAACGGAAATAACTGCAGCTGATTCATGACGCCGCCGCCGAGCACGATGCGTCGCGGCGAAATCGTCAGCACGAGCTGTGCGCAGAGCTGACCCAGGTAGTCCGCCTCGATTTCCCACTGTGGGTCACCCGCATCCAGCTGATCCAAGGATTTCCCGCAGCGCGCGATGATCGCCGGTCCGGACGCCAAGCCCTCGAGGCAGTCGCCGTGAAACGGACAGACGCCGGCAAAACCTACATCCGATGCATGGCGGCGCGGATACATGTGGCCGACTTCCGGATGCATCAAGCCGTGTATCGGTTTGCCTGCGGCGATCGCACCCCCGCCGACGCCGGTGCCCACCGTCACATAAACGAGATCCTCGACGTCTTGTGCCGCTCCCCAGCGGTGTTCCGCAAGCGCCGCGGCATTGACGTCCGTGTCGAACCCGATGGGGCACGAAAACGCTCGGACCAAAGGTCCGGTAACGTCGGTTCCGGTCCAGCCTGGTTTGGGCGTCTTCAGCATGGAACCGTATTGGCGCGCATCGCGGCGCAATTCGATCGGGCCGAAGGAACCCAGCCCGATCGCGGCCAATGTGCCGATCTCGGCGCTCTGCCGACGCAGGCACGCGACCAGGTGGGCAATCGTCGTTGCCGGATCGGCGGTCGGAAATCGTTCCTCCACGAGAATCTTGCCGTCCTGATCGCCGACCGCACAAACGAACTTCGTACCGCCGGCTTCGATCGCGCCGAAGTATCCCGCCGCTATGGTGCCCATGAGATGCTTACCCTCGAGGTGTTAACACTGGAATCGCGGTCGATCGGGCCATCATCACATTGCGGACCGCGGCCGCGAGGCTCAAACCGTGCTTTGCAAGAACTTGCGGCAGCTCGCCAATCCGCTGTCTTGACTCGGCAGCTTCGCGCAGACGTTCGACATGCGTGTATGCAACACGCGGATATCCGCGGCCGCGTGCCGCGCGGCGCTCCATTGGCGCAGGTGTTCGTCGAGCGTCTCCAAGCGCCTGCGTGTGCGCGCTTGAATGCGGTCCGGTCCGTCGAGTTCGCCGAGCACCTCGAGCCCGACACGCCGAATGCGCGCCCGATCCTTCGGCGCGAGGCGCAACAGCGCGTTGAGATAGGTGTTGCCCCATTGAAAGCGGGTCGCGATTCCGCGCGATTCTCGATAGGCCCGCGCGAACCATGCGAGTGCCGCGGTCTTATGGCCGCGCTTTTCCTCGATATCGCCGAGATCAACCATGTAATAGAAGGGCGCTTTCGCGGTCGCGAGCTCGGCCTCGAGCATCGCATACTCCGCGGCGTCGTCGCCCAATTGCTCGTCGACGAAGGACGCGGAATTGACGACGCCGGCGCGCACGTAGGGATCCATTTTCTTTTGCAGCACGGCCGACAGGCGCTCGCGCGCCTGCGCCGCGAGATCCGCCGGCACCGTGTGGTCCGCCGCCAATTGCTTCGCGAGTTCGAGCTTTTTGCCCAGCGCCCGGAGTTGATCGGCATCGATGATTTTCGGATCGTTCGCGACAGCGTCCATGACGAGCGTCCAATCGCGCTGGAATTTCGCAGCATCGTCGGCTCCGCGAGTTTGCACCGCCGCGAAGAACGCATCGCCGAGGTCCTCCAAGGGATCCGCGACGCGCGGCCCGATCAGCGGATCCGCGACGATGCTCGTGACCGCGGCGACGGTCTGCGGCGTCGGTGCAAGCGCCGCAGAAATTACCGTGATGCGCGCCCGCTCGGTCGGCGAAATGCCGACGCAAGTACCGGCGATCTGCGCGAGACCCGCCGCGATGGATGCCTTGTCGGCCGGGGAGATATCCCCCACGTCCCAGGCATAGTAGGCGAGCCGTTGGCATTGCGCGGTCCTCAAGCTCGCGGGTGTCTCGGCGAGCGCCGCGAGTACATCGCTCATCGGTGCGACGTCGCCGAGCGCGGCATCGAGCAAATCCGCATACAGCGACAGATCCATGCCTCCCGAAATTCGCGTGACCTCGCGTTGATCGGCGCGCAACACGACAACGGTCGGATAGCCCAATACCCTGAATTGTTCGCCCCATTTCTGTGCGCCTGGATCGTCCCCGTCGAGGTAGACGGCGATAAATTGTTTGGTCTTCGAGATGAAATCGCTGCGTGAAAAGACCGAGGATTTCAGCTGCTGGCAAGGCGGGCACCACTTTGCGCCCCAATACAGGAACACCGGCTTGTTGGCCGATTTCGCCAATTCGAACGCGGCGCCGACATCGCCCGCAAACCAGTCGATTCCCGGCGCGTCCGCATGGCTCGTTGTGTGTGGGACGGCCGCCGTTGCGCCGCCAGAGTCACGGGCGGCGGCAATCATCAGTAATACCGAAACGGTGCCAATCGCTATGCCATTCGACATGTCGTCACTCCAAGTTCGGCACTTCAGCCGGCTACGAAGCCTCGCCTCTAGGACGGCTTCCTGTCAAATACCAGCAGTGACGAAGTCGCGGATGCGCAGAGGCGACCCTCGGAGTCGGTCAGCCTTCCCTGCGCGAAGGCGACCCGACTACCCATGGACAGTACAGTCGCTTCGGCGCGGACCTCGCCGCTGGACGCGCTCAGCGCGCGATGCAGTGAAACCTTCAATTCGATCGTCGTGTAGGCGCGCGTCTCGGACAACAAGGATTGCACCGCACAGCCGCAAGCCGAGTCGAGCAGCGTGGCGGCGTAACCGCCATGCGCGACGTCAAAAGGATTGTAGGCATGTACGCCGGGCACGCCGCCGAAGACCGCGCGGCCCTCGTCGGCCTCGAGCAAGTAGAATTGCAGCGTTTCGGCGATCGGCGGGCGTTTTCCGGCAGCGATCCACGCACGAAGCTGTTGCAAGCCATAAGGCACAGGCGTGTTTGCAGACATCGTTGATTCCTCGGTGATGAGAGGGCGGTTTCCATTATCATAGGCGCGAGCCATGTCCGAGCTAAAACAATATATCGAGAACGTCGCGGATTTTCCGCATCCCGGCATTCTGTTTCGCGATATCTCGCCGTTGTTGCGCGCGCATTTCGATGCCACGCTGCAGGCGCTCGAGGCGCTGCTGACGCCGGCCGAGTGGCACACGATCGATGCGGTCGCGGGGATCGAATCGCGCGGCTTTATTTTGGGCGCCGCCCTGGCGGCGCGGCTGGGCAAGGGGTTCGTCTTGGTGCGTAAGCAGGGCAAGTTGCCCCCGCCGGTCGTCGACATGACGTATGACCTCGAGTACGGCTCGGGCGTGCTCGAAATGCAGCCCGGGCATGGACGCATCGTATTGATCGACGATGTGCTCGCGACCGGCGGTACGATGAGCGCCGCGGCCGAGCTCTGTAGTCGCGCGGGCTATCATATCCACGCGCTGCTTGCGCTGATCGATCTGAAGCTCATCGGCGATTACGCTTGGCGGGAGCACCGGCTGCGCGCGGCGATCGTCTACTGATGCCGCGCCGGCCAAGTTCCTACACCGGTGCCCTCAGATGGCCGCGACTTCGACCAAGCAATCGTAGAACGTCGCCGCTCGGCCGATATCCGTGAGACGTTGATGCGTCAACTCATTCGGATTGGTGCCGTCAGGACCGAGTTTGCGCCACCAAATGCCGAGCCCGACGACGACGCCGGGACGCGCACGATCGCTGATACTCACTTTGCAGCGATACTCGCCGCGATCATTAAAGGTGCGCACCACGGCGCCATCCGTCAGACCGCGTGAGGCGGCATCCACGGGATGAATTTCCAGCAGCGGCTCCCCTTCGATGCTGCGTAGGCTCTTGACGTTGACGAAGCTCGAGTTGAGAAAGTGCCGCGCCGGCGGAGAGATCATCGCAAGCGGATAGCGTGCGGCCAATTGCGGCGCGGATTGGCGCGATTCGTAAGGGGCAACGAAGGCCGCAACGCCAAGGTCCTTGGGGGCGAAGTGCGCTCGTCCGTCCGAAGTCGGAAATCCGCCGGCAGCAAATGGGGCGTCCTTGACCGGCAGGCGCACCCACCCGTCACGGCGCAATGCCCCGAAATCAATTTCAGGCCCAAAGGCCTGCGCGCCGATTTGCTGATCGGTGTCCCGGAAACAAGCATCGTCGAAGCCCATCCGGCTCGCCAGTCCGCGGAAGATTTCCGTGTTCGGGCGGGATTCGCCCAGCGGCGCGATCGCGGGCTCGTTGACCATTACGTAGGTGTGGCCGTAGCTCGTATGCACGTCGAAGTGCTCGAGTTGCGTGGTCGCCGGCAATACGTAATCGGCATAGTCGGCCGTGTCGGTCTGAAAATGTTCGAGCACGACGGTAAAAAGATCCTCGCGCGCCAAGCCGCGCAAAACTTTGCCCGACTCCGGCGCGACCGCGAGCGGATTGCTGTTATAGACGATCAACGCCTCGATCTTCGGACCGAATTCGCCCGAGGACTCGCGCAGCAAATCATCGCCGATCGTGCACATGTTGATCGTGCGCGCCTGCGGCGCCGCGCGCAGCTCAGGCAGTTCGAGCGCCTCATGGCGCACGTTGGCCCAGCCCGAAGCCGACAGCAGCAGGCCGCCCGCGCGATGCCGCCACGCGCCGGTAAGACAGGGCAGGGCGGCTATCAAACGCACGGCGCTGCCGCCGCCGCGCACGCGTTGCATGCCATAGTTCAGACGAATCGCCGCCGGCCGCACTTGCGCGTACTCGCGCGCGAGCGCGCGCACGACGTCGGCCTCGATGCCGCAAACCACCGCAGTTCGCTGCGGGGTCCACGCCAGCGCCTGTTCGCGCAGCGCCGGCCAACCATCGGTGTATCGCTCGATGTAGTCGAGATCGAGCCAATCGTGTTCGATGAGCTGTTGCATCAAACCGAGCGCCAACGCACCGTCGGTACCGGGCAGAATCGCAATGTGCTGATGACACTTGTCGGCGGTTTCCGTGCGCCGCGGGTCGATGCAGACCAGTTTCGCACCCAGTCGTTTGGCGTCTTGCGCAATGGTCCAGAAGTGCAGGTTCGAGGCAATGCTGTTGCTGCCCCAAATCAGTATCAGGCGGCTCTCCTTGAAGTGCTCGACGTGCATGCCGACGCTTTTCCCATAGGTGGCACGCAAGCCCGTGGCACCCGCGCTGGCGCAAATCGTACGATCGAGCAGCGAAGCTCCGAGGCGGTTGAAGAAGCGCGACGCCATGGCTTCCCCTTGAATCAAGCCCAAGGTGCCGGAGTAGCTGTACGGCAATATGGCTTGCGGCGCATGCGCGGCGATCGCTCGCAGGCGTGGCGCGATTGCGCCAAGCGCTTCATCCCAGGTCACCGGCTCGAATTTGCCGCGGCCCTTCGGTCCTGCGCGTCGAAGCGGCCGCAGCAGCCGATCGGGGTGATAGGTTCTTTCCGCGTAACGCGCGACTTTCGTGCACAGCGTCCCGTGTGTCGGCGCATGATCGGGATCGCCCTGTAGGCGCACGACCACGCCGTTATCGACCGTCACGCGGATCGCGCAGGTATCGGGGCAGTCGTGCGGGCAGGCGGCATGTACGGTGCGTACGCTCATAAGACGAGATTACATCACAGGATCGCGAGTCTGACGACCGCGCGTGCTACCATTTTTGACGATGAACCTGGCCCATAGCGTTCTGATCTTCGCGGCGTTCGCCGCCGGCGCACAAAATGCCTTGGCGGGCGGCGGTACTTTCATCACCTTTCCGGCGCTGCTCTATGTGGGTCTCGATCCGCGCGCAGCGAATATCACCTCGGCGGTTGCGCTGTTTCCCGGCACGGTCACGACCGGAATCGCGGGCCGCCGTCTCGTCATGGGAACCGCGGGACTGTCGATCCGAACGCTCGTCGCCTTGAGCCTCGTCGGCGGGGCCTTGGGGGCTTGCCTGCTGCTGGCGACGCCCATGTCGGTGCTGACCCGTTTGGTTCCCTACCTGGTTCTGTTTGCAACGGGCGTCTTCGCGTGGGGCAGCTTCGTCCACAAAGCGCGCGACGCTGATGTCAAGGCGCGTCTCGGCGCACGCGCCGCCGGCTGCGCGCAATTGATGATCGGCATCTACGGCGGGTATTTTGCCGGCGGCATCGGTGTCCTCATGCTGGCCGCGTTGAGCGCCGCGGGCAGCCCAGTGCGCAATGCCGTTGCCACCAAGAATATGCTGGCATCCATGATGGGAACGTCGTCGGTGCTGATATTTTTGTTCCAAATGAGCTTCGACTGGCTGCTCGTGCTGCAGGTTGCCGCCGCTGCCATGTGCGGCGGACTCATGGGCGTGTATCTGCTTCGCCGCATCAACGAAACGGCGCTGTGCATCGGAATTACGCTGATCGGTCTCGCCGTGACGGTCGGGCTGTTCGTCCGATACTGATTGCCGAGACCGCGTCGGCGAATTCCTGGCCTACCGCGCCGGGCTCGAATCCGGATTGCGGACTTCGAACTGCACGAGCAGCGAGGAGCCGTCCGCGAAGCGCAGGGTGATCGGCACACGATCGGCGGGCCTCAGCGGCTTGGTCGCTTGCATGAGCATCATGTGGTAGCCCGTTGCCGCGAAGTCCAGATTCGAGTGCGCGTCGATCGTGATGTGCTCGACCGCCGTCATCCGCATGCCCCCGCCCTGATTGACGGTACGGTGCAGAGTAACCTGCGTGTATGCCGGACTCGTCGCGGCGATCAGATTCAGTGGTTTTGCGCCCGTGTTGATCAGCGTCAAATAGCCGGCCGCCGGCAGATCGGCCGGCAGCCAGCGTATCCACGCGTCCTGAATCGTTAATTCCGGGCCGGGCGTCATGGATGGCGTCGCCGCAAGCGCAGGTATGGCATCGAGTCGCAAGCACGCGAGGCTCACGAGCAGCGCGAGCGCAAGCGCGCCCGCCGCGGAGTATCTGGATTTAGAACGCATAGCTCAACCCCGCGGTCACCGTCCAATGCGCGAATAGCTGGTACCCATCGAGATTACTGTACACGGGAAACTGCACGACGCCGTAGAAATGCAGTTTGTGCATGATTTGCGCGGTGATCCCCGGACTCAAGTACGCCACTGTGCCGGCAGTGTCGGTGGTATCGGCGAGCGCGCCGCTGATCTGGTCCGGCGCAGACTCCGACGGCGTATAGGGCTGCTGTTGCTCACCGTAGGTCGTGTGATCCCGCTCGATGTAGGGCGCCAGCAGATTGAAATTCCAATCCGCATTGGGCCGATAGCTCAGGCCCAAGGTGATGTAGCGGTTGATCGTATCCTTCTCGATTTCTCCGCCGCCAAGCGATGGATTGGACGGATTGTTGACGACTTGTTCGGGGTTCGCGGTACCCGTGCCGCCGCGCAATTCGTCTTGATCGATATAGGTGTATTCCAGATTCACGCGCCATCCCGATACCGTGGAATACCCCATGGCGGCATCCGAGTTGACGGTACAGCCGCAGGTTGCACATGCCCATGACGAAACCGGAGCGATCGAAAGCAAAAGGGTCGCGACACCCAGAGGATTGCCTGACTGACGCATTTGATTTTCTCCCGCGCCCGCGGCCCGAACCGCGGAAGCTGCCCATGAAGCAATCGATGGCTGATGCACGCAGCGTAGTGAGTGACACGCCGCGTGATCAGTCGACGAAATTCACTTCAGGCGAGAGCGGGGGGACCGCGAGCGCGATTGGCGCGCGCAACTCGCAGACCCTGGGGCACGAGTTCGAACGCGAGAACCGGCACGCTGAGGACTCGCGCCGCCGGTTGCGGCGCGACGATGTGCGAGATGGGTCCGGCAGCCGGCGCGCTTCCATACGGGCAATCCTCGAAATCGGAGTGATCGCTCGTGTGATGATGCGCATGGTGCGCAGGCATTGGCGCCTGCAGGCCCGCCGGACAGATTTCCAATAGGAATGGGATGCCGGCCGCCGGCATGAAGCCCGCGGGGACGTAGGCACGAAACAGGAACAGCGCCAGCATGAGGCCGGCGGCAAGATCGAGTCGCCTGCGCTGAGCGAGGGAACGCATGTCTTGTTCGCGATTATGCCAGAAAAACGCGGCATGCCGGCTAACGCCGGCCGTCTCGAGCGTCGATTCAAAACGCTAAGGCGTGAGCACCGCGTGGCCAAGGTGTGAGCACCACATCGTCAAGGCGTGAGCACCGCTGCACCGTCGAATCGCCCGGCGCGCAGGTCGGCCAGCGCCTGGTTGGCTTGTTGCAGCGGATAGCGCGTCGTCTTAACCTCGATTCCGACCTGCGGCACCAACTTGAGAAAATCGAGTCCGTCCTGACGCGTGAGATTCGCAACTGAAACGAGTTCACGCTCTTCCCACAATAGACGATACGCGAAGCTTGGAATATCGCTCATGTGAATACCTGCGCAAACCACGCGGCCACCTTTGCGCACCGCCTGCAATGCGCGTGGCACCACTGCGCCGACCGGTGCAAATATAATGGCCGTATCGAGCGGCTCAGGCGGCATCGTGTCCGAGCCGCCCGCCCATTTCGCGCCGAGACTGAGCGCGAAGGATTGCGTGCGCGCATCGCCGGGTTGCGTAAATGCGTAAACGGATCGTCGTTGCCATCTTGCGACCTGCGTCAAAATATGGGCCGCCGCGCCGAAACCGTACAGGCCGAGCTTGTGGCCGTCGCCGGCTATGACGAGCGAGCGCCAACCGATGAGTCCGGCGCACAGCAGCGGCGCCAGCGCGATATCGCTGCCGATGTCGCCCAGTGGAAATGCGAATCGCGCGTCAGCGAGCGCGGCCGTCGCGTAGCCGCCGTCGCGCGTGAAGCCGGTAAAAATCGGATTTTCGCAGAGGTTCTCGCGATGCATCCGACAATATCTGCAGGTGCCGTCAGTGTGCCCGAGCCACGGAATGCCGACGCGCTCGCCGACTCGCAGGTCCGTGACGTCGGCGCCGATCGCATCGATGTGACCGACGATCTCGTGGCCGGGAATGATCGGCAGGAGCGCATGTTCAAGCTCGCCGTCGACGACATGCAGGTCGGTTCGGCAAACGCCGCAGGCCGCAACCTGGATGCGAATTTCATTCGGGCCCGGCTCGCGGTCGGGAAGTTCGATCCACTCGAGCGGAGTCCTGTGTTTCTTTAATACCATTGCGTGCATCAATTTCTCCTGAGGGCGGTCCCACGCATCGTTTGCGGCGCACCATCAACACGCGCCGCCCTACAATAACGATACGCAGCACGATATGCTCAGCGTCTGGCGTCGATGTGACATAATTTTGTCATTGAGCTTCTGCATATTGTTCGATTTGGCGAATCGACAAAGGAGGACTGCAACCATGAATGTGCAACCCGACAGTGACGACATGGACGTCCGATCGGATGTTCTCAATGAAAATGTGCGTCGACTCGGGTTGCCCTTGGCGGTTAATCCGTCGGCGCCACGGTTACGCAAGACCAGTTCCGCGCAACTCGCCGTGCAACGGACCGAGGCCTGGCGCCAGGAGCGGGTCGCGACCGCGGCTTATTACCTCGCGGAAAAGCGCGGATTCGCGCCCGGTCACGAGACCGAGGATTGGTTGCTCGCCGAAGCACAAGTCGACGCGACAGACGCAGCATCCTGACGCTTGCGCCGAAGGACAGAGAATCACGCGCTCATTGCCATCGACCACCCGGGTTGACGGCGGCGCGGATCGGTAGTACGAAACATCGGCATGTCAGCACAGCCGCGTCCACCTTTTAAATTGGAAACAATCGATCATCTTCTGCTGCTGGTCAGCGGAATGTCGAGGTCCGTGGCGTTTTACGTCGACGTTCTCGGCTGCGGTATCGAGAGCGAGCTCCCCGAGTATGGGATGGTACAGTTGCGGGCGGGCCGTGCACTGATTGATCTAGTCGATGTGGATGTGAGCGAGGGCAGGTGGGCGCGCCCGGAAGTTGCCGGTGGCCGAAACTTGGACCACGTCTGCATCGCCATCGACAGATGCGACGAAGGTAAACTGCGTGGTCATTTGGCGGCCCACGGGATCACGATCATTGAAGAGGGCCAGCACCGTGGCGCGCGCGGGGACAGCCTCTCGCTCTACATCCGGGACCCATCCGGAAACACGATCGAGCTAAAGGGTCCTCCTCCCGACCATTAAATATTGGGATAGGGGAGCCGCGCAGCGGACACACGCGGCCGGCACCCGCTACCGTGGAATGGATTGAGCAGAGAGCGGTCACGAGGCCCCAGCTTGCGTGTGGTCAACCCGGCATTTGGCGTGAGGCGCCTCGCATCTCATTACGGGCTACGCCGTACGGGAATCCATGCTCCGTGCGCCTTTGCTGATTCAACCGCTGCCTGGACCGAGGCAATACCGTGCAACCCGTCCGTGGCGGTCGGATAGGAGAGCGCTAAAGGACTAGCATCTCGACCTTCTCTTCTTGCGCGTAGGTGTTCCGCAATGTCGGCATAGATGTTCCCAAATGCACCGAAGAACCCCTCCGCATGGCCAACCGATACACGCGACGCCCGGTCTGCTTGCGGTGACAGGCCGGCTACACCGCGCTCGATGATCGACGTGGTTCCGCAAGTCGGAGTCCAATAGAGCTGATTTGATTGTCATACTCTTAGGCTATGCGGAGAAACTCGAGACAGCCGCGCGCGTCATCCCTCAACTGAGGCGCCGCCACATGGAGACGAATCATAACGCCTTTATTCATTCTATTAAGCGAACCGCCAAGGAAGTGTGCTCGCTCGCAAGCTCCCGCACGCTGTCTAGGTCGTGATCTTGAATCGCTTCGTGCGAAGCCTTAATCACACATGGCTATTGCGTAAGCGTACGTCCGTAATTGCTCAATAAGAACTGAACTCCGA
>Ga0209415_10010621_pt1 | contig 15622 bp, 11 predicted proteins | sample PeaSoiSIISIP2007_FD_187696 | JGI IMG/M metagenome (GOLD analysis project Ga0209415, IMG submission 187696) | Peat soil microbial communities from Weissenstadt, Germany - SII-SIP-2007 (SPAdes) (version 2) | ecosystem: Environmental > Terrestrial > Soil > Wetlands > Peat | place: Germany... | reverse complement strand
CTAGGAGTTGTTATGATGCGCCTTGCAGTTCCCGGAAGGCGTTGATGATCAAGTGGTTGGTGGCTGTATACTGAATTCCTCGAAGACCCGGGACCCAAGAGGAGGACGGTAGATGGCCTTCTATAGGCTTGTGGCACCCGAGCGGCGACCACGACTAAGAGTTTGGCAGGCCACCCACCGCCGTTCCGTACCGACAAAATAGCACGCCACTGGCGATGCTGGATAGTAGGATGGAGTTACCAGCGCCTTCCAGGAAGTCTCCTCGTTTGGACCCTGAGGGTTTCGAGAAGGGAGGGGGACATGAGGTATTACGGGGTGGATCTGCACAAGAAGTACGCAACGATTTCCGTACGGGACGAGGGAGGAACGGAGGAGAGTTTTGTGCGGACCCAGGTGGATATCAAGGGCTACGTCGCGAGCCTGGGCAACGAGGACGCGGTTGTGCTGGAAGCCTCTGCCGGAGCGCTGTACTGGGCGGAGAAGATTCAGAACCAGGGAGCGAGCTGCGCGGTGATCGACGCCTACCGCTTCCGTATCATCCGCGACTCTTGGCAAAAGACGGACAAACGGGACGCGGCCAATCTGTCCTTGGCGTTGTGGCTGGCCTCACGCAGCGGAGAGATGAAGCTGCCGGAGGTGTGGCAGCCGGGACCAGTGGTGCGGGAGTTGAGAAGGTACTTCGGACTGTACGAGTTGTTGAACAAACAGATCCGTCAATTGAAGAACGAGATTCACGGGGTTCTATTAGACAACGGGATAAGGGATCGAGTGCTGGGAAACCGTCTTGTGGACAATCCTATTGGAACAGAGGAGCTTCTGAAGACGGTAGAGCTCTCCGCGGCAAGTCGTGTCTGCATCAAAACCAGCCTGGCACTTCTGGCAAGCTTGCAGGACCAGAAGGAAAATCTCAAACGCGCGATCTACCAGGCAGGCAGGCCGTTTGAGGCCGAAGTGAAGCTGCTCATCAGCATCCGCGGAGTAACCCCTTTGTTGGCCTTGGCCTTCCTCTCGGAGGTGGGAGACATCACAAGGTTCAGGAGCGCCCGGCGGCTACACTCCTACTTGGGGGTGGTACCTACAGTGCGCTCCAGTGGCGGGGTAACACACAACGGGGCGATCAACCGACGTAGCCGAGGACTAACCCGCAGCCTCTTCACCCAGACGGTGATCCACCTCGTGGACTCCTCTCCTGTGCTGGCTCGTTTCTACCGCGAGTTGGTTGACCGTAAAGGGTACGGGCGCGCGCGGATCGCTCTACTGCGCAAGACCTTCTCCATAATGCGCCGAATGCTCTTGTCTCGCGAGTTATACCGCTGGATTGATCCGAGGCTCTATGAGAAGAAGCTCGGAGACTATGCGAAGGAAATCAAGAAAGGGGGAAACCAAGAGGCGGCTTGACGCGCATCATAGTAGGCGGCTTGACGCGCATCATAGTAGGCGGCTTGACGCGCATCATAGTAGTCTGTAGATCGTAGGAACGGCGAGTATCGCGGGCTTGTTGCGAGGCCGGCGTTGAAGTGCTGTTGGTCCCTTTTGTAGAGGCCCCTCCGAGCCCCACCGTCAGGCGGCTACTGCTGAGCGAGCGCCGTTTCCTTGTATCGGTGCAGCTTGAGCATGTTGTGAGCGGTGCACACCATCGCCCACTCGTCTCTGGCTTTCGAAAGCCCGCGTAGAAGGAAGCGGCGAAACCCCCGTGCCTCGCGAATCTGGCCAAAGGTTGGCTCTACGATCGCCTTTCGCCGACGATACAGTGCGCGGCCCTCTTCGCTGTCGAGCTTGGCCCTCATGCGTTGGGCGCTCTGCTGGGCCTGCTTCCCTGCGCTCACACCTTTTCCGCGACCATGTTCGCGGCCGATGGCAATCAGGGCCTCAAACCCCTGGTCTTCGCAGTAGCGCACGTTCTCAGGAGTGAAGTAGCCCGCATCAGCGGTGCCAACCTCGGGCAGTTCCCCGCTGGTGGCCTTCACTCGTTCGATCATCGCAATCAGGTGCGGCTGGTCAGCGGCCTGATTGGTCAGGGCCTGCGCCACGATGACCTGGTAGTCCCCGTCAACGGCGATCTGCGCGTTGTAGCCCTGCAGGAATCCCCCGTCGCGCTTCATGATGCGGCTGTCAGGGTCGGTGAAGTTACGTTGTGCCTTGGGCGCCGGACGTCCCTCCGGGGTCGTGCTCACCCGAGGCATCGGCAACGGAGATTCTTCTTCCGAGCTGTCCCGTGGCTGAGGATCCAACTCCTGTGCCTGCCTGCGCGACTTTTCAGCCCGGGCGCCGGCCCGCCGCCGCTCCGCTGGATCCTCCTTCTCATCATCAGCCTTCTTCTGCTGCCCTTCGGCCAACTCGCGAAGCTGCGCTGCTCGTGATTCTGCCGCTTCACGCTCCAGTTCCGCCTTGGCTTCCCGTATCCGTGCCAGGCGTTGATGGCGACGCTTCAATTCCTGCGGTAGGTCTTCCGCTCCATCGCCACTGCCCCACCGATTGTCCTCTTCCCGATCAACTTCTTCCGCGCGCCGCAGCAGCTTCTCCACTTCTTCTTCGATCTTCTTCTCTTCTTCCTGCATGCGCGCATAGCTCATCGCCCGGTGTTTGCTGGCGTTCGCCGCTACCTTCGACCCGTCAAAGGACACATGGCCCAGCCGCACCAAGCCCGCTTTCCGACACAGTTTGAAGACCTGCACAAACAGACCGGCCAACGCTTGGCGGTGCTCCAGTCGAAACCCGTTCACCGTCGTGAAGTGCGGGCTCGATTCCCCACTGATCACCCGCATTGCCACGTCCTCGCGCGTCCCGCGTGCGATCTTCCGCGAGGAGTACACCCCCACGCAGTAGGCGTACAGAAGCAGCGATACCATCATCTGTGGATCGTAGGGGCGTTCTCCTCGTGGTTCTCGCTCCTGAAGCCGACTCTCTATCGCGTTCAGATCCAGCTCCCCTACTGTCTCCAGAACGAAGTAAGCCAAGTGGTCCTCAGGTAACCACTCCGTCGGTGAGGGAGGAAGCAGGTAGGGTTGTGTTGGGTTCCACGGCCGGTAGGATTTTCCCATGCGGTATTCCATCATATCCACCGGCATCCTGTCGACGCCTCGCTCGCACGGGGCGCCCTATGCGCTACAGACTCCTAGCCCTGTCCGCGTATGAGGTCCGCCACCTTCTTCACTTCGGCCGGGTACCTGTCGGAGATCCTCTTCTTTTTCAGGTTTTCGCTGACAATCCAGCGCACATCGCGATCTTCCGTGGAGGCAGCCTCCCGCAGCAGGGCAAAGCCCGCCTCCGGCGCGCTCGCGACAAACACGCTGAGAGCGTAGCCGAGGCCCTGGCGCAGGACGCGGAACTCCTCGCTGCCCCTGACCTCCCCGCTCACGCCGGGAAGCGCCCTCATGATCGAGCGCGAGACCTCAACGCAGTACTGCGCAAATGCAGCGGCGCCAAGGATGGGCGGATGCGCAAGCCCCGCGACGATGGCGCGCTTCTCGAGCAGGGAGGCGCCGGGAAGCCACGTATCGACGATCTCTCGAAGAGCGGCCGCCTCCTTTTCCCCAATGAGCTGCAGAGCCATGGCGGCCGCCTCCCGTGTTCTCCACCGCGGGTCAGAGGCGGCCTTGCGGATGGCGGCAAGGGCCGCGCGTTTCCTGGGCCGGGGGAGACCGGCCGCGCACAACGCGCCCAGTGCCACCAGGCCGCAGAAAGGAATGTATTCTTTCGGCGTGTTGGCCGGCGCCTTGTTCGGAGAGGTCGACGCCATTCCGAGTACCATGTCCCACTGCCATTCCTGGAGATTCAAAGAAGCGACCGCCTTTGCGAATGAATACCCCAGCTCGAGGTTGGCCCGCGGCCCCGGAAGGCCTGAGTTCTTTTCCAGCAGCGAAATGAGGGCCGGGCGCTCGGAACGCGACCTCAGCAGTATCCCGAACGCGGGAAAGGATTTCATCGCCTGCGCCTCCCTCGAAGTGGAATCTCCTCCAGAATCTCGGTGGACACGTCACTCCACCACGCCGCGCCCTCTCCCGGCGCACATATGCGCATCACCGCAAGAGTGGATGAGGTGAACCCGAGCGCGGGCAGGGGAGGCAGGATGCTCTCACGTTGCGCCACGCCGGCTTCCGCGCACCCCAGGAAGAAGCCCTCGAATGGAGGAAAAAGGCCGGAGGCTTCATCGGAGGCCTCCGCCCGCAGAGAGCCCCATACCCCCCCCGAGTCTACGCCGAGATACAGAAATCCGTCCCGCCATGCAAGCCCGGCCAGCGTGATGCGATAGGGAGCGGCCACCGAGGCGTTCAGCTTCGCAAGCAGCCCGCGCATCCGCTCCTCCGCCGGGAGAAACGCCACCGGCACCAGGGGAGGAAGCGCAACCGCGGAGACAAGCCCGTGGTCCGCGAAGATGCGCTGCTGGACCCTGCCGACGTCTGCTTCAACAGAGCCGGGCGCGAGCAGGACGAGCAGGGTCTGCGTCATTGCGCTCGCGGGAGATGGACCCTGACGGTGGTGCCCTGACCTTCGGCGCTGTCCACCTCCAGTGAGCCCGCGGCGCTCTCGATGACAGACTTCACGATGGCCAGGCCGAGCCCTGTACCAGACTCCGTGAACGAACGCGCGTTCGATGCCCGAAAGAACTCGCTGAAAAGCCTCTCTCTTTCAGCGGCCGGGATGCCGATACCCTGGTCCCTCACGGAAAGCTCCACTCCCGCGCCGTGCGTGCTCAAGCTCACGCGAACCTCCCTGCCGGCGGGGGAATACTTGATGGCGTTTGACAGCAGGTTCGTCAGCACTGAATGGGCTTCTTCGGGAGACACCAGGACCTCCGCGCTCTCAGACGGCAGATCTGCAACGAGCCCGATCCCTTTCTGGCGAGCCGCTGTCTGGAAGAACTCCATGGTCTCCCTCAGAGACGCGGTCAAGTCAGTCTTCCCTCCCTTGTCCGCGGCCGTGCGCGCCTTGCCGCGGGCAAGGGCAAGAAGATCCGCAACCACCTCGGACAGGCCGGCTGCGCGCGCCCTGATTCGCTCGATGCTGGCCAGCTGCCCCGGGTCCAGCTCCCCGAGGTACCCCCCAAGGAAGTTCTGCGCCACCGACTGGATCACCGAGAGCGGAGAGGCGAGCTCGTGCGCCGCTTTTCGAAGGAACCAGGACTTCGCTTCGTCCACCTTCTTCAGCGTCTCATACACGGCGGCATTCTGGATGGACAGCACCGCAAGGTCTCCAAGGCGGGAGAGAAAAGTCAGCATCTCCGGTGAAAGCTTGCCGCCCTTCTCCCCGTAGACACACAGGGCGCCCACGACCTTCATTTCATGGCGGAGGGGAACGCAGATCAGGGACTCGCTCTCGCCGTCCAGCTCGGGAAAATCGCTCTGGGCCGCGCCTTCCACCAGCACGGGTCGTCCATCCATGAGGCTCTTCGTGGAAATGCTTTGCGCGGCCTCCGCGCTCAGCTCCGCCACCTGCCTGTGCAGCCCCGCAATCGAGCGCACGCTCATCAGGCCGCGGGAAGGATCCAGCAGCTTGATGGAGCAGCCGCGGACCCCCGCCGCCTGGACGGTCAGACGGGTGATGGAGTCGAGCACTTCCTGGAGGTCCAGGGAGGCGCCTGCCTTGCGGATGAGGTTGCAGACTGCCTCCACCTGCATGGCGCGCGTCTCCAGCGCCCTCTGGCCGGGAAGGGCATAAGCAACAAGGACGCCCTCGACGAACACGAGGGCCAGGGATGGGATCAGGACGGGGGCAAGAGGTATCCCGCGGACTCCCAGCGCCGCGGCCGCCGAAGCGGCGGCGAATGCGACCGTGAAGGGAATGAGCGCTATCCAGAGCCTTCGCCGATGGGCGCGGAGCGGGGACTCCGCTTTCATGATCCTGCATGGTAGCACGGGCCACTCCAGGGCTCAACCCCGGCTGTACTCGCCCCGCCCCGCCCTGCTACAATTCGTTTCATGAAACGGAAGGTCCAGCGGATCACGGATGCCCTGGTCAAGAGCCTTGCCGGGACAAGCGGCGTCCAGGTGGTCGTGCTGGGCGAGGCCGCTGACGTCGACGTCTCCGATCCCTACTTCACGATAGATCTGGACGTGTACATCTCCGGCGCGCTGCCCGGCCTGGAGAAGCGCAGCTCTCTTGTGGCCCAGGTCACCGCCTTCGAGACCTCCCCCGTGGCCACCATCGACAGGTTCCTGGTGGAGGAGCTCCCCGTGACGGCGCACTACATCCGCACGGAGGAAGTAGACCGCATGCTCCTGCGCATCGCGGAAAAGACGTGGGTCTTCCACGAACCGGGGAGTCACGTGCTGTACCGGATCGAGCGCGGGGAGGTCCTCTTCAGCCGTGACGGCTGGATGGATGAGACCCGCGCGGCCCTGGCGCACGTGCCGGATGAGTTCTGGTGGCAGGCGCGCCTCCGCGCCTACTCCCTGGCGGAGCGCGCCCTGGTGGACCTGGGGGCCGCGGCGCACAGGTCGGATGACCTTTTCTTCCTGGTTTCGGCCGCCCGGCTGATGCGCGGCGTGGCCAGCTTCCTCTTTGCGGCCAATCGGCAATTCGAGCCAGCGGACCGCCTGCTGAACGATCGCCTGGCAAACCTTCCCATTCTCCCCGATGGTTTCCTGGGCAGGCTGGACAACTTCATTCGGCCGGCCCAGCCCATCTCCAAAGAGGCCCGGCGCGAGATTGGCCAGCACATGGTGCGCAGCCTCATGCCCCTCGCTGTCGAGGAGAGTGATTGAAAAGACGGTTCTGCCCCTCTCTGCTTCCCGCCGTCGTGGCCCTCGCTCTGGCGGGGTGCACGGCGCGGTTCGAGAGCTTTGAGTTCCAGACGGCCGGGGGAGACCGGGTTCAGATCAGGCAGTCACCGGGACGAAGCCGTGACCAGGAGGCTGTCTTTGCGCCCACCCCCGCGCGCCTGACCAGCCCTTTGTACAGCTTGAGTCGTGGAGTCCAGGCAGCCGCACCCAGGGAAGCTTTCGGACTGTCCTATACGAGCTCCCTGTCGGATTGCCGGCTTTCCATTTTCTCTGACCGAAAGACCATCCTTCGAAGCGTTGCCCTGCCCGCCTCCAGCGGGACCCGGATCCGGTTTCTGGTGCCGCTTTCGGACGGGGACAGGATCTGGGGATTTCAGCTCAGCGCGCGAGGTCCCGCGCAGTCAGGCCGGTCCCTCCACCTCATGGGCGCGGGCACCGAGCCGTTCGTCCACGGCTTCGAGGTTTCCCCGGAAGGCCTGTCCGTGGATGGCAGCGTGGAGGTCGCTGAGGTCGGCCCAGCCGGCCTCTCCGCCCGCATCACGGATTCTGCGCGCCAGGAAATGGCGCAGGGAATATGGGCGATCAGGATAGCGGTCGACCCCGTTGGGCAGCCGGATCGGCAAAGCTCCATCCGTTTCACTGCCGAGGACGGCCGCAGCGCCGCTTTTTCCGTGGACCAGGCTGCCGGGCTTGCAACCATGCTGTTTGCCCGGGGCAGTATAGGCTTCCTGCCCCAGGAGGTGCATGCAAGCCTTCCCGTGGAAAAGCTGGACATTTCCTTTGTTCCCGCTGACGGGCCCATTCCCGCGGACCCGGGCATGATCCTGGATTGGGACCGCGCAACCTGGCGCCGCCCGGATTTCGAGCTTTTCCAGTGGGACAGGTTTCCCCACGTGCTGATCTTCGACACGGCCAGCTACGACGTCCAGGACAGCCTCTTCAAACGGCTCGCCTACTTCGTGGAGAAGTCGGGCTACCGGGGCACCATCGAGGATCAGTCCGCACTGGCAGGCAGGCATGGATACAACGCGCACGACTACCGGGCGGAGGACCTTGCCAGGTTCTTCACCGAGGCGTCCGGAAAAGGCATTGCGCTCACCGCGGGGGAGAATGATCTGCGGCAGATCCTGGTGGCCAACGACCTGATCCGAGAGACCTCCGGGGGTTTCTCCCCGGTGGAAGGCGCTGTGATATCCATCTCCCGCAGCTCCGCCCCGGCGCTTCGACGTCTGCTCCTGTCCCACGAAAGCGCCCATGGAGAGTTCTTCTCCCTGCCGCAGTTCCGCGAGGGGGTGGAGGCAGTCTGGGAGTCACGTTCGCCGGTGGAGAAGGACGTCTGGGCAGACTACCTTTCCTCCAAGGCGTATGACACGACTGACCATTACCTCGTCGTGAACGAGTTCCAGGCTTACCTTTTCCAGCAGGAGCGGCAGGACGTGGAAGGCTTCCAGTCCGTGACTCTTTCCCGCATGAAGGCGCAGGGAGGAGCGGCCGCGGTGCTTGCGGGCCGCCTTCTCGCAGAGCATCCCCACTCGTTTCTCGACTCTTTCGACGCGCTGGACGCGAAGCTTCGAGCCGCGGGCGGACCTCCGGGCGGTCATGCGCTTGCGATTCTGGCGCAGAAGTGATTTTCCTCTTGCCTGGGCTGACCCCATCGGTTACACTAGTAGATTGTCTCGCCGAATTTCCAGTGGAGGGGAACTATGGAGATTGAGCGGCGCTTCACTCGCGCGGGGGAATCCCCGTATAAAGATATTTCTTTCGAGTCGCGCACCTCGGAGATCCGCAACCCTGACGGCAAGCACATCTTCCGCCAGGAGAACGTCCTTGTCCCGACGTTCTGGTCGCAGATAGCGGCCGACATCCTTGCCCAGAAATACTTCCGCAAGCGCGGCGTGCCCCAGAAGGACGGCTCCACGAGCGGTGAGAATGACGCCCGGCAAGTCTTCCATCGGCTCGCCTTCACCTGGATGGACTGGGGCAGGAAATACGGCTACTTCTCCTCCGCGGAGGATGCGCAGGCCTACTACGACGAGATGTGCTTCATGCTCGCCCGCCAGATGGGCTCTCCCAACTCGCCGCAGTGGTTCAACACCGGTCTGTTCGCCGTGTACGGGATCAACGGTCCGGCCCAGGGCCACTACTACGTGGACCCCAAGACCGCGGAAGTAAAGAGGTCGACCAGCGCGTACGAGCGCCCGCAGCCGCATGCGTGCCAGCCCTGGCATGCGCCTGTTTCCACGCCTTTCGGTCCAGTCGCCATCGGTTCAATCGTAGAGGGAGGTTTGATCGGTCTCGAAGTCTACGACGGCACAGACGATGGAAAAGGCACGACCCGCGTCATGGCGGTCAAGGAAAACGGGGTCAAACCCGTGTTGCGCGTCGTGCTCAGGAACGGGGCCGCCATCGAGGCGACAGGGGACCACCTGGTCCTCGCCTCGCATGAGCTGCGCCAAGGTGCGCAATGGGTCCCGGTTGGCGAGCTTGCCCCGGGTATGCGGCTCCACCTTTCGACCGCCAGCGGGATTGGCGGCCGGCCTGACGGCGTGCGCCACCGCGTCAGTACGCTGCAGGGACTTCGCCAGGAGGCAGTGGTCCGCCTCGAGCTCGCGGGGCTCATGCGCGTCTACGATATTCAGACACTGAGCGGGCAATACCTCTCGAACAATGTCATCGTCCACAACTGCTTCATCCTCTCCATAGAGGATGACCTCGTGAACGAGGGCGGCATCATGGACCTCATCACGCGTGAGGCGCGCCTCTTCAAGTACGGCTCGGGAACAGGCACCAACTACTCGAAGCTGCGCGCCTCCAGCGAGCCGCTTTCCGGCGGTGGCGTCTCGTCCGGTCTCCTGTCTTTCCTCAAGGTGAGCGACCGCTCCGCCTCCTCCATCAAGAGCGGAGGCACCACGCGGCGCGCCGCTCGCATGGTGACCCTGGACGCAGATCATCCCGACGTCCTGAAGTACATCGACTGGAAGGCGCAGGAGGAGCGCAAGGTTGCCGCCATGGTCACGGGCAGCAGGCTCCTCCGCAGGCACACGAAGCGAATCCTGGAGGCCTGCAAGGGCGAGCCGGACGCCGGTGACAACGGAGACGGGGCGGCAAGATTTGATCCCAGGAAAAACCGCGAGCTCGAGCGGGCGGTGAGGGAAGCGCTCCAGGACGAGGTCCTGCCCTCCTGGGTGTTCCAGGTGATCCAGCTCGCTGAGCAGGGCATCTGGGACTTCGAGCCGGAAGAGTACACCACGGACTGGGACAGCGAAGCGTACAACACGGTTAGCGGTCAGTCCTCCAACAACTCGCTGCGCCTCTCGGATGCGTTCATGAAGGCCGTGATGGATGACGGGTGGTGGGAGCTCGTCAACCGCACGGACGGGAAGTCCCGCCAGAAAATCCGCGCCCGTGAGATCTGGGATCGGATCGCCACCGCGGCGTGGCTCTGCGCCGACCCCGGCCTCCAGTTCCACACGACCGTCAACGACTGGCACACCTGCCCGAAAGACGGAGAGATCAGGGCCTCGAACCCCTGCTCCGAATACATGTTCCTGGATGACACCGCGTGCAACCTGGCATCGCTCAACCTGATGACCTTCTACGACATGGAGAAGGGAGAGGTCAGGATCGACGAGCTGCGCCACGCCATACGCCTCTGGACCATCACGCTGGAGATCAGCGTGCTCATGGCGCAGTTCCCCGCTCGGGAGATCGCGCGCAAGAGCTTCGACTTCCGCACCCTCGGGCTCGGGTACGCGAACCTCGGGACGCTCCTCATGGTGATGGGGATTCCCTACGACAGCGCGGAGGGACGCGCCATTGCGGCGGCCATTTCCGCCATCCTGTCCGCGGAGGCGTACGCCACCTCCGCCGAGATGGCGGCGGAGCTGGGAGCATTCCCCCGGTTTGCCGCAAACCGGGAAGACATGCTTCGCGTCATCAGGAACCACGGACGGGCCGCCTACGGGGCGGCTCCCGAGGAGTATGAGGGTCTTTCCGTCATTCCCCAGCCCATTGACGCCCTGTTCTGCCCGCCTGACCTCATGGCGGCCGCCCGCCGGGCGTGGGACAGGGCCCTTGCACTCGGTGAAAAGTACGGGTATCGCAACGCGCAGGTCACGGCCATCGCGCCCACGGGAACCATCGGCCTTGTCATGGACTGCGACACCACGGGGGTGGAGCCTGACTTCAGCCTGGTGAAGTTCAAGAAGCTCGCCGGCGGAGGCTACTTCAAGATCATCAACACCTCCATTCCCCCCGCCCTTCACAAGCTTGGCTACAGCGAGGAACAGATCCAGGACATCGAGCGCTACTGCCTGGGCAGGGGGACCCTTGACGGGGCTCCCGGCGTCTCTTCGGAGAAGCTGCGGGAAAAGGGGTTCAGCGACACGGAAATACAGAAGATAAACGCCTCTCTTGCCAACGCATTTTCCATCGACTATTCCTTCCAGCCCGGCGTTCTCGGCAGGGAGTTCCTTGCCGAAACGCTGCAGATTCCCGAGGCCACGTTCTCCCTGCCCGGGTTCAACCTCCTGGCGCACCTCGGGTTCAACGCGAAGGAGATCGAGGCGACAAACCTCTGGGCGTGCGGCACAATGACCATCGAGGGCGCGCCGCACCTGCAGCCCGAGCACTACGCCGTGTTCGACACCGCCAACCCCAACGGCAGGATCGGGAAGCGCTCCATCGCCTGGAAGGCTCATATCGAGATGATGGCGGCGGTGCAGCCTTTCATCTCGGGGGCAATCTCCAAGACGATCAACATGCCGTCTGTCTCCACGGTGGACGAAATCAAGGGCGCCTATCTCCTTTCCTGGAGGAAGATGCTCAAGGCAATTGCGCTGTACCGGGACGGTTCCAAGCTGAGCCAGCCCCTTTCCGCCCTCATGCCGGGGACGGATGCAACGGCGGAGGCGGTGCTCGCCATCATGAAAGACGCGGGCAAGGAGCCCATCGGCCTCGTTGCATCCTCGGTGACCCGGGGAAAGAAGCGAAATCCCCTTCCGTCAAAGCGCTTCGGGTACACGCAGAAAGCAAAGATCGGCGGGCACAGCATCTTCGTGCGCACGGGCCAGTACGAGGACGGGACCCTGGGGGAAATATTCCTCGACATGCACAAGGAGGGCGCCGCTTTCCGGTCGCTCCTCAACAGCTTTGCCATCGCGGTCTCCCTGGGCCTCCAGTACGGGGTGCCCCTGGAGGAGTTCGTGGACGCGTTCACCTTCACCCGGTTCGAGCCCAACGGCATTGTCAGCGCGCATGACCACATCAAGATGACCACCTCGGTGCTCGACTTCATCTTCCGGGACCTCGCGCTGTCGTACCTCGGCAGGACAGACCTGGTCCAGGTGAAGCCGGACGACCTTACCCCGACCGCAATGAACAAGAACGGCAGCTCGAAGCACGAGATGAACGGCAACGGGGAGCTCGTGGCGCTGGACAACGAGGTGCACGTGGCCAGGATGAAAGGCTACGAGGGGGATGGCTGTCCCGTCTGCGGCCATTTCACGCTTCTGAGAAGCGGCACCTGCCTGCGCTGCGACACCTGCGGTTCCACCACGGGGTGCTCCTGAGTCGCCCCGCGCGGGCCATTGCGCACTCCTGGCTGAATCAGTATCTTTGCACCCGATGAGCGAGCCGATCGCATCGTCTGAAGCCTTCACGAAGGTCCGGCTGGTCAACCGGATTTTCTATCGGGTCATGACCTCCATTCTGCGCGGCTTCATCATCCGGTACTTCCAGCTCGACTCGGTCAACCCAGGCGTGGTCCCGGAAACCGGGGCCGGCCTGATCCTCGCCAATCACACCACGCTGTTTGATCCCATCTGGCTGTACGTCCTGCTCAGGCGCCCCGTGTACTTCGCCGCAACGGAGGACCTGTTTCGCCAGCGCGCCCTGGGGCGGCTCATCCGATGGTTTGGCGCCTTTCCGAAGCGCAAGGCGGCCTCCGACATGAGCGCGCTTCGCTCCATATTCTCCATTGCGAAGAGGGGCGGGCTCATCGGCGTGTTTCCCGAGGGTGTCAGGACCTGGGACGGAACCGTCCAGCCCATATCCCCGGGGATTGCAAAGCTCATCAGGAAGCTGGGAGCTCCCGTCTACGTCTGCCGTTTCGACGGCGCCTACTTCGTGTATCCCCGCTGGGCCAGGCGGTGGCGGCGGTTCCCCGTCAGGGCAGTGTTTTCCCGGCTCTACAGGCCGGAGGAGATCCCGGAGGATGACGAGCGGATTTCCCATGACGTCGCGGAAGCCATTCAGAGCGCGGACTACGGTCTCTCGGTGGATGCCTCCCGGTACCCGTACAAGGGCCTTGCAGTCGACGTGACCCACGTGCTCTACCGCTGCCCGAGCTGCGGAACGCTGGAGGGGTTGAAGGTTGTTCGGCCGTTCAGCACGAACAGGGTGGAGTGCTCGAGCTGCTTCTCCTCATGGGTAATCGATGTCACCTGCCGCCTGTCTCCCGCTGACGAGGAGGGAAAGCCGGAAGGGATCTGGACCAGCCTCCCCCAGCACTATGCCCGCATCAGGACCATGCCGTTCACTCCCATCCGCACCGAGGCGCGCCTCGGTCTTGGTCCGGATGAGCAGGTCTACCTCATCTCGCGTCCCCACTTCCTGTTCAAGCAGGAGAAGTTCCCCAACCTCAGGGTTTTCGCATTCGGCCGCGCTTTCCTGACGAACCATCGCCTTCTTTTCCGCACGCGGCTGGGCATTTCCTTCGCCGCTCCCCTGGGAGGCATCGGTGCGCTGTCGGTTGACCCGGGAGACAAGCTGCACTTCACCTTCGAGAGCAAGCTGTACCGGGTCCCCTTCCGCCATGAGAGCGCATTGAAATGGTTTGACTCGATCCACCGGCTGAAGGAAGAGGCGCACAACCTCCGGGCAGCAGTTACGGTCCGGCAGGGCGCCGTCGTATGAGCGCCTCCGCCCTGGAGGCGCTGATCCTCGCGCGTTCCAGCGTCCGCCGCTACACGGAGCAGCCGGTCTCGGACAAGGACATCCTTGCGGTGATCGAGGCAGCGCGCCTCGCCCCGTCCGCGAGCAACGGCCAGCCGTGGCGGTTCGTGGTGGTCAAGGATGCGACGGCCCGTGAAGCGCTCTCCCGCGCGTGCTTTTCCGGCATCTTCTCCCGCACCCGGTTCGCGGCTGCCGCACCCGTGATCATCGCGTTGTGCGCCGAAAGGGCAGGCCTTGCGGCGGCGGCGCAATCGCTCAAGGACAGCGCGATGTACCAGCTTGACTGCGGCATTGCGGGGGAGCACCTGGCGCTTCGCGCCGCCGAGCTGGGGCTGGGAACATGCTGGATCGGGTGGTTCAACAGGAGGCGCGCGCGCAGGGCCCTGGGCGCGCCACTTCACGTGCGCGTCGTCTGCCTCCTTGCCCTGGGCTACCCGACCGAAGGCCAGCAGGGAAGACGGAAGATCAGGAAACCGCTGGATTCGATCCTGTGGATGAACTCGTGGGGGACACGCTACTGACGATCATTGCGGGCGCCGGCGAGCCCCGCCGTCAGGGCGCGCACCCGCGCATCACGGGTCCGCGGGCGCGGGATAGACCTCGAAATAGCTCACCGGCTGGCCGTCAGGGTCGCGGGCCGTATCCGAGTTGTGGGTGTCCAGAAGCCTTCTGCCGTCGGTGAAGAACCGGTACCAGTGTCCTCCGGGGAGGAGCCGAAGCGTGATGCGGTAGACACCGGGTGTGGTTTCCACCAGCTGGCTCGTGAAGGGATCCCAGTTGTTGAAATCACCCTGGATTGTCACCCGCCGGCCCGGCTGGCCGTGGAAAACGAAGGTCACGCTGCCATCGGCGTCCCGGCGCGGATTCAAGACGGGCCGCACGGGCTCCTTCTCCACGGTGAAAAGCGAGATGAGGTTCCCCTGGTCGTCCGTTTCCGCCTGGAGGTTCGTGGGATCGCTCAGCCACTGCCCGTCCACCACCATGCGGTAGCGGACCTGCCGGACGTTTTCGGGAAGCTCGAAGTCCAGGACAAAAACCCCGTAGCGGTTGCGGGAAAAAGAATGGAGGACCGCGTAGTCCTCGGTCTCGAAACGGGCGCCCACGAACCGCGCATCCGTTCCGCGCGCAGGCTTGTAGCTCAGGATCAGCACGTCATCCACGAGATGCGGAGGCTGTGCCTCCATCAGGCCGTTGAGAGAGAGGTCAAGGGTCAAGGGCTGGGCGGCGAAGGCGCGCGCGGCCGCGCCGGCCACCATGCATGCGAGAAGGAGGCAGCGCAGGAGGGAAACCCTTTTCCTGCGTGGAATCTCGGGGAGAGGTGCGCTGTCGCCCTTGCTGTTCTTCTTCTTCACTGTGGACGTCCTGGGCCTTTTGTTTATAATAAGTCTCGGCTGGGAGCTGGCCTGACTTGAATCATGGGACGATGTCGTTTGGCCGAGACTTGAATCAGGAGACGAGTTGCCGCGCAAAGAGGATATCGAGAAGTTCAAGGAGGTCTTGAACTCCCTCGGCGGAGAGCCGGAGATCATGGCGCGAAGGTCGCAGGCCATCGAGGACGTGCGGCCCCCGGAAGAAGCTCTTCCCGAGCCTGGCGGCGCCGGCGTTCCAATCGAGGAACCCCCACCCCCGATTCCAGAAGGAGCCGAGGAAGGCCCTCAGGACTTCGGTCTTGACCTCTCGAGCCTTGATGACCTCGACTCGGGCGCGCAGACGGGGCCCCCCTCCGCGCAGCCGGAGACAGAGGGAGAGCCAGGGCCCGCACCCGAAGAGAGCGGGCTCGACTTCGGTTCCCTCTTCGGGGATGAGTCCACGACACCGCCCATAGAGGATCTGGAGCCTTCCCTCGGCGGCCCGGCGGAAAGCGCCGCAGGAGAGCCGGCCGAGCCTGCCGTGGATGAGTTCTCCCTTCCTGAAAGCGAATCCGCACCCCTGCAGTCAGACCTGTC
>Ga0209415_10010620_pt1 | contig 15622 bp, 14 predicted proteins | sample PeaSoiSIISIP2007_FD_187696 | JGI IMG/M metagenome (GOLD analysis project Ga0209415, IMG submission 187696) | Peat soil microbial communities from Weissenstadt, Germany - SII-SIP-2007 (SPAdes) (version 2) | ecosystem: Environmental > Terrestrial > Soil > Wetlands > Peat | place: Germany... | reverse complement strand
CGGTTTAAGGAGCACGCTTGGAAAGCGTGTGTTGGGGAAACTCAACCGTGGGTTCGAATCCCACCCTCTCCGCCATTGATTTCACGAACGGCGGTGCCGCTGGGCGAATTCAGCCACCTGGCGTCCGACCGTGGCCAGTTGCAGCGCAACTTTCTCATCGGTACAAGCACCCGCCGCATCAAAGATCTTGTCCGACGTGTTCAGCGCAGCGCCGAGCGGCGTTGGCCATCCCCGCAGTGCGTGTACGATGGACCGAAGCGCCGCGAGCGTGCTCGCAGCGGCCTGCCAGCCTGCGGCGGTAGCAATGCATCCGACGGCGCGCCCATCCAGATAGGGTCGCTCGTCTTCCCTTAGGTCTTCCAGCAAATCGAGCGCGTTCTTTACGAGCCCCGACACGCCACCGTGATAACCCGGGCTTGCTACGATCAATCCGTCGGCTTTCCGGACGGTATCCACCAGTTGGCGTTGCTCTTCGCTGCGCTCGCGGCTCTCGGGTGAAAAGTGGGGGAGTTTCGCGAGGAATGCTCCATCGAACATGTGAATGCGAGCCCCGGCCTTTTCCGCCGCTTCGAGCGCGACGCGAAGCGCGCGATCGGTCGAGGACGCCGTTCTCATGGTGCCCCCAATTCCCACGATCAGAGGTTTGTCGGACGAAACGTCGCCAGTTTTGCCAGTCATCGCTGTGCCCTTCTACCCTCAAACGCGAAGCCGTGTCAAACGCAGATCGATCCTCAATTCTTGAAGAGTTCCAGCGATTCCGCGATGCGATCGTGAACGTAGTGCAAGTCTCGAGCCGAGATCGAATATGGCGGCAAGACGTACACAACATTCCCCAGCGGACGCAGCAGCACGCCCGCGTCGATGAAAAACTTGTATAGCTTGGGGCGCATCCTCGACGAGTAGCCCGCGTCGTCGGCACGAAGCTCAATCGCTGCCATCGTGCCGATCGAGCGAACGTCGCCCACTGCGGGATGATTCCGGATGGCGGCAAGCCGCTTGCAGTGAATCTCGGCGATCGCGCGAATACGTTCAAACACCGGCTCGCGTTCGAAGATCCTTAAGCTCGCTGCGCCGGCAGCCGCCGCGATCGGGTTCCCGGTGTAGGAATGGCCGTGATAGAAGGTGCGGGCGCGATCCGCGCCGACGAAAGCCTCGTGGATTTCTCCCGTGCATATGGTCGCGCCCATCGGAAGGACGCCGCCCGTCAGCCCCTTCGACAAGCACATCATGTCGGGCACAACGCCCGCCAGTTCGCATGCGAACATTTTCCCGGTGCGTCCGAATCCCGTGAGCACTTCGTCCGCGATCAGCAGCACACCATGCTCGGCGCATAGCCGGCGCACGCGCTGCAAAAACTCGACCGGATGAACGATCATCCCACCCGCGCCCTGCAACAGGGGTTCCACGATTACCGCGGCAATCTCGCCGCGTTTTTCTTCGAGCAGCCCATCCAACTTCTGAACGCAGTCGATTGCGCAGGTCGCACGCGTCTTTCCGACAGGGCAACAGTAGCAATAGGCCGAATATACGCGGTGCACGGGAAAGAGCAGCTCGCGAAACGGGTCGGTAAAACCGGACTCAGCGCCGACCGACATCGCGCCGACGGTGTCGCCGTGGTATGCGTGCTCGAGCGCCACGATGGATCGTTTCTCGGGGCGCCCAACGTTCTTCCAGTATTGCACCGCCATCTTCAGCGCAACTTCGACTGCCGTCGATCCGTCGTCGGAAAAGAAGATGTGTTCGAGCTCACGCGGCAGAACGATCCGCAGTTTGCCGCGCAGCTCTTCGACCGCGTCGTGCGTGAATCCGGCCAATAGCACGTGATCGACCTTCGCAGCCTGCTGGGCGATGGCGGAAACGATTTCCGGGTGGCCGTGGCCGTGAAGATTGACCCACCAGGACGAAATGCCGTCGATCAGCCGGCGGCCGTCGTCCGTGTAGAGATACGTTCCTTCGGCCTTCGTAATGCGAATCGGCGGCGGGTCGAGCGCCTCCTGCGTGAACGGATGCCAAATGTGCAGGCCCGGGTTCATGCGTGAAAGGCCTGCTGGTCAAAACGTTTGCGGAAAATATCCAGTAGCGCTTTGCGGTTGACCTTCTTCAAAAGCGGCAGGGTTCCGATGACCTGCACTTCGCCGTATTGCTCGATGGCCCTGCGATTCTCCGCGCTGGGCTTGCCCACCATGACCACGCCGCGAATCTTTAACCTCGCGGCCCGCAATGCCGCGAGGGAAAGCAGCGTATGGTTGATCGTGCCGAGCGACGTCCGGGCAACCAGCAGAACCGGCAGCTTAAGATGCCGCATCAGGTCGGTCATGAGCTGCGTGTCATTGATGGGAACGAGCGCGCCTCCCGCGCCCTCCACGATCAAATTCTCTCGCGCCGCCAGCCGCGGCATACAGATCTCGCGCAAGTCAATGCGGACGCCGGCCCGCCGCGCCGCCAGATGCGGAGACACGGGCGGAGAAAATCGATAGGTTTCCGGAATCGTGCGGCTGAGCGGTAGCTGCGCCAATTGCATGACGGTCTTTCGATCTGTGCCTTCGCGCGTTCCCGTTTGGATCGGTTTCCAGTAGATCGCGTCGAGAGCGGCGCAGAGAAGCGCGGAAACCATCGTCTTGCCCACGCCCGTGTCCGTGCCAGTGATGAAGAAGCGGTCAGGCATGTACGGCGCTGGCTGAGGGAACCTGCGACGATAATTTGCACGCAGCGTCCATCACCGAGACGAGGCGGTGAATCTCTTCGAGCGAAATCCGGCTCGTGAGTGAAAGGCGAAGGCGAGCCGTACCCACTGGTACCGTCGGCGGCCGGATCGCCTTCACCGCAAATCCCGCGCGTTGGAGCTCGCTCGCCAAGTGCAGAGCCATTTCGTTGGTTCCGAGCAGAACCGGCACGATGTGCGTCGTGCTTGTACCAACGTTGTATCCACGTGAGGCCAGTTCCTCGCGCAACGCCGCCGCGATCCGCCGGAGATGATCGCGCCGGTCTGCCGCTTCGCGAGCCAAGCCGACCGCCGCTCGAATCTGGCCCGCCATGTAGGGCGGCATCGCCGTGCTGAAGATGAATGTCCGCGCGCGGTTGACGAGATAATCTCTCAGCGTGTTTGAGCCGCAAACAAATGCTCCCGCGCTGGCCAGCGCTTTTCCGCAAGTGTGGACGACGGCTAGAATTTCGCGCTCGGCTGCCAGTTCTGCTGCGACCCCTCGTCCCTGCGGACCGCAAACCCCGGTCGCGTGCGCCTCGTCGAGCACGAGTTCGGCGCCGTACTCCCTGGCGATTCGGAGGAGATCCTCGATCGGCGCAACATCGCCCTCCATGCTGAACACGCTTTCGGTGACGATCACCTTCGAGCCTGCGCCACTCGCATGTTCACGCAGTGCGTTTTCGAGAAACTGCAGGTCGCGGTGCGGGTAAATGATCTTCGTAGCTCCGGACAGCCGCATCCCGTCGATCAAGCTTGCGTGATTCTGCGCGTCGGAAAAGACCACGTCGTCGGGCTTGAGCAGCGAGCTCAGCAAGCCGACGTTCGCGGCATATCCCGAGCCGAAATAGAGCGCGGCTTCGGTGCCTGCGAATTCGGCGAAGCTGGATTCTAGTTCCTCCCATTCACGGGAGTTTCCCGAAAGCAGGCGCGAGCCGGTCGAACCCACGGCGGCCGCGCGCTCGACGGCCTCCAGAACAGCCTGCTTGAGCCCGGGATCAGTCGAAAGTCCCAGGTAATCGTTCGAGCAGAGGTTGACGCCGCCGGGCATCTCGAGCGTCCGAAATTGCGATTGCTCGCGCAGCGAATCGAGCTCTTGCGCCATTCGCCGGCCGATCATTCGCGCGCTCATCTCAGGCGCCCTGCATGGCTTTCATGCCGAGATGCTCGAGCAGCCGGTGATCCGCATCCGCGCCGGGATTCGGAGTCGTCAGAAGCTTTTCGCCCGTGAAAATGGAATTCGCGCCCGCGAGAAAACACAGGGTAACCGCCTCCTGGGACAGCCCGCGCCGTCCGGCCGCGAGGCGCACTCTCGACGACGGCATCAGAATCCGCGCCGTCGCAATTGCGCGGACCATGATCAGCGGATCGAGCTCATCGGCGTCTCCGAGAGGTGTTCCTTCGCTCGGGACCAGCATGTTGATCGGCACGCTTTCCGGATGCGGATCGAGGTGCGCCAGCTGCTCGAGCAAGCCGATGCGGTCCTCGTCGGACTCCCCCATTCCCAGAATGCCGCCGCAGCAGACGGTGATGCCGGCCTTGCGCACGTGGGCGATCGTCTGCAAGCGATCGTCGTAGTCCCTTGTGGTGATTACTTCTCCATAGAACTCGGGCGAAGTATCGAGATTGTGGTTGTAGGCGGTCAGGCCTGCTTTTTTGAGACGAATCGCCTGCGATTCGGTCAGCATCCCGAGCGTGCAGCAGACCTCCATCTTCAGCGCCGCAACGCCGCGCACCATCTCAAGCACGCGATCGAACTCTTTCCCGTCCGTAACCTGCCGCCACGCGGCGCCCATGCAAAATCGAGTGGCGCCTTCCGCCTTCGCTCTTGTCGCAGCTTCCAGCACTTCTCCGGAATCCAGCAGTTCCTGGCGCGCTACGCCGGTCTTGTAGTGCGCGCTCTGCGAGCAGTAGGCGCAGTCCTCGGGGCACCCGCCGGTCTTGATCGAAAGCAGGCGGCAAAGCTGCACTTCCTCGGGACGATGAAATTCGCGGTGGGCGATCTGCGCTTGGAAGATCAGCTCGGGAAGTGGAAGCTCGTAAATTGTCCGGATTTGGTCTCGCGTCCAGTCGTGGCGGATCGGCATCGTCAAGTGGCCTCGTTTCGGTTTTCAAAGATATCAAAATCGGAACCTCGCGAGGCCATAAAACTGAAAGCGGCGAGCAAAATCGCCGCGAACTGTTTTACCATGCCAGCCGTGGACGACCTGACTCGTAGACCCAAGACCGACCCGACGGAGATTTTCCGCCAGCGGGACGGTATCTACGCGCCGGAGCTTGTGGCCGCCGCGATCGCCGGCCTCGATTTCTTTTCGTGGCTCGCGAAATCGCCCGCGGACGCCCAGGCTATCTGCGCCTCGTTCGGACTTGCCGAGCGGCCAGCGGACGTAATGCTCACGCTCTTTTGCGCGATGGGCTACATCGAAAAGAAGACCGGCGCATTTCATCTCACGGAGATCTCGCGTGAGTTTCTGGTGCGAGACTCACCGTGGTTCGTCGGCCCGTACTTCGTTCATTTTGTCGACCGCCCGATTTACAAAGCACTGCTCGAAACCCTGCGCACGGACAAACCCAGCTGGTCCGGCGCTCGGGCCCGAAAGCCCTGGGCGGAAGCGATGGAAGACGACGCATTTGCCGAGCAGTTCACAGGCACCATGGATTCCCGGGGCAGGTACGTCGGCCCGGTCCTGGCCGCGCAGCTCGATCTGAAGGCTCGCCATCATCTGCTGGACATCGCCGGCGGGTCGGGCATTTATGCCTGCTGTATCGCCGCGGCGCATCCGCGCTTGAAGGGCACTGTCTTCGAGAGGCCGCCGGTCGATCGCGTGACCGCGAAGTGCATCGCGCGACGCGGCTATACCGAGCGGGTCAGCGTCGTTGCCGGTGACATGTTTCGAGATGCGCTGCCGGCGGGGTGTGACGTCCACCTGTGGTCAAACGCCTTGCACGATTGGGACGCCGTGACGGTGAAGCTCCTTCTGGAAAAGTCATTTGCGGCGCTGCCTCCGGGCGGTCTTCTCGTGATCCACGACCGCCATCTCAACCGGGAGAAGACCGGCCCTCTTCGGATCGCGGCGCATTCGGTGTTTCTGATGGCCGGGACGGAAGGGAGGTACTACTCGATTGCCGAAATCGAAGGCTTCCTCAACGCCGCCGGCTTCGTGGCGCCGGAGTATAAGGACATCATCCTCGACTACAGCATCATTACAGCGAGAAAGCCTCGCTGACCAGAGTCCCGATTTGGCTTACCGCGTCGACGCGGCTATCGGCTTGCGCGTAACGTGCGCGCGCTCCAGCTCAGCGAGCCCTTCGAGCAAATCCTCGACAAGATCCTCCGAGTTCTCGCAACCGGGCGAGAGGCGAAGCAGCGTGTCGGTGAGGCCAAGCTGGGCGCGCGTTTCGGCGGGAATCGACGCGTGCGTCATCGTCGCAGGATGACAGATGAGCGCCTTCACTCCACCCAGGCTTTCTCCCAGAGTGAAATAGCGTCTAGAGGACGCGAACGTCGAGACTTCCTCGACTGTTGCATTCAGGTCGATCGAAACCATGCCGCCGAAGCCGGTCATCTGGCGCCGGGCAATGTCGTGGCCCGGATGGCTGGCGAGGCCGGGGAAGTAGACCTGGCGGATGAGCGGATGGCCGTGCAGCGCCTTGGCGATGGCGAGCGCGTTTTCCTGGTGCCGCTGCATTCTCAATTCGAGCGTCTTCAAACCGCGCATGGTGAGCCAACAATCGAACGGTGAAGGAACCGCGCCCGTCGCGTTTTGCAGGAACTTGATCGGCTCGAAGACGGCCGCGTCCTTGGCGAGGGCGGCGCCCTGGACCGTATCCGAGTGCCCGGCGAGATACTTCGTCACGCTGTGGACGACGATATCCGCCCCCAGCTCGAACGGCTGCTGAAAACAGGGAGTTGCAAACGTGTTGTCCACCACGACGAGCACCCCTTGCGCGTGCGCCAGCTTGCTCGCTGCTTTGATGTCCGTGATCAGCAGGCGCGGATTTGTGGGCGATTCGATCCAGAGAAATCGCGTCTTCTTGGTGAGTGCCTTCTCAACCGCCGCCAGGTCGCCCGTGTCGATCTGCTTCACGACCACGCCGATGGGCTGGTAGACCTTGTTCAATATCCGGTAGGTGCCGCCGTACACGTCGAGGGGAATCACAACTTCGTCACCGGGGCGCAGATAGCCTTGCAGGACCGCGTTCTCGGCCGCCAGGCCCGACGCAAACGCGGCCGCGTGTTCCACGCCTTCCAGCACCGCCAGCACGCCCTCGAGCCGCTGGCGCGTGGGATTGTTCGTGCGCGAATAGGAAAACCCTTTGTCGTGACCCGGCGACTCCTGCTCGTAGGTCGAAGTCTGGAAAATCGGCGCGACGAGCGCTCCCGTTTCCGGCTCCGACGGCTGGCCCGCGTGGATCGTCTTTGTGGCGAATTTCATTGTGTTACTCCCTTCTCCCAGGCTCGCCTTGCCGGCGACCTGGGAGCCCTCTCTAGCGCCCGCTTGCATGGAGGCTGCCCAGATACAGCAAAGCCTTCGCGTGCGCACGTTGTGCCAAATAGGACCGGCCCATGGCATCCGCAAAGCGGATACCTGCGCCGCCCTTGTAATACAGTTTGGGAGTTGAATCTTCAATCGACCGGGATTCCGGTCAGTTGAGGATCTTATCTCTCCCCACTGGGCAGGAATTAGCACCTTGGCACATGGACCAGGTTGCTGTGGCTTCCTAGGGCCTGTCCCCTCAGCCACTCTGGATAAGCGCTGCTGGTTAGGCAGCGGGCAAATCGTAACAAAAGCCCCGCATTTCAGTCAATAGGAAGCCCGGGCAAGAGTGTAGCGGGGCCAGCCAATTTGGCTTCGCAATGTCACAGGCGCGCGAATCGCCGGCCGCTGAAGTTTCTTGCCTTTCAGCTTTTGACTGTTAACTGTGAACTGTCGACCGGCTTACTGCAGCTTGGCGTATTCGGCTTTGGCTTGCTTGAGGATGGGAATATCGGGGTCGGCATCTTTCCATAGCGCGAGAAAATCCTGATACGCCGCCTTCGCCTTGGCCGCGTCGCCCTCGAGCGCATACGCGCGGCCGAGGCCAAGGTGCGCGAGCGCGCCGATCGGCGAATTCACGACAAGGCCGGGGTGGTCGATGATCATCTGGAATTCCGCAGCGGCTTCCGCTCCCTGATGTGCCGCGAGGTACGCTTCGCCACTGATGTAAACCGGTACCATCGGAGATATGGTTTGGTCGATAGGAATCATCAGCTCGTGTGACGAGATGGCACGCAGATTTTCAACAGCTTCCTGCGCGTTTCCCCGACGAATCGCCAGCAGGCCCCGGATTGCCGGCAGAGCGCCGAACCGAACGTATGTGGCTTCGGGAGAACGCTTATTGAGATCGTCGGCCAGTTTCTGAGCTTGTGCGGTATCGCCTGAAAGCGCCCATACGATGGCTGCCTCTCCTTCGAGGTCTCGGTTCGTTATGAAGTTCCCTGCATCTCTCACGGCCCTTTGCGCCTCCTGGAAGTTGCCAAACAGCGCCTCCAGAAGCGCGGCGTTCACCTGGTAGCTGGCCATCATTTCCTGCGCGCCTTGTTGTTTAGCAGATGCGACAGCACGCTGCGCCAGATCGCGGGCACGGGAGAGGTGGCCACCGTAGGAGGCTGTATATGATTGCGCTTCATCAGCCAGTGCCGGTGGTCCGTACCACGGACCGGCCAGCTGTCTGGCCATTCCAGCCGAGTCGTTTTGTGCAAAAGCGATTCCGTACAGAACGTCGCGGAAACCGGACGCATCGATATCGTTGGCCTCAGCCTGTTGAATCGTCGCCCGTGCTTCATCCAGGCGCCCGAGCAATATGTAGGTATTTGCAACCTGGCGGTACGCATAAGCCGTCGGGTCGAGGCGGAGGATTTCACGGGCTGCGGCCAGCGCTTCATCGAATCGGCCCGCGAAAAGGTATGATGCGTTAAGGCAAATGAAGGCCGGCGAATCCCGCGGAAAGATCTTCGCCCACTGCTCGCAATTCTGAGCGGCCTTTTCCGCGTCTCCCTCGACGACCAAATAGTAATTGCCGGAAATCGAGAACTTCTCGCGTTCGCTCGCGCGGTCGCGCAAGCCATATCCCTTAGTGATGTTCTCCACGGATGGGCCAACGTCGCCCATCAAATCGTACGTGATGCCCAGGGTCGAATAGGCCTGGGCAAAATTTGGATCGATGTTAACGGCTCTCTGGAAGAATGATACCGCCGACGGGAAGTGGCCCTTTAAGAGCGCCTGCCTGCCCAGCCCCCAGGCTTGCAAGGCCTCAAGCGAAGGCGTCGTGACCTGATCGAGCGGCATGTCGTAGGCCTCGCGCGTGGCGCGCGATTCGCCGAGCTTCGAGCGTAGTTCCGAGGCGGCATTCCCGAGGGCGGCGAGGACCTTCTCCTTGCCGTCCGCAGTGACCTGTTCCTGCACGAGTGTTTCGCCCGTCCGGCAGTTGACGGCATCCAGCCCGATCACATATTGATTGCCGAGGCTTGCAATCGAGCCCTCGATCGCCGCCGCCGCGTTCGTCCGTTGGCAGACCTGGCGCGCCACATCGCTGGTGAGGCGCGCATCGGGTGGCTGTTCCATCAGCCGCAGCGCCTGCGCCACCTCATTGTCGGAGACGATGTTGAAGAAAGGCGACTGCCCGATTTGCGCCGAGAGCCCCTGCCGAAGCGTGCCATCGAAGACGGGATCGCCCGTCGTGTTCGTGAAGTCCGCCAGTACGATGGAGTCTTTTTCGGTCATCATCGGCGCACGGTGAAAGTAGAAGTAGCCACCCGCACCGAGTGCTGCGGCAAGAATCAGCCCTCCGACGCCAAGGGCAATCGACTTGTAGGGGCGCCCCTTGGCGCGACCCGGAGTCGTCTCCTCAATCGCGGGAGCAGCAGGGCGTACACCCGCGATGGTTGCTGCGGAGCGCCCCGACTCCGTATCGCGCTGGAGGCGCTTCAGGTCCGCGCGCATCTCGGACGCATGCTGGTAGCGCATCGTGCGGTCTTTTTCGAGCGCTTTGTTCAGGATGCGCTCGAGCTCAGGCGGTAGGTCGGGATTCAGCCTCACCGGTGAAGTTGGCGCCTTGTTCAGGATTGCGTTGAAAATCGCGGCGGACGTGGGTCCCGAAAACGCCTGTCGGCCCGTAGCCATTTCGTACAGCACCACGCCGAAGCTGAAGAGGTCCGTGCGCGCGTCAACTTCCTGTCCGAGCGCCTGCTCGGGCGACATGTACGCCACCGTGCCAAGCGCGACTCCCGGGCTTGTCAGGTTCGGGTCCTCGTCCTCGGTGGTTCCTTCTGTGACCCCTGCGTGCGCTGCGCGCCCGCCCTTGGGCAACTGTTTCGCCAGCCCAAAATCGAGGACCTTCGCCTGGCCGCGCTGCGTGATAAAGATGTTGGCTGGTTTGATGTCGCGATGAACGATGCCGTGCGAATGGGCGGCGTCGAGCGCGTCGGCAATCTCTGCGCCGAGCTCGATGATCACGCTGACGTCCATCGGCCCGCCGACGATGCGGTGCTTCAGTGTCTGCCCCTGCATCAACTCCATGGCGATGAACCGGCGGCCGTCGTGCTCGCCGATTTCGTAGATCGTGCAAATGTTTGGGTGATTCAGCGCTGCCGAGGCGTGCGCCTCGCGCAGGAAGCGATCCAGCGCTGGTTTCTCGCGGGAGACGTCCTCCGGAAGGAACTTCAGCGCGACGGCTCGTCCCAGCGTGGTGTCTTCGGCGCGGTAAACAACGCCCATCCCGCCACCGCCCAATCGATCGACGACGCGGTAGTGCGAAACGTTCTGTCCAACGAGGGATTCAGGGCCCGCCATGGCGCTCCATCTTAGGGGCCGTTTACCGGCAAGTCAACGAAGCAGGAGAGCTTTGCTTCGCATGGCACTGGGCTTCAATGGCTGGCCGCTACTCGGAAAACCGGTATATACTCCCGCCCGCGCGGAACGTCTTTGAAGTTTGAAGGGGGAAGCAACGTGGCTCTGAAAATTACCAGTCGGGAAGTCGAGGGTGTGACCGTGGTCGTGCTGGACGGGCGCATCGTGCTGGGCGAAGAGACGAACGCGCTCCGCGAAAAAGTGAAGGCCCTGCTCGCCGGCGGAAGTAAGAAAATCGTCCTCAATATGGACAAGGCCACGCAGATCGACAGCGCGGGACTTGGCACGCTCGTCGGCCTGCACTCCAGCGCCAAGACGCAGGGCGCTTCGCTCCGCCTTTGCAACCTGGGAACGAACTTCAAGGAAGTGCTGCAAATCACCAAGCTGCTGACCGTCTTCGACGTCTCCAACACCGAAGCGGACGCCGTTCGCAGCTTCTCGAAGTAGCCTCGCATGGTTCGACTGCGGCGCCTGTGTGCCGAGTCTGCGTGCTACAATCCGCCTCAGAGTGACTCGTATGTCCGGCGTTCCAGCCAGCGGCGAAATTGGCCTTGAGGTAATTGCTCCCGGCGGTTCTCGCCGGTTCGTTCGCATCGCCGAATCGCCGTTCTTTATCGGCCGTGGCGGCGACACCGGGAAACACCTTCAACTCAGCGATCCACGCATTTCCCGGCAGTGCGCCGCCGTCGTGTCCGAGGGTGGCCGCTGGCATTTGGAAGACCGCGGCCAACGCCACGGCATTTTCGTCAACGGCGAGAAGATCACGCGGCGGACCTTGAATGACGGCGACGTAATCACCTTCGGCGTCGAGGACTTTTACGAGCTCATTTTCCGTTCTTCCAACGTCGAGACGTCGATACCGGACATCCTCGACCGTATCGAGCACATCACCACCACGGATGCTGCTTCCGGCGGCCTACACAAGCTCAATCTTCTTCTCGAGGCTACGACGCTCCTGCATTCCAGGCTTCCGCTTGAATCGGTGCTTGGCACCATGCTCGACCATGCCATAGCGATTACCGACGCCGACCGGGGTCTCCTGCTCGAGGCGGACCCTTCGGGCTCGCTCCGCGTGCGCCTTGCGCGACGCAAGGGAGGAAAGCACTTGCCGCCGGAGGACCTCGCTCCCAGCCAGACGGCCCTCCGTGCGGCCTTGGAACAGCAGTCTGCGGTGGTCACCGAAGACGTCGCGCAAGCTGAAGCCGATCTTCAGCTTGCCCAAAGTATCGTGGCGCAGCGCCTTCGCGCGGTCGTAGTAATTCCTCTGTATGCCATGGCCCGCGCCAGCACGGTGGAATCTCACATCCACACCAAACGCGGTCATTTTTTGGGCGTCGTCTATCTCGATTCCCGCCGGCCGGCCGCCTTCTCGAAGCTTGATCGGAGGATTCTCGACGCTCTCGGCACCGAAGCCGCCAGCATTCTGGACAATGCGCGCCTCGTCGAACGCGAACGTGAGCGCCAGCGCATGGAGCAGGAGATCGGCATCGCCCGCGACATACAGCAGGCCCTGCTACCGCGCGGATTCCGCGACTTCCCTCATCTTGCTGTCACCGGCATCAATCTCCCGTGCCTCATGGTCGGGGGCGACTACTTTGATGTTTTCCCGATGAGCGAGGACCGCACGGCGTTCCTCATCGCCGACGTCTCCGGCAAAGGCCTGGGTGCCGCACTTCTCACCACGATGCTTCAGGGAGCCCTTTCCGGCATGACCATCGGCGCTGATCCCGCAACCGTCTTCAATCACATCAATCGATTTCTCTGCGAGCATGCTGAAGTCGGCCGTTACGCCACCCTGTTTTTCGGCATTCTCGACCGCAGCGGCAATCTCGAGTTCATCAACGCCGGCCATCCCTCGCCCTTCCTCCTGCGTCGCGGCGAGATCGCCGAGCCTTTCACGGAAGGATCATTTCCCGTTGGTCTCGTCCCCGAAGCGGAGTACGTCGCCGCCTGCTTGAAACTCCAGCCGGAAGACACTCTCATCCTCTTCAGCGACGGGGTCACCGAAGCCATGGACCCGGCCGAACAGATGTACGGGTTATCTCGTTTCCGGGAGGTTTTGGCCGGTCGGCACGAGGCGCCTCTCGGTCACTTGCAGACGAGCGTTCTCGAGTCCGTCGAGAAGTTTACCCGCGGCGCCGGCCAAGCGGACGATATAACGCTCCTTCTCGTTCGCTACCGCGCCGCCGCTGCATCCTGACCTCGCAAACGCGCGAGTCGAGGCACTCGGCTCCCACCGTCCGCAGGGACGGTAATTCCCTCGCGTCTTCTCCCGCAAAATCAGTGGACACCACGCGATAGCGCCGTTCTAATGAAATGAGCGGTCAAGAGGCAGAGCGGTCTCTGAGGGAGACAGGTGATGAGATATGTTGCCTTTCTGTGCGGCGTCGTCCTATTTCTCACGTGTAACGCGGGCGCCCAGGTCAACCCGAGCACGTCGTTTCTGCTGAGCTCTCCCGTTCCAGCGTGGGCGGCCGCCGCGCCGGCGCTGGGCGCTCCGGCCGCGTCTCCGCAGGGCGTGTACGGAGTTCTCCAGAATTACAACTGGCAGGCCTATGCCGGTTATACGTTTCTCCGCTTCTACGAGATACCCGGCGTCACCGGCAACATGAACGGCTTCAATTTCTCGGTTGTATATTACCCGCATGCGGCGCGGATTGGCTTGGACGGGGAGTTCGCGGCCGCATTTGCCTCGCAGGCGGGTATCAACACGAAGTTTGCTCTCGCGATGGGAGGAGCGCGATACCGTCTGCCAGGTCCCCGCGCACTGGAGGTCTGGATCCATGGCCTTGCGGGCAGCTCGCATTTTCTGCCGCAGACGGCATTCGGAAGTACGGACGCGTTCGGTTTCGAAGCAGGCGGCGGAGTCGATCTGACGCCACGTGGTAAACGGCTCGGCTACCGATTGCAGGCCGACATGGTCGGGACGCGCTACTTCGGCACTCACCAGTACAGCCCCAAAATCTCCTTCGGCTTGGTTTACAAGTTCTAGCAAACGCGCCGGACCGGTTGACGCCCGGCGCCGGAACCTCCTGCCAGAATCAGAGCTTGTAGCCGATCTTGCGAACGAATTCGTGGCGGCGCTTAGCGTCTTCCGGTCCCTCGACTCCCGCGGGCGAGCTGCCATCGACGACACCTAAGACCCCGCGCCCCTGCGACGTCTCGGCCACGATCACCTCCACCGGGTTGGCCGTCGCGCAGTAGATCGAGCACACCTCAAAACAGTCGCGCACCCGGCTTAACAGGTTGATCGGGTACGCTTCGCGAATCAGCAGCACGAAGACGTGGCCCGCCCCGATCGCCTGAGCGTCGGACACCGCCGCGTGGCGCAGTTCATCGTCATTCGCTTCCACGCGCACCAGGCACGGCCCGGACGCTTCGTTGAAGGCGACCGCAAATTTCGCTCCCGGCACTGTGTTGACGACAACTTCGTACAGATCTTCCGCCGTCTTGATGAAGTGGGATTGTCCGAGGATGAGATTGGCACCCTCGGGAATTTTCATTCGCACGCTGAGAAGCTCCATTTTTTCATCCCTCGCATGGAAAAATTTCCCACAAATGGAATCGCTGTCACTCGTCAGTAATACTTGCTCGGCCGAAGTCCATTGTCAGCAGCGCATCGGCGCTCGGCAAGGGTTCCGCTCGTTGGCATCCCGCGTGCAACGAAATTTCTGACGCCAAAGGCCTGCAATCTGCATCAAAGCTTCTGGCGCGGGCAAATGCGATGATTATTAAAACTCTCCAACAAGCCAAGCGGTTTCTGAAGATTCTCTTCGGATTCACGCTGCTCATTCTCGGCGTCCTGATGTTGGTCACGCCGGGTCCCGGCTGGCTAACCATCGTTCTCGCGCTCGGTGTCTTGGCAGCGGAGTTCGTGTGGGCGCGCTGGCTTCTCGACCGGCTCAAAGAACAGGGCGCGCGCCTGCGCAATACGGTTTTCCCGCGAGCCGATCGGGCCGCCTGACCCGCTTCCTTCGGATTTTCCTCCTTTCGAACCCTTCCCATGTATGCTTTCATTCGTTTTTATCGATAGGAGGAGCCTGTGTCTGCCGATTCGAACAACAGATGGGCCGGAAAGTGGGCGCTGGTGACGGGGGCGAGCGCGGGGATCGGCTGGGCGCTGGCCGAGCAATTGGCGGCCGGGGGCGCGCATCTGGTCCTGACCGCGCGGCGGACGGACCGGCTCGAGAAATTGGCGGCTGGACTCTCCGCAAAGCATGGAGTCAGGTCCGAGGTCTTCGCCGCCGACCTGATCCGAGCCGGTGCTGCGCGCGAGATCCACGCCTTTACGACCGGGAAGGGAATCGAAGTCGATTTGTTGGTCAACAACGCCGGCTTCGGCGCCTTCGGTTACATCCACGAGATCGACGAATCCCGCCTGCTCGAAATGATTCAGGTGAACTGCTCGGCGGTCGTCCATCTGACCCGGCTGTACATTTCCGGAATGATCGAGCGCCGGCGCGGGGACGTCCTGATTGTGGCGTCCACGGCCGCGTTCCAGGCCGTGCCGTTCAACTCGGCGTATGCCGCCACGAAAGCGTTCGATCTGATTTTCGCCGAAGGGATCGCCGAGGAGGTCGCGCGGTTCGGCGTTCGCGTCTGCGCCCTCTGCCCCGGCTCGACGACGACGGAATTTCAGCAGGTCGCCAAGCAGCCCGACCGAGTCTTCCGCGTGCCCGAGACAGCTGAAAAGGTGGCTCGCGTGGGGCTGGAGGGACTTGCGAAGGGCAAGAGCTGCGTGATTTCCGGCATAAAGAATCGCCTGATGATGGAAGGCGAGCGGCTCGCGCCGCGAAGATTTGTCGCGAGAATGGCCGCCAAGATGATGCAACCATCTGATTCTTAAGGTGAAAAACGGAAAGCAAAACCGGTAGCGCTTAAAGTCTGGAGTCTCGATCAGGACCTGCTCGGCCCGGCTGTTGTAGCAACGTGAAAATGTCACCCTAATGGCCCGATGAAAATGTCACCCTAATGGCCCGATGAAAATGTCACCCCCCCCTGTGAAGTTATCCACCGGAGTGGTGGAGTTTGG
>Ga0209415_10010619_pt1 | contig 15622 bp, 15 predicted proteins | sample PeaSoiSIISIP2007_FD_187696 | JGI IMG/M metagenome (GOLD analysis project Ga0209415, IMG submission 187696) | Peat soil microbial communities from Weissenstadt, Germany - SII-SIP-2007 (SPAdes) (version 2) | ecosystem: Environmental > Terrestrial > Soil > Wetlands > Peat | place: Germany... | reverse complement strand
CCACCCGGCCGAGCGACGTCGGGCGCATCCGCTTGCTCTCGTCCTCCTCGACGTACTCGCGATTCAGGATACTGGTCATGATCGCGGCGTAGGTCGACGGGCGTCCGATGCCTTTCTCCTCGAGCTCCTTGATAAGCGTCGCCTGGCTGAAGCGCGGCGGGGGCTGCGTGAAATGCTGCTCGGGGGCGAAGCCGAGCAACTTCACCAACTCGCCCTCGGTCATCGCGGGCAGCGTCGCCTCGCCGTTCTCGTCGTCGGCCGCCGGGTCGTCGCGCCCCTCGATATAGACGCGCATGAAGCCGTCGAACTTGGTGACCTGGCCGGTGGCGCGGAAGACCGCCGCCCCGGCCTCGATATCGACCGTGGTGCGATCGTAGACCGCCGGGTTCATCTGGCTCGAGACGAAGCGGTTGTAGATAAGCGTGTAGAGGGCGAGTGCGTCCTTGTCGAGATAATGGGAGAGCGATTCGGGATCGCGCTCCAGCGCCGTCGGGCGGATCGCTTCATGGGCTTCCTGCGCCTGCTTGCCCGAGCGATAGAAATTGGGTTTGTCGGGTAGATAGTTTGCGCCGTAGCGATTGCCGATATAGTCGCGGACGGCGGCCAGCGCCTGGTCCGAGACCCGCGGCGAATCGGTGCGAATGTAGGTGATAAGGCCGACGGCGCCCTGGTCGCCGAGATCGACGCCCTCGTAGAGGCGCTGCGCGATCTTCATCGTGCGCGAAGGCGAGTAATAGAGTCGGCGCGCCGCCTCCTGCTGCAATCGCGAAGTGATAAAAGGCGGGGCCGGGTTACGCCGGACCTCGCGCTTTTCGATGCTCGCGACCTTGAAGGTCGCGTTCTCGCAGGCCGCGATGATCTCGAGGGCCTCGGGCTCGGGGAGCTTGTAGGCCTTGTTGTCGATCCGGGTGCCCCGATGGCTGTAAATCCGGGCCGTGAAGGGCGGCGGATTCGCCGCCTCGAGGCGCGCGTCGAGGGTCCAGTATTCTTCGGCGCGGAACGCCTCGCGCTCCTTCTCGCGCTCGACGATTATCCGGAGCGCCACCGATTGAACGCGGCCGGCGCTGAGTCCGCGTTTGACCTTGTCCCAAAGCAACGGCGAAATCTGGTAGCCGACCAGCCGATCGAGGACGCGGCGCGCCTGCTGCGCGTCGAACAGGTTCTGATCGAGGTCGCCCGGATGAGAGAGCGCTTCGCGCACCGCGGCCGGCGTGATCTCATGGAGGAGTATCCGATGGATCTCGGCCTTCGACTTACTGAGCTGGTCCGCGATATGCCATGCGATCGCTTCGCCCTCGCGGTCGGGGTCGGTGGCCAGGTAGACGACGGACTTGCCCTTGGCGGCGCTGCGAATTTGCTCGAGCACCTTCGCCTTGCCGGCGATCACATGGTACTCGGGGCGGAAATCGTGCTCGACGTCGACCCCAAGCTTGCTCTTCGGCAGATCGACGATGTGACCGACCGAAGCGGTCACCTGGTAATCCGAGCCGAGATAGCGCTTAATGGTCTTCGCCTTGGCCGGCGATTCGACAATAACCAGGTTTTTGCTCACCCTCTCAAAGCCTCCTGCTCATCCGCACCCGCTGGCCATCCTGCCTGAGCTACGAAAGCGAGAAAAGCTTGCCCGGATGTTGCGCGATGAGTCCGCGCAGTTCCAAATCCATCAATAATGTAAGCACAGTCTGTGCCTTTAGCCCGGAGAGTTCAATAATCGAATCAACGTGCAGCTTCTCAGCATTGCTAAGGCACTCTAGCAGCTTTTTAGCATTAAGCGATTCCTCAGCAGTTGCCAAAGCTGGAGATGCCATCGACTCCGTAATTTTTGGCCTGTCCAGGATCGTCGATTTCTGGGGGCTATTATCCGGCGAATCGGAGGCGCGAGGGGAAGTTTCCAGATTGGTCAGCTGCGGCGCCAGCTCCTCGATCACGTCCTCCACGCATTCGACCAGCCGCGCCCCATCGCGCAGGAGCCGATTACTGCCGCGGCTGCGGCCCGAAATCGGACTGCCGGGAACGGCGAATACCTGGCGATCCTGCTCCAGGGCCATCCGCGCCGTGATCAGCGATCCGCTGCGTTCGACCGCCTCGACCACTACGACGCCGAGACTCAATCCTGACAAGATTCGGTTCCGTCCCGGAAAGTTCTCAGCTATCGGCGGCGTTCCGACCGGCAGTTCGCTGAGCATCGCGCCGCCGCCCTCGATTATCGCACTGGCGAGTTTGCGATTCTCGGCCGGATAGACCACGTCGATTCCGCAGCCCAATACCGCGACGGTGCTGCCACCAGCATCGAGCGCGCCCTGATGAGCCTCCGAATCGATCCCCCGGGCGAGGCCGCTCACGACGATGAAGCCTTTGGCTGCCAGTTCCAATCCGAGCCGGCGGGCCATATGACGGCCTGCGTCGCTGGCGGCCCGTGCGCCGACCACAGCGATAAACTTTTTCTCCCCGGAACGGAGGCGGCCCTGGACGAACAGGAACGGAGGAGGGTCGGCGATTTCGTGAAGATTCGCGGGATATTCGGCGTCAGTCCAGCGGACCAGCCGCGCTCCGATGCGGGGCAGCTCGCAGAGCTCGCGCTCGAGGGCATCGAAATCGTTGAACTCGCGGATCCGGCGCGCGACCGGCCGCGCAAGTCCGGCCCCGATCAGTTCGCGCTCCTCGAGCGTGAAAATTCGCTCGGGTGGGCCGAATTTATCCAGCAGCAGGCGCGCAATGCGCGGGCCGATTCCGCGTACGCGGCGCAGCGCGAGCCAATAGGCGTCTGATGTCGGCATTTCGCTTCGGCGCTGTCGACAGCGGTCTCGGCGGGTGGGAATCTTAGCTTGACCAGCCGGATGTAATCAAATAGTAAAGACCCAACCGCGTGGGATTATTGTCCATCACATTGCCCCTTTTCGCCGCGCCGTCCCGGATAAGGCGGGCGATGTTAAACCTGAAGATTGATGACGCGTAGGGCGGGGGAGTTACGTTCATGAACCTCAGTGGACCATCCGCGACCGAGAAGCAGATCATGATTTTCAGCTTCTACCGCGACGCCGAATTGCGGGGTGCGCGCCTGCTCTTCAACCTGCTGAGCCATCTCAAGGGCGGCGAGGCGCAGCTCAAGATGTCGCGTCATCTGGCCGACGAGACCCGCCACGCTTGGCTCTGGACCAAGCGCATCGCCGATCTCGGGGGAACCCCGATGCTCATCGACGACGGCTACCAGCGCCGGCTCGGCCTGCGCACCGGCGTGCCGAAGAGCGTTACCGACCTGCTCGCCCTGACCGTGGTGGTCGAGGAACGGGCCCAGAATCGCTATATGGCCCATGCCGCGCTGCCCAATGTCGACCCGGAGACGCGCGAGGTCCTGAAGGCCGTCACCGAGGACGAAGCTTGGCATCTGGCCTGGATCGAGCGCGAGATGCGGATGCTGGCGCGGGCCGAGGGCAACGAGCGGCGCGCCGAAGAGTCGCTCGCGCGCTACCGTGCGATCGATCGCGAAGTATGGGCGACGCTTTCGGCCGATGAAGCCGAATGGATGAACGCCTGACGCTGCGGCTGAAATCTTTCACCCCTTAAATCGTTTTCATGGTCCGGCGGCCCAGCGCGTCGCTTAGCACGAGACGCATTGCCTCGGCCGCCTTCGCCGCCGCCGCTGCGGGCGCAGCGCCCCGCTCGCGCGTATAGGCGTACATCAGGCTCCGGCTCGCATTGACAATCACGCCGAGTCCGTCCTCGCGCACGCCGGCGATCGAATCGTCGGCGCTGGCGCCCTGCGCCCCGTAACCCGGCATCAGGATGATCGCACGGGGCATCAGCGCCCGCGCGCGCCGCGCATGGTCGGGATATGTCGCGCCGACCACGGCGCCTACCGGGCTCAGGCCGCCGGCTGCGATAAACTCCGAGCCCCATCCGTTGACTCGCCCGGCGACTCGCTCCCAGAGCTTGCCGCCGCCGGCGATTTCGAGGTCCTGGAACTCGCCCGAGGAAGGATTTGAGGTCTTGACCAGCACGAATAGGCCGCGCCCGGCGCGCACGCGGGCCAAAAACGGCATGATCGCGTCGCTGCCGAGATAGGGATTGACGGTCGCCGCGTCGCATCCGAACTCGCCGCCGCCCAGGAACGCCTCCGCGTATGCGGCCGAGGTGGTGCCGATATCGCCGCGCTTCGCATCCGCGATCGTCAGCAGCCTAAGCCGCCGCGCCGCCGCGATTACCTCGGCGAGGGCGCGCAGGCCGTCGATTCCGCGCGCCTCGAAGAACGCGAGCTGCGGCTTGACGGCGACCACATGGGGCGCGCAGGCTTCCACGATCTCGCAGCAGAAGCGAGCGAGCGTGTAGCCGCGCGGTACGCCGGGCGCGTCGGGCGTATCGAGCTGCGGGTCGACGCCCAGCACCGCGATGCTGCCCTTCGCGCGCTGCGCCTCGACTATACGATCGACGAATTCATTGCCACTCGGCATCGCTCAACTTCCCGCAGCAAAATCTTCCGCTAACGAATCATGCCATTTTCAAATATACAGAGTATGACCACTTTCGATTAACACGAACGTTGCAGCAGTGCGACATGCATGATGCAGTCGTCGCTGGCGCCGGATAAAGTATTCAAGAACGGCAGTTCTTCCATCGGTCTGAATATTGCTCGCAGGCGGTGAGCGGGGGGAACTGGGTACGGCGGAGAACTCAGATCGCGGAATCGGCGGGACCAACACGACGAGCTCCGCCCAGACGCGACGTGTTGGCAACGCTGCCATTGTCGCTGCGCTGATTATCGCTCTCCTCTTTCCACTGGCACTGCATGCGCTATTGGCACTGTTCGGCGTCGAGGCCTCGCAGACTAAGTGGCTCGGCCTGTTAATCGGCGAATCGCTCGTCTTCGTCCTGGTGGTCGCTTTCTTCGAAAAGCGGCCGCTGATCTCGATTGGCCTGAAGCGACCGCCTTCAACAGAGCGATCGAGGGCGATCCGAAGGACCTCAGCGCCTATCGATGGCGCGCATCGGAGCATGACCGGATTGGCAAGTTCGATCGCGAGATTTCCGACCTCAACCATGCCATCGCTCTCGCTCCTCGAGATGGTGCGCTCTACACCCAGCGCGGTTGGACGAGGCTCGACCTTGCCGACGATGGGGCAGCCGTCGCGGATTTTCGCAAAGCGCTGCAACTGGATCCCGGCGATTTCTTCGTGGCGAACCAACTCGCGTGGCTATGGCAACATCTCCGGTCAACAGCGTCCGCGACGGCCCGCGCGCGCTCGATCTGGCCTGGCAAGCCGCCGACCAAAGCCGATGGAAAGATCCTGAGATCATCGACACGCTGGCGGCCGCGAATGCCGAGGTGAGAGATTTCGATCAGGCGCAGGTCTGGGAGCGCAAGGCGATCAGCCTTACGCACTCAGAGCCGGAAACCGTCAAGGATTTTCAAGCGCGGCTCGCGCTCTACGCGAAGCATCAACCCTACTGCGAGCCGAGCGAGCCCGGCTGAGCCGCAAAATGATGCGGCCGTGCGCCGTATCGGACCATAGGAGGGGATGATGGCTTCGACCAGCACTGCCGATAACCCGTATCTTTCGATCTGGTGGCATCCCCGCGCGACCATCCGGAGAATCGTCGATACCAATCCGCGCAGGACGGTGCTGCTGCTGGTTTCGATCGCAGCACTGGTGGGGGTTGCCGGTATCTACCTTGCGCGTCCGCCGGTCGCCTTCTCGTTCGGAGGTAAACCCATACATTCGATTACCTCGGAGAAATGGCGGCGGATACAACTTTATATCGCGTGTGGCTGCGTGCCGTTCGCGATCGCCTCTCTATACGGAATGGGCGCGCTGATTCGATGGTCGGGATCGCTGATGGGCGCGAGCGCGAAGTCGGTCGAGGTGCGGGCTGCTATCGCCTGGCCCAAGGTCATTGCGATCACGGGATCGCTCATCTCGCTGGTTGGAATGGTGGTTGGATTGGTCAGGATCCCCGAAGCTGCAGCGCAGGGGCATATTTCGATTCGAGCCTTCTTTCCATTCGAAGGGCCGATCGGAGCAGTCGTTCTAATTTTGTCGATCTGGTGGGTGGTGGTTTACCTGGCGTGCATCGCCGAGGTCCACCGATTCTCGACGTGGAAAGCTCTCGCCGCGTGTGTGATCGCATGGTTAGCGCTCTTCGGATCGGCGATCGCGCTTGCGATTGTCGTCTCGCTCGCTGCGATTCCGTTCATCATCTACTACCACTAGCCCCCACTGATCGAACGGCCGGGAGATGCATCGCGGGCGGTCAATTTCCCGCCGGCATCGATTCGATTCCTATGCCGCGCCTGGGGCGGCGCGATTTGCCGCGCTCGAGTATTTTCCTGACAGCAGCGCGCCGGCGTTGGGCACGATGGCGTCGAGGCCGAGCGCGAGAAGCATCTGCCACGCGGTGCAGACCGCCGCCGAGACCACCGGAATCCCGCACTCCGCTTCGACCTGCGCGATCGCGCCGAGCGAGGGCATCTGCACGCAGGCCGACAGCACCAGCGCGTCGAGCCCGGAGAGCTTCAGCCGCCGATGGATTTCAACCAGGCGCATCGGATCGTGCGCCGCGACCTCGAGATTGTCGGGAATCTCGAGGGCGACGTGATCGGCAACGCCGATGCCCTCGTGCTCGATATATTCGACCACCAGCTTGGTCAGCGGCTTCATGTACGGCGCGACCAGCGCGATGCGCCTGGCGCCGAGCGCCCGCAAGCCGGCGATGAGCGCGCCCGCGCTGGTGACGACCGGCGCCGGCGCGCCGTTGTCGATCGTCCGTTGATGGAGCCGTTGTTCGGAAACGCGATGGTAGCCGTGGCCCATGCTCATAATCGCGACCAGGCAGGCATAGCCGAGTACGTCGACGCGCGCGTCCGACAGCTCGACGGCACAGCGCTCGGACTCCGCGTCCATTGCGGCCAGCTCCTCCTTCACCACCCGGCGCATCCGCATCCGGCTCGAATGGAACGTGAACCGCTCGGGCGCGATCGCCTCGCGCGCGCGGAGCATCGCCGGTATTTCCGTCTCCATCGTGACGTTAGAGCTCGGGACGATCTGACCGATGCGAAAGATCCGGGACATTGCGAATTGAGATGTTGGCCTGCCGCTGCGCCCTCGCGCAAGGGCGACCGGACTGATCGCTGCGCTGAGCGAACGGGCGGCAGATGCATCGCGGACGACCAGGCATTGCCGCTCCCGCCATGGCAAAACGCAAGTGCTTTCGCATCATGCGACCCGGGCCATCCTTTGAGGCGCTCTATGACAGCTAAAGATGATGCCCATCGCGCGAAACTGACCCGCTGATGCCGGGTATCGCTCTTGCTCCAAAGGAATCGTTCGTTGCGCATAACGAGGATCGGGAGTAGTAACCGCAGATAGCAACCTCAAGCCTGGGCTCCGCCGCGACGGGCGGAGTGAGGCTCCTCCCGCTCGTCGATACTCCGATAACTGTCGAGGAATCAGTTGGTGAGAAACCGGCTCAAAGTGTTGATTGCGGGGCTCTCCGTAGCGGCGATCCTGCTTGCCGCGCGGATCGCTCCGGCGCGTCTCACGCTCGCCTCCGGGATGGCTGCGATCCGCCAGATGGTCGCGGCGGGCCGGATGGCAGCGGCGGTCCGCATACTCGAATCCGACTATAATTTGGACTCGCTCGGCGGTTCGCGCGCGCTGCGCGATTTTTCGCTGATCGTGCTGCGCCAGGGATTGAGCGATGGCGACTCGTTCGAGCGCTGCTACGCGGCGACGGCGCTGGCGGCGCATGGCGTATGGAGCGGACGCGCGATTATCGCCGAGGCGTTGCGCTCGCCGAACCTGTTGATTCAGAAGGCCGCGGTCGAAGGCCTGGCCGAAGCCGAGAACGGCGAAGCGCTCGAGATCCTGGAGCGCTTTTACCGCCTGAGCGACCCGATCAGCCGTGCGATCGCGCTGCAGGCGCTGGCCCGGGTCAAGGCGCCCGCCGTGATGCCGCTGCTGGTCGAGGCGACCAAAGACCCGAACTCGAGCGGCGTGTTCTGGGCCGTCAGCGGGCTCGGCCAGATGGGCGATCGCGACGCGCTACCCTACCTGCGCATGCTGCTCGCGAAATCGGTCGATCCGCTGGTGCGCACCGAGGCGGCGCATTCGATGGTCCTGCTCGGCGATCGCACTTCGATCGATACGCTGGAAGTCGGACTCGGGAGCTATGACGCCGAGGTCGCCGCCGCGGCGGCGCTCGCGCTGGGCGACGCGCGCGATCCGGCCGCGGTCGACCTGCTGAAGGAAACCCTGGCCAGCAAGCGCGCGGCCCCGCAGGTGCGGCTCGCGGCGGCGGTCGCGCTGACTCATTACAGCAATCGCGACGGGCTGCCGATGCTTGAGACGGCGCTCAACGATCCGAAGCCGCGCGTCGTCTACTTCTCCTCGATGCTCGACCATATCGACTTCAACGCCGGGCGGGCGCTCATCCTGCGCGCGACCAACTCGAGCTCGCAGGAGATGCGGCTGACCGCCTACGAGATGCTCGGGCGCAGCGGCGGCGAGGCGGAGATCAAGCTGCTGAGCGCGGCGCTCGAGCGCACCGGTGATTCGATGGACCGCGCGCAGATCGCGTGGTCGCTCGGCCGTATCGGGCGCCCCGCATCGATCCCGATCCTGCTCGAGGTAATCCAGGATCCAGCGCCCGAAACGCGCTACACGGCGGCCGAGGGGCTCGCGCGCATCGCGGACAAAACGCAGGAGTGAAGCGCCGCCCGTGATCAGCCGGCGCGTTTGCGTTTCCCGACCGCGGCCGGCCGCGGCCGGGGCGCCGCGCCCGGGAGTATCAGGCGGACGCTCTGCCACAGGTACCATACCGCGACTGAACGATACGGACGCCAGCGCTCGCCGAACTCGCGCAGCTCTTTGGGCGTCGGCGCCTGCGTCAGCTTGTAAGCGCGATGAACCGCGTTGCGCACGCCGAGATCGTCGACCGGGAAGACGTCGGGCCGCCCGAGGTTGAACATCAGGAACATCTCGGCGGTCCAGCGCCCGATGCCCCTGACGCGCGTGAGATGCTCGATGATGGCTTCATCATCCATGCGGACGAAGCGATGGAAATTGATTTCCCCGTCAGCGACGTGGCGCGCGAGGTCGCGTATATAGAGCAGCTTCTGGCGCGACAGCCCCGCCCCGCGCATCGCCTCTGGCGCGGCCGCTAGCACCAGGCGCGGGCTCGGGAAGCGGCGGCCGGGGAAGAGCGCGACGAAGCGATCGTAAATCGCCTGGGCGGCGCGGCCGGCTAGTTGCTGAAAGATAATCGCGCGCACCAGCGCCTGGAAACGCTCGGGCCGCCGCACCATCCGATACGGTCCAATCTGCCGGATCAGATCGGCCAGGATCGGATCGGAGCTGCGCAGATGGCTGAGCGCGGCGCGAAGATAGGCTGGGGCCGTCGGCTTCATCCCGTCAGTGCGGCCGAACTCCTGCCCGACCTTGGCTCGCATTCCACTTGTCAAACCGCGATCCTGAGATCATTGGTCATCCGGCGAATCGCCTGATTCAGTCAAAAGGAGGGAGCGATGTCAAAGCTCAACGCGCGCGCCCGCGCAGGGCGATCCTGGCTGGGTCGCTCAGGCCTAGTTGCGCGGCGTGACCCAGACCTTTTCGAGCCGCGTCGGGCGCATCGGGTTCAGGATGAGATCGTGCACCCACGGCTGATGAATCACGTAAGTGACCGGATTGTAAAGAAACACCCATGGCGCGTCGGCGACGATGATCTTCTCGGCCTCCTGATATAGGGCATAGCGCTTTTTCAGATCGGTGACCGGCGCCGCCTGCTTCAGGATCGCGTCGACGCGAGGGTTGTAATAGAAGGTGTCGTTGTTGGCGCCCCACTGGCGGCGCGAAAAAAGCACGTCGAGAAAATTCGACGGATCAGGAAAGTCTGCCTCCCAGCCGAAGACCATGAAGGGGACGTTGTTGGGCTGGCGCACCGCTTCGAGCAGCGGCGCGAGCGCGATCGGTTTGAGCGTGAGATCGACGCCGACCAGCGCGAGGTCCTGTTGGATCGATTGTCCGATCATCAACTCGGTCTGATCGGCCAGCAGCCATAACTCGACGCCGAGCCTGCTCTTGCCGGCTTCTGCGAGCAGTTGGCGCGCTCGCGCGGGATCGTAAGGATAGCCCTTCAGGTCCGGATCGAAGCCGGGTAGCGTCGGCGGCATCACGCCGCGCGCTACCACACCCCGTCCGTTGAGCAGCGCGACCAGCTTGTCCTTGTCGATCGCAAAGTTGAGCGCTTGCCGCACGCGCAAGTCGGTGAACGGCGCCATCTGGCAGTTCATCCCCAGGTACTGGGTTGTGACGGTCACCTGATGCGTGGTCAGTCGTTTGAGCGCCGGCGTCTTCATCACATAGACGAACTCGGCGGGCGGAATCGCGGAAATGTCGATCTCTCCGGCCTCGAATTTGAGCCATTCCAGCCCTTCGCTGACGCCGAGCAGATCGACCACCGCATCGAGCTTGGGGAGACCGGGGATGAAGTAGTTGGGATTCCTGACGATAACAATGCGCTGACCGCCGATCCATTCCTTGAGCATGAACGGACCGCTGCCGACCGGATGGCGCGAGAAATCCTCGCCCCAGCGCTCGACCGCTTCATGCGGCACGGCGGCCGCGAACGGCATCGCCAGCTTGTCGACGAAGATCGGGTCGGGCGCGACGAGATGGAAGATGATCGTCCAGGCGTCGGGAGTTTCGAGGCCGCTCAGATGCGCGGTGCGGCCGGCGACGAACTCCGGCGCGCCGCGAATCGAGCGGAAGTATTCCATCCCCTTGGAGATGGTTTTTGGATTAAGCACGCGCTCGATCGCGTAGCGGAAATCGGCGCTCGTCACCGCGCGGCCGCTCGTGAAGCGAACGTCATGGCGCAGGTGAAACGTGAAGACCGTCGCGTCGGGCGACACCGTCCATGACAGCGCGGCATCCGGATGCAGCTTGACGTCGGCGTCGCCGTAGCGCACCAGCGTCGAGAAGAGCATCTGCTCGAATAACCAGGAGGACGTATCGTAGCCGGCGGCGGGATCGAGCGTCGGCACATCGGGGCTGACCTCGGCGATGCGCAGAACTTTCGCGCCGGGCGGAAACGCGGGAGCACCGGCGTCGCCCCGGCATGCGGATAGCATCGTGAGGACCAGCACAGCGAGGATTCTCAGCGCGCGGCGCATCGATTCACCGCCCGCGCCGGCGCAGGTAGCCGTAGCCGAGCAGGTTGAAGCCGAGGACCGCGTAGAAAATCGCGAGCCCGGGGAAAGTCGCGAGCCACGGCGCGGTGCGAAAGTAGATCGTCGCCTCCTCGATCATCCGGCCCCACGACGGCGCGGGCGGCGGCACGCCGAGGCCTAGAAAGCTCAGCCCCGCGTCGAGCAGCAGCGTGCCCGAGGTCCCCAGCGCGGCCATCACGACGATGATCGGCATCACGTTCGGCAGTAGATGGCGCACGATCAGGTGGCGCGGAGGCGCGCCGAGCGCGCGCGCCGCGATCACGAAATCGCGCTGGCTGAGCGTCAGCGATTCGGCCCGCACCACGCGCGCGATCTGAGTCCACGAGACCAGCCCAATCACGATCAGAATCGTGAGCAAGCTCGGGCCTAGCACCGTCACCAGTGCCATCGCGAGCAGCAATCCCGGTAGCGTGAGCATTACATCCGTGAAACGCATCAGGAGAAAATCGGTCGCGCCGCCGAAGAAGCCCGCGCCAAGTCCAATCGTGACGCCGATCGCGAGTGTCACCAAGACCGCTGCAATACCGACGGTCAGCGAGATGCGCGCGCCGTAAATGATGCGCGAGAGCACGTCGCGCCCGAGCTCGTCGGTGCCGAGCGGAAACGCGGCCGAGGGCGGACCCGGATTGCCGTAGGTCGGCGCCACCGCGCGCGTCGGATCGTGCGGGGCGAGGAGCGGCGCCAGGAGAGCGACCGCGATCAGTCCGGCGACCATCAGCCCGCCCGTTAGCTCCATCCAGTTGATCCGCCGCCGCGGCGTCATGGCGCTTGCTCCAGGCGGATGCGCGGATCGAGCCACAGGTAGAGCAGGTCGACAGCCAGGTTGGCGGCCACGATCAGGAAGGCCGCGAACAACACCGTGCCCATGATCAACGGAACGTCGAGGTTGAAGATTGCCTCGGCCGCGAGCCGCCCGATTCCTGGCCAATCGAAAACCGTCTCTGTGAGCACCACGCCCGAGAGCAGCCCGGCGAGGTCGAGGCCCGCCAGCGTCACCAGCGGCAGCAGCGCGTTGGCCATCGCATGCTTGAAAGTCGTCCGCGCCGGCGAGAGTCCCTTGCCGCGCGCGGTGCGGACGTAATCCTGGCCCAGCGCATCGACCAGGTTGGTGTGCAGGATGCGCGAGTAGTAGCCGGCCGAGCCGAGCGCGAGCGTGATGGTCGGCAGCACCAGGCTGCGCGCCCCGTCGAAGCCGCCGAGCGGAAAATCGCGCAGATAGAGCCCGCCCGCGATCAGCAGCATCGTGCCGAGCCAGAACACCGGCATCGAGACCAGCGCCAGCGAGAGCAGGAGCAAGACGTGATCGATCGGACGGTCATGCCATACCGCCGCAATTGCGCCCATGATCACGCCGAGGATGAGCGACACCACCATCGCCGACAGCGCCAGGATGGCGGTGGCGGGGAAACGGCTCGCGATCAACGCGGTGACGCTCTGGCGGCGGATGTAGGAGCGGCCGAGGTCGCCATGCAGCGCGCGGTCGAGATAGCGTCCGTACTGCACATAGAGCGGCTGATCGAGGCCCAGCTCGTGGCGTATGGTGGCCAGCGTCTGCGGGTCGGCCTTGGCGCCCGCCATCGCGACGGCGGGATCGGCGGGAATCACGAAGGCGATGAAAAACGTGATGAGCGAGGTGCCCAGCAGCACCACCGCGCCGAACACGATTCGCCGCGCTAGGTAGACGAGCATCGCCGCCTAACTTTCGAGCATGCCGCGCGCGGCGAGCTCTCGCGCGAGCTTGTGGCGTGCGCGCTCGTTGCGGCGGGCGGTTGCGCCGCCGCCTGCGGCGCCGTCGAGACTCGCGCGTTCATCGGGCGTTAGGATCGCTAGGATCGGTTCGATCGTGGCGATCGCGGCGCGCTCGTCATCAGTGAGCTGCGCGGCGCGGCGCAGCGCCGTGTAGTACTCGAGAAACGCCGCCAGCGAAGAGAAGCGATTCGGATTCACAGCGACGGAACCGCTCCGAGCGGCGCGATCGCCAGCCCAATCAGGTAGCCAGCGGCAGCCGCGCCCATCGCGATCGCCAGGAAACGAACCCCCGAAAGCCAGCGCCGCTCGCGATCAGCAAGCCAGCCCTGGAAATAGCCGACCGCGAACAGGGTCAGAGCCGTGGTCGCCATCGCGGCGATCAATCCGTTGTGGACCGTGGCGACGAAGATGAACGGCAGCAGCGGCACCAGCGCGCCAAGCAGGAACGCCGCGCCCATTGTGAGCCCGTCGAGAAGCGGATTGCCGCCCGCGCTGCCGAGGCCATAGAGCTTGGCTTCGACGGTGGTGAGCAACGCCCGCGGTGAGGCGCTCAGCAGCTTGACCACCCGATAAGCGGACTCGCGGGACAGGCCTTCCTGCCCAAGTTTTTCGAGCAGCTCCTCCTGCAGGATGTAGGGCTGGCTGGCGGCCTCGCGCCGCGCGCGCGCCAGCTCGCTGCGTATCACCTCGACCTCGGCGCGCGTACCGAGGTACGCGCCGGCGCCCATCGAGAGCGCTCCGGCGGCGGTCGAGGCGAGCGCGGCCATGATGATCTCCATGCGGCCGTGGACCGCGCCGCTCAATCCGGCGAGCACTCCGGCTGTGGTGAGGACGCCATCCTGAACGCCGAAGACGATTTCGCGCACGCTCGAAAGGCGTTCGAAGAGGCGCCGTTTTTGGGCAGGATCGAGCGCAACGGCCACGGCCTAAAGGTCGCCTTCGATCGGGCCGAAAGCCTCGCCGGGCTTCCATTCCGCGGGACACAGGCGGCCGCTGCGGATTGCCTGCACGACGCGCAGGGTTTCGCTCACGCTGCGTCCGATGCTGAGCGGGCAGGCGACCGCGAATGCGATCGCGCGCTTGCGATCGATCACGAAGGTGGCGCGGATCGCGACCTTCCTGGCCTCGTCGAGCACGCCGTAGGCGCGCGCGACCCGGCCCTGTTCGTCGGCCAGCAGCGGGTAATCGATCCCGTCGAGCTCGCGAATCCAGCGCAGATGGCTGTCGACGGAATCGACGCTGGCGCCGACCACGCTGGTGTTCTCGGCGCGGAACTCTGCCATCCGGCGATGAAATCCCATCACTTCGGTGGGGCAGATGAAGGAGAAATCGCGCGGATAGAAAAACAGCACGAGCATCTCGGTCGTGATCTGCCACAGCGCAAGACGATCGATCCGGTCGCCGCTCGCGCAAGGCAGGTCGAATGGCGGTGCAAAGTCGCCAGGCTTGAGCATCGTATTCACCGCGCGGCATCGGAATCCGAACTGAAAGCCGCAACCTCAAGAAGCTACTCAATCTGATAGACCAGCGAAACAGTCGCCGGCACGGTGATCTCGTTGGGCTGAACCGGCGTGGGCGCGCTGACCGCCGCCATCGCCATCATCCGCGGCTCCATCGGCATCGGCTGCGACTCGGCGACGGTCGAGGCGCTGGCGATCGGCCCGAGCTTGACGCCGAGCGCGGCGGCCAGCGCCTGGGCCTGTGCCTGCGCATCCTTGGAGGCCTTCGCGATCGCTTCGCTGCGCGCGCGGCTGTCGTCCTGGAGCGCGAAATTGAGGAAGTTGATGCGGTTGGCGCCGGCCGCGATCGCGGTATCGATCAGCCCGCCGAGTAGATCGATCGCGCCGGTTTGGATTGTGATCGAATTCTCGGCGCGATAGCCGACGATCGCCGGCTTGGCCTGATCGGTCTGATTCGCGTATTCGGGGTAAAGCGAATAGCCGCCGGTCCAGACGCGGCCCTTGCCCTGAAGCTTGCTCTCGAGCGACTTGACGACCTTCTGCGCCAGGTCGGCGTTGAGATTCGCGCACTCCTGCGCGGTCATCGCGTGGGTTTCGATCGCCAGATTCAGGAACGCAAGGTCGGGCGTCGCATGCGCTTCGCCATGGCCGCGTACCTCGATGGTGCGGAGCGCCGCAGATGGCGGGGACGCCGCCGCCGGAACCATCGGACCTTGCGCGTAGACCGGCGGCAGAGCCATCGCGAGGAACAAGCCCGCCGCGGCGATCATGATGACACCAAGCTTCATCGATTCCTCTCCTGTCGGTTGCCTCGGCTTGAGGCTATCCTTATTGATGATTGAACTCGATGATCGAACCGCATTGTCAGGCGAGCGCTTCGCCCGATGCCAAGGTTGACGGGATGACCGGATGGCTGACAAGCAGGACGAAAAAAAGGTAACGCCGCGCAGTCAGGATTTTGCGGCCTGGTACAACGATATCATCCTGCGCGCCGAGCTTGCGGATTACTCGCCGGTGCGCGGCTGTATCGTGTTCCGGCCCGACGGCTTTGCGATCTGGGAGGCGCTGCGCGACGAGCTCGATCGGCGCATCAAGCTGACTGGTGCGCGCAACGCATACTTTCCGCTCTTCATCCCGCAGAGCTTTCTCCAAAAGGAGGCGCAACACGTCGAGGGCTTCGCGCCCGAGGTCG
>Ga0209415_10010618_pt1 | contig 15623 bp, 14 predicted proteins | sample PeaSoiSIISIP2007_FD_187696 | JGI IMG/M metagenome (GOLD analysis project Ga0209415, IMG submission 187696) | Peat soil microbial communities from Weissenstadt, Germany - SII-SIP-2007 (SPAdes) (version 2) | ecosystem: Environmental > Terrestrial > Soil > Wetlands > Peat | place: Germany... | reverse complement strand
CCCTGCAGGCGCTCGTGACCGAAGGCTTCGGTGTCGAGCCTTCCATCCTGGAGGGGTTTCTGGCAGACGAGAATGAGGCTGTGCGGACGGTGGCCGCCGCGGGTCTGCTGGTTACCAGATCTGAGTTGACGCCAACCCAGAGGTCGACCCTGTGCGCCACGCTTGCCTCCGTTGTGGAGGTCGACTCCGCGCTCGCGGCGCTTGACGTGTTGCGTGCATTTGACTCCGGCACCCTGCCGGATGCGCTGCAAGCCATTGGACGTCACCCCTGCGCCACGGTCCGAGCCGAAACATTGTCGCTGGCGGCGAAAGCGGGCGCGGTTGGCGACGTTATCCTTCTGGACTGGGGGCGGGCGGCCGTTACCGACGCCGATGCCTCGGTCCGTGCCGGCGCAGCCGCGCTCCTGGTGCGTGTCGTGACCGAAAATGAACTCACGCAAGTCTGGCGGGCAGCCTACTCGGATCCGCGACCCGAGGTTCGTCGGGCCGCGGCGCCGGCGATGGGGCGGCGCGGTGGCCTCGCGCTATCCATTTTGTCCGGCCAGTTGCGCGATGTCACCGATGACGCCGTCAGCGATCTGATGGACGGCATTGGGGCAGCCGGAGCGGAAGCGGCCGACGGTATTTTCTTCGCATTCTTTGCCGATACCGTCTTCCCTTTGCTGAAGCGCAATCTGAACATTATCAAACAACTGCCGCGGGATTCCCCGGAGTGGCGGGCGTTACACCTGGCGATTGCGAATTCCAACGTCTGCGCCGTCCATGCCGTTCTCCACGGCCTCGACGTGTTGGGCTACAGGCGCATCGTTGACCTGGTTCGCACTTCGATGAAGGTCGGCGATCCGCGGACCCGCGCCATCGCCGTCGAGACCCTTTCGACAATGTCCCATCGGCGCTATGTTATGCCGTTATTGCCGTTGCTTGAAGCATCGCAGCACGCAACGCCAGGCAGTCAACCAAACCTGGACTCCGAAGCGGCGCAGACGTTGCTGACGGGGCTTTTGGCCGATACCGATCCTTTCATCCGGGCCGCGGCAATCATGGCATGGCACCAGAAATTTGGCACGCTTCCGCGATCGGTTACGTTAGGCGCCGGTCCTCTCGTCACGGACACGATCCGCGCGCTGACCGATGGAACCGTCAACCGCACCTATGAGCAGGACTGCCCTATGAACCGATTGCTGTTCCTGAAATCTGTCCCGCTTTTCGCGGAGATGACCCTGGCCCAGTTGATTGCCTTGGATGGGGTCATGACTCACGAGTCTTACCTGCCTGACGAGCGGGTTTTTGCCGAAGATCAGCCAGGCGACAAAATGTACATCGTCGTCACCGGGGAGGTCTCGGTTCGAAAGCGCGCTTCTGACGTCCAAGAAAGGGAACTCGCGAGATTGACCTCCGGGCAACTGTTCGGGGAAATGGCTCTGTTCGATGGCGAGGCCCGTTCGGCATCGGTGGTTACCGTGACGGACACGGAACTGCTGGCTCTGGACCGGCGACGCTTCAACAGTTTGATCCATCAACTGCCTGACATTTCCATCCAGGTCTGCAAGGTATTGGCTGGGCGCCTGCGTGTGGCGATCGCCTGATCCAACCGGCAGTCACCTGCCAGGCGGCCCGGCCAGGCATTTCACGCAAGCTCCAAGGCGACGGCCGCGGCCGCGGCACGAATGTTGTCTGCCTGTGACCCCACTTCGAAACAGTGCCTCGAACATCTCGCGCGTACCCGCATTCAGCCTCACGGCGGCTTCCTGGCTCCGTGGCCCCGGTGACGTCGCTCCTAGTGGCTGCCGACACCCAGGGTCGGAGTCAATGGCGGCACCGGGGTAACCGCCTGGATGAGGCTTATCATCGCGAGCAAGCGAAAATTCCTCTGCGAGACAACATCGTCCTTGGCGATGTAGTAGGCGTTGCCATCGACCTCGATCGACACGAACGTGTCCGGCGGCAAGGTTGGCGCTGAAACCACCAGAATGTAGCGGCGTTGCAGGCGCAGCAGCTCCTCTTCCGACAACCGCTCCGGCGTCAGCGTGGTTTCTCGTGATGTGTCGTCCTCGCCCATTGTCAGCACCGGTGTCGGGGTCTCTGTCGGGGCTTCGGCCGTGGGCGGCGTGAAGCTGAAGCGCCCGCAGACCTGCCTCCAAAGTCGCAGTTTGCCCTGGACCCGGTCATCTTTGGGGTTGGCGGCCGCGAGGCTCATGATATGAGCGCCACGCTGGCAGATTGTGCGTTCCATGGCGTCCCGGACGGGGACTGACAGCGATTCGTAAATCGCACGCATTTGTCTGCACTTGGAGGCATTGATTTCCTGGCCCAGCCGACAGTATTGCTGGAACGTGAATATATGAAACTGCTGTCCATCGTTCCAGGGCATATCGGCGATCGTGACCTCATCTTGAGGCTTGACGATCTCGATGAGTTCGGCCGGGTTATAATCCGACACTTCGATGCTTCTGAGAATGGCATAGGCGGATCGCATTCTCAGAAACGGGGCAGGATTATTGACGTGGTTGGCGGCGCGCGGATCGGCCGAGGTCTTCAGAGGCTGGGTCCGGAGTTCGATCGACGGCACTTTTTCCAGCGCCGCCAGGAGCGTTTGTTTCGTCGCGTGAGCGCCGGGTTGCCGCATGACCAGCCTGTCCCCCTCGCACCCCTCGATACGCGTAAGCAGTGTTTCGAGCGCATCGCGGTTGGCGTTTTCCGCATTCGTGCGAACCGCCGAGTACAAGCCGAGCAACTGGGTCCAAAGCCGGGCGACGAACAGGGTGTCGTGGCACGATAAACCGTAAGGCTGCAGATAGATCGCCAGGGCGGTGTGCGGCGGCGGCACCGGCGGCACTGTCTGCACGATCACCGAGTTTTTTCCGGCTGCCTCAGCCGAGGGGTTTGCGGCGTCTTCGCCGCGCGGCGCGACCGTTGCGATTGTTATCGCCGTCTCCCAATCGAGTTGGCCGATGAGATTCAGCGCCGCACCGTAGTCGTAATAGCCCGGTGTCAGCCGGTCGACGGCGAAGTCGATCATTGTCGGCAACGGAACATCGGAGTCGAATAACGGCGGCAGAGAGTCAACGGAAATCGCCGCCGCGAGCTGCTGAACCAATGCCTGTCCCTGCAAGGGTATAAAGCGGATGGTGGGACTTTCCGAATAGGCCACGGTCGGCGTTACCGTACCAGAGGTGATACTCCCGACCCGGAAAGCCCCACCTTTCTTGTCGATACCGATGCCGATAAGCGAACTGCTCAACGCGCCGGACATCGAGAGGCTCGCATCGACTTCCGTGACGTCGATGAATACCGGGGCCTGGTTCTTGGAGACTCGTACCAAATTCAGCAGAAGCTGTTTTTGTGCCGTATGCTCGATCACATCGTTGTAGCGCAGTCGCCCCTCCGCGATCGATAATGGTCCGGCGGTGTTGCATCCGGGCAGCTCGGCCACAGCGATCAGCCCGATCAGGAAATTTGCAAAAGCGATAGCTCGCCGCGTCATGGTCGGTCGTCCCCGGCATTATGGCTGGAATGGTAACATATGGTCGATGGTTTCGCCCATAGGGCGCGGCATCGCCGTCCACCGCCAAAACAATCGGCGCGTAGCGGTCGAACATCTGGGCGCGCTGGCGACCCACGCGCCTGGCCTCGGCCAGCCAGTCCCCCGCGGGTTACAAACCATGCGAACCGGGAATCTGCTCTCCACCTTGCGGACCTTCAAAATGGCCAACTACCCGAACAGCGCGGCGATCGCGGCCGGATCCACCTCCTCGATCCGCGCTGGCTGCCAGCGCGGCTGGCGGTCCTTGTCCACCACCATCGCGCGCACGCCCTCGGCGAAGTCGACATGCCGCATGGTCGTTTGGGTGAGTGCGAATTCGGCGTCCAGCGCCCGCGGCAGCGTCAGGTCGGCGCCACGTTGCAGCGCCTTCAGCGTCCAGCATAATGCCGAGGGCGAGACCCCTCGCAGCATGTCCAGCGTGCGCTTCGCCCATTCGCTGCCATCGGCTTCCAGGCGCCGCACGATCTCCGGCACCGTGTCGGCGCCGAAGCAATGGTCCAGCGTCGCGCGGTGCGCCGCCAGCGAAAATGCCGGCAGCGCCCCGGCGTATTCCGCCAGCGCCCCGGCGCCGTCCTGAGCCAGCGCCTTCGACAGCGCAACAAGCTGCGCGCGCGGCGTGAACTGAGTCGCGAGTCCCGCGTGCACCGCATCGGCGCCCTGCATGCGCGCACCGGTCAGGCCGAGATAGGCGCCGATGCGCCCCGGCAAACGCGGCAGAAAGAAGGTCGCACCGATGTCGGGGAAAAAACCGATCGCGGTCTCCGGCATGGCGAACATCGCATGCTCGCTCGCCACGCGGTATGGCGCGTGCACCGACACGCCGATGCCGCCGCCCATGCAGATGCCGTCGATCAGCGCGACATACGGCTTCGGATAGGTCGCGATCATCCGGTTGAGCGCGTATTCCTCGCTGAAGAACGCATCCGCCGCGGGGCGATTGCCACTGAGTTGGGCGTCGCGCAGTGCGCGGATATCGCCGCCGGCACAGAAGGCGCGGTCGCCGGCGCCCTCGATGACGACAACATGGACATGCGGATCGTCATGCCAATCGGTCAGCATGCGCGTCAGCGAGCGGATCATCTCCAGGTCGAGCGCGTTCAGCGCCTTCGGGCGGTTCAGCAGAATGCGGCCGGCCCGTCCGTCGCGGCGGGCGATCACGCTCTGTTCAGTGTGCATCGGGTCGTCTCCGGAAAACCGGAGTCGTCTAGTCGGTGGGGTGGCGTGGGGCAACTTGTATGACGGCGGGTTCGCTTCTCTGCTCACTCCGCCAGCGCCGGCGCGGCCACCTTCGCTCCCTCGAACGCCGGCATCACCTCCTCGGCAAACCGCTGCAATTGCTCCAGCGCGGTGTTCAGCGGCACACCGATCGACATGCTGCAGGTGACGCGATCGAGGCCCGGATAGCGCTTTTCGACCGCCTTCAACTGTTCGACGATGTCGTCCGGCGTGCCGGTCAGGAAGCCGCCGGCCTTCACCGCATCCTCGATGCGCGGCAGCTTGGCGAACGGCGCACGCTTCGGGTCGCGCATGGTCTCAACCTGTTCGTCGGTCAGTCCGCGCACCAAGCGGAGCTCGCCGAACATCTTCATGTTCTCTTCGTAGAATCTCGCCGCCTCGCGCATCCCCGCCTCGCGGCTTTCGGCGATGAAGAACTGGAAGCCGAGCGACAGCCGCTCGCCCAGTTCGATGTGCTTGCCGCGTCGTGCATAGGCGTCGCGGAACGCCACCATGTGGCGATCGACCGCGCCGCCCTCGGCCGAGCCGCCGCCGATCACGCCGCAGATGCCGTGCTTGGCCATGAAGTCGAACGCCCGTTGCGAGCCGCTCTGGATCGGTTGCCAGCACTCCACCGGCTGACGCAGCGGGCGCGGCACCAGCGTCAGCTCCTTCAGCGTGTAGCCGCGATACGGCACCTCCGGTGGCAGCGTGTAGTATTTGCCGTGGTGCGAGAAGCTCTCACTCGCGAACGCCTTGAAAATAATGTCCACCTGCTCTTCGAACAGGTCACGGTTGGCCGCCTGATCGAGCAGGGGAGCGCCGAAGGTTTCGACCTCGCGTGTATGGTAGCCGCGACCGACGCCGAAGATGACGCGGCCATTGCTGAGGATGTCCGCCATCGCGTGATCCTCGGCGAGGCGCAGCGGGTGCCACATCGGCGTGATGTTGAAGCCGCAGTGGATCTTCAGGCGCTGCGTCACGTGCGCCAGGTGAAGAGCCATCATGATGACGTTAGGGATGCCTTCGTAGCCTTCGCGCTGGAAATGGTGCTCTGCCATCCAGAACGCGTTGAAGCCGACGCGATCCATCAGCTTCGCCATCGCCTCGGCCTTGTACAGCGTGGTGACGAGCTTCTCGTTCGAATAGTGCCGGTCATTGACCGGGGTACCCCCGTAGCCGAGGTCCTCCATGTCGATATGGCCGGCATAAGAGCTGTCGAATTTGGTGATCATCGGGTTTCTCCCTTCGGCCCGGCGGGTGTTGCGCGCGAGCCGCCTGCCTTATGTTGTAGCCGCCATGTGTTCGCCCGTCGATCCGCGCTCATCCTCTCGCCGCGGGCTGGCGCGCCGGGATGTGCTCCAGCCGACGGTCGTGTCCCAGCATCAGGACGATCGAGGCCGACATGATCGGGCCCAGCGCGAGCGCCATCAGGGCGAACACAAAGCTGCCGCCGGTGGCGTCCTTGATCAGGCCGAACAGGTAGGGGCCGAAGAACCCGCCCAGATTGCCCAGCGCGTTGATCAGCGCGATGCCGCCCGCCGCCGCGGTGCCTGACAGCATCGCCGTCGGCAGGCTCCAGAAGGTCGGGCCGGTGGAGGACTGGCCCATCGCCGCGATCACCAGCATCACCATGGTCAGCACCGGATCGGTCATCAGCGCAGTGGCGATCAGCCCCACAGCGCCGACCGAGTAGGCGATGGCGACATGGCGCGGCCGTTCGCCGGTATGGTCGGAGTGACGGCCCCACAGCACCATCGCGCAGGCGGCGAACACATAAGGGATGGCGTTGATCACCCCGGTCATGCCGAAGCCGGCGGCCAGGCGGTGGACGATCTGTGGCTGGAACAGAACGATCCCGTAACCGGAGAAGGTGCCGCCGAAATACACCAGGCTGAGTAGCAGCACGCGTTTGTCGGTCAGCGCCTGGGTCAGGCTGTAGTGGCGGATGGCCTCGCGCTGGGACCGCTCGGCGTCCAGCCGCGCCATCAGCCAGTCGCGCTGCGCGGGCGCCAGCCAATGCGCCTGCGATGGCCAGTCGGTCATATAAAGCCAGAATGCCACGCCGAGAATGACCGCCGGCGCGGCCTCCAGGATGAACAGCCACTGCCAGCCGGCGATGCCGAGCCAGCCGTCGAGATCGAGCAGGAAACCGGAAACGATGGAGCCCAGGATGTTGGAGAGCGGGATTGCCGCCATGAACACGCCGACGATGCGGGACCGGTAGTAGGACGGGAACCACCAGGTAAGATAAAGGATGATGCCGGGGAAGAAGCCGGCCTCGGCGATGCCGAGCAAAAAGCGGACCGAGTAGAAGGACACCGGGCCGGTGATAAAGGCGGTGCAGGCGGAGATGATGCCCCAGGTGATCAGGATTCGTGCGATCCACATCCGTGCGCCGACCTTGCTCAGCAGGATGTTGCTGGGCACTTCGAAGATGAAGTAGCCCAGGAAGAAGATGCCGCCACCGAACCCATAGACCGCCGAGGTGAAGCCCAGCGCCTTGTTCATGGTGAGCGACGCGAAGCCGACATTCACCCGGTCGAGATAGGCGACGAAGTAGCAGGCCATGAGCAACGGCAGCAGCCGGCGCGCGACGCGGGCCATGGTCTGCCGTTCCAGGTCGGTGATCTCGTGGGTCAGCCCGGCTGCTGCTGCTGCCTGTGACATGGTCGTTTCTCCCATTTATTCGTCGGAATGTACGGTTTTGCCGGACATTCGCCCCGATGCTAGCGGGTTGGTGGGGGAAGGCGAGGGGACGTCCGCGCGGGCCTCTCTGACAATCACGCGACCCCTGGCAACGGACGCGCGATGGCGGCAAAGTGCGGGCGAGGGGACCCACCCATGAATATCGAGACCGACGCCACCCACCATCTGCAACGCGCCGCGCAGACCGCCCGCGCCGCGTCGCACACGCTCGCGCGCAGCAGCGCAGCACAGCGCAATGACGCGCTGCACACCATGGCCGCCGCATTGCGCGCGCACGCTTCTGCGATCCTGGCCGCCAACGCCGCCGACCTCGCCGCATCCACCGGAACCGCCGCGTTCCGCGACCGGCTGGCGTTGAACGAGGCGCGGGTCGAAGCGATGGCCAACGGGCTCGAGGATGTCGCCGCATTGCCCGACCCGCTGGACCGCGTGTTGGCCGACTGGACGCGGCCGAATGGGTTGCGCATCCAGCGCATCGCCACGCCGATCGGCGTGATCGGCATGATCTATGAGAGCCGCCCGAATGTCGGCGCCGACGCCGCAGCGCTATGCCTCAAATCCGGCAATGCGGTGATCCTGCGCGGCGGCTCGGAAAGCACGCGCAGCGCCCAGGCGATCAACGCCGCGCTGGTGGAAGGGCTGCGGCGGTCCGGCCTGCCGGAAGCCTGCGTGCAGGTCGCGCCGAGCGCCGATCGCGCCTACGTCGCCGCTATGCTGGCTGCCGCCGGATGGCTCGACCTGATCATCCCGCGCGGCGGAAAATCGCTGGTCGAGCGGGTGCAGCGCGAGGCGCGCGTGCCGGTGCTGGCGCATGCCGAGGGGCTCTGCCACACCTACGTGCACGCGGCGGCAGACCATGCCATGGCGCGCCGGATCGTCGCCAACGCGAAGATGCGCCGCACCGGAATCTGTGGCGCTACCGAGACGCTGCTGATCGACCGCGCCATCGCCCCCGCGCTGCTTCCTGCGATCGTCGCCGACCTGCGCGCGCTGGGATGCGACTTCCGCGCCGATGCCGCCGCGCGCGACATTGTTCCAGACCTGCCGGCGGCGAACGACGCGGATTTCGACACCGAGTGGCTGGACGCCATTCTATCCGTTGCCGTGGTCGACGGCGTCGATGCGGCGTTGGCGCATATCGCCCGGCATGGCAGCGAGCACACCGATGCCATCGTCACCGAAGATATCCTGGTGGCGGAACGTTTCCTCGGAGGACTAGATTCCGCCGTCGCGCTGTGGAACGCCTCGACGCAGTTCTGCGACGGTGGCGAATTCGGTTTTGGCGCGGAGATCGGCATCGCCACCGGCCGCATCCACGCGCGCGGCCCGGTCGGGCTGGAGCAATTGACCCTGTATCGCTACGTCGTGCGCGGCACGGGCCAGGTGCGTCCCTGAACGCGCGCGCCGTCGATAGGCTGCCGCGTTTCGGCGACCGGCGGCGCATGCGTGTCGGCTTGCTCGGCGGTTCGTTCAATCCGGCGCATGCGGGGCACCGCCACATTGCTGCGCTGGCGCTGCGGCGGCTGCGGCTGGATCAGGTTTGGCTGCTGGTGTCCCCGGGCAATCCGCTGAAGCCGCGCGATGGGATGGCGCCGCTGGCGGTGCGGTTTGCGGGGGCGCGCGCGATCGCCGACGGGCGGCGCGTGCTGGCAACCGCAATCGAGGCGATGCTCGGCACGCGTTTCACCATCGATACGCTGCGACTGCTGCTGCGGCGCTTCCCGCGCGTGCGGTTCGTCTGGCTGATGGGCGCCGACATCCTGTCGCAGTTGCCGCACTGGCACCGCTGGCAGGAGATGCTGCGCCGCATTCCGGTCGCCGTACTGCCGCGTCCGGGCTATACACGCCGCGCGCTGGCGGGCCAGGCGGCGCGGTGGATGCGGCGGGCGCGCCGTCCGGAACGCGCCGCGCCGACGCTGCCCGGTGCGGCGCCGGGGTGGGTGTTGCTGACCACGCCTCAGAATGCTGTTTCCGCCACCGCGATTCGCGCTGGTGCCAAAGGAGCCGTGCCATAGCCAAACCATCGCCGCCCGCTTCGCCCGCGCGCCACAAGCCTACCGCCCGGAAGCGACCCAAGCCGCCGATGCCGGCGGCCGACAAGACGCCCGGCACGCCACGCAAGAAGACTATCGCGGCTGGGCCGAAGGCAGCGCCGCGCGCTCGGCGCAAGGCGGCAGAGCCAACGGCGCTGGAGCGGCTGCAATCGGTGATCGTCGGCAGCCTGGACGATGACAAGGCGGAGAACGTCGTCACACTCGATCTTGAAGGCAAGGCGATGTTCTGCGACCGCATGGTGATCGCCACCGGCCTGGCCGACCGGCAGATCGCCGCGATGGCGCAACATTTGAGCGAGAAGCTGCACGCGGCTGGTCTGCGGCGCGTGCAGGTGGAGGGGGCGGGCGGTTCGGATTGGGTGCTGATCGACGCCGGCGACATCGTCGTGCACCTGTTCAAGCCGGAAGCGCGCACGATGTACGCGCTGGAAAAGATGTGGGGCGCCGACCTGGATGAGGCAGGTTAGATTTTACCTCTCCCGCGCTGCGCGCGGGGTTGGGCCGCGAAGCGGACATATGCGATTGGGTCGTGAAGCGAATCGACCGGCAGCGCCGAGAGTGAGGGTGATCGGGTCGGTGCGCTGCTTTTTCACCGCCTGCATGGACCCAAGCTAGTGCCGCCGTCGCGCCAACCGACACGCCGTGCTCTCGTCACGCTCTACCGCGAACTGGTCCAGCGCGGCATGAACACCGGCAGCTCCGGCAATGTCAGCGCCCGCACGTCGGACGGAATGCTGATCACGCCCAGCGGATGCTCTGCGGCGACGCTGCGTGAGGCGGATCTTGTCGCGATGTCGCTGGACGGGACGGTGCGTGGCGACGCGGCGCCGTCGTCCGAATGGTCGATGCATGCTGCGATCTACCAGGCGTATCCCGCGGCTGCCTGGCTGGTGCACACCCACGCCGATGCCTGCACCGCGTTGGCCTGCCTGAACGAAGGCCTGCCGGGCTTCCATTACATGGTCACGCGTTTCGGCGGCGGCGACGTGCGCTGTGCGCCCTACGTGACGTTCGGCACGCCGGAACTGGCGGCGCTGGCGGTGGCCGCATTGCAGGGACGGACCGCCTGCCTGCTGGCCAATCACGGCATGGTGGCGCTCGGCCGCGACGCCGACGACGCGCTGGCCGGCGCGCTGCTTCTGGAGACCTTGTGCCGCCAGTATCTCCTGGCGCGCGCGGCCGGTGCGGTGCGGCTGCTCACAGCGGAGGAAATGCAGGCGGCGCAGGAGCGGTTCAAGACCTATGGGCCGAACACGCCGCCCCGCTGATCGGCCACAAGCTGTAGCGGGAACGACGCGATCGTGGCGGGTCGGGCGGAAACCGTCTAAGCTGAGTTCGTGGTTGCATTGCGGAAGCCCTCCCCCAGCATGACGGTCGCTGAATTCCTCGACTGGGATTCCGGCGACCGGACGGGTGCGTTGTGGCAATTGCGCGACGGCGAGCCGGAGATGATGGCGCCTGCGTCCGACCGGCACGGCATGATCCAGAACGAACTGGGACGCCTAATCGGGAACCACCTGGCCGACAGCGGCAGCCCTTGCCGGGTGGGGGTCGCTCCTGGCGTGGTGCCGCGCGTGCGGTCGACCAGGAATCTTCTGGTCCCGCATCTCGGGGTGAACTGCGCTCCGCCGGCCGGCGGAGCGACCATGCTGGACCCGGTCGTGCTGATCGAGATTCTGTCGCCGTCCAACGCGCGGGAGACGCGCGCCAATGTCTGGGCCTACACCAGCATTCCCTCGGTGGCCGAGATCGTGCTTGTCCGTTCCACCTCGATCGCGGCCGAGGCGTTGCGACGGCAGAGCGCTGGATCGTGGCCGGCGGAACCGCAGTATATCGACGCCGAGGGCGAGCTGGTCCTGGAGTCGATCGGATTCCGCATCCCGTTGCGCGCGGCCTACCGCACGAGTGGCATCGTGGCGTGATGCGAGGCGTCGCAGTGGGTTCATCACGTGCCCCGTTTTCCAATGCGAAAGAGATACGACGCCATATGGCCTCCGCCCTTGTCTGAGTCGTCCTGGCGACCTTTGGGACAAACCTCTGGCTGACCAACGTGTACATCGGATCACGGCCTACTGTTCCCGATCCTGCTCTGGGTTTAGTGTATCCATTGAACAATCATGGAACCTACCACTATCTATCTGCCACGGAATCAGCCTCCGTAACACTGGCGTTCTGGTGCGGTTGGCTGACCGTGATGTTCGTGCTTATCATCGTGCCAAAGGACTTCATAATTCCTCCACCACAGACGCCACGCTGGATAACATACGTCAGTGCAAGCTTCAAAACAGGCCTTGAGGAGTTCTCACTTGGCTATTTCATTTCCATGTTACTGGCCTTGGTTGTCTCTATCGCAGCGATCGTTTTGTTTGGCAACGAAATTGCTCTATTTGCGATCGCACACGGGATCGTCACCGGTTGAGCTGTCGCGGCGGAATAGTGGGCGTTTGTGCCCGGTGCTGTGACCCGCCATGATCCCCGTCATAGCCGTTCGGCCGACGGGTCTTACCGCAGGAGAGAGGCATGACAAACGCGGAGCCTGCGGCGTCTGGGTGTGACCGTATCACCTCTGAGCCCGGCGAGATGGCGGGCCGCGCCTGCATTCGCGGCCTGCGCATCACGGTCGCGACGGTCGTCAGCCTCATCGCGGAAGGCGCCTCGGTGCAGGAGATTCTAACCGACTACCCTGACCTGGAAGCGGAAGACATTCGCCAGTCGCTGTCGTACGCTGCATGGCTCGCTCGCGAGCACATGTTGTCCGTGTAGTCTGCCGACGACCCGCAACCAAGGTACCCCACCCATGTCCTTTCTCCCAGACCTGACCAACCGCATCGCCCTGGTGACCGGCGGCTCGCGCGGCATCGGCCGCGCGATCGCCCTGGCGCTCGCCGAGGCCGGCGCCGACGTCGCGGTGAACTACCGCGAACGCGCGGAGGAAGCGCGCGCCGTGGTGGAAGCCGTGCGTGCCGCCGGGCGCCGCGCCATCACGATCGGTGCCGACGTGTCCCACAGTCCCGCTGTCGCCAACATGCTGCGGGCGATCGCCGCGCAGCTTGGCCCGGTGGACGTGCTGGTCAACAACGCCGGCATCGCGCTGATACGCACGGTGGACGAACTGACCGAAGCGGACTTCGACCATACGCTCACGGTGAACCTGAAATCCGCTTTCGTCTGCACTCAGGCCGCGCTGCCGCATATGCGTGCGCAGCGCTGGGGGCGCATCGTCAACATCTCCTCCGGTGCCGCGCGTGGCGCAGGTGGGATCGGCGTGCACTACAACGCCTCCAAGGCCGGCATGGAGGGGCTGACGCGAGGCTACGCCGCACGCCTCGTCACTGAAGGCATCACGGTCAACGCGGTGGCACCGTCGCTGATCGACACCGACATGATGGCGGCGCGGCGCGACGAATATGCCAGGCGCATCCCGCTCGGCCGTATGGGCACGCCGGAGGAGGTGGCGCAGGCGGTGCTGATGGTGCTCGGCAACCCGTACATGACCGGCCAGACGGTGCAGCTAAACGGCGGCGCGCATTTCGTGTAGGATCGACCCAACCATCCTCAGGGAGGACGCAATGGACGGCACCAGCGTGCAACCCGGACTCGACGGCAGCGCCCGCGCCTGGCCGCCGGGCCTCACCCGCGTGCCCTTCTGGGTCTACCAGGAGCGGGACATAGCGCGCCAGGAGCAGGCTCGCATCTTTCAGGGGCCGGTATGGAATTTCCTGTGCCTGGACGTGGACATTCCCAACGGCGGGGATTTCCGTACCACCTTCGTGGGTGAGATGCCGGTGGTGGTCGTGCGCGGCGACAACGGCGAGGTGCACGCGTTCGAGAATCGCTGCGCGCATCGCGGTGCGCTGATCTGCCTGGAGGACGGCGGCTCGGCGAAGGACTTCGCCTGCGTTTATCACGCCTGGCGCTACGACCTGTGCGGCAATCTGGTGTCGGTGGCGTTCCGTCACGGCGTAAACGGCCAGGGCGGCATGGCGAAGGACTTCGACATGAGTGCCATTGGGCCGCGCAAGCTGCGCACCACCATTTTCTGCGGCCTGGTGTTCGGCACGCTCTCCAATGCGACGCCGCCGATCGAGGAATACCTCGGCGATGCGGTTTCCGCGCGCGTTCGCCGCGTGCTGAAGAAGCCGGTGGAAATTATCGGCCGCTTCGTCCAGCCGCTGCCGAACAACTGGAAGCTCTATATGGAGAACGTGAAGGATACGTACCATGCGAGTCTGCTGCATCTGTTCTTCGCCACCTTCCGCATCACCCGGCTGAGCCAGGGCGGCGGCGTGTTGGTCAGCGAGAGCGGCGCGCATCACGCCTCCACCACGCTGGCGCCCGCAAGGACGCCGGACACAACCTATCGCGACGCCGGACTGCGCTCGGACAACGAGGGCTTCCGTCTGGCCGATCCCGCGTTGCTGGAGATTCGCGACGAATGGGGCGACGGCATCAACTTGCAGATCCTCAGCGTGTTCCCTGGCTTCGTGCTGCAGCAGATTCACAATTGCCTGGCGGTGCGGCAGATCGTGCCGCGCGGCGTCGATGCGATGGATCTGCACTGGACCTATCTCGGTTTTGCCGACGACACGCCGGACATGCGGGCGCTGCGGCTGAAGCAGTGCAACCTGGTCGGCCCGGCCGGATTCGTATCGATGGAAGACGGCTGCGTCGGCGGCTTCGTGCAGCGCGGCATCGCCACGGCGGAGGACGAGGAGTCAGTGGTGGAAATGGGCGGCTCCGGCGCGGAGACGCAGACGACGCGTGCCACGGAAGCAGCGGTGCGCGGCTTCTGGAAAGAATGGCGCGGCCTGATGGGGATATGAAGCGATGACCGGGCCCGAAACGCTGTTCCGTCTGGCGACGTTGAACACCGCCTACGCCGCCTGCATCGATGCCGACCGGCTGGAGGACTGGCCAGGTTTTTTCCACGAACGCTGCCTGTACAAGATCACCACCGCCGACAATCACAAGCGCGGCTACGCGGCGGGGGTGGTGTACGCGGATTCACGCGCCATGCTGCAGGACCGTGTATCCGCCTTGCGCCAGGCCAACATCTACGAGCGGCAGAGTTACCGTCACATCGTCGGCATGCCGTCGGTCGGCGCGACGCAGGATGGCGAGATCAGTGCCGAGGCGCCGTTCCTGGTCGTGCGCACCATGCGCGATGGTCGCATGGATCTGTTCGCGACCGGCGTGTACCTCGATCGTTTGCGCGAGGACGCGGACGGCACCTTGCGTTTCGCGGAGCGGCTGGTGATCTGCGACAGCTCGCGCTTCGATACGCTGCTGGCGATCCCGCTGTGACCAATACCGCACCCAACCCGCCCGAACGGCTGACGCTGTTCGGCAGCTTCACCTCCAGCTCCAGCTACAAGCCGATGCTGTACCTGGCGCTGGCGCGGCTGCCGTTCAGCTTCCGCACGGTGAACCTGAAATTCGGCGCGCAGAAGCAGCCGGAGTATCTGGCGGTGAACCGCTACGGCCAGGTGCCGGCGCTGCGCCATAGGGGCCTGACCATCGTGCAGTCCAACGTGATCCTCGACTATTTGGGCCGCACCACGGGGCATTTCGCCGGCCGCACCGAACAGGAGCAATGGACCGCGCGCGAATGGCTGTCGTGGGAGGCGGACAACATCACCAACGTCGCCAAGGTGCGGCATTACAGCCGGTTCCGTGCGGTCGATCCGGCGGTGATGGATTATTTCCGCCCGGCGGCCGAGGCGGCGGTGGGCTTCGTGGACGAGGCGCTGGAGGGGCGCGAGTGGCTGGTCGGCGACGGCCCCACCATCGCCGATATCGGCTGCTGGGGCCGCATGGTGTTCATGGCCGAAGGCGGGATGGAGATCGGGCGGTGGCCGAACGTCGCAGCTTGGTCGCGCCGGCTGGCCGCCATGCCGGGTTTTTCGCTCCCCTACGACCTGATCCCGAAGAAGGACCAGGAGATCGATCCGCAATCGAGTGAATCGTAGGGCGGAAAAGCGAAGCGCATTGCGCCACAGGATCTGGATCCAAACTCGACAAGTAATACCAACCGCCCTAAAGATTGACTCTTCGGCGACCGGCCATCTCCTTGAATAGGCGTGATATTCCGGACCGGGCAA
>Ga0209415_10010617_pt1 | contig 15623 bp, 16 predicted proteins | sample PeaSoiSIISIP2007_FD_187696 | JGI IMG/M metagenome (GOLD analysis project Ga0209415, IMG submission 187696) | Peat soil microbial communities from Weissenstadt, Germany - SII-SIP-2007 (SPAdes) (version 2) | ecosystem: Environmental > Terrestrial > Soil > Wetlands > Peat | place: Germany... | reverse complement strand
CCGCTCGCCCTTGCCATACTGGTAGACGGCGAAGTACGTGGTGCCGCGCGCGTCGATCATGGCCGGCCGCCCCATGACCCCCGGGTTGAACGAGATGGGACACTTCGCGATGTGCCGGAGCTTGCCCTCACGCGAGTAGGCTGCCGCCTGCAGGGCGTCGTCGTAGACGCAGCGCCCAGTGAGGTGCAAGCAGCCGTCCCACCCTCCGCCGAGCAGCGTGAAGGTGTCGACGCGGCGCGGCTTGTCGCCGAGGCTGAGGAAGCTCGTCTCGTGACCGCCCTCGATGGGCGCCTCGCGCTGCCCCGCTCCCCAGAGCGACAGGGGCTTGCCGAACGCGTCGGTCCGCCGCAGGTGGCCGTTGGAGAGGGTGACGATCGTTCCGTCCGGCGCGACGGCGAGGCCCCCGGCGTCGCGCGTCTCGAGCGCCTGGCCCCCGGGCTGGCCGAACTCGAGCACGGTGGCGCCGTCGGAGGGCTGGACGACCCACGCCTTGACGTGATCCCACACGAGGACGTGCCCCGTCGGCGTGACGACGAGCCTGCCCTGCTTCTCATCGACCTGGACGTCGACGCCCTCGCGGGTCCAGCGCAGCGTCATGTCGAGCGACATGCACAGAAGGGCCTTGCCGCCGCCGGTCGGGGCGTCGCAGAGAACGAAGAGGTTGCCGGTCGCGTCGAGCACCGCGTGGTACACGCTGCCCCAGGTCGCGCGCGCCGTCTGAGGCTGCGCCGCGGCGTCCGCGCGCAGCAGCAGCGACCACCGGCGCACGGGCACGGATCGGAGCGACGCGAACAGCTCGTTCGGCAGGTACTGCTCGCTCTTGCAGAAGGGGCACGTGACGACGCGGCTCGATCCGTCGACGGACAATCCGCCGCCGCACGAGGTGCAGGCCAGCGCCACGGGCTCCTTGCGAGGGCGCCCGCCCGCGAGCTGCTCCTCGGACTCGCACGCGATCGCGGCGACGCCCGACGCGGCGAGCGCCTCCGGCGCGGGGCGTAGAGGCTGCGCGCTCTGGCAGCGCGGACAGTGCGCGTGGCCGCCGGGCGCGCCCAGCGCGGCGACGAACCGATCCATCTCGACGGACGCGCCGCACCGGACGCACGTCGCATCGCCGGTGCGGTGGATGCGGCGGATGACGCCCGCGGCGGTGTTCAGCGTCGACGCGCGCTCGACGCCCGGCGAAAGCGTGGCGGCGTCACGCAGCGGGTCGGCCAGGATCAGGTGCCAGGCCGTCGCGTCGAGCTCCGCGCGCCGCTCGCACTGGTGACAGGCGACCGCGCCGACGTACGCGTTGACGGGAGTCGATGCGCCGCAGCCAACGCACGCGAGCGACAACTCGAGGCCCATCACGAGCATGGCGTGGAAAGATAATGGAAGGCGCGCGCTCGCGGGAAACAACGTGCAGCATGAGCCAACTAGACTCGAGCCGGGACTCGCACACGCGCCGTCCGGGAGACCGGGGAATCGGGACCCCACCGTGGCCAAGTCGCGTCCACGCTCCGATTCTCACCGCGTCGGGTACAAGACCTCGTTGACGTCGGGAGCGAACAGCGCAGGGAGCAGGGTGAGGTCGATGATGCCGCCGACGGCGATCGACGACCAGCCGACGACGCGGAACGCCGTCTCACCGCTCGAGCCGGCGCCGAAGGCCGGCGCGGTCGCGACGTAGATTCCGCCGAAGACTCCCCAGAGCAGGCTGTTGAGAACGAGTAGGCCGAGGCGAAGGATCGCTGGTGCGTCACCCGGCGGCGCACCTCGACGACGTTGCTCCAGGGGGTCTCGAGCGTCGTCGCGACCGCCACGCTCGCCCCTGCCGGGACAGCCTGAGGCGCGCTCGCGGAGGCGGCGTATCCGTTGAAGTCGCCGTCGCTGTCGGAGGAGGGCGTGATAAAGGCGGTGTACGGAACGCGCAGCGTGGGAGCATCCAGGCGGATCGTGCTCGCGACGTCGTCGGTTCCGGGCAGACGAATGCGCCCGCTGGGCGGCAGGATGGTATCGATCTCGCCGCCGACGATGGGCGGATGCGCCCAGCGCAGCCGGATGGTGTGGTCGGGCAGCCGGTCCGCATCGAGCTCGTACGAGGCGCTCGACGAGCCGCCCGTCGGGAACGTGCCCGACGCCGCCGTCGCGCTGCCGGGTTGCCCGTCGCCGGCGAGGACCTCCTTGTTCACGCCGTCCCACGAGACGACGTGGAGCGACACGGCCCCCGGATCGCGTACCGTCGCGACGATGCGACGCTCGGGGGCCAGGCACCCACAGAGCGCCAGGGAGACGAGCGCGAGGCCGAGGTGCCCCTCACCCGCCATCGGACGCGCACGCTCCCATGTGGAGGATGGGGGTCGAGACGTATCCGCTCATCCCGGGGCTACAGGCGACGTTGTAGTCGATCGTGCCTCCGTCGCAGTCGCAGCTCCTGGTGAGGATGCACATCGTGCTGTTCGAACGCGGCACGCATTGCCCGTGGGCTGTGCATCCAGCGCTCTCCAGGTAGGCGCAGATCTGCTCGGGCCCGCACTCCGCGTCGCCGGAGCACAGCCTGCCGCCGTCCCCGCTCGCCTGTCCCGCTTCCGATGGTGCGCCCGCATCGCCGGCCGGGCTCGCGCTGGTGGCACCACCGCACCCGAACGTGCCCAATAGGCACGGAACCATGGCAAGTACGACGACATGCGCGTGCAAGGCCAAGCCATGACAGCACGCACCCCATCAGCCCGACCAGCAGTGTTCGTCGGACCCCCAGTTGTGGCCGCCATGAATTCGTCACGTACATTCTCCTCGAACGTGCACCGGATTCGTCACAGTTCGGCGCCATGCAGAGGCGACGAACGCTCCTCCTCGTGGTGCCGCTCGTGTCGGTGTCGGCGCTGTCGGCTGGTATCGCCGGGGCCCAGATTGCTCCCGCTCCCCCGCCCGAGCCTGTCGCCCCACCGCCTCCCGCGCCGCCGGCCGACACGCAGGCCCCGCACTCCATCGAGCTGACGACCCTGCGGCTGCTGCACGAGAAGAACGTCCTGTCGGACGCGGAATACCAGAGCGCCCTCGGCGACCTGGCCGACACGGCAGGCGCCCGTGCCGCCGACGCCACGAGCGTCGTCGCCGGCAAGTGGGCGACCACGGTCTACGGGTTCCTCGAGGCCGACTCGATCTTCGACTCGACCCAGAGCCTCAACGATCTGTCGGGCAACTCGCAAATCGCCCGCTCGAACACCTATGCCGGCCACCACAGCCGCGAGCAGATGAGCATTCGCAACTCGCGCTTCGGCATCCGGATGAAGGCGCCCGAGGTATCGGGGATCCGCATGAGCGGCCTGCTCGAGATGGACTTCCTGGGGACGCAGTCGCTCGGCTACGCGACCGGGCAGGTCACCGAGAGCGCCTACTTCACCAGCCCGCTGCCGCGCATCCGGCACCTCTACTTGAAGGCCGAGACCGACGTCGTCGACGTCCTCTTCGGGCAGACCTGGGATCTCTTCGGGTGGCAAACGGCCTACCAGCCGAACACCGCCGAGTACCAGGGGATCCCGGGCGAGATCTACTCGCGCACGCCCCAGCTGCGTATCTCCAAGACGATCAAGACCCAGCCCGTGACCGTCGAGATCGCCGCGGCGGCAATGCGGCCACCCCAGCGCGACTCCCCGTGGCCCGAGGGCCAGGCCGGCATGCGGATCGCGTTCAACGGGTGGACCGGGATGCAGACGACGGGGGCGACGTCGACGTCGATTCAGCCCGCGTCGATCGCCTTCACCGGAGACCTCCGCCACATCGACCTGCCGAACATGCTCGCCGCCCCCACGGGGGACGTGCCCAAGGACGCCGCATCGGGCGCGATCGACGCGTTCCTGCCGGTCATTCCCGCGACCAAGGGCAAGATGGGCAACTCGCTTTCGCTCGGGGGCGAGTTCGCGTCGGGCTACGGGGACGCGGACCTCTACACGGGCCTCACTGGGGGCGTGACGTTCGGCAACGTCGCCGCTGGCTGGCCGCAGGACATCGACAACGGCATCGCGACGTACACGGCTACGGGGCAGCTGCACTTCATCCAGTGGACGAGCTACCTGCTCGAAGCGCAGTACTACTTGCCGGGCCTGGACGGCCGGATGTGGGTCTCCGGGAACTTCTCGCACATGGAGTCGAGCAACACGCGGACGCTGTTTCCCGGGTCGGCGAAGATACGCGGCGCCGAGGACTGGTGGGACGTCAACCTGTTCGGCGACGTGACCCCCGCGCTACGGCTGGCGCTCGAGTACGCGCAGTTCATCGACCACTACGTCGACGGCAACTCACCGACCAACCACCGCGTGCAGCTCTCCGGGTTCTTCATCTACTGACAGGACGGCGTCGAATGCGAAGCGCAACACAGATTCGAAGCAGCAGCTCCCGCAGGACCGCGATTGTCCTCGCCCTCATGGCGCTGGCGTCCGCGTGCCCCGCGCTGATCGGTTGCGAGGCTGGCGACGGCACGTCGCCGGTGCCGCCGCCCGATGCCGCGCCGGACCATGCGATCCCGGGCGATGCCGGGGGCGACGCCAAGACCTCCGACGGCGGGGCGACAGATGCGCAGAGCGACGCGGATGCGAAGGGCGAGGCAGGAACCGACGGCGCCACATCCGGAGAAGCTGCGACCGACTGAAGTGCCGGACGTGCGACCTCAACGCACCAGAGCCCCGGCGGTGACGGCAGCCCTCAGCGGCCGCCGGCCGTCACAACGCGCACACGCTCGTAGGGCTCCGGTACGTCAGGATGACGAGGCCGGCGTTGCCACCCTGGTAGATGCTGTTGCCTGCGGCACCGGCCGCGGCGGGGAGCGTCGTGCTCGACGACCACGCATTCGCGCCCAACCCACCCGCCGCATACGTGCTGCCTCCGCTCGCACCACCGCTGCCCCCCTGGCTACCGGGCCCGTTGGTGCCAGTGCCTTTGGTGCCGCCACCGCCCCCACCGGCGCCGAAACCACCCCCTCCACCTGCGCCACAGGTGGATGCGGCACCGCCGGTGCTTCCCATGCCGGCGTACCCGCCGACGACGCCGCCACCACACGAGCCCGCGCCTTGCCCGCCCCCCTGGCTGATGCCCGGCGTCGCGCCGCTGTCGCCCGCTGCGCCTCCCGTGCTGTTGCCGCCGCCACCGCCGGAGTCGCCACCGCCGCCGCCGCCACCGTAGGCGCCACTGCCGCCGCCGCCGCCGGCGCCGGTGGAGCCGTTGAAGTCGCCGCCACCACCACCACCGCCGACGTAGACGGTGAGGTTCGCTCCAGCGGCGAGCATGAACGAGCCCGAGGCTGGCGTGCCCGCCGAAGCCACCGGGGACAGCCCGGGCCCATTGCAGTCGATGCCGCCACACCCGCCCAGACCGCCGGCCGCGTAGCCGGCTGCTGAGCCCCCGGCCAGGATGGCGCTGCTGCCACCACCACCACCGCCGCCCGGCCAGCCGTTCTCGTAGCCGCCGTTGCCGCCACCGCCTCCCACCATCGTGAAGTCGACGCTGATCGCAGCCGCAAGGGGGCTCACCTCGCTCAACGAGGACGTGATCGCCAGCGTGCATGTCGTGCCCGCGTCGGCGCCGCTCGACCCCGAGCTGGAACCGCTGCTACTGCCGGAGCTCGACCCGCTGCCACTGCCACTGCCCGATCCCGAGCCACTCCCCGAGCTGCTGCCGCTGCTGGAGCCCGACCCGCTGTCGCTACCGCTGCTCGATCCGGAGCTGGACCCCGACCCGCTGCCGCTGCCCGAGCTTGATCCGCTGCTCGATCCCGAGCTGCTTCCGCTGCTGGACCCCGACCCGCTTCCGCTGCTCGAGTCCGAGCCGCCGTCGTCGCCCTGGGGGCCTGCACTGCTGCCGCCGTTCGAGCTGCAGCTCGATTGCGCCATTGCGACGCATGCGCTCGTCACGGCAACGGCGAACAGGAGTGGACGTCTTTGCATGGCGTTCCTTTGGTTGGGGCGGGGACTCCGGCGAGCGCGCCGCTCCAGTGCAACGAGCGTACCTCGCCACGTGGATTCGTCCGGCCGCCGGCTGCCGTCCGTTCGGTGCATCCCCGCGGTGATGGTCACGCCGACGATTCGTGGGGCACGGGACCGGCTTGGTCCGCTACCGCCGCGCGCCGAGGCTCGGCAACCTACCGTGTCGATCGGCACGCGTTCGCGGCGCTGGCTCCTGAAGCGGTAGACCAGCAGGCTCCTCCGGGGGCGCGTGCCACTATGCGTGCTGTCACTGGTATCCAGCGACGGGCTCGCGGATGCACACCGTTTCCTCGATGTCCTGATCTGCAAGGGGCCGGTCGGTCGCCGGGTACGACCCTTCGTACAGCAGGCACGTGTACTGCGCCTGTCGAGCGCACCCGTCTATGCGGAACGTCGGATAGCCTCCGGGTTGCACGAAAAGCCGCTCGGCGATCATGGCCTCGGGCGGACAATGTAGCTCCACCGATGCGCGAGCGAGAGCGGCTCTGACCGCAGGTCCCTCACCCGCCATCGGTTGCGGCCAGTTTGGTGCGCCCGCGGTGGCGAGTCGGGGATGGGAGGGGGTCGCGAAGGTCGTCCCGCAGAAGATGAGCCCCACTATCGAGAGGGCAAGGACGTCGACGCCGAAGCCAGACAGACCGCGATCATTGCATCTCGCGCAGGTCGTCATGGTGAGCTCCGTCTCATCGAGATCACCGCGCGGCGGGCCCTCTGTCGCTGCAAGCCACATCGACGGCCGCGAAGAGCCGCTCGACGGTAACCGGCTTCCGCAACACCTCGGCAACGTCGAACGCGGCCACGTCCGCGTCGGTCAGCTCGTCGCTGCCAGTCAGCACCACTACTGGCACGCGCCTGGCCCTACCGAGACTGCGCATGGCTCGAAGGACCTCGCGCCCCGTCACTCGCGGCATCGCGAGATCGAGCAGCAGCACGGCCGGCATCTCGGTCGCGCAGTCGAGTAGGCGTACCACCTCGGCCCCGTCCGTGGCCGTGTGCACGTCGTATCCGTGCCCGCGGAGAGCCTCGGCGAGCACGTCGCGAAGGTCGTCATTGTCGTCGGCCAGGAGAATCCAGCACATGGTTGGCGCCGCTTGCGGAGATCTTCGTCGGGGGGTGTGAGAGGGGATCGACGTCGGACCGCACCGCAAGCGGCACCTCGATCGAAGCAATGGGGAGGCCAAGTGCACCGCGGCTCGTGCTGACGAATGAAGGCTTGGTCGGGAAAACCTCCGAGGCGGTCCCTGGCGCCAGGGAAGGAAATCCCAGCCACCCGGAAGGAATCCCGATCCGACGCCTGCTCCTCCGTCCACGCCAGGCGACGAGTACACAGGACCACCCAATCGCGCGATGCTCGGGATCGGCCTGCTCACGCTCACCATGGCTGCGGCTAGGGGACTCGCACGGAAGGCGGGACCCCCTTCAAGATCTGAACCGAACCGTCGTCCGGACGCAGCACGCTCTCATCGGGGTTCCAGGCCTCGGGGTCGTTCATTCGCCTCTGGCCCATGCAGAGGATTACGTTGCGATAGCCACCTCCGGCGGCTTGCGTTCGAGCAGCAGTCTGCGCCGGCACGGGCTCGATGGGACGCAGGCTCTGGACCAGCGAGGGTGACCACGTCTCGACGCGTGGCGAGACGCGCAGGAAGTCGAAGCGTCCAGACCAGCCCGTTCCGGGATACCGCTCTCCGAGGAGGTTGCTGGAGACCGGACCCCTTCCGCCGCCGCCCACTCCGCGCAGGAACACGTAGTACGTCCGCCCCGCGTCCAGTCGGGCGCGCATCACGGCGATCTCCTGGCAACGGGTGACCAGGCAGGTGCACGAATGGGCGAAGGGAATGAAGCCGGGCCAGTCGCTCTGCCATCCGAAGAACTCGTGGTGGCCCGGAGGCAAGTCGACTGCGAACCGCGTGTCGGGCCACGACTCTCCGAGCAGCTGCGCGTTCTCGTCGACGATCGACGCGTGGTCGGTGAGCGAGAAGCCGTCGTAACGACCCTGTACGAATACGACGCGAGCGCTCCCTGGCAGTGGGGGCGCATCGAACCTGGTGTCCGGCGCAGCATGCATCAGCGGCGCCGATGCGCAGGCCACGAGGCACGTAGTTGCGACAGGGGACGCAATCCAGAGGGGCTTCATGACCGGTGTCTTCAAAGCATCGGGCATGCCCGGAGCCGCTGGGGAATGCGCTGCCGCTTCAGGCGAGCGCCGAGGCCAGGTGACGGCGTGCGTCTACCATGGCCCGCCGCAGGCAAGTCCCTCCGACAACGAGAGCGAGATGGCGGCCATGCCTTTCTCTGCCCCGGTCGGTTTCGACCATGGGTTCGGGCACGCGCCGAGCGGATACGCTAGCGAGCTCCGCGTCCTGGGCTGCGCTGGGAACAGGAAAGCCGGAACGCCTGCGGCGGGTTCTTTCGTGACACATGGCGGGATGTGACCCCGCAGGACCTCCCCTTGCGGGAAGGCGCTTCGTTCACACGAGTCTCTACCGTTCGCAATCGCGTCGTGGACGCGGGTCTCGACCGTGGCACCGCCCAGCACGGGAGCATTTGCCAATCCAACCTGAACGCTCGGAGCGCAGCCGACGACCAATGCGCAGGCGAGCACGACGATGTGGTTCGCTGCACCCATGGCCAACCGCTCCTTGGACGCGAGACGGGCACGAGACACGCCCTCGACAGAACCTCGCGGATTGCAACGTAAGACCGAAATCGGCGCGTGCTCGAGCGGCCGCGCGAACGAGTCCAGCCCGTTGGCGATCAACATCGGAGCCTCCTACTTCAGCTCGAGCATGGTCCCCGTCGAGTGTCCGCCGCCCAGGAAGACGATCTTGGAGCTCGGCGACGCCCCAAGCGCGCGCAGCGCGTCGATCTCCTGCCAGCGGAGCAGGGGATCCGTCAGGTGCATGCCGACGAGCTTCTCGTAGTCGGCCGTGGCCTGAGCCTCGACGCGCTTCTCGTTGGCGCGGCCCTCGGCGTCGATCTTGCCAGTCTCGGCGCGCGACGTAGCCGCGATGCGCGCGCGATCGGCCTCGGCCTTCTGCTCGATGAGTTGCTTCTGCGCCTGGGCCTCGGTCTGCTCGAGGACGAACTTCATCTTGAGTGCGGACTGCTCGGCCTGCAGCTTCTCGTTGATGGCCTGCTGGATGCTGTCCGGCAGGGTCACGTTACGGATCAGCACCGCCTCGAGCACGACGTGACGGCCCTCGATGGCCCTCTCGACGCCCTCGCGGATCTGGCGCTCCACGGCCTCGCGCTGGGTCGAGTAGATCTCTTCGGGCTGGTAGCGCCCGACCACCCGCCTGGCCTGGGAGCGCAGCGTGGGCCCGATGAGCACCTCGTAGTAGTGGACGCCCAGCTCCCGATCGAGGGCGACTGCGTCCTTGGGGATGATGTGGTAGCGGATGGACGCGTCGAGCTCGATGCGCAGCCCGTTCGAGGCGAGCACCTCGAGCCGCTCCTCGCGCTCCTGCGAGCGAATGTCGTACACGGTCGCGCGGTCCCACCACCCGATCCCCCACATGCCCTCGGGAACGACGTCGGCACGCGTGCCGCTCGTGGTCCAGACGACTCCGACCTGACCCGGTCCGACGGTCGCGTAAGAGCAGCCGGTGGCCCCGAGGCCGGCGAGCACGATTCCAAGCATGGATCTCATCGTGGTCCTCCAAAGGTGATGGTCAGCCCGAGGCCGACCGTGAGCGTCTGCCAGGTCGTCCCCTGGATGGGGACGAACCAGTCGTGTGCGCTCACGTCGACCAGCACGTGATTCACGACCGGGATCGACAGGCCGAGCTGCGCGCCCACGCCGAAGCGAACGTCGCCCAGGACGAACGCGGGCCCTGCGTCGACCTCGGCGAACGGCATCGGGAACAGAATGGGCACGGTGTAACGCAGCCCTCCGGTCGCGAGCTGGAGGGGTGAGCCGGAAGACAGCGGCGCGATCCCGAGGTCGTCGTAGCGAAGGTGGAGCTCCAGCCCGTTCGCGAATCCGTATCCGGCTCGAACGCCGAACCCCCATGCGTCCTGCGAGCCACCTGGATCCGCGAGCGTCGTGGTCCAGGCCCCTTCGACGCCCAGCAGCGCCCCACCCTCCGGCCCCGCACCTGCGTGGCCGCCAGGCGGTGACCACCCGATGGGGCGAGCGCCCGCGGTCGAGCTGCCCATGGCGAGCGCGAGAGCGGGACCGAGAATGGTGACCCGGCGCATCGGACCTCCGTGCGGCGAACCTCCTCTTCAAGCTTCGTGCCGCAGCGGTTACCCCGCCTTTCCTGGGGTTGGCCCTCACCGATCGGGAATTGTTCCGCCTCAGATCCGCGCGACCCACAGGACGGCGAGCCGGATGAGCCCCCCTCCGATGAGCAGCCACAGCGGGCTCACCGGACGACGCAGCAGGACGACGAAAGCCAGCACCGCGATGGCGACATCGACGTGGATGCCCACCGAAGCGCGGCCAAGGCTGAACGTCGCGGCGCCCAGCATGCCGATGACGGCGGGGGCCAGCATGCGCAAGGCCCCGACGATGAGCGGGCTCCTGCGGAAGCGCTCGACCGAGTGCCCTGCCGCGAGCGCGACCGCCGTGGCCGGTGCGAAGATCGCGACCGTTGCGACCAGCGCACCGGCGATCCCTGCCACCCGGTAGCCGATGAACGTTGCGCAGATCGCCACGGGCCCTGGCGTGATCTGGCCGAGGGCGATCGCATCGGCGAACGCCTTGGAGTCGAGCCAGCCCTGGTCGACGACCACCATGTGCTCGATCGCCGGGATCATCGCGAGCCCGCCGCCGAAGGTGGTCACACCGATGGGAACGAAGACCCGCGCGAGCCCTGCCAGGGCAGCCAGGCTGCCGGTCACCAGCACGGGTATGGCCACGAGAGGTGAGATCCCATGCAGACGATCGCTCTTCGGTGCGTCGTCGCCACCCGCCGGCGGCGGCGCATCCAGCACCCCCTTGGTCCCGCCGATCGCGACGGCCGCCGCCGCCAGCATGGGCTCGGAGACCAGTCGGGTGGCGAGCAAGAGGCCGCAGAGAATGGCCAGCGTCACCTCGCGCCGCGTCTTGAGCGCTGTCCTCGCGAGGTCGATGGTCACGGCGCCGACGATCCCGACCATAGCCGCGTTCATGCCGTCGAAGAACAGAGAGAGCCCCGCCGCAGCCCGCACCAGCGAGTACGCCGCGCCGCACCCGATCATCAGCACGGTGCTCGGCAGCAGGAACGCGCTGGCTGCGACGACGCCTCCACGAACGCCCCCGACGCGTTGCCCGAGCAATGCGAGCAGATTGGTCGCTGGCGTGCCAGGTAAGCTCTTGGAGAGCTCCGCGAGGATCAGGAACTCCTCTGCCGAGAGCCAGGCGCGCTTGTCGACGAGGTCCCGCCGCAGCTGCGCCAGCACCGAGTAGCCGCCCCCGAAGCCCGCAAACCCGTAGTACAGGGCGACCCGGAAGACGGCTCTGAGCGTGACCTTCCCTCTCATGGCTACGAGGTGCGGCGCAGAGCCTTCTCGAGCACCTGCGCCAGCGCGTCCAATCGGAACGGCTTCATCAGGTACTGATACGCGCCCACCTCGAAAGCGCGCATCGCCGTGTCGATGGCGGTGAACGCGGTCATCAGGATCACGGGCCGGGACGGGTCGAGGCTCTGCGACTCCTTGAGAAGCGCGAAACCATCCATGCCCGGCATGCGCAGATCGGTCACCAGCACGTCGAACCGTTGGGTGCGCAGCAGGCGGACGGCCTCGGCCCCCGACGACACCGAGACACCCTCGTAGCCGCGGTCGCAGAGGTCGTCGGCGATCATGTCGGCCATCTCGGCCTTGTCGTCGACGACGAGCACCCGGGCGGGTTCGACTTGGCTCATGCGCTCGGTCCCCCTGAGATGGCGATGGGGATCTCGATGAGGGCGCGGGTGCCACCGCCCTGGTTCGGTCCGATCGAGAGGTCGCCGCGGTGACTCTTGACGATCTCGGTAGCGATCGCGAGGCCGAGCCCCGTGCCACTGCCCTGGGGCTTGGTCGTGAAGAAGGGCTCGGACGCGCGGGCCGCGGCCTCGGTGCTGATCCCGGGGCCGTCGTCGGTGACCACGAACGCGATCTGCTCGGCGTCGGATCGCGCAGCCATCTCGACGCGGCCCCCGGGAGCGCACGCCTCGCACGCGTTGAGCAGCAGGTTCACGATCGCCTGCTCGAGCAGGGCGCGGTCGCATTGCACGAGCGGCATCGTCGCCGGGATGTCGAGGTTCAGTCCGACCTCCGCCTCTGCGAACCGGTGCTCTACTGCGGCCACGGCGGAGCGCACGACCCCAGCCGGATCCGCGCGTTCGAGGGACGGCGGCCCTCCCCGCGCCATGTCGAGGAAGCGCCGGATGATCTGCTGGATGCGGTCGGCCTGCTGCAGGATCGTGTGGGCGTTGCGCGTGGCACGTGGGTCGTCCGGCGTGCGAGCCAGCATCTGCTCGGCCCGGCCCACGATGACGCCCAGAGGGGTCGCCACCTCGTGCGCGATGCCCATCGCGAACGTACCCATGGTCGCGACGCGTTCGGCGCGCAACAGCTCCTCGTTGCGCTCGCGCTGCACCTCGGCCACGGCGAGCTCGCGCTGTAGCTCGAGCCCTTTGCGCTGTCTTCGCAGCGCCGCGCCCCCGAACACCAGGACCAGCCCCGACGCCACGAGCACGCCGAGCACGAGCCTCCACATCGCGCGCTTCTCGCGGTCGCGCTCGCGTGCAGCGGAAGCGACCGCCACGACGCTCCAGTGTCCGAGGTCCCCGGCGTCCACGTTCGCGATGCCGGCCATCGAGGTGCGCGCCGGCAGCCCGACCTGGGCCGCCTGCGGGCGATCGAGCCGGAGCGTCGACAGCCTGCGGTCGATTCCGTCCCGCAGCGGATCGGACTGCACTACGCGCCCATCCGTCGTACGGAGCACGGTGTCGTAGGGGGCCGCGACCAGTAGCACCACCTGGTCGGCGCGGATCTGCTGTCCGCGGTCGACCAGATCTCCCGCGTTCACGCCGAGGTCCACCGTGCGCTGGTCCGCGATCGGGACGCTGAGCACCAGTCGGGCGGGATCGCGAGTGGTGGTCTTGGGTGCGCTCGACGCACGGACGACGATCGGCGAGTAGCGATCGGTCATGTCGCCCGGGCCGTGCTCGCCGATGAGGATCGCGTCGCGCAGCACCGTCATCAGGTGCGCGTGCAGATCGGCGCCCAGGCTCTTGGCCAGGAGCGACTGCTCGGCCTCGAGATCCCAGAGCGCGGATTCGGCCTCGCGCTGCTCGTCCCACCACGCCAGGATGGTGACCGCAGCGATGGCCGCGAGCATCCAGACGACCAGGCCCCACGGCCCGGCCAGCTTCGCCGAGGTAGGCAAGCGGGGCCTGGGAGGGCTAGACGGTCGACTCACCATGAGAAGCCTCGCCATCGTACGCAACAGACGGGCCACACTACGGGCGGATGATGGGCGCCGCTCACACGCCGCGCCTCATCGGCCGTCCGGGAGAATTTCCCACCCCTCAGGAGGAATTCCCGATGTCCCGAGAAGGACCGAGCAATCACCCCCCGGACGGCGCATGGCATGGGAGCTGCTCCTGCAGGCGGCGCCACTCATGGGCCGCTTCGATAAGTGCATCTCTTCCATAAGCGTCTGCGCGATCGCGCTGGCCGCGGCGACGAATGCCTCTGCACAGCCGTCGGAGCCCGCGGTGGTGCCGCCGATCGACGTGCCTCAGCCCACCCGCACGATGTCCCTCCCCGAGGCGCTGGCGTACGCGCGCCAGCACCAGCCGGCCATCCGGGCGGCCCTCTCGCGCGTAACCGCGCGCATGGCGGAAGCGAGCATCCCGAGCGGACAGTGGCTGCCGACGATCGGGGCGACCGCGCAGCTCTACGGGATGACCTCGAACAACACGACCGCGACGTTCACGTCGCCTTCGTTCCTGGACATCCCGCGCATCGGAGGGACTGCCGCGGTGACGCAGGCGACGGCGAACCTGGCACCTTACCCCTCGACCTTCGTCGGCGCCGGCCTGTCGCAGGAGATCTTCGACTTCGGTCGCATCGGCGCCCAGCGCGCTGCGGCCGACGACCTCGTGCAGGTCGAGAAGCACTCCGCCGACGCCGAGCGCCTCGACATCGAGCTGGGCGTCGGGGAGGCCTACTACGCGGTCCTCGCAGCAAGAGCGATCGTGCGAGCGTCGGACGACGCGTACGACCGGTCGCGCGTGCACCGCGATCTCGCCAAGCGCGGCGTCGACTCGGGCCTTCGGTCGCCGATCGAGCTGACGCGCGCCGAGGCGGACCTCATGCGCTTCGACGTGGGTCGCGTGAGGGCGCGAGGCGGGCTGGCGGTCGCGCAGAGCGTGCTCGCTGCAGCGATGGGCGCGCCCGATGCTGCGATCGACAGCGGCGAGGCTCCGCAGCAGCGGGACATCCCGACGCTCGACGATGCCCTTCAGATGGCGCGCGCCCGCGACCCGGTCATGGCCGAGACCCTCGCCCAGCTCAAGGCCGCCGAGGACCGGACCCGGGCCGTCGGCGCGCTGCTCCGCCCGAACCTGCTTGCGACTGCGACCGTCTCCGGACGAGCGGGGGGAGCGGGCGTCGCGCCGGCTGGAGATGGCTGGGCTCCCGACGTCCCCAACTGGGACGTGGGCTTGCTTCTGTCATGGCCGCTCTTCGACGGCACGATCGCGGCGCGGCGCGACGCCGCCGAGGCGGCCGAGCGGGTCCAGCACGACGAGATCGACGTCGTGCACGAGCAGGAGGTGGCAGCCGTTCGGCAGACCTTCGTGCAGGTGCAGGTGTCGCGCTCGGCCCTCGTCGCGCTGGAGAACACGGTGGTCGCCGCGCGAGCGAACTACGACCAGGCCGACGCGCGCTTCAAAGCAGGGATCGGCAACGCCGTCGAGCTCGCGGACGCCGAGGCGGTGCGCACCGACGCCGAGATCCAGCTCGCTCTGGGCCAGTTCGATCTCGCGCGATCGCGAGCTCTGTTTGGACGTGCCGTGGCGGAGGGTCTGTGAGCGATTCCAAGAAGAATGTCGCGATACCCATCGCGATCGCAGTGGCTGTCGTGGGCGTGCTGGCCGTCGGCGGGATGCTCGTGTACCGGGCCGAGTCGCGCGTGAACACCGTGGCCCTGGCCTCCGAGCCCCGGCCGGTGACCGTGATCAGCGCCACCGAGACGACCTTCCGCGACGTGCACAAGTACGTCGGGACGCTCCGGCCGTGGATCGAGGCTCAGGTCGGTCCGCAGTACATCTCCGTGTACGTCGACACCGTCTTGGTGCGCCCGGGTGCGGCGGTCAAGCGAGGCGAGGTCCTGGCCACGCTCGACTGTCGCAACGCCAGCGCGACGACCATGGCAGTCGCAGCGCAGGCACGCGCCATCGACGCACGTCAGCGGGCCATCGCCGACGAGACGGCGCGCATGAAGACGCTGCTCGACGGCGGGTTCATCGATCCGAACACCGTCGAGGTGAAGCAAGCCGAGGCCGTGTCGGAGGAGGCAAACCTCGCGTCGCAGCGCGCGAAGCTCACGGCGAGCTCGCTCGAGGTCAACGACTGCGTGCTGCGAGCGCCTTTCGACGGCGAGGTCGCCACGCGCACGATCGACCCCGGCGCGTTCGTGAGGCCTGGAACGGCGATCGTGTCGGTGGTCGATCGGAACATCGTCCGGAT
>Ga0209415_10010616_pt1 | contig 15624 bp, 15 predicted proteins | sample PeaSoiSIISIP2007_FD_187696 | JGI IMG/M metagenome (GOLD analysis project Ga0209415, IMG submission 187696) | Peat soil microbial communities from Weissenstadt, Germany - SII-SIP-2007 (SPAdes) (version 2) | ecosystem: Environmental > Terrestrial > Soil > Wetlands > Peat | place: Germany... | reverse complement strand
GCCGGAGGACTCTTCTCGGGTAACGGCACGTTTAAAGGACCTTCGCAAGCTTGTCCGCCCGGCGGGACGTTCTGAGGCGAGTACACGCCCATCAGAAGTTTTGCGAGCGATTACCGTTTTCGCACCTGTTTTCCGCCGTTAACTAGTGAGGAGAGAAAACCATGAGCAAGAGATTATTGATCGCCGTTTTTAGCCGCGCTGGCAGGGTCCGCTTCCCTTCAGGCGACGGAGAACGTCTTGGTGTCCAGCATCAGGAGCAATTCTATCGAGGAGTTTAACACCAGCGGGACTTGGCTTCGCACCTTCGCCACCACCGGCCCGTACGCCCCGGTTGCGTTGGCCCAAAGCCCTATTACCAGAGAAATCTTCGTCACAACCATGTGGGCGTCCGGGCCTTCTGTGGGGCAGCTCACGAATAAAATTCTGCGGTATCACCAAAGCGGGAATTTTGAGATCGACTGGGACACCTTTACAGTCGCATGCGGTTCATGCCCCACTGCGCAGACCCAGAGCTTGCTTTTCGACTCGTCCGGAGACCTTTGGGTGGCGACTGCCTATGGAACGGATGCGGGCGGGCCGATTTACATCCTCAAATACCTGGCTGCGGACCTCACGCTGCCCAATCCTCCAGCCCTCCCAAGCCCGATCATGGCCAATATGTACCGTGGCGATCAGATGGCGTTTAACGCGTCGGGGAATCTCTGCATCGCAGGCTTCATTGATGAGGACGTGAAGTGCTTCGATACATCCACAGGCGCTCAGACCGCCGACTATTCCGCCGAGATTCATGCCAGCAGCATCAGCCCAGTCATTGAGCCGGCCGGCTTGGCTTTCGATGCCGCCAACCGGATGTACCTGACCAGCGTCTTCGGCGGTCAGCTGGCAAAGGAGTTGAAGCCTGGCGGGCCAATCGTGTCGCTGGCCACCCTTACCCCACAACTGGGTGGCAATCTGGTGCTGCACGGAGGGAATCTCTACACGTCCACCTATAAGGTTTCTCCGCCCACATTCAGTACCCCGGACCCCGTTTACGAGGTTTCCCCCAGCAGTGGCGCCGTAACCAAATTCATCTATGGGACTGCGCCGCCAGCGCTGGGCAACGATCACATCTGGGGCGCTTCCTGGATGATCTTCTATTTTTGAAGGTCTTGGGTCATTTCTTGTGCTGGGGCCGGCCATTTGCGACCTGAATTGCCTCGGTCAGCCTTGATGTCGAGGTAGTTCCAGCCAATCAAAATTTTTTTCCGAGCGATTACAGTCTTCGCCCGCGTTTTCCGCCGTCACTAGTGAGGGCAAGGGAAGGCCCTAACGTCCGCCCTCGGAAGGAGATCCTCCCAATGACCAGACGGATCGTTCAACTCGCCGCCATCGCGGCGTTCACAGCCTTGAGCGTCGCAAGCCTGAGCTTCGCGCAAGAACCAGTTTCGCCCCAGAGAGACGCGACCCAAGGCGTCGAGTCGGGGACGGAAGTGACCATAGACGACGCCCTGGCTCAATCCGAGTCCGGGGCCACTATTCCGCTGAGCCGATACAGTTTCAGCGGTTCTAGAGGTAGTTATAAAGGGGTACTCGTAGGGGGCAACCCTTGGAATCCTAAGCCCGCCACGATCAATGCGGTTTGGATTCCACTAATCATTCAAATTAAGAAGTCGGATGGCACGGTAGTTACATTCGATCCGACGGCGCCAGACAGTTGTGACCCCAACGACACCTCACCCGCAATTCGCTTCCTGTTTTCGCCCCTCGTGCTCCCTGCCAACCTGATTTTCAACGGCGTGAGCGTCGGCGCCTTTCAGTACATTGATGGTTTCATGCAGGCGGAGTTCTGGAACGAGACCGGTGGCTCCTCGTCCTATTCCAATTTCATTACTTGGGTTGATGGGGCGCCGGTTTCTTTTCCCCTGGTGAGCTCCAGTGATGGGACCGTCACCGGTACCGGTTGTAATGAAGAGGGCTACATTTCAAAGAGTTTTTTCAGCTCGACCATGAAAGGCTCTATAATTCCGTCCTTGCAAGCCGCAGGCGTGATTTCGCCCGCGAAGTTCGCCTTCTTCCTCACAAAGAACGTCCAGACCGCCTCAACTCTTTCGCCGTCCCCGTCCGGAATCGGCGCCGGCGCACATTTCGCTGGGGGTAGCCCCGTACAAACGTGGGCTTGGGCCCGATATAACGAGACCAGCGATGTGAGCACTGCCTCCCATGAGGTCGGCGAGTGGATGAACGATCCATTGGTCACGAACTCAACCCCCGCGTGGGGAGACGAGGGCGAAATCAAGTTCCCAAATTGCTCAAGCAAGTTTGAAGTGGGAGACCCGCTTAACCACAAAAACGTATTGCTCAAGAGCGTGTTGAGTCCTTATGAGTATCACGTCCAGGAGCTGGCCTTCTTCAGTTGGTTCTACAACGCCAAATCCGCTGCATCTATCGGTGCAGGAGGGAAATTCTCCAGCCACGGCAAGTTCACGGGGCCTTCCAAGGCTTGCCCGCCGGGTGGAACGTATTGAGGGGCCGGCTCGCGCAGGGCATTACCGAACGGCACAACGCCAGCAGCTAAACCAATTAAAATATGCGGTGTTCAAGGATTACGAACTGGGATTGGCGGGCCTTCAACTTCGATGGTGTTGCTTGGTAGGGTGAGTAGTCCTAGCCAGCCTAACGTCGTCAGTACCAATCAATCAGAATCTTCTCCCCGATTACAGTTTTCGCTCGCGATTTCCGCCGTAAACTAGTGAGGGCCGTGAACGTCCTAGCGTCCTACCCCTCGGAAGGAGATTGAAATGAACACACAGTTAGTTAAATTCGCCGCCATAGCCGCATTCGCGGCCTTGAGCGTCGCAACCCGAAGCTTCGCGCAGGAACCCGTTCCGGAACAAGCGACCATGCAGTACGGGGTCAAACCGTGGGCTGGCGGAACGGTGGATGATGCCCTCAACCAAACCGAGGCCGCGACCACCATTCCGATGAGCAGTTTCACCCATACGGATACCAAGGACGGGAAGTCCCGAAAAGTGGTGATTGTAGGGGGCAACCCATTCGGATCAAGCCCCCATAAGGTTACGATCAACGCAGTTCTGATTCCCGTGGTTGCTACGATCATAACGGGGAATGGATCAATCTACACCTTCGATCCGACCGTGGCGAATCCTTGTGACTCCGGTGCGTCGGGTTTGTTCAGCTTCATTTTCTCGCCGCTCAATGAGCCAAGCACTCTGACCTTCAACGGTGTGAACGTCGGAAGTCACCAGTACATCGATGGTTTCATGCGGGCGGAGTTCTGGAGTAAGATCCATGGCACCGGCTTTTCTGACTTCATTAGCTGGACGGCTGCGCCGACCGTGACGCTACCGCCTCTTCCTGGAAAAGTCGTAGGCACAGGGTGTAGCGAGTTGGGCGTCGTCTCCAGCTCTGTCCTCGACCCCCAAATCGACGCGTGGGTTAGTCTCCTGCAAGCCAGTGGAGCGATTTCACCCACGCAGTTCGCGGCTTTCCTGTTTGAGAACGTAGTGGAGTCCTCCGTCAATCCGCCAACGTTTCCCAAAAACTGCTGCATAGGAGGATATCACAGCGCCACCGGCAGCCCCGCACAGACCTTCGGCTTTATGGAATATGACACCAACGGGCAGTTCGGGGGCGTCCACGACATTAGTGTTATGTCCCATGAAATCGGCGAATGGATGAACGATCCGCTGGGTAACAATCCGACCCCTGCGTGGGGCCACATAGGCCAAACCTCCGGATGTCAGACCAACTTTGAAGTGGGCGACCCGCTTTCGCAACACGAAATGCCTGTCATCCCACTGAACGGTTACAACTATCATGTCCAGGAGTTGGCCTTCTTCAGTTGGTTCTACAACGCTCCTTCCACCGCATCGCTCGGCGCAGGGGGGAAATTCTCGGGCAATGGCACCTTCAAGGGACCTTCCAAGCCTTGTCCGCCCGGAGGCACGAACTAAGAGCAGCCACCAACAGGAGGAGAGCAATTCCGGTTCAATCTTCCATCAGAGGAGGCTTGTACAGTTATGCGTAGACGGCCCGTTTGTCTAGTCCTGTGTTTCGCCAGTCTGCTGGCACTTACTCCAGCAACGGCGCAAGTACAACCTCAACTCGCGGAGGCTGCGGCCGCCTCCGTAAAGTCAGCCGCTTTCCGACACCGCGCAGGGTTCCGTGCCGCGTTTAGTAAGGTTCAGCGGAACTCTGGGCGCTGCCGAAGTCAAGCCGGGCGGCTTGCCACCCGATGAATTGGGAATCGGAGAGCCGCGCTGGCTCAGCGTGACCCAGGTGGGCGGCCAGGCACAGCCGCGAGAACGTACGCCTTCCTCAATTCCGCTTTCTCGGCAAGCATTGTAGCCTACTCGGCGACCCCGCTCACAATGATGTCGCTCCAGACTCCCTCAGCGGGCAGTCACACGTTCCAGGTGCAGGAGGCAGACGACATATCAGCATGCGGCGGGGACTATGGTTTCACCTGGGTTTCTAGGCTCTAGTTCGAGTCTGGCGCTACTCGTACCCTGATCGTCCGCGAACTTTAGAACTACTCTGCCGGTGCGTGGCATGTCTTCGTCATTTATAAGTGCCTGTACACCCGGAGCGAACGGACCGTTCCGCGTAGGGGACCAAGACGAGTTCCCACGGTTTGAACGATCCCCCCGGATGTACACCCGTTAAGTGAGGCCAAAGCAGGTAGCGTTTCATGAAACTTTTCAGAGACCGTCTCGGTAGAACCGTCGGCGACAGGGAGCCCGCACGGAGAGGCTGGATGGGAACGACAACGCCACGCCGGCAAACCAGACGGTTGCTCTGATGGGGACGGGGCCGTAGAGCCGAACGGTTCAGCCGTCCGGCCGCCCCGCTCGGATCAAACTTCGGATGAACGCTTTGAAACAGGCGTGCAGATTGTTGCCCACCGGTTGGTGACACAGTGTAGACTGTTTCCTGACTCCTGTACGACCGAAAGGAAAAAAACGAATGGCGTCTTACTTGTTGCAAGTGGCCTATACTCCCGCGGCTTGGTCCGCGCTGATCAGCAAACCGCAGGATCGCTCCAAGGCGATCGCGGGCGCGGTGCGGAAGCTCGGCGGAAAGGTCGAGAAGTTCTGGATGTCTTTTGGGGAGTACGACGTTGTGGGCGTGATCGACATGCCGGATAGCGTTAGCGCCGCCGCGTTTGCCATGGCGATCGCCGGTGGTGGAGCGTGCAAGAGCGTTAAAACGACACCGCTGATCGGACTCGCTGACGCCTTGGACGCGATGTCAAAAGCGGCCTCATGCGGATATAAGCCAGCCACTGGGGAGTAAAGCCAGCAAGACCGGATTTTCACGTCGGCCATAAAGCGATCCCCGCTTTTGGTTCAAGACCTCCGGTTTTCGGGCTGGCCCTCAAAGTCAGCACGCTCGTCACGAAGGAGGAACCACACCTATCACGCCGCGTTAGAGGGGCCTGTTCGTTTCGCGTTTCGGTGTGTAGAGGGCACAGAGTACGCCCCGAACGTACTGCTCATCGGTCAGCCTGAAGCTGGTGTTGCCGCTTGAAACTATCCGCGCAACTCTATTTCGATAGGTGTGCTATGCCGCGATTTCCTCCAATTTCCGGCCACGCGTTTCGATCATCTGTCTCGAGACGATGGCGCCGGCAACACTGACGGCCGCGAACATGATGAATACCGAACCCACTCCTTTGGAGCCCACCATCAAGCCGACCAGGGGTGGCCCGATCGCCGAGGTCAAGCGCAGCCAGGACGTCGCGAGCCCGGTGCCGATGGCGCGCATGCGCGTCGGATAAATCTCCGGGGTGTAGAGATACAACACCGCGTTGGCCGATCCAACGGCGCCATAACTCACCGTCGCTAGAATCATCACGGCCATCACGCTGTGGGCGGCAGCGAAGCCGAGAACCGCGAGTAGGGCCGCACTCGCCAAGAACGCCGTCACCATCCAATTCCTGCGACCCGCGCGATCGATGACCAGCGCGCATATCAACAGCAGCGCCACTTGCGCTACGTTTGTCATCGAGGCGGCACGGAGCGATTGCTGAAGCGGCAGGTGATAGATCGTGTTGTAGAGACTCGGCATCCAATTGTTCAAGCCGTTCGAGACGAAGTAGGCGCACGCCCACAATGCCCACACAACCGTCGTGCGACCTCGGTAGGTCCCGGAGAGCAACTCGCTCCATCGCCCGCGCGCGACCCTCTGCACCGGAGGAGCGGCGACTGCGGTAAGTCCGGGTTCCGGCTGGACGGTGGCACGGGCGCCACCGGCGACGCTGGACTCGATTTTTCCGATGATCTGTTCAGCGTCCTCCAATCTTCCCTGAGAAACCAGCCAGCGGGGCGATTCGGGCAACCGGGCAACCATCGCCGTGATGAGCAGCCCGGGAATTCCGCCGATCAGAAACATGATTCTCCAGCCGAAGATCGGCACCAGCCAGGCGCCAATCTGCCCGGCGGCCATCAGGCCCAGCGGAAAAATCATTTCGTAGAGCAGGAAGAATCGGCCGCGCCCCTGCGCGCGAGAGAGCTCGTTGATGTAGGCTGCCGCCACCGGCATTTCCCCGCCCACCCCGATTCCCTGTACCATCCGGCACACCAGCAACGCGTCGAAGCTTCCGGCCAGGGCGCACACCAGGTTCATTACCGACATGATGGCCACCGCGCCCGCCGCACTGTACACGCGCCCGTATTTCTCGGCGAGCCAGCCGAACAGCAGCGCGCCCGCGAGTTGTCCGACGTAACCCGCTCCCAGCAGCACTCCGATTTGCGCCGGTGTGATGTGCCAGGGACCGATCAGGACGGGCAGCGCGTAAGCGAGAGACAAAGCGTTGTACGCATCGAAAAAGGTGGCGCTCCCCATCACGATGCGCGCCTTGCTGTGCCATCGCGAAAATGGCGTCCGTTCCAAGCGGGCGATCAGCTCAGATGGTCCTGCCGCTACTCTGGTTGGAGCTGGGTTCACGAAATCTCTTTGTTCGATGCGCGTTCGATCAACGTCAGCAGAATGTGGGCGATCTGATCCGGACATTCGATGGGAGTCAGATGCCGCCCTTTTAGAATGGTGAGCGTAGACCCGCTGATGGATTCGTGCAACTCGCGGGCGGCCGCAATCGGTGTCGCGTAATCCTCTTCGCCCACAACTACCGCGACCGGTATGCGGAAAGACGCCAAGTAAGGCCGCAGATCGCTGTCGCCCAACATCTCGCATGAGGCTCGGTAGCAGTCCGGATCGTTGGCAAGAAAGACGCGGGCCGTCGCATCCACCAGGTCAGGCCGCTCCGCGCGGAATCGATCCCCAAACCAGCGCCCGGTTTGAAAATTCACCATGCTGTCGAGCCCGTTTGCTTTGGCCGTCGCGGCGCGCTGCCGCCACTGCGCGGGCGCATCAGGGCCATACCAGGCCGTGGTATCGATAAGCCCCAGACCCGTGGTGCGCTCCGGATACAATCCGCCGAATGCCTGCGCGACGCCCCCTCCCATGGAGCAACCGGCGACTATGGCGGAGGGCCATCCCACGTCGTCCATCAGTTCGGCGAGGTCCTGCGCGAACTGTTCCATGCTGAAGGGACCGGGGACACGGCTGGATCGTCCATGCCCTCGCGTATCGTAAGCCAGCACCGATACCCGGTCCGCAAGCTTTTCAGCGACGCCATCCCAGATGCTTCGATCGAGCGCCAACGAGTGGATCAAAGCAATACGATTTGGCGCGTGCGGGTGAGAAGCCTCGCGTAGCGTGTAAGAAATGCGGCACCCGTCGGCGGTTAGGAACGAGGACTCCACGGAGGTGATTGGCATCAGCGTCGCCTTTAAGAGGTCACGGCTTCGTCCTCAGTCAGAGGGACGTTCCAGGCATCGTAGCCATACAGCCAGCTGGTGTCGTCGTCGCCGCCTTTCATCCATGTGTTGGCGCTCGATATCGCCTGAATCCTTGCCGTGCGCGGCTTGCGGCTGGCCTCGTACCGGCGGAAGGATCCTTCCATGTCGTCGCCTTCGGTTTCCTCCAGGCACCGTGCCAGAACGGCGGCGTCTTCAATGGCTGTTGCCGCGCCCTGCGCCATATACGGCGTCATCGGATGGCATGCGTCGCCCAGCAGAGTCACGCGCCCCTCGCTCCAGCGGGGTAGCGGCTCGCGCTCCAAAATTGCCCACTTATGGCAATCCGGACAAGCATCCAGGACCGCGCGGACGTCCTCGTGAAATCCTTCGTAGGCCGCGCGCAGTTCCTTCACGTCGCCCTTGGCCGACCACGACTCGCGCGTCAGCCATTCGGCGGACTCCGGCACGCTGGTCACAAAATAGATTTCGCTTCTTGTGGCGGTGGTGTAGTAGATCACGATATGCCGGTCGATGCCCCACCATTTCGTGCGCGAACGCCCGATATCGCGCCCGTTGAGCAAACTGGATGGATACACCGCGCGGTATGCGATACGCCCTTTGTGGATCGGCGTATCGGGACCCACCACAAATTCCCGCACCAGAGAGTGCACGCCGTCGGCGCCGATCACCGCGTCCGCTTCAGCGCGCGTGCCGTCCGCGAACCTCAGGGTAACCCCGCCGGGCTTCGGGTCGAGGCCGACGAGTTTCTTGCCCAAATGAATGATTTCCGAAGGTAGAACCGAGAGCAGCGCCCCATGCAAATCGCCCCGATGCATGCACAGATACGGGGCGCCGAACAGATCCTCGGGCATCGGCAATTCGCGCATTACCTCGCCGGTGTCCCACACCCGGTTCAAGTGCGAATAAGGCTGGAACGACGTGGCGCGCACCTTGTCCTCGACGCCAATCCTTCGCAGCACTTTCATCGCGTTCGGCATCAATTGGATGCCGGCACCGAGGCGCTCGAAATGGGGCGCCTGCTCGTAAACTTGCGTGTCGAACCCCACCCGGCGCAGTGTGGACGCCACGGCCAACCCACCCATGCCCGCGCCCACGATCGCAACCGATAGTTTCTTTCCCTTCATTTCGTCCCAATCTGCTTGACGATACCATCCACTAAAGCATTCGGAATGGGGACTGAAAGGTTGTACTGCGCGATCTTCCATTTGCCGCCCAGCGACACCAGGACCCCCGATCCGCGGCACACACCAAGGTCCAGCGTATCCAGCATCTCGTCGAACCAGGCCGTCTTGCGATCGGCTGAAAAGTCGACGTGTCGGTCGCGCGGCTTGAAGCTCCACGTCGACTTTCGCTGGAATCGCGGCTTCGCCCATTCCCGGAATTCAGTAACGGTCCAATGCTCGGTGCCGTCCGTGCCCATAAATACGCCATTCGGCGCGAAGTGGCCGAAATAACGGGCTTCGTCGGCCACCGATGCGGCCTGATGCCAGTCGTCGAGCACGGCTCCAATCTGCTGTGCCGGAGTCTGAGCCGAGGCGGTGGATGCGGCAAACCCGAGAAGGCAAATTACCAGGACTCTCATAAGTAGCATTCTGCTGGGAGAATACCACGGGGAGGCCGATGAAAATCGTATTCTGGTAGTTTGTTGATTTTCGCGCAGCGCTAACCGGAGGATAGCTACCCGATGCACGCACACCATCTCGCCACGATTGTATCGATCGCCCTGACGAGCGCGCTCATCGCGGCTCCGGCGCGCACGTCTGCTCCCCAACAATCCTTGCCTCGCACGGCGGACGGCAAGCCAAACCTCGACGGCATCTGGCAGGCGTCCAGCAGCGCGGCAGCCGATCTGCTGGATCACGCCGCCCGATACAACATGCTGGCGGGGCGGTCGGTCGTGGTCGGCAACGAAATTCCCTATCAGCCGTGGGCCGCGGCGAAGAAGGCGGAGAACTTTCAAAATCGGCAGCAGGCCGATCCGCTCTCAAAATGCTATATGCCTGGCGTCCCTCGGATCATGTATTTGGATTTCCCGTTCCAAATCTTCCAGACGCCGCAAGCGATTGCAATCGCTTTTGAGTGGTCGCTGGACCATCGCCTCATTTACACCGATGGAACTTCGCACCCTGCCGACCCCAATTTCAGTTTATGGATGGGCGATTCGCGCGGCCGATGGGATGGAGACACGCTGGTTGTGGACGTCGCAAATCAAAACGACCTGACATGGCTCGACATGGCCGGGGATTTTCATAGCGACGCGCTGCACGTCGTCGAGCGCTACCGCATGACCGACCCCGACACGATCCAGTACGAAGCAACCATCGAAGATTCCAAAGTTTTCACCAAGCCGTGGACCCTTCGCGTCCCTTTGCACCGGCGAACAGATCGAGACCGCCTTTTCGAGTACGCCTGCCAGGCTGAAGCCGAAGAGGTGAACGGCGCGTTCACGCGCGAAGAGCGAACGTGGTATCCAGGCAACGGAACACCGCCTTCCACTATGACGGCTGCCGCCCCGAACGCACGCGCGTCGGCTTCGCCGCCTGCCTCGAACATTCGCCGGACAACTGACGGCAAGCCGAACCTGCAGGGTTTTTTTGAGCCCGACGCCGGGGGCGGGAACTACGGCTTGGCAAAGCATGGCACTGACACGCTCACGCCCCCTGGGCGAGGCATAATCGTCGATCCACCGGACATGACCCTTCCGATGCAGCCCTGGGCCGTTGAGGAAAAGGTGTCACGGAACCTCCCCGAACGCGGTTATGATGACCCGACGGCGCACTGTTTCCCCGCCGGCGTGCCGCGATCCATGTACGTTCCATTGCCCTATCAAATCATTCAGACCTCCGATCACATCGTCTTTCTGTACGAACGGATAGCGTGGCGCATCGTGTCGTTACAGGCCCGCGAGCACCTTCCCGATACCATCCGTCTTTGGCAAGGCGATTCAATTGGCCACTGGGAGGGCGATACGCTGGTCATCGATACAACCAACTTGAATGGCAAGACTTGGCTCAACGAGGTTGGCGAGATTGTCAGCTATGCCGAGCACGTGGTTGAGCGGCTCACGCCGACGGGCCCTGACACCATGAATTACCAGGCGACCGTTGCCGATCCGGTCGTTTATACGCGGCCATGGACCATCGCGTTTCCGCTCCACCGCGAAAGAAGTGAGCTGGGCGAGGCCGCCTGTCACGAGGAAGATCACGATCTGCCGCACTTGAAAGCCATCAAAGACGCGGCCAGGAAGAAATAGAGTTAGTGCTACATCCCAGTAATCCGCGTAAAGCGGGCTGCTACTTCCAGGCCGAGTACACCGGCTTGCCCACCAGGAACTCGGGATTAGCACCCGGCCGCGGACGGAACTTCTGGACGCGCCCGTTCGCCACTTCCGCGACGTACAAATTCCCTTCCTGATCGACACTGGCGCCGTGGATGTTGAACAAGCCACCGGGGTAATCGCCCAGCGCGCCCCATGCGTAGAGCAGATGGCCCTGCATGTCGAAGCGCACAATCTTCGAGGTCGTATCGTCGAAGGCCCACAACTGGCGGTCCGCCGAAATGTAAAGGAAGTTCACCGAGGAAGGCTGCGCGAACGGCCATTGATCGAGGAACTTGCCGTTCTCGTCGAACACTTGCATGCGCCGGTTTCCGCGATCGCTGACATACACGCGGCGAGTGAGCGGGTCGACGGCGAGCCCGTGCACCACGTTGAAATAACCGGGCCGCGTATCGGGCGGCGTGCCTTTGATTCCCCAATCGAGCAGGAACTTGCCATCCTTATCGAACTTCGCGACGCGCGTGCCATTGTAGCCGTCCGCTACGAACAGAGTGCTATCGGGCAGCCAGGCGAGAAACGTCGGCCGGTTGAAATGCGTGCCGTCGGCGCCGAGTTTGCCGGGCGTGCCGAGCGTCTGCACCAGTTTCTTGCCATCGTTTGAAAACTTGAAGATCGCGTGGCTGAAATCGTCCACCACCCACACGTATTTTTCCGGATCGTAGGGATTGATGTAGACAGCATGGGCCCGCTTGAGCATCGAATCCCACTGCGTCCACCGTTCCGTGATATTTCCCTGCGCGTCCACGACGACGATATTGTCCTCCCATCGCGCGTCCACGCCCATCCTGCCTTTCCAGTTTTTCTCCGCGTCCTCAGCCAACGATCCCGGACCGCCACCGCCCGGAAGCGCCGCCACAGGGCCTTGCGAGGCGTTGCGGAATGGCACCTGCGCGGTGGGGAACGACAGGCTGGGTCCGAACTCCGGAACGGGCGTCTGCGGAGGCCGCTTCACCACCGGCAGTTCGCCGCGCTGGACAATGAACACGCGGTTCGGGCTTTCGGCGAAAACTCCCTCGACGGCGCCCCACCCCCAGTTCTCGTGGCCGGGCAGTTGCGACATGGGCTTGGGCCAATCGCGCACCACGTCATAAGGACCGGTCAAGTCCCATCCGCCTTTGTTTCCGGGAACCGCCGCGAAACCCGCGCCCGGCTGGCCTTGGCCGTGAACGGTCTCCAGGCGCGTTGCCACCCAGGCGCCCGCGACGAAGATCAGAATGGCGGCTAAGAACATAATCGGTTTTCGATGCATCAGCGCCTCCTTTAAAAACGGTGAACTCTTCCACCCCAGCACGCTATAATACCTTGCCCTCACACGCCGGCGCGCTCGCTCGCCGCAACCTCGTCGCCATTTGGTCCACTAGTGCTACAAAAGATAAATGACCCAAACCAGCTCTCCGGCGACTCTTGCGCCGGCTCATCTTTTCTCACCTCTCGAAATTCGTGACGTGCGCCTGCGGAATCGCATTGGCGTGTCCCCGATGTGCGAGTATTCCAGCATCGACGGTTTCGCGAACGACTGGCACCTGGTTCATCTGGGCAGCCGCGCCGTGGGGGGGGCGGCCATGGTGATGACCGAAGCGTCCGCTGTGCTTCCCGATGGCCGCATCAGTCCACAGGATCTGGGTATATGGACGGACGATCACATCCCGATGCTCGCGCGCATTTTCCGCTTCGTCGAAGAGCACGGTGCTGTGCCGGCCATGCAATTGGCGCATGCGGGACGTAAAGCGAGCACCGCTGCGCCGTGGAAGGGCGGCGGAGCGTTGGACGAATCCGAGGAAGGCTGGCGGCCGATCTTCGCGCCAAGTGCGATCCCTTTCTCGACGGCGTCGCCAACACCCGAGCCGTTGGATGTTGCCGGTATTGCGAGCGTCGTGCGGGCATTCGCCGATGCAGCGCGGCGGGCGCTCGAGGCAGGCGCCAAGATCGTCGAGATTCATGCGGCGCATGGCTACTTGATGCATGAATTTCTCTCGCCGTTGAGCAATACGCGCAACGACTGCTACGGAGGATCTTTTGAAAACCGGACGCGGATTCTGTGCGAAGTGGTGCAAGCCGTCCGGCAAATGTGGCCGGCCAGTCTGCCTTTGTTTGTGCGCATTTCATCGACGGATTGGGTGGAGGGTGGATGGACCATTCAGGATTCCGTATGCCTGGCGAAACAACTTCAGCCGCTCGGCGTGGATCTGATCGATTGTTCGTCGGGCGGCGGCGTGCCCAATGTTCCGATTCCCGTGGGGCCAGGATTTCAAGTGCCTTTCGCCGAACAAATCCGTAAAGAAGCGGGAATCGCCACCGCGGCCGTAGGAATGATCACGGCGCCCGAGCAGGCCGATCACATTGTGCGCACGGGGCAGGCCGACATGGTGTTTCTCGCGAGAGAGCTTTTGCGCGATCCGTATTGGCCGCTGCGCGCGGCGGATCAGTTGCACCAGAATGGGCCGTGGCCGAAGCAGTATTTGCGTGCGAAGCGGGGGTAGGCGGCCCCTTCCTGTTGTTGCGGATCGGTCTGGTCGCGGCTCCGGCTCGCGCGCCCTTGATAAAATCGAAGCAGGATATGGCTGAGATCAAGAAGACCGACGAAGAATGGCGTAAGCAGTTAACGCCGGAGCAGTACGCGGTCGCTCGGGGCAAAGGCACCGAGCCCGCGTTTACCGGTAAACACTGGGATAATCACGAGCCCGGCACCTATCGCTGCGTCTGCTGCGGCACGCCGCTGTTCCATTCGGACACCAAGTACGATTCGGGCACGGGATGGCCCAGCTTCTGGTCGCCGATATCGATGGACAACGTCCGAGTGGAAACGGACACCAGCCATGGCATGCGCCGCGTGGAGGTGTTGTGCGGGAAGTGCGATGCGCACTTAGGCCATGTCTTTGACGACGGACCCAAACCAACGCGCCAGCGCTACTGCATGAACTCCGCGGCGCTGGATTTTGAGAAGGTCAAGTAGGCTAGCGGGCCGCTCACCCGGTGTGGTTCGGGACTTGCTTCCGCGCAGCTCCTTCGGCCAGGCCCGGAGCCGCCTCGCGGCCTCACCAACGCCGGATTGACGAGTGGGGAGCTAGTGGTGACGGATATTTTCGGGCGCTCTTTGCCGATCGAGGGGCAAGACCTGGAGTTGCCACTGAACCGGAATCGAGGATGGCAAGAAACAGATCTTGCTGTCGCAAGCCTGATAATTCAGCTTTCCCGTGATGGTCAGGGTTTTCCCCTCGGTCCCCAACGAGCTGCTGAAATCCGCCGCGGAGCTCACTTTCACATCCTGACGGATCCGAAAGGTTCCTTCGAAAACAGGTACGCGCTCGTTGATCGCCGGCATATAAAGCACTTGAGCGCGCGGATATGCCGGCGGCGCAAGTTCCAGTTCAGGCACCGGATCAATCACCAGGCTAACCGACTTGTACCCTTGGGTTCCCGGCGCGTAGACGTGGACGTCGGCGGGGAGCTGAACTTCGGTAGTCACCGTAATGCGGCTCCCAGGAACGGCCAAGCGATCCGATTGTTTCACGGCAACTTTCAGGTGCGGCGCTTCCAGCGTTCCCATTACTTCCTCTCCCAACTCCGGGAAAAGCTTCGCGATCAAACTATTTCCGGAGAGCCGTTCGCGGTATTTCGCGTCGAAGAATTTCTCGCGGATGACTCCTTTGGTGTCGATGAAGAAATAGCCCGGTCTGGCCATGCCTTGGAACTGCCCCTGGGCTTCAGTATTCAGCACCTGGTAAGCCCGGATGGTGGCGGAATCGGGATCAGCGAGCAGAGGAAGATCGATCTTACGGCGGTCAGCGAAATACTTCAGTATTTCCACGCTGTCGTAGCTGATGGACGCCAGCTTGAGACCTTGGCTCTCGAATCGCGCTTTCGCATTTTGCAGCTCGACCAGCTGCCCCTTGCAGTAAGGTCACCAATCGGCTGAACGGAAGAAGAGCAGTACGGTGCCATTTTTGCCTTTGAGCGTCGCGAGGCTTTGCTGGTGTCCAAACTGGTCGGGAAGAGAAAAATCCGGCGCCTCGTGGCCCACCGACAATCCGATGCCGGTGAGCAGTTTGAGGGACGTCACTTGAATGGCTTCGCCCTGCAGTGCGCCGTCCACGGTGACGCTATCTCCTAAGTGGCCGGCCGCCTGGTCTTGGGGTTCCAGAGCGAAAATCTGTCGGGTGGTGTCATCATACAGGACCAGTTTGGAGCCAGGGCCGCGTTTCTCCGTGCATTTGGCCGACTCCGCAAAGGCCTCGTCGGCGGTGCAACCGCTATTGATGATAACGCCGGACCATGTGCCAGGATCTGCCATACCTTTTTGCGCCAGCAACGACAAGCTCGCAGCGGAAAGCAAGACGATAGCCCCGGTCAACGAACGCATCGGCACGCCGCGCATCTTCAGCGACTATAAGCATTTTCTCATTGAAGAATGAGCCTGAAGGCGGGAGCGAAGCGATCCGCAGACAGGGTCTCCTTTCTTGAGTT
>Ga0209415_10010615_pt1 | contig 15626 bp, 14 predicted proteins | sample PeaSoiSIISIP2007_FD_187696 | JGI IMG/M metagenome (GOLD analysis project Ga0209415, IMG submission 187696) | Peat soil microbial communities from Weissenstadt, Germany - SII-SIP-2007 (SPAdes) (version 2) | ecosystem: Environmental > Terrestrial > Soil > Wetlands > Peat | place: Germany... | reverse complement strand
CGTCCACGACGGCGCCGTCCGCCATCGTGGACGCGGCCTGGATCGCGAGGCCGCTCTCGCCGAGGATCTTCCGCCCGAGCTCGACGTTCGTCCCCTCGAGGCGGACGACGAGCGGGACGCGCAGGCCGAGGTCCTTCGCCGCCGCGACGACGCCGCTCGCGACCACGTCGCACTTCATGATGCCGCCGAAGATGTTGACGAAGATGGCCTTCACCTTCGGGCTCTTCAGGATGATCTTGAACGCCTTCGTGACCTGCTCCTGGTTGGCGCCGCCGCCGACGTCCAGGAAGTTCGCAGGGGCGACGCCGTGGCCGGCGCCGAAGTGCTTGATGATGTCCATCGTCGCCATCGCCAGACCGGCGCCGTTGACCAGGCAGCCGACGTTGCCGTCCAGCGACACGTAATTGAGGCCCACGGCCTTCGCCTCGAGCTCGACCGCGTCCTCCTCGTCCTTGTCCTCGAGCTCGCGCCACTCGGGGTGGCGGAACTCGGCGTTGTCGTCGAGGTTGATCTTGGCGTCGAGCGCGACGACGTCGTTGCCCTTCGTGACGACGAGCGGGTTGACTTCGCAGAGCGAGCAGTCCTCGCGCACGACGACCTCGTAGAGCGCGCTCATCAGCTTCACGAACTTTCCGAGCGTCTCCTTGTGGCCGATGCCGAGCGCGAACGCGAGCTCTCGCGCCTGGTACGCGGCGAAGCCGACGCCGGGGTCGACGTGAACGGTCAGGATCTTCTCGGGCGTCTCGGCGGCGACCTTCTCGATCTCGACTCCGCCCTCGGTCGACGCCATGAACGCGATCCGCCGCCGGTCCCGGTCGACGACCGCGCCGAGGTAGAGCTCGCGTCCGATGTCGAGGCCCTGCTCGACATAGAGCCGGCGTACCTTCTGCCCCTCGGGCCCCGTCTGGTGGGTCACGAGCTGCATGCCGAGCATCTTCTGCGCGACGTCCCGCACCTCGGCGGCCCCTCCGCCCGCCTTCAGCTTGACCACCTTCACGCCGCCGCCCTTGCCGCGTCCGCCCGCGTGGATCTGTGCCTTGACGACGACGACGGACCCGCCGGTCTCCTGAGCGACCTTCCCGGCGGCGGCCTCGGCCTCCTCCACGGTCATCGCCGGATAGCCCCGCGGGATCGATACGCCGTAGCGGGCGAACAGCTGCTTCGCCTGGTACTCGTGGATCTTCATCGGTCGGGCAACGCTAGCACGGCAAGCTTCGTCCCAGCACAGCCTACCTCCGGCGCTCGACCTCCCTCGGGTCGCGCTTGCGCGCGAACCAGGTGCTGGCCAAGTGCCGCGGCAGCGCCGACGCGAAGAGGCAGTCGCGCAGCGCGTTGGTCTCCCATGTCACGTTCGAGTGCCAGAGGCCCGTCCGGACGAAGACCGCGTCGGCGTGCGAGATGTCGTGCCGCGAGAGCTCGCCCTCCTGCATCTCCTGGGCGCACGTCATGCCGGCCCGATCGAGCGCCGAGCGGAGCACGGCGTCGTTGGCCTCGGTCGCCGCTCCCTCGGTGAAGAAGCTGACGATCTTGTGCCGGCGATGGAGGGGCTCGCCCCGCCGCGCGACGACCCAGTCGCGGAACGTATCGATCTCGGCGTAGAGGGCGTCGAAGAGGTACACTTCGCGCACGTCGACACCGCCGACGCGCAGGCAGGACGCGGCCGCGTGGTAGCCACCGGAGTGGGCCGAGATGCACACGGTGCCGAGCGCCGCGTCCCGCGGGAACCTCGCGTCGCCGAGCGTGAGCCGCGCCTCGCGCGCCGTGACGCCGACAGCCTCGACGAGCAGGCTCTCGAGCCCGGCCTGCGCTTCGAGCTTGCCGCACGCCGAGTCGGCGGCCAAGGTCGCGAGCTGGGGAACGACGAGGATGGCGTTCTGCTTGCTGTCGACGATCTGCTCGCGGAGCTGGTGCGCCGTGAGGGCGCGCTCGGCGGACGTGTTGTGCCCGTGAAAGTGCACGAGCGTGGCGACGCCCTCGTCGGGGCTAAAGCGGTAGTGGGAGGGCACGAAGACGATGACCGTGTCGTCGCGGTAGCCGGCGTCGGGCGACGGGAACGGCGCGTGATCGAGGCCGAGCCAGAGGGTGGTGCCGCCGGCGTCGCGGGCGATCGATTTCAGCTTGCCCGTCGTCCCCTGGGCACGAGCCGACCGCGCGATGGATACGAGAAGCGGTGCTGCCCCGAGGGCCGCGAGAAAGCTGCGGCGGTGCATCGTGAGAGCCCAAAAAGAGCGTCAGAGTGGCGACGGAGTCAAGTTCTGGGCAAGTGAGCGACGGGGCTTCGTTGGTGGACGTATGTGGAACCATTGATGAAATGTAGGCCGTCGAGGCGGTTCCACGACACCGGCGTGCGTCTCCGCGACGGCTGATCCTGGGACTCGAGCGCCTCGAACGCCGAGCGCAAGGCTCTCGCCCGGGCCGGCGACGATTCCGCGTGCGTGTAGGAGAGATGCGGACTGGATGACGACCCTCGCGGACGCGTTCTCTTCGCGAGCGGACATGGTTTCTTCGGCTCCGGACGGGGTTACGTGCGAAGCGCATGCTGCTACGGACGAGGCGCACGCGTCCGGATCGCTCCCGGACGCGTTCTCTTCGCGCGTGGACCGGGTCTCTTCGGCTCCGGACGGGGTTACGCGCGAATCGCATGCTGGTACGGGCGAGGCGCACGCGTCCGGATCGCTCCCGGACGCGTTCTCTTCGCGAGCGGACGGGGTCTCTTCGGCTCCGGACGGGGTTACGTGCGAAGCGCATGCTGGTACGGGCGAGGCGCACGCGTCCGGACGGCTCGGGAACGCGTTCTCTTCGCGCGCGGACCGGGGCGCTTCGCTTCCGTATGGGGTTACGTGCGACGCGGATACAGGTACAAGCGGAGCGGGCGCGTCCGGATCGATCGCGGACGCCTTCTCTTCGCGAGTGGACCGGCTTTCTTCGCCTGCGGACGGGGTTACGAGCGAAGCGGATGCCGGTACAAGCGTAGGGAGCCGCTCCCGGAGCCGCCACGAAGATGCCAGGTAGGCTGCTCCGGACCGCGCGCGGGGCCGCCCGACCCCGACCCCCCTCACCCCTTCTTGCAGATATCCACGACCGCCTGCACGCTCTTCGCGCTCTTCGCGAGCATCCCCTTCTCCTCGTCGCTCAGCGGAATCTCGACGATCTTTTCGATGCCCTTGCCACCGATGGTGCACGGCACGCCCATGAAGAGGTCCTTGTAGCCGTACTCGCCCTCGAGGTACGCGGCGCACGCGAGCAACCGCTTCTCGTCGCGCAGGTACGCCTTCGCCATGGTGACGGCGCTCGACGCCGGCGCGTAGTAGGCGCTCGTTCCCATCAGGTTGACGATCTCGCCGCCACCCTTGCGCGTCCGGTCGACGATCTTGTCGAGCTTGTCCTTCGCGATGAGCGCCGACACGGGGATGCCGTTGATCGTCGTCATCGACAGGACGGGCACCATGTCGTCGCCGTGGCCGCCGAGGACCATCGCGCGCACGTCCTTGACGCTGACGCCGGCCTCGCGGGCCAAAAAGAGCTGGAAGCGCGAGCTGTCGAGCACCCCGGCCATCCCGACGACGTGCGTCTTCGGCGCGCCCACGACGCGCTTGTACTCGTAGACCATCGCGTCGAGCGGGTTGCTGATGACGATGACGAAAGCGCCCGGGCACGACTTCTTCGCGTTCGTGGCGACGTCGCGGATGATGGGGAGGTTCGTCGCCACGAGATCGTCGCGCGACTGGCCGGGCTTGCGCGGGATGCCGGCCGTCACGATGAGGACATCGGACCCCTCGAGATCCGCCCAGCTCGACGTGCCGCGGATGTTCGAGTCGTACCCGAGGACGGCGCCGTTCTGCTCGAGGTCGAGCGCCTTGCCCTTGGCGAAGTTCTCCTTGGGCGCGATGTCGAAGAGAAAGACGTCGCCGAGCTCTTCGTTCGCGCAGAGCCGCGCGAGCTCGCCCCCAATGTTGCCGGCGCCGATGAGACCGATCTTCTTCCTGGTAGGCATGGGCGATCCCCTATCACATGTGCGCGATGAGGTTGTCCCCGAACTCGGAGCACTTGATCTCGGTCGCCCCCTGCATCAGGCGGGCGAAATCGTAGGTCACGCGCTTGCTCGAGATGGCGCCGTTCATTCCGCGGATGACCCGGTCGGCGGCCTCGTTCCACCCCAGGTGACGCAGCATCATCTCGCCGCTGAGGACGACCGAGCCGGGGTTGACCTTGTCGAGATCGGCATACTTCGGCGCCGTCCCGTGGGTCGCCTCGAAGATCGCGTGTCCCGTGACGTAGTTGATGTTGCCGCCGGGCGCGATCCCGATGCCACCGACCTGCGCAGCGAGCGCGTCGCTCAGGTAGTCGCCGTTCAGGTTCAATGTCGCGATGACGTCGAACTCCTTCGCCCGCGTCAGCACCTGCTGGAGCGTGATGTCGGCGATCGCGTCCTTGATGAGGACTTTGCCCTTGTCGAGGGCTGCCTTCTGCTCGGCGTTCGCAGCGGGCTCGCCCTTCGCCGCCTTCGTCTTCTCCCACTGGTCCCACGTGTAGACGCCGTCGGCGAACTCGCGCTGCGCGAGCGCGTAGCCCCACCGCATGAAGGCGCCCTCGGTGAACTTCATGATGTTGCCCTTGTGCACGAAGGTGACGCTCTTGCGCTTCTGGTCGATGGCGTAGAGGATCGCCGCACGCACGAGGCGCTCGGTCCCCTCACGGCTGACCGGCTTGATCCCGATGCCCGCCGAGCCCGGGAAGCGGATCTTGCGGAAGTCCGTGGGGAACTCCTTCTCGATGAATGCGATGATCTTGCGCGCCTCGGGGCTCTCGGCCTCGAACTCGATCCCGGCGTAGATGTCCTCCGTGTTCTCGCGGAAGATGACCATGTCCACGTCCTCGGGGCGCTTGACGGGGCTCGGCACCCCCTCGAACCAGCGGACCGGGCGCAAGCACACGTAGAGGTCGAGGAGCTGGCGAAGCGCGACGTTCAGCGAGCGGATGCCACCGCCGATCGGCGTCGTCAGCGGGCCCTTGATACCGACGAGGTACTGGCGGAACGCCGCGACGGTCTCGTCGGGCAACCAGTTCTTGAAGAGTCCGTGCGCCTTCTCGCCCGCGTACACCTCGTACCAGGCGATCTTGCGCTTGCCCCCGTAGGCCTTCTCGACCGCCGCGTCGATCACGCGGACCGAGGCGCGCCAGATGTCGCGGCCGGTCCCGTCGCCCTCGATGAACGGAAGGATCGGGTTGTCGGGGACGGAGAGCTGGCGGTTCGAGCCCATCGTGATGGGCTTTCCGTGGGCAGGGGGCGTGAAGGGAGCGCTCATGTTGCGGCGAGTATCACGCCGCGCCGTGCGCTCCACAACCCCCGGTGGCCATGGCTGGCGCTGCAGCGCGACGACTTTGCGAGCCTGGTGGATCAGACGGTCTTTCCCATCGCGTGATAGCCCTTGTCCACGTGGACGACGCAGCCGGTGATCCCGCTCGCCAACGGCGAGCAGAGGAACGCCGCCGTGGCGCCCACCTCGCCGGCCGCCAGAGCTTCGGGCAGCGGCGAGGCCGCGCGGGCGTACTCGATCATCTGCTCGATGAACGGCTTGGCGCGGGCGCCGCCGTCGGCCTCCGGCTGGTCCCGTCCGATGGCGCTCGCGGCCCTCGAGGCGAGGGGCCCGGCGCTGATGCAGTTGACCCGGTGACCCCACCGCCGACCCGCCTCCCAGGCGAGCACGCGCGTGTCGCTCTCGAGCGCCGCCTTCGCGCTCGACATTCCCCCCCCGTAGCCGGGGATGACCCGCTCGGCGGCCAGGTACGAGAGGCTGAGGAACGCGCCGCCCCGGCGGACGAGCGGGCCGAGGCGCTGCACCAGCGAGACCATCGAGTACGCGCTGACACCCACCGCACCGAGGTACCCCTTGCGGCTCGTGGCGAGGAGGTCCTTCGTGACCTCCGGGCCGTTCGCCAGCGAGTGCACGACGACGTCCAGGCACGCATCGCCGAAGTCCGCGCGAAGGCGCTCGGCGCATCCCCCCACGGTGAAGTCGCCCTGCTCCTTGTAGCGCTTGTTCTCCCGTACGTCGGCGGGAACGTCGTCCATCGCGTCGTACTCGGCGTCGAGCGGGATGATCCGTTCGAACTCGAGCTTGCGGCCGTCCGAGAGCGCCAACGACGCGTCGAGCTTCCCGCGGCGAAGGAGCGTCTGGAAGATGCCGAGAGCCGGGGGCCAGGTTCCGGTACAAACGCTCGCGCCAGCCTCCGCGAGCGCCCTGGCGATGGCGAACCCGAAGCCTCCGTCGTCGGCCACGCCGGCGACGAAGGCCCGCTTGCCACGGAGATCGATGGGGAGCATGGGACCGCCCAACTGCACGGGCAATTGGCGCGGGAGTCAAGAGGGACTCCGCGCGCCGCAGCCGGTCTCGTGAGCCAAGCGCACGCGAGCGTGCTATCGATGCGAGAGCGCCGCATGGGCCGCGTTCACGCCCTCCTCCTCCTCGCCTGGGCGCTCCTGCGCTCGCTGCTCGCGCCTCTCCTCGGCACGCGACGGGGACTCGCCGACTTCGGCCGTAGCTACGCCGCCGACCGCCTCCCTCCCGTGACGGCGGACGAACGCCTGCTGTTCCCGAAGCTCTCCGGCTGCATCGCGTGCGGTCTCTGCGACGCGGGCGAGGGCGCGGCGATCGGTCGTTCGGAGGGCGCCTATGCAGGCACGATGGATCTGATGCTGGCGAGCTCGCGAAGCATGCCCGATTCAGACGCGGCGGTCCGCTCGTTCGATGCCGTGAGCGACGCGCGGCTCGCCGAGCTCGAGGCTCGCTGCCCGGTGCGGGTCCCCATGCGGCGGCTGGCGGGGTTCGTGCGCGCAAAGGCCGCCGAGGTGGCGCTTCCTTCCAGAAATCCGCCGAGAAATCCGCGGTGAAGGCCGGGAGAGCACGCGCGGCCGTGCTCGCCGCGTCGATTGCGGCAGCGGCGTGCGGCGGGGGTCCGCATGTCGCGCCGGCGAACCGTCCGTGGGCAGGATCCGGGGGAACCCGTCCCACCGCCGAGGGGCGCCCTTCGCTCGTCGTCGTCTCGCGCGAAGGCGACCCACTCGGAGCGCTCGCAGTCGCCGTGACGACCGACGGGCTCGCTGCGGACCGCGGAGCGCTCGTCGGCGTGGCGCTCGCCGCGCTCGTCGAGGCTCGCCTGGCGGGCAGCGGGATCGAGGCGACGGTCACGGGGGGATGGGACGGCTGGCGCCTGCGCGCCCTGGTCGGCTCCGCGGCGGACGCGGCGCACGTCATCGGCGCCACGCGGGCTGCCCTGCTCACCCCGGTGGTCGCGGAGGAGCCCGCCTTGGCGGCGGTGGCCCGGAAGACCGCGGCCCTCGCGCGCCGTCCTCTGCCGGACCGGGCGTTGATCGACGTTGCCCGCTGCACGGGCGAGGCTTACGGCACGGGCAGCGACGCAGCGCCGATCGCGGCGGAGCTCGAGTCGTGGCGGTCGGCAGCCCATGGCCTCGGTCGCGTCGCGTTCGCGGCGGCCGGGGAGTCATGGCTCGCCGATGCCACCACGCAGGCGCTGGCGAGCGCTCCGCCGTGGCCGCGCGCCGCGCCGGTCGCTGCGCTCCCCTGGCCCCCGCTCGACGCTCGCGCTGTCGTCTACGATGCTTCCGGAGAGATCGTGCCGGGGGCGGCGCGTGTGATCGTGATCGCGCGCACGTCCGCACCCGAACGTACCGTCGGCGCCGCACCCGCCCTCGGGGATCCGAATGGCCCCCTGGCCACGCGGCTCGCGGCGCTCGACGCTCCCGGGCGCGTGCGCTCCGTCGTCGCCACCTCGCACGCCGATGGAGGCTGTCTTGCCGCGACCATCGACCTCGACGAGAGAGACCTCGGCGCAGACGCCCCCGCCCGCGTCGCAACCGCCGCCGCGCTCGCCCGCCAGGAGACCGCAGTCGACATCGCCGAAGCGGCTGCCCCCCCCGATCTGGGACTGTCGCTCGCGACCCGCGCAGCGGATCCCCGCGACGCCGCCGAGCGTGCGGCCTGGTGGTCGCTCGCCGGGCACGGGCCCGCGGCTCCGGGCGGCGACGTACGGGTCACACTGACCGTGGGGGTCGCGGCGGCCCGCGACGCACCCGGCGGGTCGATGCCCGCCTCGGCCGAGGCCATCCGATCGGAGATCGATCGGGCAAGCCTCGCGTGGCATGCGCCGGTCGTCGAGGTGAGGACGAAGGTCGAGCGCGGGCAGGGAGAGGCCTGGGTCCTGCTCGCGTCGACGTGCGGCACGCTGTCCGAGACGAGCGTCGACGCGGGCATCGGGGCCGCGGTCGCTACGGCGGCATCGGTTCAAGCCAAAGCGGGTGCAGGCGAGGTGGGCGTCGAGCCGTTCGTGGCAGCGGACGGCGTCGGTGTCCTGGTGCACGGGCCCGCGCGTAGCGGCGAGTCCTCCGAGGCGCATGCGCACCGCCTGGCCGACGTCGCCGCGCGGGCATTCGCGGCGGACCCGTTGCCGTCGCCGCCCGTGGCGCGCGCCAGGACCACCCTGCTCGCCCGCTCCGCGAGCACCGACGAGACTGCGATCGGCGTCCTCGCCGCGGCCGTGGCCCCGGGCCATCCCTCCTGGGTGGACCCCACGGGCACGACATTCGCGCTCTCCACGGCTTCGGACGACGCGGTCGCGGCGAAGGCGTCGGCGATCCGCGAGGGACCCCTGCGAGTCGCCGTGCTGGCGAACGTCGACGGCGCGCAAGCGGCGGCCGCGGCGCGCGCGGTCGACCGCTGGATCGCGAGGCGCCCCGGAGAGGCTCGCGGGTGTACCGGCGCCTCCTCGTCCCCGGCACCGCGGGCGGGGACCTACGCGGTCGACTTACCCGCAGCGGCTCCCCCCGAGGTCCTGATCGCCGTGCCCGTGGCTCCGGGGGACGAGGACGCGCCGACCGACGCCGCGTGGATCGCAGCGGCGCTCGACGGACCTCGCGGGCTGCTCGCGCGTTCCCTGGGGAGAGCCGGTGGCGACTCCCCTGTTGCGCCTCTGGCGCGCGCCTGGAGCGCGACGGTGCTCGGGTTGCCGCGAGCGCCCGCGCTGGTCATCCGGATCGAAGCCCCCGACACGTCCCTCGACGCCGCGGTAGCCCAGACGCGAGCCCTGCTCGATCGCTTGAGGCAGGGGGCCATCGATGAGACAGACAGGACCCGTGCGACCGAAGCGCTCACGCGCGCCCATATGATGGGCGACGTCGACCCGCGGGCCCGCGTCATCGAGCTGTGGCGCGGCAAGGCGCCGCGGGCGACCCCATCGCTCGAACAGATGCGGGCGTTCGCCGCAGCGGCGCTTCGCGACGACGCGCTCGTCATCGTGGCCGCGCGTCCGCCTCGCGTCGACACGCACGGACGCGCGCTCACGGGCCGGGAAGCGAGAGTAAAAAGTCGAGATTGACCAGCGCCGGCGCGCCGCTCCCGCGCAAATAGTGAGCCATCGGAAACCCCTGGCGGATACTTGTGCGTTAGGGGACGCTAGAGGATGGATCCGCGGTTGCGTCTTGGCCTGAGCGTGTTGCTCACCGCGCTCGCGGTGGTCGGATGTGGCCATAACGACACCCAGGCAGGACCCGGGGATGGAACCTCGGGCTCCGATGCGAGCGCGAGCGACGACGCGCCGGTCGACGGGACCGCGGGAGAAGCAAGCACGCTGTCCGGGCCAGACGCCACCGACGCGCAGGGCGGCGATGACGGCAGTCCGGACGGCGGCGGCGTCGGCAACCCCGGCGCCGATGGGGGTTCCCGGTGCTCCGCGGGCATGACGCAATGCTCCGGCAACGCGTTCGAGATCTGCGGCGCGTCCGGGACCTGGGGAACGGCAATGGATTGTGGCAGCCAGGCCGCGTGTGTCTCGGGCGGATGCATCGGTGTGTGCAGTCCCGGGTCCACGCAGTGCTCGGGCAACGGCGTGCAGACCTGCAACGCGAACGGCGCGTGGGGCAGCGCAATGCCGTGCACGAACCAGGGCTGCGTCTCGGGAGCGTGCGCCGGCGGGTGCGCGCCCGGCGCGACGCAGTGCTCCGGCAGCGGCACGCAGACGTGCGGAGCCGACGGGCAGTGGTCGGCCGCGGCGCCTTGCGCGAGCGGCGCCTGCAGCGGCGGTCAATGCTCCGGGCCCTGCACCGCGATGGCCGTGCAGTGCTCGGGCAACGCCGTGCAGACGTGCGACCCCGGCGGAGTGTGGGGAGTCCCGGTGGCGTGCGTGGACCAGGCGTGCGTCTCGGGCGCCTGCACGGGAAGCTGTGCGCCCGGCGCGATGCGGTGCTCGGGCACGGCGGTCGAGACGTGCGGCCCGGACGGCACCTGGGGCGCCGCGAGCGCGTGCCCATACGCGTGCACGGCGGGAGCCTGCACCGGGTCGTGCTCGCCCGGCTCGACGCAGTGCTCGGGCGGCTCCGCGCAGACCTGCGGCGCAGACGGGAGCTGGAACACCTCGGCGGCCTGCACGAACCAGGCATGCTCGGCGGGCGCGTGCACGGGCGTCTGCACGCCGGGCGCGACGCAATGCACGGGCAACGGCGTGCGGACGTGCGACTCGAGCGGCGCGTGGAGCAGCGCGAGCGCGTGCCCCTACACGTGCTCGATGGGAGCTTGCACGGGCGTGTGCGTGCCCGACGCAACGCAGTGCTCGGGCAGCGGCGTGCAGACGTGCGGTGGGAGCGGTGCGTGGGGCAGCACCGCGGCGTGCAGCCAGTCGTGTGCCGCGGGAGCCTGCACGGGGTCGTGCTCGCCGGGAGCGACGGAGTGCTCGGGCAACGGCGTGCAGACGTGCGACGTCACGGCGGCCTGGGGCACGCCCGTCGCCTGCGTAGGCCAGGCGTGCGTGTCCGGGGCCTGCGCCGGCGTGTGCGTGCCCAGCGCGACGAAGTGCTCGGGCAACGGCGTAGAGACGTGCAGCGCGACGGGCACATGGGGGGCGGCCCAGGCGTGCTCGAACCAGGCGTGCGTGTCGGGCGCCTGCCAGGGAGTGTGCACGCCGGGCACGGCGCGGTGTTCGGGGAACGGGACCCAGACGTGCGACGCGACCGGCCAGTGGGGTTCGGCGACGGCCTGCGGCAACCAGGCGTGCGTGTCGGGCGGGTGCACCGGGGTGTGCGCTCCAGGCTCGACGCAATGCGCTGGCAACGGGGTCGAGACGTGCAGCGCGACGGGCACGTGGGGCGCCCCCGTCGCCTGCAACGATCAGGCGTGCGTCAACGGCGCCTGCACCGGGTCTTGCACGCCCGGAACGACGCAGTGCTCGGGTAACGCCGTGCAGACGTGCGACGCGAGCGGCACCTGGGGGAACGCCGTCGCGTGCTCGAGCTCCGCGTGCGTGTCGGGGTCGTGTACGGGGTCGTGTATGCCGGGGGCGGTTCAGTGCTCGGGCAACGGGGTGCAGACGTGCTCGACGAGCGGGACCTGGGGGACCACCACAGCCTGCGTGACCTCGGCGTGCGTGGCCGGGGCGTGCACGGGTATGTGCACTCCAGGCGCCACGCAGTGCTCCGGAAATGGCGTGCAGACGTGCAACGCGGACGGACAGTGGGGGACGGCGGCCGCCTGCCCGTACGCGTGCGCCAGCGGCGCGTGCACTGGAACGTGCGTTCCAGGCGCGACGCAGTGCTCCGGAAACGGCGTGCAGACATGCAGCACGGCAGGGACGTGGGGGTCCGCCGTCGCGTGCTCCAACTCCGCGTGCGTCTCCGGCGCGTGCACCGGCACCTGCGTTCCGGGGGCGACGAAGTGCTCGGGCAACGGCGTGGAGACGTGCACGGCGAACGGGACGTGGGGGTCTGCGCTCGCGTGCACCAGCTCGGCGTGCGTCTCGGGCGGATGCGTCGGCGTGTGCGACCCGGGCGACACGCGGTGCTCGGGCAACGGGGTCCAGACGTGCAACTCGAGCGGACAGTGGGGCGGCGCGGTGGCGTGCGCCAGCTCGGCCTGTGTCTCGGGCAGCTGCACGGGCTCGTGCGTTCCGGGATCGACGCAGTGTTCCGGCAACGGAGTGCAGACGTGCGCGTCGGGCGGGGCCTGGGGGAGCGCCGTGGCGTGCTCGAGCTCTGCGTGCGTCGGCGGGGCTTGCACGGGCGTCTGCGTTCCGGGCACGACGCAGTGCTCGGGCAACGGCGTGGAGACGTGCAGCTCGAGCGGAGCGTGGGGGACGGCGGTCGCATGCCAATACGCCTGTTCCGGCGGCGCGTGCACGGGATCATGCCCTCCCGGCACGACGCAGTGCTCGGGCAACGCGGTCGAGACATGCGAATCGAACGGAACGTGGAGCGCGGCCACCGCGTGCAGCAACCAGACGTGCGTCAACGGCGTGTGCACGGGCATGTGCGCGCCCGGACAGACCCAGTGCAGCGGCAACGGCGTCGAGACGTGCGGCGCGAGCGGGGCCTGGAGCTCGGCCACGGCGTGCACGACGAGCGTCGCCAACGCGACGGCCACGTGCTCGAGCGGCACGTGCACGTTCGCGTGCAACACGGGCTACTCGGCCTGCAGCGGCTCGTGCGTCAACGAGCAGACGGACAGCAACAACTGCGGCGGCTGCGGAACGGTCTGCGCGACGGGCTCGACGTGCGAGAGCGGGACGTGCACCGGAGGCGGGTGCGCCGCGGGCGCCACGGTGTTCACGACCACGTGCGGCGGGGGCGGCATCTCGAACTTCAACTCCCTCGGCCCGGTCTGCGTCCAGTTCAGCGGGAACGTGAACGGCTGGAACGCGTCCAACGCCCAGGGCCGGACGATCACCGTCACCGGATCGACCACGCAGACGGTCGCCGGCGCGAGCGGTGTTCCGAATCAGCCGGGGATGACGGCGGGCGCCGGCGGCTACGTCTACTGGAACTTCACCGCGGCGAGCTCGTGCTGCACGTACGCGGGGATGGCGTGCTGGTAAGGGGCCGCGCGGTTGCGCGCCGACGCCACTGTCCATTAAGTGGAAGGGGCGTTGACGATCACCCCGCTCGCGTCCCCCACCCCAGACCCGGCCGCTGAGCCCGGCTCGGAGCCTCGCTGGTTCCCCGTCGGCGACGACGCGGTGCGCCTGCTGCGCGACGGCGCTCAGGCGTTCCCGGCGATGCTCGCGGCCATCGACCGCGCGCAGCGCGAGGTGCTCCTGGAGATGTACTGGATCGGGGCCGACGCGGTCGGCACGCGCTTCCGCGAGGCGCTCTGCGCCGCGGCCCGACGCGGGGTGCGGGTATGCGTGATCCACGACGCCGTCGGCAGCCTGGGCATCGACCGGTCATGGTGGGAACCACTCACGTCGGAGGGCGGACGCGTCGCCCAGTACCACGCGATCTCACCGTTCGACCCCCGCTTCCGCCTCGAGCGCGTCGAGCAGCGCGACCACAGGAAGCTTCTCGTCGTCGACGCCCTGCACGGGTTCACGGGCGGTATCAACCTCGCCGCTCCCTGGCTGGAGCCGGCGGACGGCGGCTCGGGCTGGCGCGACGACATGATCGAGGTGCGCGGCGACGCGACGCACGAGCTCCGCACCCTCTTCTACCGGACGTGGCGGCACCTCACGCACGAGCCTCCACCGCCCGATCTGCGCCCGCTGGCGCGCCGGCACACGCGACCGGTCTGGGTGCTTGCGAGCCAGTGGCGCACCCGGCGCAGCATGCATCGCGAGTACATCGTCCGCATCAAGGGGGCCCGCAGCCGCATCGACATCGCCAACTCGTACTTCGTGCCGGACCGGCCCCTGCGGGCGGCGCTCTTTCGTGCCGTCGACCGCGGCGTCCGCGTGCGCGTGCTCGTGCCTTTGACCGGCGACGTCCCGGTGGTCCAGTTCGCCGTCGAGGCGCTCTTCGACACGCTGCTGCGCCACGGCGTCGAGATCTGGACCCTGTCGGAGCGAATGCTCCACGCGAAGACGGCGATCATCGACGGCGCCTTCGCCACCATCGGCAGCTACAACCTGGACGAGCGGTCGTGGCGCAAGAACCTCGAGGTCAACCTGGCGGTCGAGGACAAGGACTTCGCGGAGCACTGCCGCAGATGGTTCGAGCGCGACCTCGACCTCGCGCACCGGCTGGACCTGGAGGCATGGCGGACGCGATCGCTGCTTCGACGCGGGCTCGAGTGGGCGTCGTACGGGATGAGGAGGCTCTGGTGACCGTCCGCCCGGGCGTACGCCGCGTGGCGCGGACGGCCGGGTTCGGCGCGCTCACCGCCGCGATGCTCCCGGCGTTTCTCGCCCGCGCCGCGCTCGCGTCCCCGGGCGAGCGCGACGGAGTCCGCCAGCGCTGGGTCGGCGCCTGGTGCACGGCGCTCCTCGCGATGTTCGGCGTCCGCGTGGTCGCGAAGGGGCCGATCCCGGCCCCGGGGCGCGGGCACCTCGTCGTCGCCAACCACCGCTCGACGGCGGACATCCTCATCTTGCTCCGGGCGTTCGGCGGGCGGATGGTCAGCCGCAAAGACCTCGCGAGCTGGCCGCTCGTCGGCGTCGCGGCGCGCGCGGCGGGCACGCTGTTCGTCGATCGGGAGGACGCGGCGAGCGGCGCGACCGCGGTGCGAGCGATCCGCAGCTTCCTGGCCGATACGTCGACGGTGATCGTCTTCCCGGAGGGCACGACGTTCGCCGGCGACGAGGTTCGCCCGTTCCACGCGGGCGCGTTCGTGGCGGCCCTGCGCTCGGGCGCAGACGTCGTCCCCGTCGGGCTCGCGTATGCGAAGGACTCGCAGGCTGCGTTCGTCGGCGAGTCTTTTCCCGCTCACCTCTCGCGCGTTGCCGCCGCCGAGCCGTCGCGCGTCGCGATGAGCGTCGGTCCGGCGATCGCCGTCGACCCCGGGATGCGGGCCGCGCGATTGCGCGACCGCGCCCGGGACGAGGTGCAGCGCCTGGTGCACGACGCCCGCCGGATCGTCGACGGCGCGTGAAGGTTCACTTCACGTCGACGTCCGTTGGAATATCGGCGCGGGCGACACATCCGCGCTCGGCGAGCATGCGGAGGGCCCGTACGGCGAGGACGCGCCGGACCCTCGGTCGCTCCGGCGATCGAGCGAGCGCCAGGAGCGCGGCGCACCCCGTGTGCAACTCGTCGGCATCCTCCGGGTCGGTCGCACGACGCGGACGCGCGGCCTGATCGACGACGGCCGCCAGCGCGGCGACGGCCTCATCGTCCCGCCCCCCGGCCCCGATGTCCGCGAGCCACGGCAGCTCGGAGAAGTCGGGGCAGTAAGCCATCGCACGGATCGCCGCGGGGCGGCGCGATGGATCTGCGGCGCGATCTCGCAGCGCATCGCAGCCGACGAGATCGGTCAGGCGCATCAGCTCCTGCGGCTCGCCCGCGTCGGCCTGCGCCCACGCCTCCTCCTCGCGCTCGTCCATCGGCTCCGCGTCGTCGCTCCCCGCCCGCGCGACATGGCCGGAAGGCGCAGCGGGGCCCGCGCCGGGAGACGCCGGCGCTCCGGGCGAAGTGGTCTTGCCGCAGGCCGCGACCGCCAGCGTGGCCAGCGCAAGGAGCGCCACCCTGCCGACTCCGGCGGGGCCTCTCACGGAGTGAACAGATCCAGCGTCCGCCGGCCGGCCTTCTTGTCTTCCTCGACCTGCTTGTTGAACTCTTCGACGGCGCGGTTGATGTGCATGCTGCAGAACTTCGGCCCGCACATCGAGCAGAACTCGGCGCTCTTGAAGTAGTC
>Ga0209415_10010614_pt1 | contig 15627 bp, 14 predicted proteins | sample PeaSoiSIISIP2007_FD_187696 | JGI IMG/M metagenome (GOLD analysis project Ga0209415, IMG submission 187696) | Peat soil microbial communities from Weissenstadt, Germany - SII-SIP-2007 (SPAdes) (version 2) | ecosystem: Environmental > Terrestrial > Soil > Wetlands > Peat | place: Germany... | reverse complement strand
CCGGGAAAAGTCGTAATTCGCTCGTACGACGGGGGCAGGCTGTTGTATCCCTGACGCAAACCCCTGGTCGGACGAGGCTGGAGGCAACTACCTCAGAGCAGACCAGCTTGCTGCGCGATGACCAGCTCCAAAAAAAACATTGCTTGACTCAGCCCCCCGCCTTCGCTAGAAGGAGAGTCAACATCAGGCCTTATATTCGCACTCTCTTATTCGTCCACGATTTAGAGGGATTTTGCGGCCTTTTGGGGAGGGTGGTGATTTTCTAGTGGCCGAAGTCAGTATTCAGGAAGGCGAATCCTTGGAGAATGCCCTGCGCCGCTTTAAGCGCCGCGTGCAGCAGGAAGACATCATCAAGGAGATCAAAAAACACAGCTACTACATGAAGCCCGGAGAGAAGCGCCGGGCCAAGCAGGCATTATCTCGCAAACGTCTGCGCAAGAAGCAGCGTCGCGAACAGGATTAATACGGCCTAGTTCCTTAGGGAAGTCCAATGCAGCTCCTGCCTCCCGGCCAAGGGGCCTTGCAGGCAAGTCCGGCGAGTCCCCGTTGCGCCGGCCAGGAAGCGGAAGCTGCGGGCTCTCTCCGTCCGAGAGCCTCGGAGCCACGCATGGAATATCACGATAGGGTACTGAAGTGCGCCGAGTGCAATGCCGAGTTCGTCTTCACCGCCGGCGAGCAGATGTTTTTCGCCGACAAGGGCTTCAAGAACGAGCCCAAGCGGTGCAAAGACTGCAAGGCTAAGCGCGCTGAGTCCTCGGGCCAGGGTAACAACCAGCGATCGGAAACCAAGACGACCTGTTCGCAGTGCGGGAAGGAAACCACAGTTCCCTTCCGGCCGACGCAAGGCCGTCCGGTGTACTGCCGGGAATGTTTCCAGCAGCGGCGATCGATGGGCGCTCAGGCCTGACCGTCTGATCCTGCAACGGGAATGATCTGCGGGCCCGTGTGGTGCGGGTCCGCAACTTCCTCTCAGCTACCTACCGTCCCCGGGAAGAACCGGAAGTGTATTCGCGCGTTTCGATCCCGTGAGTTTGCCGCGCTGGGAGAGGCGCGCATGGCTCAAGCCCCGCAGGGGCGGCACAAACCAAGAGCCCAGGGCGTCAGCCCTGGGTACGCGTCAGCAGGTTCGCTGAAGCCCCGTAGGGGCGACGGGCGACACAAATCGAACCACTGCGGCGCACCTCGATTCCTTCAAATTGCGCAGTGCGTTTTGCGATAATCGTTCCCGCCGTTTTCGGGAGGTCCCATGAAAACTTCGCTGGCCCAGTCCGCCGTCAAGCAGCTCACGCAGCGCCTTGACGAATCGAACGCGGCCTTCGCGCGGCGCTATCCTGGCGAAAGCGGCCGCCGCCAGCCGGTCCACACAGTGTACGGCGGAGCGCATCTGTTTCGCGCGGAAACGGCCACGCGCCTGGGGCAACTCGCGATCCGCACGCTCGAAGAATACGGCGGCGACCCAATCGCCTTTGCGCGCGCTATCGGACTTCCCGGCTCGGAGCAACTTCCGAGATCCGCAGCGCAAGGGAAAATTCTAAAGCGCCGCTTCGCCGAACATCCGGACCGCTTGCGCAAAGAAAATCGCGAGGCGTGGCTCGCGCTCACGGTGTACGCGCGCATGCTGGAAAAATTAAAACGCGAACCCGTGGAGGATTTCCGCATCGATTTCGAGGACGGCTACGGCAATCGTCCCGACAGTGAAGAAGACGGCCACGCTGCTTCGGTGGCGCTGGAAGTGGCGCGCGGGCTCGCCGAAGGCGTACTGCCGCCGTTCATCGGCGTTCGCATCAAGCCGTTTTCGCACGAGCTCCGCGAACGTAGCATTCGCACGCTGGATATCTTTGTGAGCACCCTGTGCGACGCGACGAACGGCAAACTGCCGCCGAATTTTGTGGTGACGCTGCCTAAAGTGGTGCTCCCCGAGCAGGCGGCCACGCTCGCGACGCTGCTGGAATCGCTGGAAAATTCGCTCGAACTCGAGCGCGGCGCGCTGCGCTTCGAGTTGATGATCGAGACGCCGCAATCCATCCTGAACGAACGCGGCGAATCGAACTTGCCGCGGCTGCTCGATGCCTCTGCGGGACGCTGCGTCGCCGCGCATTTCGGGACCTACGATTACACCGCCGGATGCAGCATCACCGCCGCCAACCAAACCATGACGCATCCCGCCTGCGATTTCGCCAAACACATGATGCAGGTGGCGTTCGCCGGAACCGGCATTTGGTTATCGGACGGCGCAACCAACATTCTCCCCGCGCCGCCGCATCGCGCCGCCGAAGGCAAGAAACTCGCTGCGCAGCAAATGAAAGAAAATCGCGCAGTGGTGCTCCGCGCGTGGCGGCTGCACGTCCAAGACATTCAGCACTCGCTGATTGGCGCTTTCTATCAGGGCTGGGACTTGCACCCGGCGCAATTGCCTACGCGCTACGCCGCGGTGTACGCATTCTTTTTGCACGGCCTGGATGCGGCTGCGGAACGGCTGAAGAATTTTGTCGAGAAGGCCGCGAAGGCGACGCTGGTGGGCGACATCTTCGATGACGCCGCGACCGGACAAGGTCTGCTCAACTTTTTCCTGCGCGCGATGAATTGCGGCGCCATCAGCGAAGAAGAAGCGGAGCGCCGCACGGGAGTTACGGTCGCGGAATTGCGCGCGGGTTCCTTCGTGAAAATCCTCAAGAACCGCACAAAGTAATCCAAAGGAAAACGCGCGAAGAATTTGGCCGGGCTTCTGGAGTTGAATTCCGCCCGTTCTCAACAAATGAAGTCAGTCATTCCGACCGGAGGGGCGGCGCTCTTTGCCGCCCCGGAGCGGAGGAATCTCTCCTCAACTTTGAGATTCAGGTTCAGCGCCGTAGCGTCGCTTCGATGAGGCCGTAGGGCTCTTCGGTCGGGAGAAAGATCTCGTTGTCGTTGCGCAGGCCGAACGGATCGAGATTCACGAGGATGTGGTGTTTGTTGGGCAGCGAGAAATGAATTTCGGCGATGTCGTCGAACGCCGCCAGAACGGCTTCACCCATGGCGTGCAGCGTGTGTTGCACGGAACGGCTGTCGTGCTCGGCAAATGTTTCGAGAATCACGCGGCGCACGCCTTGCGCGAGCGTGCCGTACGGAAGTCCCGCGCGGCTGTAGAGCCAGTCCGCCGCGATGGCCGTGGCGAAAATGCGGTCGCTCGTTTCCTGGAGCGTCGTGTAGAGATCGTTGCGAAATCCTTCGAAGCCGGAATGGCTGCTCTTGAGCACGACGAGCCCCTCCACGCCGGCGCGAATCGTGACGGCGTCGCGCGTGGCGCTCACCGTCGCCGTGCGGCTCTCGCCGCCGCCGCGCGAGAACGCCGAACCGTGTGGTTTGCCGCCGACGAGGATGCGGCTCCAGGGATGCTCCCAAAGTTCCACGCGCACACTCGCAATCGCCGGATTGATGCGCAGAAAATGCGACGCGAGCCGCGCGCCGAATTCTTCGATCTCGCCGGTGCCGCCGCGCGCGAGCGCGTAAACCGTATTTTTCATCGTGTCGGTCGCGGTGATCTGGCTATTGTCGCCGGCGCTGTGCGCGGATTCAAAATCACCTTCGAGGCGGATGCGCACGGTGAGGTCTTTGATTTCGTGCGTGTCACCGCGGCGTTCGAGGCGCAGCATCCGGACGCGCGCCTTGCCGTAGCCGTTCCAGACGAGTGCCATCGAAATTCCTCAACTCCCGCGATAGGTGGAATAGCCGAACGGGCTCAGCAGCAGCGGCACGTGATGGTGCTCCGTCGGATTCTGAATCTCAAACGCGACGGCGACCTCGGGATAAAAAGCGGCGACGCCTTGCGCGCGAAAATACGCGCCCGTATCGAAAACAAGACGGAACGTTCCCGGCGCGATTGTAGCCGACGGCGGCAACAGCTCGGGCGTGCGGCCGTCGGCGCCCGTCACCGCACTATTGACGCGCTGCCATCCGCCGCCTTGCCGGCGCTCCAGCACCACAGCCAGGCCCGCGGCGGGTTTCCCGAGCGAGGTATCGAGAACGTGCGTGGTGATTCCGGTCATGGCGTCTCCGACAGCAGCTTGTCCAAACGGCGGCGCGTGATGCGGCGCTGCTGTTCCGCCGCTTCGCGAATCTCGTCGTGGGGATCATTCTGGATGCGCTGCTCGAGAATCGCAAGCATCTCGTCGCTGGATTTGCCTGTGGCGTCCACAAGGAAGATGTAGCCGAACTTTTCTTGGTACGCGAAATTCTGCGCGGCGAGGCGGGCGGCGACGTCTTGCGAAACGGCGCGCACGGCAGATTGCTCCTGTTCGGCCCAGCGGCGCGCGGTTTCGCCGCCGTGCGACGCACGCTCGCCGATTCTCGGGTGCGCGCTGAACGCTTCGCGCCACTCGGCGAGGTTTAGGGACAACCACAACTTGTCCGCAATTTCGCAAGCGTGAGCGAGATCCCGATACGGACGCCCGGCCGCCATTTCACGCGCCCAGCGCCGCGAACCGCAACAAGCGAAAAGTTGGGCTTCGGCGGCGGGCGCATCTTGCGCGTTGAATTGCGCGAGACGGCTCACACTTTGGCTTTCGCGGCGAGCGTGCCAAAGGCGCGCAGGCGGGCGACGCCGCCGTCGGGGTAGATATTGAGGCGCAGGTGCGTCGCGTCGCCGGACGCCCGTAATTTCTTCTCGAAGACGTGGTTTGCGTCGACGCCGAGCGGCGAGCGAGGCAAAACTTCGCGCCACCGCAACTGCGCGAGTGCGGTTTCGCCCGCGAAGTTATCCGGCGCGGTGCAAGCCTCAATCGAACAGCTCTCCGGGAAATTGCCTTTGAAAAAGGAGGTGTCCACTTCGACGCGATGAATCTTCCCGCGCGCGCCCAATCGAATCACGGCCCAATCGTGGCCGGGGCCGCGGCGGCGGCGAGTTTCCCAGCCATCGTGCATCCCGAGAGATGGGCCCGGAAGAATGAGATTCTGAACGGAGCCAAAGAACATGTCGCTCGAAGCGACAACCAGGCCGCCGTTCGCAAGCGTGGCGAGATCGACTTCGCCGGCGCGCGAAAGTATTCCCCCATCCGGCAAGACTTCGCCGTGAACTCGCAACCGGGCGACACCACCGTCGGGATAAATCTTCAAACGGACGTGCGTTGTGCGCTTGGGCGATTCGATCGCAAAAAGATTTTTCGCGTCGCCCCCCAGCGGCGACTTCGGCAGAATCTCCGACCATTGCGCCGCCATGCTTTCGAGCTGCTGGCTCGATTCCGTGCCCACGATCTCACACGCCTCAAGCGAAACGTGCTCCGGAAAATTCCCGCGGAAGAAGCTCGTATCCACCACCACGCCGCGAATTCTCCCCGCGAGGCCGAGTTGCACGATGCACCAATCGAAGCCGGGCGTGCGGCGGCGGCGCGTCTCCCAGCCATCCATCCATTTGCCGCAATCCGTGAATTTGCCCTCAATGAAGATAGGAGCGGCCGGCTTGATCAGATTTTCTTTCGGCGCAAAAAAATCGTCGTTCGCGGCGAGAACGCGGCCGCCGAGGCGTTCGGATGCCAAATCCGGATATTCAGTGGACTCCATCAGTGCGCGCTCGCTGCGAGCAGCGACCCGCGCGCATCTCCCGCGAACCGGCCGCGCTCGAAAATCAGCTTTCCCCTCAAGTAGGTCGCTTGTACCACGCCCAGCAAAGTCTTTCCATCATACGGCGTTAGTTTGTTTTTTTGCTGCAAGCTGGACTGCTTCACTTTGAATGGTTTGCCCGGCTCCCAAATGACTAGATCCGCATCCGCGCCGGGCATGATCGTGCCCTTCCGGCCTGCGAGACCGGCCATGCGCGCCGGAGCTTCCGCGAGCCACCGGGCGACGTGTTCGACGCCCAAGCCGCGTGTTCGCGCGGCCGTCCACACAACCGGCAATCGCAGTTCGAGTGAAGCGATGCCTCCCCAAGCCTTGAAAAAATCGCCGCGCGCTCCGGTCTTGAGCTCGGCAGGGCACGGAGAATGGTCGGACACGATCAGATCAATCAAGCCTTTTTGCAATGCGCGCCACAGCATATCGCGATTCGCGGAGTCGCGAATCGGCGGCGCGCATTTGTACTGGACCGCGCCCAAGGGCACGCCGCCGCTGCGAAAATAAAGATAGTGCGGGCACGTCTCGACCGTAACAGCCACGCCTTCGCGCCGCGCGCGCCGCAGAATCGGCAGCGCCATCGCGGCGGAAAGATGCACGATGTGAACCGGCGCGCGAAATTCACGGCCGAGCGCGACGAGCATCGCGATGGCGTCGCGCTCGGCCTGCGGCGGACGCGATTGCAGCCACGTGCGATATCGGCGCGGATCCTCATCGCCGAGTCGCCGCAGGGCCGCATTGATTGGACGAGGCGACTCCGCGTGCGCGAGCAGCGGCACGCCGAGCGAAGCGAGGACCGGCATCGCCTCGCGCAAATCGCTCTCGCCGACGTGCGCGAACTCCGTGACGCCGGACGGTACGAGAAAGCACTTGAAGCCAAGAACTCCCGCATCGCGCAGCGGGCGCAAGTCCCCGGCATTCCCCGGCACGACACCACCCCAGAAGCCGACGTCCACCCAGCAGTGGCCGCGCGCAACCCGACGCTTTTCTTCCAGCGCGGCAACATTTGTCGTCGCTGGAATATTGTTGAGCGGCATGTCAATCAGGGTGGCGGTGCCGCCCGCGGCCGCGGCTCGCGTGGCTGTGGCAAAACCTTCCCAATCGGTGCGGCCCGGCTCGTTGATGTGCACGTGCGTATCCACCAGGCCGGCCATGACGACGGCGCGGCCCGCGTCGTGCACCGGGCAGCCCGCCGGAACGGACTCCCAATTCTCGACGGCGATTATTTTTTCACCGCGGATGTGAATGCTCGCGCGGCGCACACCCGCCGGCGTGACGACGCGCTCACCGCGTACCACCAAGTTAGCGCTCATGACGCCAGCGTCCGCAGAAATTCTTCGAGAACATTTTGCGCGACGCTCAGCCGGTAGCGCGCGGTCGAGCGGAGGTCGTCAATCGGTGTGATGTCGCGCGCCAGCGCCTCGCGCGCGGCGGCGATTCCGGCGGGCGTGAGGCGTCCGCCGCGCAACGTCCCTTCCGCGGACGCCGCGCGAACCACCGTCGGCGCCACGCTGCCGAATGCCAGCCGCACCTCGCGCACGACGCCATTTTCCATCTGCGCGGCGGCGGCCATGCAGATTTTTGAGATGGCCTGCGCTTTGCGCGCACCGACTTTGCGATAGTGCTGCCTCCAGCCGCGCATAGTGCGCGGAAGCCGAATGTTCGCAATCAATTCGTCGGGACGCATGAGCATTTTCTTGTAGCCGGTGTGAAAACCGTTGTAGGGCACCCAGCGCGGACCGGCCGCGGAAACGAGTTCAATCTGGGCGTCGTACACCAGCAGCGCGGGCGGCGAATCGGCCGCTGGTGAAGCGTTGGCGATATTGCCGCCGAGCGTGCCGCGATTCTGTGTGGCCACGCTTCCGGTTTCCACCGCCGCGCGGCACAGCAATGGAAATTCCGCAGCGAGTACCGGATGCCGCTGAATTTCGGTGTAAGTAGTGAGCGCGCCGAGCGTAATCTGCTCCGGCGCAACGGCGATTCCGTGCAACTCTGTAAGTTTCCAAATATTCAAAAAGCGCCGATGCGCGAGCTTCCCTGCTTCGAGCAGCACCATCAAGTCCGTGCCGCCGGCGAACGGCTGCCACGCGCCCGGTTCCTGCGCCTTCCACGAAAGCGCCTCGGTGAGACCGGCGGGCGAACGCAGTTCGTACGCGGGAACGTTGGCTCTCATCGGCGCACGCCCGTGGCCTGGCACGCGCGCACCACGGCCTCGAAAATCTTCGTGTAACCGGTGCAGCGGCACAAATTGCCGGAAAGTCCGGCGCGAATCTGCCGCTCGCCCGGCTGCCGCTCGCGCTCGAGCAGCGCGGCCGCGGCCATCACCATCCCCGGCGTGCATATGCCGCACTGCGCGCCGCCGCATTCGACGAACGCCTCCTGAATCGCGCTGAGCTGTTCGCCGCGCGCGAGCCCTTCGATCGTGAGAATTTCGCAGCCGGCGGCCTGCGCCACGGGCACCAGACAACTATTCACCAGCGCGCCGTCGAGCAACACCGCGCACGCGCCGCATTCTCCCTCGCCGCAGCCTTCCTTCGTGCCGGTCAATTTCAATTCGCGGCGCAGGACATCGAGCAGCCGCTCCATCGGCCACGCGCGAAAACGGCGCGATTCGCCGTTCACCGTGCACGCAATTTCGATTTTGACAACGTCGTCAGCCACGCATTCCCGCCTTCGCTTCGAGCGCTTCCATCAGGCGCTCGGGTACAACCGGAATCTCGCGCAACACGATTCCGGCGGCGTTCTCGATCGCGCTCACGATCGCGGGCGCGCCGCCATCGAGCGGCAGTTCGCCGATTCCCTTCGCGCCGCTCGGGCCGTGTGGTGACGGCGTCTCCTCAAAAATCACGCGAATACGCGGCAGATCCGCGGCCGTGGGCATGATGTAGTTCGTCATTTGGCCGTTGGCCATGCGGCCCTGCTGCCAAATCACATTTTCGTACAACGCAAATCCAATCGCCTGCGCCACGCCGCCCTCAATTTGTCCCGCCGCGAGCACGGGGTGGATCACCTTGCCGACTTCCTGCACCGCGACGAAATCGTCTACGCGCGTCTCAAACGTCGCCAAATCCACGGTGACTTCCGCGACGTAAACGGCCCACGCATACGCGCAGTACGCTTCGCCTGTGTAAGTCTTGTCGTCCCACTTCACGCCCGGCGGCGGGTGGTATTGAACGCGCGCACGCAGCGGCCCGTGCGCGGAGATATATTCGCGGCAGGCGCGCGCGAAATCTTCCGGCGTGTAAACGCCGCCGGCCGCGAGAAGATTCGCCGCGACGAGCGATTGCTTGATGCCGATGGCCGCCGATTCCACCAGCTTGCCGACGATCATCGACGTGCGCGACGCGACGGTCGGCCCGCTATTCGGAACGGCCGCGGTGTCCGGCTGCGCGATCTCGATGCGATCGTAAGGAATGCCGAGCGCATCCGCGGCAATCTGCGAAAAAATCGTGTTCGTGCCCTGGCCGATCTCCGTGCTGGCCGCCAGGATGCGCACGCGGCCTTCAGGGGTCCCTTCGGCCTCCACCACCGAGGCGAGATATTCCTCACCCGAGCCGGTGAACCCCGCGCCGTGAAAAAATGCCGCCAAGCCGATGCCCTTCTTCAGCGCGCGGCCGTGATTTTCGCGGGCAAATGTTTCGCGCTTGGCGGCGTAGCCGCTTTCGCGAAGCGCGCGGTCCAACAGGCCCGGCATATCCACGGCCTCTCGAATCACTTGCCCGGTAGCGGTCGTCTCTCCGGTGCGAATGAAATTGCGCCGGCGGAATTCCTCCGGCGCCAGGCCCACCGCGGCTGCCACGCGATCGAAATGGCGCTCCAGCGAGAAAACGCTTTGCGGCGCGCCGAACCCGCGAAATGCGCCTTGCGGCGGCAAGTTCGTGGCCACAACTTTGGAGTGGATGCGCACGTTCGGGCAGGAGTACGGCCCGGCCGCGTGAATCGTGCCGCGCGACAAAACGACGGACGAGAGCGTCGCATAGGCGCCGCCGTCGAGCGCGAAATCAATATCCATCGCGAGGAGTTTGCCGTCGCGCGTAACCGCGGTGCGATGTCGCGTGCGCGAGGGATGGCGCTTCGTCGTCGCGGCCATGTCCTCGGCGCGATCGTAGATAATCTTCACCGGCTTGCCCGATTTCCACGCGAGCAGCGCCGCGTGGCCCGCGATCATCGAAGGATATTCTTCCTTGCCGCCGAAGCCGCCGCCGGTCTCGGCCTGCACCACGCGAATTTTCTCCGCGGGCAAATTGAAGAGTGCCACCAGCGCGCGCTGCACGTAGTACGGGCACTGCAGCGAGCCCCACACGGTGACGCCGTCGCGCGGATTCGCGATCGCCACCATGCCCTGCGGCTCGATGTAAAGCTGCTCCTGCGCGGCGGTGCGATACTCGCCTTCGACGATCAAATCGGCGCGCGCGAGCGCCGCCTCCACATCGCCTTTTTCGAGGTGATAGGACTTGAAGACGTTGTCTTTACCCCAGATGATTTCTTTGCCGGCGAGCGATTCATCGAGCGTGAAAATCGCGGGCAGCGGCTCGTATTCGATGCGCACGGCGCGCCGCGCCTCTTCCAGCAAATACGGATCGGGATGCGCGAGCAGGACGATCGCCTCTTCGGAATGATTCACCCCATCGGAGGCGAGGAAGGGCTGGTCGCGCTCGAATAGTGCGACGTAATTCGCGCCCGGAATGTCCGCCGCGGTGACGACAATAAATTCATTCCACGGAATTCCCGCGCCGAATTCGATTTTGCGGATGCGCCCGCGAGGGATGTCGCTGCGCACAGTCACGCCGTGCAGCGCGCCGGGAAAATCGAGATCGTCCACGTAGCGCGCGCGGCCCGTAACTTTGTCGCGGCCTTCTTTCCGCAGCACCGAGTGGCCCAGGTATTTGTGTTCGGCGGAATCCATCGCGCGAGTGTCCTGAGTCAGGTTCAGCGTCAGGGCACGGCTTCAGCCGTGCCGTAACTGGCGCAAAATCAGAGCGGCTTCAGCCGCTGAGGTGCCTGTCTTCCTTCACATCCTCACGGGACACAAAACTCTATAGCCGCTCAGTATTGAATGCGGCCGGGATTCTCGAGCCATGCGCGAAACGCCGCCAGAGCCTCATCGCGCATCATCGGCTCCATTTTTATTTTCCGCTCGGCAGGGAGCGCGCGCAACTCATTGTAAATGAAACTATCGTCGAAGCCGGCGGCGGCGGCGTCTTCCGCGGTGCACGCAAAAAAAACGCGGTCGGGCCGCGCCCAATAGATCGCCCCGAAACACATCGGGCAGGGATAGCAGTTGGTGTAAATCTCGCAGCCGTGAAGTTGGAACGCGCCGAGCGCGCGGCAGGCTTCGCGAATCGCCACGATCTCCGCGTGTGCCGAAGGATCGTTGGTTGAGGTGACGCGGTTCGTCCCTTCGGCGACGATGCGCCCGTCTTTCACGACGACGGCGCCAAACGGCCCGCCGCGCCTGGAGCGCACGTTTTCGGTCGCCAGTTCAATGGCGCGTTGCATGAAGGGGCTGGTGGTCATGGTGCCGCCAGGTTGAGCATGCAGAATTCTAGCGAAAACTGCGGCTATTCACTGAATTTTCCGTGTCGTTCGCGCGAACTGGATACGCCCGCATCGCGTAGCGAATTGTCGCGGCAGCCTCTGCCGCGTGCGAACGCTCGTCGATCAGAAAACGCGGATCGCCTCGCCACCCGCCCTCGGCATTGCCGGAGCAGTCCAAAACGCGTATCATTCCGGCCAGGGCCGTGGGGAAACGTTTACGCCGAACCCGTTGCACTTATCATCCAGCAATTCTCAGTTGCTCCCGTTCAAGACCGTCCCGCTTGGCGCCCGACACACTGGATCATCTGGCATTTGCCTCTTGCGAGGATTCCAGATGTCCGAATGCGCGTTATTCAAGAGCTGTCGCAAATCGCTCGGATAGTTAAGGCGCGAACCAAGTCAGATTCTAGCGCCGAGCGAGATTGGAGAAAGAAAAGTGACCGAGCCATGCATTGTGGAAAAACGAGCTGGGGCTGTAGGAATCTCCGATAACTGCCGGGAAGGCTATGCAGTCAAAATGGAATTCGCGGCCAAGAGTGGACTTGCTAGGCGCGCCCCGCACCGCAATGCAGACGTCTTGTGTCGTTTTCTCCCTCTTTCTCCTCTTCTGATATGCCTTATTTTCATCGTTGGCTGCGGCGGAAGCAGCGGCGGCTCGGCCCCACCGCCTCCAGCAAATCCTAGCCTCTCCGGCAATGTGTCGAACATTGCCAATGTCTATCCGAATGCGACGAACGGAACCTATTCGATCACGGTCTCCAACGCCCTTGGCTCGGCCGCAACGAGCGGGACCGTCACCGTCACCGATCCCCCCACCAATTTCACGGTGACCGCGATCTCCGGAACGGGTTGGACCTGCACCCTGGCGACATTGACCTGCACCCGTAGCGATCCCCTTTCTGCGGGATTCAGCTATCCCCCAATCGTGGTGGTCGGAACCGTGACCGGGGCCATAGGCCAGTCCATCAGCATCCCGATTACTATCGCGGGTGGCGGCCAGAGCTCGACCGCGAACTCCCCAGGCTCCATCACAATTGCTGCCCCTTATACGATTGGCGGCACGATATCGGGTCTCACCGGCACAGGGCTGGTGTTGCAGAACAATGGCGGCAACAACCTGTCCGTCAACGCGGGCGCGACCAGTTTCACGTTCTCGGCGCCTATCTCCGGTGGCAGCACCTACAGCGTCACGGTTCTTACGCAACCGTCCATTCCGGCCGAGAACTGCCAAGTGACAAACGGCGGCGGAACGGCCAACGCGAATGTCACCAACGTTCAGGTGGCCTGCGCCATACCCACCTACACCATCGGCGGAACCGTCTCGGGCCTTACCGGAGCTGGATTGGTGCTTCAGGACAACGGCGGCGACAACCTCTCGGTGTCGGCCAATGGCACGTTCACGTTCGCGACGGCACTCCAGGGTGGCGCGACCTACGACGTCACAGTCTTCGCCCAGCCCGCCGGCCAGACCTGCACCGCCACGAACAATAGCGGTACGGTGGCCACCGCCGCAGTCACCACCGTTCAGGTGGCCTGCGCGACGCCCGCCGCGTCAACCATTAATTTTGGGACTACGTATCAGACGATCCGGGGATTCGGCGGGGCGACTGCCTGGTTGGGCCCGTTGACCACCGCGCAGGCCACGGCCCTGTTCAACCCTGCGAACGGCCTCGGACTTAGCATCCTGCGCGTGCGCATCGACCCTGAAGGGTCCTCAACAAGTACTCCTCCCTACTTCACAAGCGAATGGGCGGATGAGCTAACGAACGCCACGGAAGCCCAAAGTGCAAATCCAAAAGCCATTGTTTTCGCATCGCCCTGGACGCCGCCGGCGTCCATGAAAACCAGTTCCGTGAGCCAGCCCTACTACTCAGGCTCTCCCGCCTGCAGTCCCGCTGCCGGGTATTGCGGGGGATACCTCAATCCGTCCGACTACGCAGCCTATGAATCGTATCTCGATGACTTTGTAAGCTACTTTGCGACCAACAGCGTGAGTTTGTACGCCATTTCCATGCAAAATGAGCCAGACTTTTCGGCTCAGACCAACGAAAATTATGAATCCTGCAGTTGGACACCTCAGCAGATGGATACGTGGGTCGCCAATAACTCGTCCGGTCTGACGACGAAGCTGCTGATGCCGGAATCGGCCAGCTTCCAATTTGGCCAGTCCGATCCTACCCTGAGCGACGCAACTGCTGTCGGACATGTGTCCATTATTGCCGGCCATCTTTATGGCACGTCTCCCTCCTACTACACGAACGCCGAGAACGCGGGCAAAGATGTGTGGATGACCGAGCACTATCTGAGTCCTTCTGTTTCAGGGGCGACGCCTGCTATCGGAGACGCCATCGCCGCCGCCGAAGAGGTGCATAACTCGATGACGGTCGGCGACTACAACGCCTATGTCTGGTGGTGGATCTGGGACAATCCGGCCGATAGCATCAATTACGGGCTGATTAACTCCAGCACGAGTAGCCCGTCGCCCACGTACTACGGTTACGCCATCGGCCAGTTCTCGAAGTTCATCCAGCCCGGAGCGGTGCGCGTCAGCGCGACGAATAACGCTTCGGGCGTTTACGTTTCCTCATACTTGCAGGGCTCGACGGGCATCATCGTGGCCATCAACTCCAACACCTCCCCAGCCGCCGTCGCCATGACGTTTACTCTGCAGAACCTTACGACGAGCTCGGTGATCCCCTACGAGACCTCCTCGCAGGGCGGCCTCATGCCGCAGGGCCCAGTCAGTGTCTCCAACGGCTCATTCACCTATGTGTTGCCGGCGCAAAGCATCATCACGTTCGTGAGCCAGTGAACTCCTCCAGCGGTGGCGGCACCGCCGGGTGCCGCACCCTCCGATTCTGAGGGTGCGGCTTTTGAACTTCCTCGAAGTTGCGCGACGGGTGCCCGATACCTCGCTGCTGCCTGCGGCTCCACTCCTCAGGAGTCATTCCGAGCCCGCCGTGGGGGCGAGGAATCTCTCCGCGGGTCCGCAGGTGCCCGCACATCGGGTTTACGTGTGGGTCCTTCGCCGCTCATCCCATCTGTTTAGGCTGTTTTCTCCGCCGGGCTGTCGGGTTTTTCCTTGATGAGGAACAGCCGCAGCGCTCCGGTGAGCAGGATCATCGCAATCAGGCACTGCGAAATAATGCAATAAAGGCACCACCAGGACTGAACCGTGCCGCTCCCCGGCGCGATCAAATTCCCCGCCGGCGTGAAGTTCGTCTGGTCAGAGACGTAACTGTGCACGAACGGGATCCCATCCCTCACTCCGGAGCTAAAGCTGTAGCCATAGCTGAGGTAGAGCGCAAAGCACATGGCCGCGAGCGCCAGCGCAAACAGGAGTTGCCGGCTGCGGCGGCCATCGAACAGCAGAAGCAGCAAAAAGGCCATATACCCAATCGCGCCTATGCCCGCCACCGGCACGCCTACGATTTCGGAATAGCTGCTCCGCTCCGCCGTGCCGCAATCCCAGGGCTCGTTCGTCGTGCAGAGTCTATGTATGTCGGCACTGGCGTCCGCGGAGTTGTGCACTCGCCAGGACATCACGGAAACCAAAAATCCGCCGGCCGCAAACAGAAGAATGAAATATTTAAGAGAGGCAATGAGCTGTTCCCGTGGGATCGCTTCCCTGGTGAGCCAGAAACCAAGCAATGCAAGAGTTGGCCCCACGATCAGATTCGTGATCTGAATCGTCTCGGCGCTCCCCAATCCGTCCAGCCCCAGGTATTTCCGCAATACGAACCCTCCGGCAAAAATCATCGCTCCGAAAAAAACAAGAACCCAACCGGAGAGAGAAATGATCTGTTTTCCACGCGGCGTAAGCAGAAAAAGAAGCGCCGCAATCCCGAAGGCGATTCCGAAGCACAACCAAATGGGCCTGCTCCATTTCACAAACAGGAGCGAAAAAAAACTCTCCGAAAAGGTGACCCGAGTAATCGAGCCGTCACGCGTGTTCACGTTGATGGGGATCACCACCCCGGGAGTGTCGCTGTTCACGGTCGTTATGAAACCGTCGTAGCCGAAGGCCCTCAGTGTCGCAACGTTAAGGTTTCCGGTAGCTTCAGACTCCGCGATGGTTTGGACCGCGCGATGCTCGTAGTACATGTAACTAAGTACGCTCACGAACGTGGCTATCAGAAGCGCGGCGACAATAGCCTTCAATCTAGATTGCTTCATCTAAGATCACCTCAATCCGATGCGGTTCCTAGCGCAAGTTTTCTGTCCACCGCCTATCCACCGTCTCCACATGATCTGTGACGAATTCGCCTGAGCTCAAGAACGGCTGGCATTGTCCGCCCGCGTCTCAGCCCACGTCAATTCGAGAACATGCTTCACCCGGATCGGCGGTAGAGGGGCAAAGCCTTTTAGGTTGAAGTATCGAAGACGCACGCGCAGCAGTGCCCCCGTCACCCCACAGCGAGCTGCTGAAGTGGTACGATCCAATTTCGCATATTCTCCATTGGGAATAGCGCGAAAGGTGCGCCACAAGCCGATCAGTGGGAGGTT
>Ga0209415_10010613_pt1 | contig 15627 bp, 8 predicted proteins | sample PeaSoiSIISIP2007_FD_187696 | JGI IMG/M metagenome (GOLD analysis project Ga0209415, IMG submission 187696) | Peat soil microbial communities from Weissenstadt, Germany - SII-SIP-2007 (SPAdes) (version 2) | ecosystem: Environmental > Terrestrial > Soil > Wetlands > Peat | place: Germany... | reverse complement strand
GCCGAAGGCCGCCACGCCGCCGGGGTCCCCCCCGGCGAAGTCACCCAGGGGGATCGACGCCGCCCCCGAGCTCGCCGTGTCGCGGGTGGCCACGGAGCCGAGCAGCGCCGATCCGGCCAGGACGGCGGCGAGGCAGGCACCATACGCGCGCAGGCGCCCCGGCCATGCCCGCCGTCGCCGGCGCCGCCCCGTCATGAGGGACACGACGGGGTCCCCGGGGGCCCGCGACTCGTGATCGAGCGGCCGGCGACCCACCGTCATGACCGTACGAGCGGAAGGTGAACCTCACGCGAACGCAGCGTGAAGCCCGGCGGAACAGCTGGCAAAACAATCAAGACAATGGGGGATCCTGCCGGCGCGCCGCGCGCTGCGGTCGCCGGCCGACAAAGGGCGGGCGCTCGACACCGGGGGCCGGGGCGGAGGGGGGGCACCGCCCATACCTTAGTAAGACGATAGGAATGCGGCAGTAGGGGGGACGCGGACGGGTGCGGCGGCGGCGAACCGGCGCACGAGGCCTGCGGGCGGGGCCGTCCGGCGCCTCGCCAGGATCTCTCCCCGTGGTGCCACCAACGCCAATTGCGGTGAAGACGGGCTTACGGGCAGGTCGGCGCGCGGTCCGTCGTGGTAGACAAGTCCCCCTGTGACCACCCTGGAGACCAGGCCGGCCACCACGGCCGTGCCCGGCCGGGCGGCAACGCACAGGCGCAGTCCCCGCTACCACGCCGAGATCCTTCTGGTCAGCTTCGCCGTCCTGCTGATCGAGATCAGCTACACGCGGGTCATTTCGTTCAAGCTCTTCTACTACTACACGTACCTCATCATCGGCCTGGCCCTGCTCGGTGTGGGGACCGGTGCGGTGCTGGTGGCCGTGTCGAGGCGCCTGCGCGGGGCGCGGACCGACACCGTCTTGTTGTGGAGCCTCCTCCTCGGCGCCGCCGGCGTGGTGGCCAGCTACGTCCTGGTGGCCCACATCTCGCTCGACACCCTGGCCGTCTGGCAGTACAACGCCGCGGCGGCCAAGAGCGTCGGCCTGCTCCTGTGCATCTGCCTGTGCATCTTCGTCCCCTTCGTGGCCCCCGGCGTGGTGGTCGCGACGCTGTTCGGCCGCCGACCGGAGGGCATCGGGGGGCTGTACTTCGCCGACCTGCTCGGGGCGGGGCTGGCGTGCGCCATCGTCATCTCCCTCGCCGGGTCGATCGGGCCCCCGGCCACGATCATGCTCGGCGCCCTGGTCCTGGTGCTGGGCGCGCTCCACATCGGCTGGCGGCGTCGGTCGCCGACGCTGCCGCTCGGCGTCCTCATGGCGGCGGGCGCCACGGTGCTCGTGGTGGCGCCGGGCATCCTGCCCGCCCAGCGCCTCGACACCACCAAGGCCAGCTTGTTCGTGGGCAAGACGATGTACTCGGCGTGGAGCCCCATCTTCCGCATCGACGTGGCACAGGCGACGCCCGACGTGCGCCTGCTGTACCACGACGGGCTCATCGGGTCGGCCATCTACCGCTGGAACGGCAAGGTGGCGTCCCTGGCGCACTACGACTTCGCCAACGATCCCCGGTCGATCCCCTTCGCGGTGACGGGGACGCCGCCGCGCCGCGAGGCCATCATCGGGGCGGCCGGTGGCCACGAGGTGCTGGCATCGCTGTACTTCGGTGCCCGCCACGTCGACGCCGTGGAGCTCAACCCCGTCAGCTACTCGCTCGTGAAGACGACGTACGCCGACTTCGACGGCCACTTGGCCCAGGATCCCGCGGTCAACTACGTGAACGGGGACGGGCGCTCGTACCTGGCACGCAGCCACACCAAGTACAACCTCATCTGGTACCCCGCTCCCGACAGCTACGCGGCGACCAACGCGGCGACCGCCAGCGCCTTCGTGTTGTCCGAGAGCTACCTGTACACGACGAACGCCGTCGTGGACGCCCTGCAGCACCTGAGCGGTGACGGCATCTTCGTCGCCCAATTCGGGGAGGTCGATTACCAGGACGCGCCCTACCGCACGGCCCGCTTCGTGGCCACCGCCCGCCAGGCCCTGGCCGACATGGGCGTGCCCGACCCCGCCGGCCACATCCTCGTGGCCAGCTCTCCTGCCCATTTCCTGGGCAACTTCACCCTCTCCACCATCATCGTGAAGGCGGCGCCGTTCACCACCGCCGAGGTCGACCGCTTCGTCGCCGGCCTGAAGCCCGTGCCGGGGACGAGCCTGCAGTACGCGCCGGAACATGCCGTGCGGCCGAGCCCGGTCGACACGATCGTGACGAGCACGGTGCCACGGCTGGATTCGTTCTATGCCTCGTACCATTTCGATGTCGTGCCCACCACGGACAACGATCCGTTCTTCTGGCACGTCGCCCGGTTCGGCACCGTGCTGTCGGACTTCTTCCACCCCATCACGTCCAGCGACCGCGAGAACCAGGTCGGGGAGCGGGTGCTCGTGCTCCTGCTCGTCATCGCCGTACTCATCTCGGCGGTGTTCCTGCTCCTGCCCTTCGTGGCTGTGCGCGACGTCTGGCGCCGCCTGCCGCGCAAGGGGCGGTCCGCGCTCTTCTTCGCCGCCGTGGGCTGCGGGTTCATGTTCTTCGAGATCACCCTCATGCAGCTGCTGAACTTGTTCCTCGGGTACCCCACGTACGCGTTGACGGTGACGCTCATGTCGATCCTCGTCTTCACCGGCGTCGGGGCCCTGGTGAGCGGCCGGGTGCGCGACCACAAGGCGACCGTGCCGGTGCTGCTCCTCGCCATCAGCGCGCTGGGCGCCTTCTACCTGTTCGCCCTCACCCCGATGACGACCGCCCTGCTGTGGCTGCCGATGGCGGCCCGGGTCCTCATCTCCTTCGCCGTGCTGGCCCCACTCGGCATCTGCCTCGGCATGTTCATGCCCCTGGGCCTGCGGGCGGTAGCGGGCCTGAGCGAGTACAGCCGGGAGTACGTGGCCTGGGGATGGGCCGTGAACGGCTTCACCTCGGTCGTCGGCTCGGTCCTCGCCACCGTCCTCGCCATGGCCTACGGCTTCCAGATCGTCCTGGCGCTGGCCCTCGCGGCCTACCTCGTGGCCCTGGTGGCCTGGCGGTCGCTCACCCGGGCGGCGATGCCCGTGGGCGACGGGTAGCGGGCCGCCGCCACAGCGGGGAGGGCCGAGGCGCCCGATTACCATGACGCGCCATGGTGGCGTCACCTGCCGCGGAGGCCGCGGCCGCCGCCGCCCGCAACGGGAGAGGACTGCGCCGCTCGGTCGACCTGTTCCGGGCGTTCCGAGTCGAGCAAACCGAACCCGACCGCTTCTACCGCGCCCAGGCGGCCGACGCCGTCGGCCAACTGGCCCGCTATGGGGAGATCGCGGGGGCCATGGTGGTGGACGTCGGAGGGGGCGGCGGGTACTTCACCGAGGCGCTCACCTGCGCCGGCGCCCGCTGCGTCCTCGTCGAGCCCGAAGCCGCCGACCTCGCGCTGGCGGGCCCCCCGGAGCCCTGCGCCGGCCCCGGGGCGGCGCCGTCCGGCGGGGCAAACGGCCACGCCCCGCCGGACGGCGGTGCCGACACCGCGGCGCGCGAACGCCATCGACGCGCCGTCCGCCCGGGCCGACTGGCCCCGGGCAGGACCGTGGCGGGCGACGGCCACCGCCTGCCGTTCCCCGACGCCGTGGCCGACATCACGTTCTCCTCCAACGTGCTCGAGCACGTCCCCGCGGCCGCCCCGTTTCTCGACGAGATGGTGCGGGTGACGCGCCCGGGAGGGCTCGTCTACCTGTCGTTCACGGCGTGGTACTCGCCCTGGGGCGGGCACGAGACCTCGCCCTGGCACTACCTGGGCGGGCACCGGGCCGCCCGCCGCTACGAGCAGCGCCACGGCCGACCACCCGGCAACCGCTACGGCGCCACCCTGTTCGCCTGCCATGTGGGGCCCACGCTGCGCCTCGCCCGCCGGCGCGGCGACGTCGAGGTGGTCGACGCCCTGCCCCGCTACTACCCCGACTGGATGCGCTGGGTGGTCCGCGTGCCGCTCGTGCGCGAGGTGGCGACGTGGAATCTTCTCCTCGTCCTGCGCCGGACGAGCGGGCGGCGATGAGGCGCCCCGCCGACGCCCACCGGGGGCGCTGGTGGCTGTGGCTGGGCCTGGTGAGCGCCATCGGGCTGGGCATCCGCCTCGGCACCGTGATCGGCCGCCCCGACCGTCGCCCGGGCGGCGACGCGTACTACTTCCACGCGGCCGCCAACCTGCTCGCCGAGGGGCACGGCTTCATCGACCCCTGGGCCTACAACTCCGACAACCTCCATCGGCAGATCCAGACGGCGTCGTGGCCGCCGATGTTCGTCCTCGTCCTGGCCGCCGCGGCGCTCGTGGGCGCGAAGAGCTTCTTCGCCCAGCGCATCTGGTGCTGCATCATCGGCGCCGGCGCCGTGGCCCTGTGCGGATTGGCGGGGCGCGAGATGGCCGGGCGCCGGGTGGGGCTCATCGCCGCCTTCGTGGTGGCGGTGTACCCGAACATCTGGATGAGCGACGAACTGGCCCTGTCGGAGACCCTGTCGCCGCTGCTCGTCGCCCTCGTGCTCTTCGCCGCCTACCGCTTCTGGCGCCGGCCCCGCGTGGCGGGTGCCCTCGGCCTGGGGGCCGCCATCGGCGTCGCCGCCCTGGCGCGCGACGAGCTCGCCCTGCTGCTGCCGTTGATCTTGATCCCCCTGGCCCTGCTCGCCCGGTCGCTCTCATGGCGACGCCGCCTGGCGCTCGCCGGCGTGGGCAGCCTGGCGGCGCTGCTCGTCATGGCCCCGTGGGTGGGGTACAACCTGAGCCGCTTCCCGAAGCCGGTGTTCATCAGCTCGGGCCTCGGCGTCACCCTGGCATCGGCCAATTGCGACACCACGTGGTCCGGGCCCTACGAGGGCTACTGGTCCCTCACCTGCGCGCTGGCGGCGCCGATCGACAAGCACGCCGACCAGTCCGTCCAGGCGGCGCAGGCCCAGGCCTACGCCCTGCACTACATCCGGGCCCACGTCGGGCGCCTGCTGCCCGTGACCCTCGCCCGGGTGGGGCGGGCGTTCGGGTTCTTCCACCCGCTCGAGCAGGTGGAGCTCGACTACTACGTGGAGACCCGCCCGTACCACTGGGCCCTGGTGGGTCTCGGGACGTACTACATCCTGCTGGCGCTGTCGATCGGCGGCACCGTGGTCCTGCGGCGCCGGCGCGTGCCGGTCTTCGCGTTGTGGGCCATCGGGATCGACGTGCTCGTCTCGGTCGTGCTCTCGTTCGGGCAGACGCGCTACCGCACCCCGTTCGAGGTGAGCCTGGCCCTGCTGAGCGCCGTCGCCCTCGACTGGCTGTGGGGCGCGCTGCGCCGGAGCACCCCGCAGGCGCTGTCCGAGGGCGATCCCACCCCGGACCGGGCCACGCCGGCGTTCAGCGCGTCGGGACCGGGGTAGGCGATGATGCCCGGGATGCAACGCCCCGACGTCCTCATCGTCGTCCCCGCCCTGAACGAGGCCGCGTCGGTGGGCTTCGTGGTGAAAGAGGCCAGGGACGCGCTGCCCGGCGCCGCCGTGCTCGTGGTCGACGACGCCTCCACCGACGCCACGGCGCGCATGGCACGCATCGGGGGTGCCGAGGTGATCACGAACGTCTTCACCCTCGGTGTGGGCGGGGCCATGCGGGTCGGCATGCGCTACGGGCTGGCCCGCGGCTACGGCGTCGTGGTCCAGCTCGACGGCGACGGCCAGCACGACGCCCGCGACATCCCGAGGCTGCTCGAGCCCCTCGATCCCGAGGGACCCCCCCAGGTGGTGGTCGGCGCCCGCTTCGCCGGGGAGGGGGACATCGCCGTGCCCCGAGCCCGGCGCCTGGCCATGCGCCTGCTCGCCCGCTACCTGTCGCGCATGACCGGCACGCGCCTGACCGACGTCACCTCGGGCTTCCGGGCCCACAACCGGGCGGCGCTCGCCCTGTTCGCCCGGACGTACCCCGCCGACTACCTGTCGGACACCGTGGAGTCCCTGGTCATCGCCAGCCGGGCCGGGGCCCGCATCACCCAGGTCCCCGTGGCGATGCGCCCCCGCACGAGCGGGCGCCCGAGCCAGTCGGGTTGGCGCGCCGCGGGGTACCTGCTGCGCGTCGTGCTCACGCTGGCGTTGGCCATCATCCGGCGCCCGCCCGTCCCCACCGAACCCGAGGAGGGATCGCCATGACCGGTGTCCACGTCATCGCACTCGTGAGTGCGCTCGCCACCCTCACCGTCATCGTCGAGCTGTCGCGCCAGCGCCAGCTGCACCCGAAGTTCGCCATGCTGTGGCTGTCGGTGGGCCTGGTCGTCGCCGTCTTCGCCATCTCACCGGGGCTCTTCAACCGGATGGCCCACGCGCTCGGGGTCATCAGCCCGCCGGACCTGCTGGCGGTGCTGGCCGCCTTGTTCCTGCTCATGGTGTGCGTGTACCTGAGCTGGGAGGTCGGCCGCCTCGAGGACAAGACCCGGTCCCTCGCCGAGGAGGTCGCCATCTTGCGCAAGGACGTCGACGACACCACCGACGTCCCCCTCTGACGCCGCCCGAGGGCGCCCGCCCCACCAGCCGACCCGGTCCTTCAGGCCGAGCAGCGGCCGCTCGACGACGACGTAGCTGGCGGTGGCCGACGCCACCGCCAGGCCGAGCACGGCGAGGATGAGCTCCCCGGGGGGCACCCGGAACAGGCCGTTGCCGGTCCATCGGAAGAACATCGACACCCAGGCCTGGTGCCAGAGGTAGACGCCGTAGGAGACGACCCCGAGGCCGAGCAGGGGCGCCGACTGCAAGATGCGGCGGATCGCCCCGCGGTGCTGGGGGCCGAACACGGCGGGCACGAGGAGGAAGAAGGCGAACAGGCCGTACAGCACCTCCTGGGCCAGACCCCGTCCCGGCGGCGGGTGCTGGAGGGGGAGCGTCGACACGCCCAGGTTGGACACGGCCCAGAACGCCGCCGCCGCGCACAACCAGCTCACCCAGGGCACCGCCGGGTGCCACAGCCAGCGCGGCTCACGCCCACGGTGCGCGAGCCAGCTGCTCGCCACGGCCAGGCCCATGCCCAGCGCGAACAGGTCGAGGCACGCCGGCAGCCACTGGAGCGAGACGTACCCCATCGGGCTGTGCACGTGCAGCAGCCAGAAGCGCAGGCCGAGGCCGGTGGCGAACAGCACGCCCAGGGCGCCGAGCTCTCGCGCCAGCTGGTTCTCGTCGGATCGGCGCCGGGCCACGATCGCCGCCGCGTACAGCGGGAGCACGGCGTAGAAGGCGAGCTCGGTGCACAGCGACCACGCTTGGGTGATCCCGGTGAGCGCGTACCTCGGGAAGTACACCTGGGCGAGCCCGAAGTACACGAGCACGGCGCGCCACCCGCTGTGTACGTGGTTGACGTGCAGCACGTAGGTCGTGACGGCGAACGCCAGCCAGTACGCCGGCAGGATGCGCAGCAGGCGGCGGACCCAGAACCGGCCCGGTGCGGGGGAGGAGCCGCCGGCCAGGTGGGAAGCGGCGAACGGGCGGTACAGCAAGAAGCCCGAGATCAAGAAGAACACCGACACGCCGATCTCGAGGCGTGCGGTGTAGATACCGGCGCGCGACCGGAGTGTGAACCCGGAGGCGAACGAGGTGTGCACCAGCACCACCGCCAGCGCCGCCAGCGCCCGCAGGCCGTCGAAGCACGGGAAGTACCGCGGGCGCGCCGGGGATCGCTCGGCGCGACGCCTGGGCCATCGAGGACGCCGCGGCGCCAGCTCGTTCGGGTCGTCGAGGGCCTCGGGGGCCGCCGTGGCGGCGTCTTCGACGGTCGGCGAGAGGTGGGCCATCAGCGTCGCCTGGTCCGCCGGGCGGCGCGTCGGGTCCGGGCCGGCCCCGGGGCGTGTGCCGCGCCGCCTTGGGGGCCGCGGCGGCGCAGCGCCCCCACGACGGCGCCGGCGGTCGGCACCACCAGCGCCATCCACTGCCGCACCTGCCCGGCCTCGACGCCTCTGGTGCGGTCCGGGCCCGTCGTGGCCGGGTGCTGGGCGCGCGCCGCGACCACCTGCTCGGAGCGGCGGGAATGGCGGCCGAGCCGGTGGTGATCGGCCACCGTCACCCCCGCGTCACGCGGCGGCGGTCCGGGAGGGTGGGCGCGCCGGGCGCGCAGCTGCTCCACGAGGGCGTCCGCCGCCAGCAGCGTGACCGCCAGCCAGGCGAGCACGTTGACCGAACCGAAGTGGGTGGGCCACCCGAACTCGGCGGTGAAGCGGTGCTGCTGTTGCCCGGTGGTGACGAGCCAGTCGACGGCCACGAGCATGGCCACGCACCCGGCGGCCACCACGGCCCGGCCCGGGGCGAGCAGGAGCCCCAGCAGGGTGGCGCCGGCCACTGCGATGGCCGCCGCCGGGGTCACGATGGCGGCGGTCACCGCGCCGGCCAGGATCGGCGCGAGGACCTGCACCCACCAGCGAGGCCGAGCGCCGCCGGAGCGCAGCGGCGAGCCGAGCTCCGGAGCGGCGCCCCCGAGGCGCGCGCCCGCGTGACCGAGGCGCGCCGCGCCCGGGTGCTCGAGGCCGTGCCGAGCGACGGCCGTGGCCCCGTCCGCAGCGGGGACGGGCACGGCCACGGGGACGGGCGCGCCGCGCCCCGGGTCGCCCGACTCGGTCCCCGGCACCGTCAGAAAGCGGCCGCCGTCCCCGCCCCCACGCCCGCCCCGGCGACGCCGGAGCCGGCGCGGCCAGCAGGCCAGCGCCAGACACACCGCCAGCGCCGCCGCCGAGGCCACGAGGGCGAGGTCGACGCTGTGCTGGGGCGTCCACGTCAGGGTGATCACCATGTCCTGTCCGGGATGCACCGGGGTGACGTACCAGCCGTTGGCGTAGCCGTCGAGGAGCGCGGGAGGGCCGAGGTCGGTGCCCGACGTGGTGGCGTGCCACCCGGCGTTCGTGCTCTCGCCGAGCACCATCCAGAAGGGCCCCGCGGGATGGTGCACCACCACGGTGGCCGACGTGGCCGTCGGGTGGCGCACCGTCAGTGCCGGTCCGGTCCCGGACTGCACGGGCTGGGCCCGCCCGCCCGCCGTGGGTGCGAGGGCCGCCCCACCGGGCGCCGAGTCGAGCACGAGGCTGTCGACGTTCACCCCCACGTCGAGGTCGAGGCCGGGGGCGGTGCGCAGCACGTGGGTCCCCGCCCCCAGGGTGATCCCGGCGGCGTCCGTGGCGCACCCCTGCAGGTGGAGGGGGCCGAGGGCCTGGGCGGTCGCCGCGCTCCCCGTGATCTGCACGGGCACGGGCCGGCCGTCGATCGACAGCAGGTCGCTGCGGCACGTGGAGACCACCTGTGCCGGCAGCGGGGGGGTGATGGCCAGTCCGGGGATGCCCACCTCGGCCACGGCGATAGGCAGGTCGATCCGGTGGTCCGAGTAGTAGTCGAGCTCGGTGACGGCCCGCACGGCGTCGAACGTCACGCGCACGTGGTTGCCGGTGAGCGCCGGGAAGTGCACCTCGAGCGCCTGGGTGGCCCACGGCGTGGCCGAGTCGAGCAGCGGCGCCAGGGACAGGGTGCGGCTCTGGCCGCCGGCGCTCACGGTGACCTTCGTGGGCACCGAGTGGCGTCCGTCAGCCACCAGGATCAGCACCATGTAGTCGAAGGTGACCGGCCGGCCCATGTCGTACTCCAGCCACGACCCGGCCTGCTGGCCCAGTCCCGGGCTCCAGACGGTGGCCGGGTTGCCGTCGAGGGTCGACGACGCCCGGTCCTGGGGGGCGCCGGGCATCCGACCCGAGGAGCGCACGAGCATGCCGGGCGGCGTCGTCCCCAGCACGGCGTCGAGCTGGTTGTCGCCGACCAGGCTGGACAGCCGGGCGGTGCCGCTCACCGAGAAGGTGCGTGCGGTGGGCAGCGTGAACGAACGGGCGATGTCGATCTCGGGATCGCTGCGCGGGGGGGCCGGCGCGGCGCGCAGCCGGGTCATCACCAGGGTGAGCCGGTGCGAGAGCGAGCCGGTCCCCGCGGCCGCCAGGAGGTCCTCGGGCATGCGCAGCACCTCGTCCACCTGCTGGTGGGCCACCCGCACCTCGGCGAACCCCACGCCCGACAGCCCGTCGTAGCTGTTGCGCGTGCCGAGGTTCGTGGCGTCGACGGTGATCTGCAGCGACGCGAAGGTGCGCCTGGGGAACCGCAGCGTCTGGCCCGCCGCCGTGCGCGAGGCGGCGCCGAGGGCGAAGGTCGCCGGGTGCCCGCCGTCGAAGCGCAGGGTCACCTTCGTGATCCACCGGTCGCGCGGCCCGTACAGGGGCTGGACCACGTTGGCCTGGTCGGTGGTGACGGGCGTGCGGTAGGTCATGCGCAGGAACTGGCCGACGGGGTCGCCGAACGCCCCGACCTCCCACGCCGTGCGCAGCTGCCCGTCGACCGCCTGGTCGGGCCGGTCCTCGGGCGTGTAGGTGATCGGGTTCCCGTATCCCGAGGCCTGCACGGCGCGCATCCCGTCCTGCTGCGCCACCGTCCGGCTGTCGTCCCCGGCGGCGGGAGGGAACAGCGGGAGGCGGGCGTCGCGCGCGTCGCTCACGAGCGGCTTCTCGCCCGCCGTCTCGGTGTACCCGAGGTTCTCGCGCACCGTGCCGAACTGCTCGGCCTGCCGGCGGTTGGTATCGGTGACCACGAGCGCCGCGCCGGCGGCCAGCGCCCGTTTCGTGGCGCCGGGGTTCCCGGCGAGCGAGGGCGAGTACTCGATGGTGGCCTGCCCGTCGAGGAGCCCCGCGCTGGCCGCCGCCACCAGCCCGGTCCCGTCCCCGTCGAGCAGCAGCGGGTGCGTGGACGCTTCGCTGCGGATGATCGGCCGGGCACCGGGCACGCGGAACACCGCCACCGGCGGGGGATAGGCGGCATCGTGGGGCAGGCCCAGTTCGGTCTCGTCGATGAGCGGGTACTGCGCCGGCCTGGCCGCCTTGACGATGGCCGGGCTCCCGAAGCCCACGGGCGCGTCGAGCCCCGGCGGGGGCGGGTCGAGCTGCTCCCACAAGGCGCGCGGGCGCGGCGTGTCGTACAGCTCGTACTGGAGGTCCGACGGCACCACGATGTCCCCGACGCTCATCACGCGCGCCAGGGGCCCGAGGGCGGAGGGGTCGACGGTGCCCTCCTGGACCGGCTCGTCGACGGCTCCGAGCAAGTTGGCCGACCCCGGCGACCCGTAGGGGACGATCCCCCGTTCGACGTCGGGGCGCGCCATGAGGCCGGGGAGGACCGGATCGAGGGTCACGCCCCACCGGTAGGCGTCGAAGTCGATGCCCGGCTCGGTGAGCACGCGGGTGGTCGAGGCATCAGACTCGTGGTCCAGGTACGAGGCGGCCTGGTCCCAGTAGGCGGGGATGTGCTCGGGCCGCTCGAGATTCGCCGCCACGAACTGGCCGGTCCACAGCGCCGGGATGTCGGCGGCCACCAGGCCGGCGAAGCCCAGCGCCACCACGATCCCCACCAGCTTCCAGCGCGCCACCAGTGCGCTCACCGCCGCGCCGAGGAGGACGGCCGTGCCCAGGATCACGAGCGGGGCGGCGCGGTTGTTGCTGCGCAGCGCCAGGCCGAGCGTCGACTCCGTGGCGCCGGCCTTGATGGCCCGGCCGAGCGGCGACGGGTTGGCCAGCGGGTACGCACCGACCGACAGCACCGTCCCCGCCAGGACCAGGGCCACGAAGTAGCCGCGGTCGCGCCAGCGCACCACGAAGGCCGACAAGAAGGCCAGGACGGGGACGGCGAAGCTCACAGCGATCAGCCACAGCGAGGTCATGTAGCCACCGGCCATGGGGAGGTAGAGGCCGAGCTTGTCCACGCCGTAGAAGAACCAGTACCCGAGCCCCCGCAGGGTCTCCGCCGCCGTGGTGGTGCGCGCCACCGTGGGGACCGACTCGGTGTAGCGCAGGATGTCCATGCCGTAGGTGCCCTCGACGGCCAAGCCCGCCACCCACCACAGCGACACCGCTGCGCCGAGCAGGGCGATCTTGGCGGCGGTGGCCAACGCCCGGCGCCAGTGCACCCGGCGGGCGAGCAGCTCCCACGCCACCCACAGCAGCGGTCCCACGCCCACCAGGACCAGCGCAGTGGCGTTGGTTCCCCCGATCAACGCCACCACGAGGGCGAACGCCGCCGGGTAGCGCCAGCCGCGGCGCTCGAGGGCCCGGGCGACGATGCCCACCATCCAGGGCAGCCCCACCCAGGGCAGGAGGATCACCGACTCGCGCGCCTCGTACTGCAACACGTACGGCGACAGCATGTAGGCGAGGGCGGCGACGACGACACCCACGCTCTGGGCGGCCCCCAGGCGGTAGCGCCGGGGAGCGAGGGCGCCCGGGACCTCGCCGTCCGTCGCCGCCGGCGCGCCGGACCACAACGTCCGCAGCAAGAACAGCACCCCGGCCCCGGCGAGGAACAGCAGGCTCCCCGTCCACAGCCGCTGCGCCACCCACGTGGGGACGCCCAGGGCCTGCAGGAGCGCGTAGTACGGGCCCATCGGCAGCAGGTAGCCGATCTCCTGGTGCGTGACCGTCCCCATGGCCGAGCCCGGGTCCCACAGGGAGGTGACCTGGGCCAGGTAGCGCGCCGGGTCGAGGTACAGGTACTGCTTGGTGTCGGCCCCCACTTCGCCCGGGGCGGTGAGCAGGAGTGGGACGTAGGCCACGCCGGCCAGGACCCCGTGGGTGACGGCCGCCGCCAGGGCGCCGCGGCGCGGCGGGGAGGCGGCGGGGGACGGGGGGGTCTCGGGCGAGTCCAACGGGGGCTCCGACGCTGCCCGCCCGAGCTCTTCGGACGGACGACGGGGGGCAGCCTACGAGGTGCCCCCGCGCGGGTGCCTGCAGCAGGCGCCGCCCTCCCTCGCTGCGCCTCGCGGCGGGATCGGTGCCCGACGGGGGAGCGGCGTGTAGAAACAAGTGCACGTCGCGCCGGCGGCTCGGAAGGCGAGGGGTCAGGTGAGCGGAGGGCTGCTGACGGATCTCTACGAGCTGAACATGGCGTCGAGCTACCTGCGCCGGGGGATGCGGGCCACGGCGACGTTCAGCCTCTTCGTTCGCCGCCTCCCCCCCGTGCGCGGCTTCCTGGTGGCCGCCGGCATCGACCGGTGCCTCACGTGGTTGGAGCAGGTGGGCTTCGACGAGCGCGACATCGACCACCTGGCCCGCCTGGGCTACGACGACGCCACCCTGGCGGCGTTCGCCGCGCTGCGCTTCACCGGTGACGTCTGGGCCGTGCCCGAGGGCCGGATCGTCTTCGCCGGAGAGCCGCTGCTCGAGGTGAGCGCGCCGATCGCCGAGGCCCAGCTCGTAGAGACGTTCCTGCTCAACCAGGCGACGTTCCACACGACCCTGGCGTCCAAGGCGGCGCGCTGCCGCCTGGCGGCCGCCGGGCGCATCGAGCTCGTCGAGTTCGGCTTCCGGCGCACCCAGGGCGTCGAAGCCGCCATGGCGGCCGCCCGCGGTGCGGCGATGGTGGGCTTCGCCGCCACGAGCAACGTGGAAGCGGCGCGGCGCTTCGGCCTGCAGGCGTCGGGGACGATGGCGCACTCCTACATCGAGGCCTTCCCCACCGAGCTCGACGCCTTCCGCGCCTATGCCGCCGACCTGCCCGGCCCGGTGACGTTCCTGGTCGACACGTACGACACCCTGGCGGGCACGGCCCACGCCATCGAGGTGATCGGCGAGCTCGGGCTGACCGAGCGCGCCGCGCTGCGACTGGACAGCGGCGATCTGGCGTCGCTCGCCCGAACGGTGCGACAGATGCTCGACGGGGCGGGCATGCCCGGCGTGCGCATCTTCGTGTCGGGTGGCCTCGACGAGTACGCCATCGCGCAGCTCGTGGCCGACGGCGCACCCGTGGACGCCGCCGGGATCGGGACGCGCCTCGGCGTCTCCGCCGACGCGCCGTATCTCGACAGCGCGTACAAGCTCGTCGCCTACGACGGCCGCCCGGTCATGAAGCTGTCCGCGGGCAAGGCCACGCTGCCCGGGGCCAAGCAGGTCTTCCGGGGCCCGGGGCTCAGCGACACCGTGGGCCTGCGCGACGAGCCGCCCCCGCCGGGCACCCACCCCCTCCTGGTGCACATGCTGGCGGGAGGCCGCCGGCGCGTCGGCGCCGGGGCGTCACCCGGCGCCGTGCTCGCCGAGGCGGCCGCCCGCTTCGACGCCGACCTCGCCGAGCTCCCCGGTCCCGCCCGCGCCCTGCGCGACCCGGTGTCCCCCACCCCGCGCATCAGCGACGCGCTGGAGACGCTGGCGGAGACGGTGCGGGCCCAGGTGCAGGACCAGGCACGGACGCACGCGCATGGACAGTGACGTCGCCGGGCTCCCCGGGCCCGGCGACCCCGGCGGCGAGCTCGGCCTGCGCTCGTGGAAGGACCCCGCCATCATCGCCCTCGCCCTCATGGCCCTCGCCTCGGGGTTCGGGCAGTTCGGTGCGGTGGCCGCCCTTGGGGACGTGGCCAAGAGCTTCGGCCGGGTGGTCCACGGCGCCACCATCGCCGACCAGGCCGGGCTGTCGGGCACCGAGCTCGGGATCGGGCTGGCCGTGTTGCGCCTGGCCTCGATCGGCGGATTCCCCCTGGCCGGGCTGGCCGACCGCTTCGGGCGCCGGGTCATGCTGCTCGCCACGTGCTCGCTCGGGCTGGCGTTCACGGTGGTGGCCTCGGCCAGCCCCAGCTACTGGTGGTTCGTCGTCATCTTCGCCATGGGCCGGCCGCTGCTCAGCGCGACGAACGCCGTGGCCCAGGTGGGCGCGGCCGAGGAGACGAGCACCGTCGACCGCGCCAAGGCCATCGCCCTCATCGCCGCCGGCTACGGGGTGGGATCCGGGGCCACCGCCGTCATCCACGGCCTCGCCGCCGGCACACTCGGCTTCCGGGGCCTGTTCGCGCTGGCGGTCGTGCCCCTCGTGGCCATCTTCTTCCTGCGCCGGTGGCTCGTGGAGTCCGGGCGCTTCACGCTGGCCGCCCAGGCGACGCGCCACCCCCTCCCGGTGTTCGGCGCCGTCAGCAGGCCCTTTCGGTGGCGCCTGCTCACGGTGACCGCGCTGGCCTTCGCCGTCGCCGTCGTCACGGGGCCGGCGAACAGCTTCGTTTTCGTCTACGCCCAGAACGTCCTGGGCCTCTCGGGCACCGACACGGCCGTGATGGTGGTCGTCGCCTCGATCTTCGGACTCGCCGGGCTCCTCCTCGGGCGCACCCTGGCCGACCGCATCGGCCGGCGGGTGACCGGCGCAACCGCCATGACCTGCATGGCGCTCAGCGCCGTCATCACCTACAGCGGGTCGCGCGTCGCGCTCTACGTCGGCTACGAGCTCGCCGTGCTGTCGGCGTCCACGTTCGCGCCGGCGGCAGGGGCGCTGGCCAACGAACTGTTCCCCACGTCGATCCGGGCGTCGGTGGCCGGGTGGAACGTGGCCGCCAGCGTGCTCGGCGCGGTGGTGGGGCTGATCGCCTTCGGCGCCATCGCCGACGTCGGCAACCGGTTTGCCGTCGGGGCCGTGGTGACGTTCCTCCCCGTCGTGCTCACCACCGGCCTGTTCGCCCTGCTCCCCGAGACCAAGGGCCACGAGCCCGAGGACCTGTGGCCCGAGGCCCTGTGACCGGCGCGCCCCGGCGGGCCCTGTGACCGGCGCGCCCCGGCGGGCCCTGTGACCGGCGCGCCCCGGC
>Ga0209415_10010612_pt1 | contig 15627 bp, 10 predicted proteins | sample PeaSoiSIISIP2007_FD_187696 | JGI IMG/M metagenome (GOLD analysis project Ga0209415, IMG submission 187696) | Peat soil microbial communities from Weissenstadt, Germany - SII-SIP-2007 (SPAdes) (version 2) | ecosystem: Environmental > Terrestrial > Soil > Wetlands > Peat | place: Germany... | reverse complement strand
CTTCAGGGCTTGTGCTTCGAGCACGTACTCTACCCTTGGAGGCACGCCTTTTTTGTCTTCATTACATCTGAGCGAAGTTGTCGTCCGCGAAGCGGACGGCAACGCAGTCGAAGGACCCCTAGCGCGGCAAAGACTCTTCGGGGCAGTTCTCACAGGTCAAAGTCGGCGAGAACACAGGCAGCCACAGGGATTCTTCGACTGCGTTGGTCGTGCGCTTCGCGCATGACCAACTCCGCTCTGGATGACAGAGCATATAGAACGTTCAGCGCCCCGCTTTCCCAAACCACTCCTCAAACCACTCGAGCGTCCGCAGATTGTAGTCACGCTCATCGGCCGGCTTCACGAACAAGTGTCCTTCGTTGGGATAGACCACCAGCGTGGTCGCCACATGCATCGCTTTCAGCGCGTGCCCCCATTCCACCGACTGTTCCATCGGTACCTCGCCATCGCGGTCCCCGACCAGGATCAGCGTGGGCGTCTTCACCGCTTTCACGAAGCGCATAGGATCGCTTTTCGCATATACCGCCGGATCGTCGTACACCGAAGCACCGAAGAACGGGATCATCCATTCGTCGATGTCGTTCAGGCCGTAGTAGCTGAGCCAGTCGGAGAGTCCCGCGCCTGCGACCGCCGCGGCAAAGCGCGTGGTCTGCGTCTCCGCCCACATGACCATGTAGCCGCCGTAACTGTGCCCGCGAATTCCGATGCGCTTCGAGTCGATGGGATACTGCTTCTCGAGCGCCTCCACTCCGGCCAGGATGTCGCGATAATCGCCGCCACCGAAATCCTTCACGTTGCCCTGGGTGAAAACCTCGCCCTGCCCATAACTGCCTCGCGGGTTGGGGCAGAGCGCGAAATAGCCGAGCGCGGATTCGGTTCCGGTGAGTCCCTCGTCCCAGCGTGAAGTGCAGGCATGTGCTGGCCCGCCGTGCACGTTCACCACCAGCGGATAGGTCTTGCCGGGAGTGAAATCCTTGGGGAACGTGAGCCATCCCTGCACGCGGGTATTCCCGTTCATCCAGTGCACGTTGCGAGTTTCACCCCACGGAGCTTTTACTCCCGCATTGAGACGAGTGACTTGCTCCCACTTGCCGATAGAGCCGGCCCAGATTTCCGGCGGGGTGCCGGCCGATTCGCGGACCAAGGCAACTTTGGACCCGTCGCCCGAGAAAGACGCCCCCGGCTCCCAGCCGTCGCTCGATGCGCCCGTGAGTTCTTCGCCTGTCCAGAGCGTTGAGATCTCGCCGCCTTTCGAGCTCACAGTCGCGAAACTGGAATTCCCGTCCAGATCTTGCGCGAAGAGGATGTGGTCCGAACTCAGCCACGTTACGGCCGCGGGAGAGGCTTTGATTCCCGGAGTCAGATTTTTCGCGGGCCCGCCAGCCAGCGGAACCACCTGAATCTCCCCCCCGGTCAGGCCCGCATCGCTCATCAACCCTTCGATGAACGCCACGTTCTTTCCGTCAGGAGAAATATGCGGATCAGCCATCTCCAGTTTCGGCTTGTAGATCTCATGCATCTCGCCGGTCGCATCGACGCGGTACAGTCGTGCCACCCACCAGTTCGCATCGCCGTTGCCATGTGCCGCAATCGCCGCCCAGCTTTTTCCGTCGGGAGCCCAATCGTATTCGTAGATGTAAATGTCAGCCGGTGTGACCTGGGTCAGCTGATTGCTGCTGAGATCGACGACCGCAAGGCGCTGTTCGTACGATTTCTCGTCGACCACTCCCGACAGTGGCGTCATCGGCTGCAAGGGCCCAGCCACTCGCGGCATGCCCTCAATAAACAGGAGAGCGAGCTTCCCGCCATCGGGGGAGAATCGCGGATTCTCGGCGTAGCCCCTCATTTCGGCGCGCTTGACCGGAGCGCTGCCGTCGACGCCCGCGGTCCATAGCTGGGCCGAAGGCGTGTCGCCAGGTAGATCCGCCAGAAACGCCAGCTGCTTTCCGTCGGCCGACCACGCGGCCTCGCGCAGCGGAAGTTTCCCTTCGACAGCTATCGCATGCGAAGCGCCGCCGCTCAGGACAAGCACGGTGAGTTCTTCATCCACAATATAGGCAACCTGCGTTCCATCCGGCGAAATCGCCACCTGATCAATCTTCTTAGTGTGCGGCATGGAGTCAAGCACGCTGGCGACGCGAGACGCGGACCACTGCCCTTGCGCCACTGGCGTCAAGCTAAACGAGAGGGCAACGACACAGGAGAGCGGAATGAAACGGGCACGACGATTGGCAGCTGATTTCATGGCAGATGAGTATACACACGCCTCTTATTTCGCAAGCGTCGTCGGGAACCCGGAGCCGTTCGTGCGGCTGGTCGCAACCACTACCGCCGCTGGCACCCAACTCCCGAACGGCATACAATGCTGGCTTAGCCACAATCTCTATGTCTCCCATTCCCGACGATCTCTCCGCGATTAAAGATGACATGGTCGCCTTCATCGAAGGCCACGGCATGCGCCGATTCCACGGCTATGTCGACTACGAAGAAGTGCAGTGCGTGATGTGGGAGATGGCCGGAAATCCCGACGGCTGGAAGGATTTCGTGGAACTGGCCAAGACCGCCGGCGCGGCCTTCCTCACGATGCACTCCTGGACGCTGGAGCGCACCGAGCTCGACGAACTGGTGCAGCGCCTTTCGACCTCGGAATTCACCGACAACGAAGATGTGGAAGACGCCCGCTGGCTGCGCGCCCACGCCGGCCAGGTGGGATTTCTGCAGCTGGGATGGGCCTACCAGGGCTCGATGTTCCTCTGCGAAGTCAGCACCGAGTGGTATGAACGCTACCAGCATCTGCTCGAAGTCTCCGACGAATTCGGCGGCCTCGCCATCGACGAACCCGGCCAGGACGAAGAAACCTAAAGCGACAGGGAACATGTGGGGACGGGCGCCCTCGCCCGTCCAGTCCGAGCGAAGCTCGGAGGGCTCTCCTTCTTGACCAGCATGCTACCTGACCAGCGGGACATCTCTTGAAATGAAGTGGGCCTTCAAAACAACCGAAGAGGCACAGATCGAATCTCTCGCAAGAGCATTACGCTCGCACTCGACCGTGGCTGGCAGTAACTCCGCTCAAGCCGCAACCCTGGCCCGTCTTCTGTCCATGCGCGGGATAGGCGATCCCGATGCCGCCGCCCGTTTTCTTTCCCCTTCGCTGTCCCACTTGCACCCGCCTGAACTCATGACCGGCCTGCGCGCCGCCGTCGACCGCATCGACGCCGCCATCGAGCGCAAAGATCCAATTCTGATCTACGGCGACTACGACGTCGACGGCACCATGGCGGTCATCATCCTGAAGACCGCGATCGAACTCTGCGGCGGCGCGGCGGATTTCCACGTCCCGCACCGCATTCGCGAAGGCTACGACCTGCGCGACGACGTAATCGAACGCGCAGCCGCGGCCGGCATTCGCCTGATCATCAGCGTCGACATGGGCATTCGAGCTTTCGCTCCCGCGGAAACCGCTCAGCGGCTGGGCGTGGATCTCATCGTCACCGACCATCACCTGCCCGGTCCAGACGGCGCGCCCAAGGCGCTGGCCGTGCTCAATCCCAATCAGGCGGGCTGCGAATATCCTTACAAACAGCTGTGCGGCGCGGGCGTGGCTTTCAAGCTGGCCCAGGGATTGATGCAGCGCCGTCTCGACGGAAAGGATCAGAATAGGCTGCTGTTGTCGTTCATGAAAGTTGCAGCTATCGCAACGATCGCTGACGCCGTGCCGCTCACCGGCGAGAATCGCGTCTTCGCGAAACTTGGCCTGGACGCGCTACGCAAGGCCGTGAATCCGGGGTTAAAGGCGCTGCTGGAAGTCGCGCAGATTTCTCCCCAGCGTTCGCCCACTTCCACCGAGGTTGCATTCCGCATCGCGCCGCGCATCAACGCCGCCGGCCGCATGGACGTGGCCCGCGACGTGATCGAACTGTTCAGCGTGAAAGACGTCGTCCGAGCCCGCGAATTGGCGACGAAACTCGATCAGCTCAACACGGAGCGCCAGGAAGAAGAGCGCCGCATTCTGAAGTCGCTCGAAGAGCGTATTAGTGGCGACCCTGCCCTGTGCGACGCGTATTGCATCGTGCTCGACGGCGAGGGATGGCACCGGGGCGTCATCGGTATCACCGCAACCCGCGTGGTCGAGCGCTACAACCGGCCCACGCTGGTGATTTCGCGCGAAGGCGAGGAAGCGTTCGGATCAGGCCGCTCGATCCGCGCCTTTCACCTGCTGGAAGCGGTTGAATCCTGCCGCGATCTTTTCTCGCGCTACGGCGGACACGCCCACGCCTGCGGCTTCGCCATGCCCGCGGCCAACGTCGACCAACTGCGCGTCCGGCTGGACGCGTTCGCCCGGGCCCGGCTCACTCTGGAAGATTTCGTGCCCGTGCTCGCGGTCGATGATGAACTGCGTTTCGAAGAAATTACGCCGGAGCTTTTCCGCGCGCTGAGCCTGCTGGAGCCGTATGGCGTAGGCAATCCGGAACCAGTTTTTTCCACACGCGGCGCCAAGCTTACCGCCCCGCCGCGCATCCTGAAAGAAAAACACGTGAAACTAAGACTGACCGCCGCCAGCCCCGCTCGTGTGGGCACGGGCGCCCCGCCCGTGCCGCCGGCGCCAGCGGGCGCGTCCTGTGAGTCACTATCAGAAAATGCGCCCCAGGAACTATCGGCAGCCGCAATTCTAACCGTGCCCCGCTGCCATCCCGATTCCGCGTCGATCCCAAGACGCGAGCTGAGAGCTGCGGCAAGCAACCGGGATGCCGATGGTAGAAATTCTGACTCCTCCTGGCGGAATTCGATCGTCTTCGACGCTCTCGCCTGGAACATGGCCGAACGCCTGCAGCACTCTCCGCTGCTGGCCGGCGACACCGTCGACATCGCCTTCACCATTGGCCACAACGACCATCCCGAGTACGGAGGACTGCAACTCTCGTTGCGCGATTTCAAGGTTCCCGCCCGTGATACTGAGAACGCACTGGCAACTCCTGCCGCGAAAAACGCCACCGCACTTCCTTGAATCGTTTCCCTAAAACGATTCCATCCGAAAGCCCGGTCCGACACGGGTTTTCGCCGGCTCTTTTTGCACGACACAAGCTTCGTCAAGCAACCCGATGCTAGACTTCCGGTTCTACACAAACAGTATCGGAGGGTTCCCATGCGCCACTCAATTCCAGCTCGCCCGCTCCTCACCCTGTTGGTCGCGCTGTTGGCCGCAAGCGGTTTTGCTCAGAAGAAACCTGATCCGCCAAAACCCCAACCGTCGCCATCCGCTGCGCCCGCTCCTGCTGAGACTTCCTCACGGCTGCCGGTGAAACGTGTTGTGCTCTACAAGAATGGCGTGGGATATTTTGAACACGCGACGCGCGTCCACGGCACCCAGGATCTCAGCATCGATTTCACTACGGCGCAGCTCAACGACGTGCTGAAGTCGCTTACCGCCGTCGATCTGGGCGAGGGCCGCGTCTCCTCGGTGCGCTACAACTCGATCGCTCCGCTCGATGAGCGCCTGAAGTCTCTGCGCCTGCCCTTCGGCGAGCAGATCACGCAGGTGGAATACCTCACGGCGCTGCGCGGGGCGCGCGTGGAAGTGCGGAGCGGTTCGACAACTGCCACCGGCCGCCTGCTCAGCGTGGAAAAAATCCGCCGTCAGCGTTCCAAGGACGACTTCGAAGACGTCACCAGCTTTTCCATCGTCACCGACGCCGGCGAAATGAAGAACTTCGAACTAGGCTCGGGCGTCTCTGTACGCATCGCAGAACGCGAACTCACCGACGAAGTTGGACGCTACCTCAGCCTGATCGGTTCTTCCCGCGCTCGCGACGTGCGCCGCATGAGTCTTACGGCAACGGGAAGCGGGGACCGCGACATTTTCGTGAGCTACATCAGCGAGGTGCCGATCTGGAAGAGCACTTACCGCATTTTGTTCCCCGACAAGCCCGGGGCGAAGCCGCTGCTGCAGGGCTGGGCCATCGTCGACAACACCATCGGCTAAGACTGGAAAGATGTGCAACTCTCCCTCGTCGCGGGTGCGCCGCAGTCTTTTATTCAGGACATTTCGCAGCCCTTCTACGCCCGCCGCCCGGTGATTGCATTGCCGCAATCGGTGATGCTCACGCCGCAATCGCACGAAGCCACGGTGAATACGGATCGCCTCGATCAGTTTGCGAAATTACAGCCCGGCGTGGCAGCCCCAAGCAACGCTACGACCAGCCTTGCCGGCATCGTGAAAGATCCATCCGGAGCAGCCGTTCCCGGGGCTCGCGTCACGGTGCGCAACGAGGAAACGGGGGTGTCCCAAGTCACCACCACCGACGCCCGCGGAAACTATCGCTTCAACGACCTGCAGGCCGGCAACTCTGCGTTGTTTGTGACCATGCCCGGCTTCCAGCGCTTCAACCTGAGCAATGTTTATCTCGGCATCGGCCGCACCAACGAGATTGATGCCACGCTGAACCTCGGGAGCGCGAGTGAAACCGTCGAGGTGCAGGGGACGGCACAAACCATTAATACGGAATCAGCCTCGCTGAACGGCATTGCCGAAAGGCAGGGCACCGAAGCCGAGGGCAAGTCCGCTGGCGATTTCTTCGAGTACAAGATCAAGCAGAAGATCACCATCGGCAAGAATCAGTCGGCGCTGGTGCCCATCCTGCAGGCGCGCATTGAGGCCGAGAAAGTCACTCTCTGGAACCAGGAGTCGGCCCCGCTTCGCGCGCTGTGGATCAAGAACACGAGCGGCCAGGTTCTCGATTCCGGTTCGTTCAACGTGCTCGAGGCCGACACCTTCGCCGGGGAGGGCGTGCTCGAGACCATCCACCCCGACGAGCGTCGCTTGCTTTCGTATGCGGCTGACGCCGCGGTGCACGTGAAGTATTCCGAAGACTCCAGCGAAAAGCCTTACAGCCGCGTGCGCATCGCGAAGGGCCTTATGCAGCTGACCAAGGAGGAGCGCAAGATCACGAAATACACGATTCGCAACGCCGACACCGAGCCGCGGCAAATCGTGGTGGAGCATCCCGCGGAAGAAGGATGGCAACTCACTCCAGCCACGCCCAAGTCCGAAGAATCCACCGAATCGTTCTTGCGTTTCCGCGTTCCGGTGGATGCGGGAAAAACGTCCGAGCTGACCGTGGAGTCCATCCACCCCGATGAAACCCGCTACGCGCTGACCAATCTCGACGACAGCGAAGTGGCGCTGCTGGTGGAGCAAAAGCGAATGACTCCGGCCATGCAGCAGGCTTTCGACCGCATCCTGAAGCAGAAAGAAAAGGTCAACGAGCTCACTGCCCAGGTGTTCCAGCGCAAGAGCGAAGGCGACCAGATTACGGCCGACCAGGGCCGCATCCGCGAAAACATGAAGGCGCTGAGGGGAAGCTCGGAGGAGAAAAGCCTGCTGCAGCGTTATGTAGGCCAGCTGGACGCGCAGGAAAGTCGCCTGGCGGCACTGCGCAAGGAGTCCAACGATCTCAATGCGGCGGAAATCAAGGCCAGCGCCGAACTCGATCGCATGATCGAGGAAGTGACCGTGGACGAGAGCTTCTGAGGCGGTATCCGATCCAGCTTATGCCGAATGGCGCCGGAAGTCGCGAGTAGCGCCGGCATCCCTTCGGCTTCGCTCAGGACAGGCTTTGCCGGCTGTCCCGAGGGCGTCCTCGCCCTCGGCGCGGCGGGCGGGGACGCCCGCCGGACAGCCGCCGGGACGGCGGCGCTACACCTCACCACAAATGGTAATACCCATCCCGCCGCGCGAGGTCTACCTTGACTCCGAACAATTCCGATAGTCGTTCCACCTGCAGAATTTCATCCTTCGGTCCATCGGCCACGATGCGTCCGCGGCTCATCAGCACCACGCGCTGAATCTCGGGAACGATGTCGGGAAGCTCGTGGGTCACCAGAATAATTCCAATGCCTGAGTTCGCCAGCGTGCGCATGGCCTGCCGCACTGTGTGCTGCGCCGCAAGATCGAGCGAGTTGCAGGGTTCGTCGAACAACAACGCGCGCGGATTGTGCACCAGGGCTCGCGCAATCAGCACGCGCCGTGCTTCGCCCGATGACATTTCGCACACCGGCCGCTCCGCGAGATGCGAAATGCCTAGCTGCTCTAGCGCGGCATCTGCCAATTGCCGCTGCCGCGGATCGACCGTGTGATTCGAAAAGATGCTGATGCTGCTGAAGAACCCGGACAACACTACGTCGCGGCCATTTGCCTCGCTTGTACACGACGCCATCAGATCGTTCGAGACAATGCCGAGACGCGCCCGCAAGCTGAACACGTCCCATGATTCTTCGCCCAGAATCTTCATCGCCGAGTCTTCCCGCACCATGGGATAGCACTCGCGGGTAATCGTCTTGATCAGCGTGGACTTGCCGCAGCCGTTCGGCCCCAGGATGGCGACGTGCTCGTCGGCGCCGACGCGCAGGCTGAAATCGTCCAGGGCGGCGGTCTGCCCACGCATCACGCAGATGTTGCGCAGTTCCAGCAGCGGGGGCGTCGCGGGCTCGTTCATTGCATCCAAGTGTAGACGAGGGCAGCGCCATGATGAGCGCGGACTTGAAGCAGAACTGCGGGGCCGTATTTGTCGACGCAGCAGTGAACGGCAAGCGCAACCCAGGAGTAACTCTTTTACTGCGCGTTAGCGCCCGGGCAAGTCTTGGTCTTCACGAGAGCCAGAAAGACGGACGGGGTCGGATCCGTACCGGTCGAACTGGGGAGAAAGTCCCAGGCCGTAAGGGTCACAATCAGATCCTCTTGTGGAAACACTTCAAGATGCTGCCCGCCGAATCCGCGGGCCATCCAGACATACTCTGAAGAATCCGCCAGCTTGGATAGCCACCACTTGAAGCCGTACTTGGCTCCATCCTTGAAGTCCGGCTCGGCAGGGGTTTGGAAGTAGGGCGTCACAGACTCTCTTACAAATTCACTGGAGACGATGCGCTGGCCGTCCCACGTGCCATCGTGCAAATACAAGTAGCCGATCTTCGCCAGGTCGCTGCCGTTCAAATACACGCCCCCTTCGGCGTCCACAACTCCCAGATACGTGCGCTTCCATTCATGCCGGATCCCCAACGGTGCGAAAAGGTATTTCTGGCCGTAGTCGTCGATGTCCTGACCGGTTTCTTTCTGAAAGATATAGGCGAGCAGCACCGTAGCGCCGTCGTTGTAGTTCCACACCTTGCCCGGTTCGGCGACCATGGGCTTGTCGATCGCGTACTGTACCCAGTCATCACTGCCTTCCATCAAGCTCGTGTCGTTCTTGGGATCGCCGGTGTCGAAGCCGTCGGCATTCCAATCGAACCCCGAAGCCATGGTCAGCAGGTCGCGCAAGGTGATGCGGCGCTTGCGGTCGTCCACATTTTTCACTTTGGATGTATCGAAGTATTTCAGTACCGCCGTATCCAGACTGGCTTTGAAATCGCCGCGTTCGATGGCCACGCCGATAATGACCGAAGTGACCGTCTTGCTGACCGATTGCATCGTATGCAGATCGGTGCCGTGATAATAGGGGTGCCAGTAGGGATCGAAATAGTTGTAGCGCCCGGTAAGGCGCATGTTCCACGGCCCTCGCTCCCCGGCTTCCTTGCCATAGATCTTTGCGTAGTCGTGCGGGTAGGTGCGTTCGAAGACCTTCTTGCCGCAGCGGAAGACCGCAAAGCTGTCCCACAGCGCGGAATATTTCCCCGAGGCCATGTCCTTGTCGAGGCTGAGGAGACTCTGCTCATCCAGTCCAACGCTGGCAGGGCTGGCGGTTGCCCAGCCTTTGGTCGGCCAGGCGGTTTCATCCGCTAGTGGCGGCGCTGTCTTACCTTGGCCGCTCGGATCGGCAGCGAAGAGGGTGATGGTAGAGACGCACAGCGCGACCAACAGGCCAGTGAAGTAACGCATGTCTCGTTCTCCGTGAATGACCGGCGGGCGCAACCCAGTCGGCAAGCATTCTACTCCGCCCTCGTTAGAAACAGGATATCCGGGGGTCGGACGAACTGAGAACCGAGAACTGAGAACTGGCAACTGCTTTTTCGCTACACTGAATTCAGATGCCGCTTCCGATCTACCGTTTGCGACGCTGGCTGGTGGCGATCGCCGTGATCTTCACGGTGGTGGTCGCAGGCATGTATTTGCGCGTGCGCCTTCTTCAGCAAAGCGTGCTGAAAGGAATCCCGGGCAAGATCGGAATCAACATTAAGCAGACCGCCACTGGCTTTCAGTTTTCCAAGTCCGACGGCGGGCGGACGATCTTCACCATCGAGGCCAGCGACCTCAAGGAATTCAAGCTCGACGGGCGCGCCGAGTTGCACAACGTGAGCATCGTGCTCTACGGACGCGATTCCTCGCGCTTCGACCGCATCTACGGAGACGACTTCAGCTACGATCCGAAATCCGGCAACGTCACCGCTAAGGGCGACGTGGGGATCGATCTGGAAGCCAATCCCTCGGGCCGCACGAACCCTGACCAATCCGTTCCCAAGGAACTGAGAAGCCCTGTCCATCTGAAGACTCGCGACCTGGTCTTCAACCGGGAAACAGGTAATGCCACCACTCCTGCGCGGGTCGAATTCCGCACTCCTCAAGCCGCCGGATCTGCCGTGGGCGTTCAATATGCCGGCAAGACCAACACGCTCACCTTGGCCTCCCAGGTTCACCTGGAAATGTCGGGAGAAAAACCCTCAATCATCGAGGCCGCGCACGGCCTGATTACTGGAGACCCCCGGGTGATTCTGCTGGACCATCCTGATCTGAAGCGCGGAGACGAAGCCATGCAGTCCGATCGGGCGACATTGTTTCTGGACGCCGACAACAACGTCAATCGGATCATGGCCGCGGGCAACGTCAAGGCACAACTGAACGAACCCGAGACAAACCCTGGCCAACCAGCCGCGCCGCGACCGCAGCAGGTCGAAGGGCCAAGCGCTTCCAGGCAACGGCAAAACCCAGACACACGCGTGAACGCAGACCAAGCCGAATTTCTGCTGACCGGCAAACAAAATCAGCTGCGCACCGCGACTTTGACTGGCCACGTGGAATTCGAGCGCGCCGGCGGGCAGCCGATGCAGGGCACCGCCGGACGAGTGATTCTCGATTACTCCGGCCAGAACCTCCTTCAGAAAGTGCACGCCCTCGACCAGGTGCGCCTGACCCAAAACACCGCCAAGGCCTCCGGGGCGCAGGACTTTGCGCTGGTCGCGACAGCGGTGGACTTCTTCATTGTCGCCGGCCGCTTCCTGGATCGCGCCGAAACCTTCGGCCCGGCGCAAATCACAATTCTTTCACCCCAAAAAGCCGCGCCGCAGACGTCAAGTTCCGCAGCTACAGCGGGTGCTCCCCAGCAAACCCTCATCACCGCCGCCAAGTTCAACGCAAAATTCGAAATCGACGGCGGAAGCAGTCGCCTCATGTCGATCCACGGCGCGCCCTACGCCAGCATCGTCAATGAAAGCCCGGGCCAGCCGGTACGCGTCAGCACCAGCGAAACCGTAGACGCCACATTCCTGCCGCGGGGGGGCATCGCCACGGTCACGCAGCAGGGCCACGTCGTCTACACCGACGATCAGCCTCCCGACAAACGCACCCAGGCAACGGCAGATCAGGCCCGCTACACTCCCGCCGACCAGATGCTGGCGCTCACCGGCACTCTTACCGGCAGTCTGACTGGCAACCCGCGCGTGGTCGAGGGCGGCATGGCCACCACCGCGAAAACCATCCGCATCAACCGCGCCACGGGAGAAGCCCTGGCCGAAGGAGACGTGAAAAGCACTTACAGCGAATTGCAGGAGCAGCCCAACGGCTCGCTTCTGGCGTCGTCGTCGCCCATTCACGTTACGGCCAGCAGCATGACCGCCCGCAACCATCCCGCGATCGCGGTCTATTCAGGAGGCGCCCGCCTCTGGCAGGACGCGAACGTCATCGAAGCCCCAACCATCCAGTTTGACCGCGAGCACCGTTCCCTTGTAGCGCAGGGGACGCCAGCACGGCCGGTATCGACCATCCTGGTCCAACCTCAGCCGGTCCAGCCTCAACGGCAGCCGAAATCGCCACAGAAGGCCGGCTCGCCGGGCAAGTCCGACCAGCCCACGCTCGTCGCCATCACCGCCGCCCAACTCAGCTATACCGATTCCGAACGCAAAGCGCACTATGAAGGAGGCGTTTCGGCCAAGGGTTCCGACTTCACCGCGTCCTCCCAAACCATGGACGTTTATCTGCTCCCCCGCACTCAAAGCGCCAGCCAAACCACGCCCATTCAATCAGTTACAGGCCAAAGCCGAGTCGACCGAATAGTTGCCCAGGGCCACGTATTAGTCCTGCAACCCAATCGCCGGGCCGAGGGCGAAAAGTTGGTTTACAGCGCCGCAGACGACAAGTTTGTGCTCACCGGCGGACCGCCTAGCATTTTTGATGCCGAACAAGGCAAAGTTACGGGGGTTTCGTTGACTTTCTTCAGGGCCGATGATAGGGTGCTGGTAGAAGGCGAAGCAAGTACTCCTGTGGTAACTCAGACGCGAGTGGCCAAGTAATTGGCAAGCTAAATGCGTACCCTAGCCACTGAAGAAATTGGCAAGTCGTATCGTGGCCGCCGCGTCGTGAATGGTGTCAGCCTGCGGGTCGATCAGGGCGAAGTTGTTGGTTTATTAGGCCCTAACGGCGCCGGCAAGACGACTACCTTTTACGCCATCGTTGGCCTGATCCCTCCCGATACTGGCCGCGTGTTGTACGACGGTCAGGACATTACAGACGTGCCCATGTATCTGCGGGCCCGTCAGTATGGCATCAGTTATCTCCCTCAAGAAGCATCGGTTTTTCGCAAACTTACGGTAGAAGAGAACATCCTGGCGGTGCTGGAAGGGCAGCCGATTTCCTGGCACGAGCGCCGCGAGAAGATGGAAAAGTTCATTGATGGACTGGGACTGGAGCACATCCGCCAGAATCGCGGGTATGCCCTCTCCGGGGGAGAGCGCCGGCGCGTGGAAATTGCCCGCTGCCTGTGCATCAATCCCACATTTATTTTGCTGGACGAACCGTTTTCCGGGATCGATCCCATTGCCGTGCTCGATTTGCAGAAGATCATCAGCAATCTGCGCGCGAGCGGCATCGGAGTGCTGATCACCGATCACAACGTTCGGGAAACACTTTCGGTGACCGACCGCGCCTACATCATCGATGACGGCAGAATTTTCCGTCACGGCGCGCCGGAGCAGTTGGCCGGCGATGCGGAAGTAAGAAGAGTGTATTTGGGAGAGAGTTTTTCGCTGGTGTGAAAGAGCAGTTGCTAGTTGCTAGTGGGTAGTTGCTAGTAAGCCACACTACCGGCTACTTACTAACTACTAGCAACTAGCCACTAGCAACTTGGTTTTCCTTATGGTCATGTTGCAGCACAAATTGAGCGTCAAGCTGTCACAGCGCCAGATCCTTACTCCGGGACTGGTGCAGATGGTTTCCGTGCTGGCGCTCAACAAGCTTGAGCTCAAGGACATGATCAATGCGGAGATGGTGGAGAACCCGGTTCTCGAAGAACTGGAAGAATCGGTCCCGCTGCTCGACGAAGTCGGAGGCAAAGAGGAAGACCGCGAGCGCGCTGCCACGGTTTCCACCGAAGAAAATCCGATCACTGCAGTCGAAAAGAAAGATCCTTTCGAGGAGATTGACTTCGGTTCGTTCTTTCAGGATTATCTCGATCCCGGCTACCGCAGCCGCGGCGAGATGGAAGAGATCGAGCGCCCGTCGTTCGAGAACTTTCTCTCGAAGCCCGGCAACTTGACCGATCATCTGGCCTGGCAGCTGGGCGCCCTGAGCCTGCGCAAGGAAGTTCGCGAAGCCGCCGACCTGATCATCGGCAATCTGAACGAAGATGGATACCTGATCGCGAGCGACGAGGAGCTGCTCGGAGTCGCGCCACCGGCTTCCGCTGAAGCCGATGCAGTGACCGCCAAGAAAATTGTGAGCGAGGCCCAGGCCCTGGGTTTAGCCGAGGACGGCATAGCCGAGGAAGTTTTGGCGGAGGATGGTTTAGCCGCGGAAGTTCCAGCCGATGAAGTTGTAGCGGAAGGTTTATCCGAGACCGGACTAGCCGGCGATTTGACCGAACCCGGCGCGGCAGAAGGCATGGCTGAGAACGCTGTCCTGGGAACCGCAACCCACCCGGACGCCGCGGACGAATTTTCATCCGCCGCGGAAGCCAGCACCACCGGCCCTGATCCGACCGCATCGTTTTCCATGCGCTCCGGGGACGCAGGTGCAGCTGTTGCTCCTGCTCCCGAACCTGCGCTGCCGCCACCATCCGCGGCGTTCACCCCAAGATTCTCACCTGCCGACCTGCAGGAGGCGCTGGACGCGGTCCGCCAGCTCGATCCTCCGGGCGTTGGCTGTCGCGATCTCCGCGAATGCCTGCTCTACCAGCTCCGCTATCACCAGCAGCAGCTCGCCCTGCACAAGAACGGCGACAAGAACGGGAACGGCAACGGCACGGCACAGGTATTGCGCGACGCCTCCGCCATTGTCGATCAGCATCTGCGCGCGGTGCAGAACAAGCAGCTCAAAGAAATCGCCAGAGCCATCAGCCGCCCGCCCGAAGCCATCGAACAGGCGCTCAACTATATCCGCACCCTCGATCCCCGTCCCGGCCTGCGCTACAACAAGACTCAGCCGCGATTGATCGAGCCCGACGTCGCGTTCGTGAAGCACGGCGACGAGTGGCTGGTCATTATGAACGACGAAGACCTGCCGCAGCTTCGCCTGAATCCCGCTTACAAGAAGCTGGTCACCCGCGACGGCACCAACGACAAGACCACTCGCGACTACGTCAAAGAGCGCTACAAGAGCGCCATCCAGCTGATCAAGAATATCGAGCAGCGCAAGCAGACCATCACCAAAGTGTGTTATTGCATCGTCGCCCGCCAGCAGGATTTCCTGGAACGTGGCATCGATCAACTCAAACCCATGATGATCAAGGAGGTGGCCGAAGAAATCGGCGTGCATCCTTCCACGGTAAGCCGTGCCGTGGCCAGCAAATATGCTCACACTCCCCAGGGCGTATTCGAGCTGCGCTATTTCTTCAGCGAGAGCGTGCAGGGCCCGGAGGGCGGCAACACGTCGTTGCTGATCCTCAAGCGCCGCGTCAAAAAGCTCATCGACGAAGAAGATCCCAGCCGTCCGCTGACCGACGAACAGATCACCCGAATCCTGCAATCGCAAGGCATCCAGGTGACCCGCCGCACGGTGGCAAAATACCGCGAAGACATGCGCATCCCGAGCACGCACCAGCGCCGGGTAAAGAAATAAGTCCCTGGTCCGGACCAGTTCTGCTTAGCACCCGACAGATTTCAGAGATCGAAATAATGAACAGCGATTTACTCCAAATCCATGAATATTTGCGCGATCGTGAAGGGCTAAGAATCGATCTAAGGGGCGCAGGGAGATCGGAATTTTTGTACGTCAGATCCCCGGATCGCGCGGCAGAAATTTCCCGTGCGGAAGGAGGTTTTTTTGTCGAGTTCTGGGATAACGCAGACGAAGAGTCCCATGAGCCCGTCAGGAGCGAGATCGTGGAATCCGCTTCTGTGGTCAAGAATCGGTTGACTGAATGGCTATAGGATGCAGTGCCCGTTTTTAGCTCAACGAAGGAATTATTCAGGAGGGGGCGCTCATGAACGTGG
>Ga0209415_10010611_pt1 | contig 15628 bp, 18 predicted proteins | sample PeaSoiSIISIP2007_FD_187696 | JGI IMG/M metagenome (GOLD analysis project Ga0209415, IMG submission 187696) | Peat soil microbial communities from Weissenstadt, Germany - SII-SIP-2007 (SPAdes) (version 2) | ecosystem: Environmental > Terrestrial > Soil > Wetlands > Peat | place: Germany... | reverse complement strand
CCCGCCACAAACCGATTCACCGGACCATTATACGTGTGCAGCGGTGAATCGGACTGCTGAATCAGCCCGTCCTTCATCACCACGATCCGGTCCCCCAGCGTCATCGCCTCCTCCTGATCGTGCGTGACGTAAATCGTCGTCGTCCGCAAACGCTGATGAAGCCGCTTGAGCTCGGCGCGCGTCGTCACCCGCAGCTTCGCGTCCAGATTGGACAACGGCTCATCGAACAAAAACGCCGCCGGCTCCCGCACGATGGCCCGCCCCACCGCCACGCGCTGCCGCTGGCCGCCGGAAAGCTGTTTGGGCTTGCGGTCCAGCAAATGCTCGATTTCCAGGATTTTCGCCGCCTCGGAAACCCGCCGGTTGATCTCCGCCCGCCGCATCCCGCGAAGCTTCAGCGCGAACGCCATGTTCTTGTAAACCGTCATATGCGGATACAGCGCGTAGTTCTGGAAAACCATCGCGATATCCCGGCTCTTGGGCGGCACCCCGTTCACGATCCGATCGCCGATGCGGATGATCCCCTCGGTGATTTCCTCCAGCCCCGCGATCATGCGCAGCGTGGTCGATTTCCCACACCCCGACGGCCCGACCAGCACGATAAATTCCCTGTCGGCAATGCGAAGGTCCACGGAATCGACCGCTTTGACCCCACCGGGAAAGACTTTACTGACCTTTTCGAGATCGACGCGAGCCATAATTCCTCTGTCCGCCGTGAACTGGCCAAAACCAAGGATTATACGGATTCGCCGGACATGGTCAATTTTGAGGCAAAATGGGTAATGGTGCAGTTTGATAAGATTTGACCATTAAACGTTTTTCTTGTCTTATCCCCTGCTATGGCAGCTAAGGGGAAACGGATTGTCCCACAAGATATTTGGGCAAGGTATCGGTTCAAGGAGTGGAATGACGCCGTAGCAATTCTAGCGACAGACTTTCCGGATCAGTGGGCGGATTTGATTGGTTGCCTGCGAAATTTCCGACTGAAGAAAAGCGAGATCATAATCGGCGGCGGCGGTCGATCTAAAATACCGATCGCGCTTGATGGCTATCTGAATGCGAGGGGATGGGCTGAGAAGCAATTCGATATCGGCATCCGGGTTGATGCAGACGAAATAGACATCCCAACCCATCGGATCGACAACTTTAAGAATGGCGTCGGCATAGAGGTTGCATCGAATAACCGGGACAGCTCTGAATTTCACGGAGGCATAGAAATTCAGATCTGTCCCGGTTATTCCGAACCAGCCGCGCACACTTCCCTTCCTCGATTCGGCATTCGGCAATCCCCAAATTCCCATCACTGATCCGGCTGCGTCGTCGGCGGCACGCCGTTTATATCCCAGGGGTCCAGCAAATCCACGGCACTCGCCGCGGTGATGATTTTCGTATCCACATGCAGGTCGAGCATCAGGTAATTCGATCCCACTTGCAGACCATGCCGAAACTCATCCACCTTGCCCGCCGCGTAATCCCCGGTGTTCATGTAGAAATCCCCGCAGACTGAATTCTTCTCCCCCATCAAGATCACATCCGAGGGCGAAAGGTGATTCGGCAGCGGCCGGCCGTATTTCTGGCCCAACTCGGTCAGGTGCCAATTGAGAATATAGGTATGCCGGCCGTTGGGCGGTGGATCGGTGTCATCCGTCGGGCAAAGCATGATCGGCGGATTCCATATGCCTCCAAACTTCTTCGTTGTCGGCGAATCCGACACGCCGCTGAATACCTTCGTCGTCCAGACATTGTAATAATAGGAATTCCATTGATCCGGAGACTTCAGCACCCAATCGAGGCCGTCAGATACCATGCTGCCGTCATGGGGTGTGCTGAGATACACGTTATTGGGGCCCCACCCCATATTGTCGGGGAACAGGTACCCATTGTTTTGATCGATGTACATCAGCATCGCGGCCCCCACCTGCCGCAGGTTGCTGGCGCATTGCACCGTCATCGACTGTGCCCTGGCCCGACTCAGGGCGGGCAGCAGAATGGCGATCAGCACCGCAATGATCCCGATCACCACCAGAAGCTCCACAAGCGTGAACGCTTCTCGGCTCCCAGTCCCCATCCGCTTGAACATGAGCGATGACCTCCGGCAAAACCCGGACGTTCGTTTCATTTCCCTACCGGCGTGATCGGCCCGGCCGCCGTCGCGGCGATCGGCTCGACGTACACCGTCAATCCGTTGAACCGGAACGGCGTGCCGTAGGGTTTGATGTCGTAAGGCGCCGCTTGCAGATCAAAATGAAACTCCGGCAACTGCCGCAGCCGGCCGAGTTGCAATTCCATCTCGTGAAGCTGCTGCTTGAGCAGCCGGTCCTGCTTGGCGAAATCGAAGACTTGTCCATGGCCGGCGGCAACACTCGGTTGAGTTGTTGGGGTCGGGGTCGGAGAAGTGGAATCCGACGCCACTGCGACGCCGGCCAGGGTTACGATGCACATGGCGAGCCAGCGGATCATAGAAGCCTCCGGGGCAAAACGAAGTGCAAGCCGATGCCGAATATCTATTAGATGCCTCAGCGGAGGGAAAGTTTCAAGGCGCGGCGGGGGGAATATTGGCCAAAGTCTTGATCATTTCAGACCTCACCAGGCCATGCACGTGCTCGAACGGCCCCGGCAATTTCAGCCCGGCCGCCCGGGCGTGCCCGCCGCCGCCGAATTGCTCGGCGAATCGCGCCACGTCCACCTGGCCCTTGCTGCGCAGGCTGACGCGGATGGCCGAGCCGTCCGGCGGCTCGATCATCAGGATCGACACCTCCACCGACCGGATTTGCAGCGGCACGTTGATCAGGTTTTCCGTGTCGGACATCCCGGCGCCCGTCTGCTCGAAATCGCCTTTTCGCACGGACATCACCGCCAGCGCCCCCTCGTGCACAAGCTCCAGTGAATCCTGCGCCCGCGTTTGCAGCGCCAACCGCTCGGCCCGTTCGTTCTGATACAGATGCTGATACATCTTGTCGGTATCGACGCCCGCCTCCATCAGGTCGGCCGCCAGGCGCAGCGTCGCCGGCCGGGTATTGCTGAACTGGAACCACCCCGTGTCGCTGGCGACCGCCAGGAAAAGCGCCGTGGCGATCGACAGATCGACCGGAACGTTCCAATGTGCCAGCAGTTCGGCGGCGATTTCACCGGCGGCGGCAGCTTCGGTTTCCACCAGCTTCACGTCCGCCCAGCTTTCCTGCGTCAGATGGTGATCCAGCACCAGCCGCGGCTTTTCCCAGCCGTCCAACCGCTCGCGCAACCCCGGCAATTGCGACCACGTCCCCGTGTCCACCACCAGCAGCGCATCATAAGGTTCGGCGGAAAAATCCTTGGGCCAGCTGGTATCCACTTCGTCATATCCGATCGCATTTTCCTTCAGCACGAAGGCGTATTTCACCGGCAGCCGGCTGAGCAGCAGCACCCGGCTGTCGATCTTCCGCCGGCGCAATCCCAGCGCCATCGCCGCCGCCGTGCCCAGGGCATCCCCGTCCGGCCGCACGTGCGTCGTGATCAGCACGCGCCGGCACGAAGAAAGCGCTTCGAGCATCCGCCGATGGCAGTCGTTCATGGGAGTCCCGCGGTTGATGCCTGAGCAGAGCCGGCCCCGTTGGAAGGATCTACTACGGAAAATTCCCGCTTCCAATACTCCTCCGCCTTCTGGTCGCGGTTTTGAATCCAGGAATCCGTATTCATCGTGTTCAGCTCGATAGGAATAAAATCCAGCGCCACCGCGACGTTGATCGGCCGGCCAAGACGCAGAAGTTTCAAATGAAGCACCTCTCCCGGCCACATGCGATGCGCTGTAAGCGCAAGTTCGGTGTTGCCGTGCAATTGCACCCCGGGACATTCGAGGATCCCCACGATAACGTCGCCGGGACGAATCAGGCGATACGCCGGAAACCCGGGGATTCGCACGACGGCGGCATCGTCAACGACGATGCCTTCGGCCGATGGCTTCAACGGGGCCTCCGCCGGCGGCCAGTACAGCCCGATGAATCCACCGGGAACGCTCGCGTCCACGCGAAATCTTTCACCCGCGATGAATATCTGCCTGACAGCCCGATGGAGGGCGGCGACCTGCCCCGGAAGCAGCGGACTTTGCGCCAGCGCCGCGGCACGCAGCGCCGGAAGGTCTTGTTTTTTGAGTTCCATCAGTTGGCTCAGCGCGTCCTGCCGAAGCTGCGGATCATCGCTGCCAAGCTGAACGATCAGCGATTGCAGCCTGGGCGGATTGGCCCCCCCCGCCGACGCCATCGCCAGCAAAAAAAACCCGGCGACTCCGAACGCCCACGGCGCCGCCGTGGGACCGCCAAACTTTCTGCGATAAGACAAGAAAAAACTATTCACGAGGATCAACCATCGGCTAATTCGACGAGCCGGTCGTAACTCTTTTGAATCCAGCCGATCTTTCGTTGCACCATCTGCAAAAACGGCATGCCATCGACCTTCCCGAACGACCCCGTCTGCGCGATCGGGAAAACCGCCTCCGCGATCAACGCCTCGATCATCAGAAACGGAATCGCCCGAATCTCGGCCTGCGAGATCAGCATCACCTCATCATATCCGCGCAAAAACCGCTTGAAACGCGATTCGTCCAGATAATCCGGCCATTTGGAAACGTCGTCGTCACCCCCGATGATCGAAAACTGCAACGCGCCGTTGGCCACGTCGATGATCCGCGGCAGCAGCCGCGCGCTGTCGTAGTCGATCACCGCCACCACCCGGTTGTCTCGGAACAGCATGTTCCCCGGATGCCAGTCGGCATGCACGATCTGCTTGGGCCAGTTGTCGATCCCCAGCGAATTCACTTTTTCCGTGCTCTTCCGATACGCTTCCAGCAGGAACCGCAGGAGTTGGATCATGTCGCGGTTTTCCGGGGTATCGGCAACCCCGGCGGCTATCGCGCGAAGTCCCGAATCCACCGCCGACGCCGCGTGGTAGCTCCCGCTCGGCGGCTGCCATTCCGATTTGAATTCCTCCAGCAGCTTGTGATACAGCGCCAGGATTCGTCCCGCATCGAACGTCGATTCCAGCGTTTGCGGATACGGCTGCCCCGGAATGTACTCGAACATCTCGTACACCCCGTTCCGCCATTGCAGCATCGAGTTGTTTTCCTTCCGCGTCCCGATCAGATGCGGCAGCGGAAACTGTTTGTTCGCCAGATAAAGCTGAAGCGCATGCGTGAACGCCACCTTAAACGGATCGTCCTTCCCGCGCGCCCGCCGCTTCAGGAGGAACTTGCCCTGCTCGCTGACGATCAGCAGTTTCGGCGCCTTGCGCGACCCGCGCGGAAATTCCACGATCGAGTCGATCACTCCCACGTCGAAATGCGACATGATGATGGCCAGCTCCTCGGCCGAGAACTGCTCGCGTTGCCCGGAAACGCGGTTCTGCCCCGTGCCCGAAGTGAGGTTCTGGGATCGCTCGGAAGCCATCTCGGCCGTGAAGTCTAAATCAAAGCCGCACCGGGAAAAAGGAAAAAGCAAAAACTCCTCTTCCCGGCCGTGCCAGGGCGATCGCATTTGAAGGTCGGACGGCGGTTTCGCCGCGATTCAACGGTTCAAGGGTTCAAGGGTTCAAAAGTTCAACGGAAAATGCCCCCCTTGAACCCTTAACCTCTTGAACCCTTGAACTCTTGAACCCTTGAACTCTTGAACCCTTGAACCCTTGAGCCTTTCCTCCGCGCCTTAAGTGTGGGAAAATTGGAGGGTTTGGAGGATATGTTCGTACGCCGCCGGGCCGTTCAGATCCGCCGGCGCCAGCGTCAACTCCGGCGCCGCCGTCTCGCCCCGGCCGCCGCGGGAGACCGGCTCGCTGAAACCGGCAACCCGCGATTGTCCCACTTTTCCTCGGATCACCCCCATCGTGTAGTCCACCGTGAACAGATATTGATGCCGGCTGTCCGCCGTGCAGTACAGAAGATCGCGGACGCTGATGCTGGCGGCCCCGGGCACGGGAAATCGCCCCACGATGCGCCGCGCCAGCCGCAGCCGATCCCCAGGCGCGAAGTGCATGTTCCATCGCCCCGCACACGCACGCAGCCGCCGCCGGCATCGAAACTGCGATATCCCCCCCGCCAGCACCCCGACCAGCAAAATCGCCAGCAGCAAAATCAGATACAATCCCGGTGTCATGTGGGCCAATGGATAGTGGACAATTGTCAATTATCCATTGTCAATTATCCATTCGTTTAATTCCATAATCTGGAACGATCGGGTTCATCGACTCGATCCAACGGGCGATCTCGACATAGTTGGAATCGTCGGGGCTGACGAACATTGGCCTAAATCCCTTCACCTCGGGATGCGGCGACCCAGCCATAGAACGGGGAAGCCCGAATTGCAGCAACAGGGACGATTGGGCATGCACGCGGTCGATCATCGGCCGATACACCGCCCCGCCGCCGATCGTGTCCCCGCCAATGACCTTTCGCCCGGCCTGCTCAAGGATGTAGAAATTGGTGTAACTGGGCAGGGTTTCCCTGGCATCCGGATAGAGAACAAACCCGCCCGCCCCCGCCCCGCTGTGACAACCGGCCGCGGCGCACCCCGCCAGAATCCGCCTCTGAACCAAAACCCGGAAATCCGCCATGACGTGCGGCTCCGAAACGACGTGCACGTCCTTCGCCAGGTTCGCATCTCCGCTTTGCAGGATGTCCAACGCCTGCTGCGTTTCGCTTCCCGCATTGAAAGCCGCCGCATCCCCCCCAGAACCCAGGTAACGCTTTCGCACGTTGTTGAGAAATGAAACCCGCACCTGATCGTCCGGCATCAACTCGCCCCGCCGGATCGCGTAAACATCGTCCATCGCCAGATATTTCCCCGACGGCGCCGTGGTCGCCGCCGCCCCGGCCCCCGAAACCGCCGCCGGCTTGGCATCCAACGCACGCTCGCCCTGGATCGTATCGAGCAATATCGCCGCATCCGGATTGTGCGGATCCAAACGCTCCGCGTCCTTTGCCGCCTGGGCCGCCAAATCATATTGCCGCGCATTCAATTCCGACCGGCTCAAATCCAGCCGCCCCGTCACGTCGTTGGGATCCAGTGCCCCCAGCCTCTTCTGAAAATCCCCCGCCGCATCCCCCGGATAGTCAATGGACACCACGTTGCTCCGGTCCAGCGTCAGCGTTGACCCATATATGGTCACGTTGACCGTCTTTCCATCCGGGCTGGTCTGAATATCCCCCTGCATGACTCGCCCATCGGTGGTGCTGAGAGTCCCCTGTCGCGCCGGCAGCGCCGAGGCCAGCAAACAAATCGCCAAAGCGCCCAGCCACCACCTTCGGACCATGAACCGTCTCCTCGCCGACGAGTCGAAAAAATCATCGTAAATGACGCTGGCAAAAGAGGCAAGTTTACATCGGCTACGCCACAATCCAGGGGGCGACATTCTCCACATTCGTAGAATCCGCCCCTCCGAAACCGGTTCAATCTCCTTCCCCGAAAGCCCGCGGATGGCCCTCCGCGGGTTTGCCCCATTTCGCCCCCAAGTTTGCGCCAGGATCCGCACCGGTTTCTTCAAAAAATCTTGCCCCTGCGACATAATACCGCACCCCCCCTCTTCTCAAATATATTTCCGTTCGTCCATGCGTAATGTAAATAATCCTAACCAATGGTCTCTTTATTACTTATAACCAGACAGGGACACCTCAATTTGAACGTTCTGGCCTGCTAAAAACAGCAAAAATCGGCTCTCTTGTCCTATTCTTCACCCCCAATGTCGCAAAGCCCGCAAATATCTCTTGCATCTAAATAATAACGCACTACATTTCACTGGTTGACCGTCAGTCAGAGTCCGCATGCCCCAAGACCTGCGGCTGGCCAAGCGGCTCACGATGGAGGAGACCAAAATGCGAAAACTTTCCTATTTGTGTTCGGCTTTGGCGGCAGGGTCGCTGCTGCTGCAAGTCCACACGGCACAGGCACAAACTACTAATCTGTATGTCATCAACGTCGACGAGAATGGCAATGGGACGTACGTCGAATACGCGCCTCCCGTGGTCTACTCGAACGATGCGATTGCATCCGGAACTTTGCCCGTGATTCCGCTCGCCAACGGAGGAATTTCTTACCTCCTGCCTTATTCCATTACTATCAATGCAAATTCCAACCAGTGGTTGGGCATCTATGATCAGGACGGCGTGACCAAGTCCGACCTGATCAATTGGGCCAACACCGGGCCAGGCGGCCTGGGCGTTCTGAGCTTCTACAGCAACGACACCGATGGCGACGCGGCTGACGTCACTCCCGCCCAGTGGGCCGGCATCGTCGGCAACTGGGATGGATTTACCTGCAACGAAAACGCGGCAGGTCTTGCGTTCTACAGCACCTACATCGACACCGGCGGCGTTCCGGGCGACCCCGCTCCCCACCCCACCGTCGAGGCGTTCTATTATTTCAACAGTGGAGTTCCCGAGCCGACGACCATGGCCCTGTTGCTGGTCGGCAGCGCCGGCCTACTGCTGAAGCGCCGCCACTGATCGGCCGTACATTTGAAATGAATCCCGAAGCCCCGGATGCAAATCCGGGGCTTCTTTCTTCTCTCTCATGGGAGATGCGGGGTTTAACCGCGCGTTACCCTCCCAATCCAAAGCCCAGGGAGTTTACTCCCCGGGCAATCGATCAATCCCCCGCTCCCGCCCTCTGTTGATTCAGCCGCAAAAGGTTCGCAAGCACCAGCCCATCGACGCGCCCCCGCTCCGCCGCCAGCCGATGCCCCTCCGGCAACTTCTGCCCCGCCCCGAACGCCCACGGCGCCGCCGTGGGGCCATCTGCGGTCGGAATAAAAACGCGTCGCGGTAGGGACCGCCCTTTCGCGTCCTCTTGACGCATCCCCTTTTTGTCCGTACAATGAAGCCATGAAGAAAACAGGGCGACCTAAGAAGCAGGCGAATGCGTTGAAGGCCGATTACATTGAGGTTCGCTGCGAGGAAGCGGAGAAGCAGGCTTTTCGAGCAGCGGCAGAAGCAGCGGGATTGCCGCTGTCCGGCTGGATACGCGAGCGCCTCCGCCGCATTGCGCGGAAGGAATTGGAGGATATGGAGATGCCGGTTGCATTTTTGGATCGCCTATCGACGTAGTCGGTTAGCGCGTTTCTCTTTGCGGCGCTGCAAAATTCGCGTCGCGGAAAATACGCCTAGAATTAGAGCAATACATCCGATCGCTGATACCACGAATCCCAAAATCGGAATGAAAAAATCATCTGATCCGGAAAGGTCTATGAGTCCAACAACACTATCGGCACTTTTGTCCCAAAGAGCCGCGATGCAATCGTCATCAAACCTTTGGGACATTGCGGTACTGATTTTTGCTGGCCTGGTTGCCATTGGCATCCTGGGAGAAGTGTTTTGCAGCGTCGGATCGGTATTCAAACATTTGGCGTTACAGAGAAACGAAAAGGCAATCGAATCAGAAAGGAATCGGATAGAGGACGAGAAGGATCGAGACGCAAGGGCGAATTCCGAGAGGCTGGCGCTTGAAATTGCCGCGGCGACCAAAGAGAACCTAGAGTTACAAAAATCGCTCGAATTGGAAAGACAGAAAACCGTCACGCTGTATGAAAAAATGCGATGGCGACACCTTACCAGTAACAAGTTTTTCTTAACGCTCCAAGGTATGCACCACCGAGGGGAATTGTCGGTGAGAAGAGTTTGGTATTCAGTACAAGACCCGGAAGCCGAGGCGTTTGCGACCGAAATAATGAACATGGCGATTGGGGCGCAAATGTCTGGCTCTGGTGGATTGGCTCGATATTCCCCAAGTGAACGGAGCGACCAAAATAACCCAGACCTACGGAATTCATTCATGCCCAAAGGGGTCTGCATATTCACTTGCCCAGGCGAGAATAACGCGCACCTTGACGAGATATTCCAGTCGCTAAGGGATTCCGGTGTTTCCTTCACAACTGAGGCAGGAAATGTAGATCCGGGATATATTGATATTGAAGTCGATTGCAACCCCGCCGCATTTTTGGACATTGCCAAATAGAAAATCACGAGCGGCAGCGCGAGGCAGTTCCAAAAAACGGCTAGTTTTTCAGCTTCATCCCGTTGCTTAGCTTCCCCCCGATGATCTTCTCGACCATTGTCAACGCCAATTGCGTGGCATCGAGCCGCGCGGATCGCTTGGGCTTGGATTTCTTCTTCGGGGTTGATTTCCGTGCCTTCTTCCGCATTCTGGAAATTGTTGCAGGCGATCCCCCTCATTTCAATGTACCAACAAAAAGTGGGCATCAAAATGATACTAGTGCCGAAAAGGTAACCATATCACCTTCGTCGTTTGTGGCAGCCATTGACTTACCTGACCATGGAAACTTTGACTATTTACAAATTCTTCCGTTCGGCATTTGGCAATCGGCAATCGGCAATCTATTCACCACCCGCCCGCCGCCTCCATATCCTCCATAGACAGCCTCGCCTCATCTCGCTTCAGCGCGATCCTCCGTTGCTCTCGTTCTATTTCACCCCTTTTGCGGACTTCCTCCGCTTCCGTCGGTCCGACCGCGCGCTGGCGGAACATTCCCATTCCCTTGAGCAATTGGAGGGCCGCTCTTGCGTCGCCGGCTTCCAGGGCTTTTTCCAACGCATCCATCGCCTTCTCAGTCATCATCAGCAGCCGCGATTGGGCGCTCTTCTCCATCTCATCGTGCCATTGGTTGTACGCGGCCCCAAACACCGGGTCATGCCGCAGCCAGTGATAGATCGTCCGCCGCGAGACCCCCGTCGTGCGGGCTGTCTCCGCAACGGTTATCCCCATCCGCAGCAGGTCCAGCGCCGCCTCCTGTTTCTCCGGTAATTTCTCGCCATCGCCCTTTTGCTCCCCAGTGGTCGCCAACTCTCCCGTTCCTTCCGTCCTGATGTCAGACATGAATACCTCGTTCCCTGCGACATTTCGCATATAATATCCTAACAAATACCAAACAGTTTGTCAAGCGAATTCAATGGAAAGCCAATTTATTGATAAATTGCACACTTTTCTTGCGCATCAAACTCACTCATGCGACCACCATAATCCCAACTATTTGTCAATAAAGATGTTACATTCCAACTATACATTAGCATTAACTAAGTCACATCTTGAAAAGTGTGCAATGTGTGCAACGCCGTCTTGGGCGTCTTTCAGTGAGAAATGGGCGGGGGGTATGCCCTTCACACCAGCGGTCTTACCCGCCCATCCCCGTGCCCGCCGCGCTTGCCCCAGATGCCGGGAATCGGCGTCGAGCAATTCGGGCATTTGCCATCCGCCCCGACGCGGTTCTCCCGGACCAGGAAGCTGTATCGCCGGATCAACGTCGTGTTGCAGTTATGGCAGCGGGTGTTTTCCCATTCGCCGACCTGGCCCGGAAGGTTGCCGGGATAGATGTAGCGGATGCCGGCCTGCCGGCCGTATTCCACGATGCGCATCAGATCGTCGGCGGTCGTTTGGCGGTAGCCATCGGTCATCTTGTAATCGGGATGGAAGGCGGTGACGTGCCAGGGCATGAGTGGATCGACGGATACCAGGAAATCGGCCATGCGCTTCAGTTCCTCCGGGTCGTCGCTGAAGCCGGGCACCACCAGCGTCACGATCTCCACCCAGAACCCGCGCTCCTTGAGCATGCGGATGGTGGCGGTGACGTTTTCCAAAACTCCGCCCAGTTGGCGGTAGTGTTGCGGGTTGAACGTCTTGAGATCGACCTTGTAGGCATCGACGTGCGGGCGAAGGAAATCGAGGACCTGCTCCGTGCCGTTGCCGTTGGAAATGTATGCGCATTTCAGCCCGCGCGTGCGCGCTTCCTGGAAGACCGCCACCGCCCATTCGCTGGTGATGAGCGGCTCGTTGTAGCTCGACGCGATCACCGGGGCTCCGTGTTGGATCGCCAGGTCCACTAGTTGTTTCGGATTGGTCAATCGCGGCGGCGCCGAGGCCTTGGGATCGCGCAGCATCTGGCTCGTCACCCAGTTCTGGCAATATCCGCAGTGATAATCGCACCCCAGCATCCCGAACGTCAGCGCATCGCTGCCGGGCAGGCAATGGAAGAACGGCTTCTTCTCGATCGGGTCGCAGGCCAGCACCCCGACGTAGCCGAACGGAACCTTCAGGACCCCGTTGTCGTTGAAGCGAACGCGGCAGACTCCGTCGCGGCCGGGCTTGACGAGGCAGCGGTGCCCGCAGGCGAAGCATCGGACCGCGCCGTCGGCCTCATGCCGGATCAGCGCCTCCGCCGCCGGGGCCACGTGTTGATGCAGCATGTCCTTCAGCGATTTCAGCCGGCTCTGCTGGTCGAGGATTTCCATTGTCGCCATGATTGCGCCTTCAATTTCAATTTTAGACACTTCCAAGCCGTCGAGACAGCAAATTCTTCACCGTTGCGCTTCAATCCGTTATAGTTTCGCCCTTGAGATTCAATGCCTTTTTTCTCCTGCTGATTGAGGTTATTGCCATGTTGAACCAGGGATGTGCATCGGTGAAGGAGCAGCCTGAAACCGCCGAATGGCCGAAGATCGCCGCAATCGATCGGGCCATGCAGGCGTTCGTCGAGCGGGGCGAGCTTTCGGGCGCCGTGACGCTGGTGGCTGATCGGCAAGACATCCTGCATCTCTCGGCCGTGGGACAGCGCGACCTCAAGCGCCGCCTGCCCATGCGAACCGACACGATCTTCTGGATCGCGTCGATGACCAAGCTCATGACCGCCTCGGCGGTCATGATGCTCCAGGACGAGGGGAAGCTTTCGATTGACGATCCCGTGTCCAAATACATTCCGGAATTCGCCGGATTGAAGACTCCCTCCGGCAAGCCGGCCAACCTGACGCTGCGGCAGCTCCTGACGCACACCAGCGGTTTGGCGGAAGCGCCGCGGGCCGAGATGTTCAGGGCGCGCACGCTGGCGGAACTGATTCCGTATTATCTGGATCGGCCCACGACGTTCGAGCCGGGGAAGAAATGGGATTATTGCCAATCCGGCATCAACACGCTGGGCCGGATCATCGAGATCGTCTCGGGCGAGTCCTACACGGGCTTCCTGCAAAGCCAGCTGTTCGATCCGATGGGTATGAAGGACGCGACGTTTTATCCAAGCGAAGCGCAAATCCAACGGCTGGCGCAGAGTTACGTTTTGAAAAGGGGCCGGCTGGAGCGGATTCAAATCGATCGGCCGGTCGGCATTCGCAACCACTTTCCCGCCGCCAACGGCGGATTGTTCTGCACGGCCCTAGAGTATTGCCGGTTCTGCCAGATGCTGCTGAAGGGCGGGACGCTGGATGGCCGGCCCTATGTGAGCGCCAAGAGCATCGACGAGATGACGAGCGTGCAGACGGACGGGCTGAAGGCGGGTTTCGTGCCGGGAAGCGGATGGGGGCTGGGGTTCGGCATCGTGCGGGAACCGAAGGGAATCACCGCGACGCTTTCGCCCGGCACGTTCGGGCACGGCGGCGCTTACGGAACCCAGGCGTGGATCGACCCGGTCAAGGGGCGGATTTACATTCTGCTGATTCAGCGCGGGGATCTGGATAACGCGGATAATTCGAAATTCCGACAGGCATTTCAAGAGGCTGCGGCGCAATAGACGCCGCCGCGTGCTTCGCCTGCGGAGGCAAAGCCTGCCGCGAAATCGTGACCACCAACCTTTGGATGGAATGCCGCGGATCGGAGCGGCCGATCTTTTCCTTCTGCTCCGGGGCCAGAAACCGCAGCCATTCCTTGCGGCCGGTGACGTCGCTGTGGCCGGCGTCCTGACCGATCAGCAGCGGATCGGGCGCGTACATCTTGAAATGCCGCATCAGGGAGGAAATCACCAGGTCGCAGTGATCGTTGGTGGTATTGCGCCAGAATTGGGAGAGCACCCCCATCAGCCGGCCGCGCACGGCGTAGGCATGGCTGCGATTGGAGCCCACGCAGCGCACCACGCCGGGACAGATCGTCTCGGGCGGCTGCAAGTGCTCGGCGCCGAACATCAGGCCATCCCAGTCGTCCGGAACTTTCGCGATAAATTCCCGGGCCAAGGATGAAAGGTTCTCAACGGGATAGGCATCGTCCTCCAACACCAGCAGCGCGCGCACGCCGTCGTTGATGGCCGAATCGAGCACCGCGCGATGGGATAGAAGACATCCCCAGGCGCCGGGGCCTTTGTCCCATCCGGCCGGGGTCCCCACCGCTTGGCCGTCGATGGCCTCAAAGCGCCGGGGCGTTTTGAACGGCCAGGCGCCCAGCGTTTGCCAGAAGCGCTCAAGCCGGTCGCGCCGGCGGGCAAGGTTCACGACCACAACCCGATCAAATGTCTGCGAAATGTCCCCGTCGTTCAGATCCTCGGCAGCCGAGCAGGAAATCCCGTCCATGAGATACCCTCTTTTTGTGTCGCCGGGAAACCGTCCCGGCAATGTCGCCGCAAGGAAATATCGACCCGGCCGGACTCCGGACGTGAAGTTTCGTGAGATCAGCCATGTACAACGGTGATGATGCCGCCGAGCAACTGGGCTAGACGCCGCGAGATGGTCAGGCCAAGGCCGCAATGGGTTGATGGCGACGTGGTCCAAAGTCTCAATGGCAACCATCCCATCGGCACGGAGAGCAAGTTGGCGATCAGCTTGCCCCAGGACTATCGCCGCTTCCCGAGTGGTTTGGTGGAGCATGGCGCGAACCTCGGCAAACAAGCGGATCATCTCCTGCAGGTCTGTTTCACGAACGGCTTTGATAACCTCGCAAGCAGCGGCGTAATCTCCCTTGGCTGGCAGACCGCGTCAGCGATGGCACGGATTCGGCAATGGGATAGCGTTTCCCGCATGAACGATGGCTGGCGAACATCGCCGCGCGGAACGCACTTCGAAAACTGGTACTGTTCCCATCAGTTATTTGGACGGTGCTGCGTACACCCTGACGGTTGATTTGCCGTGAACCGGCAGCCAAGGCGCCGACAGAAAATAAAATGAACGTGATTGCGAACAAGCGATCATAGAAGACTGGATTCAGTCATCTTACAGAACCACGAATGGACATGGAGCGCCGATCCACCAGTAAGTCTCGCCTCGCGCGGCCATTATGTTTGCTCGCGCCCAAATCCGGCGGGAAGCATGGAGAAGCTCGCGCGGCTTCACGCGGAGCGAGGATGAACATTTCTCGCGCTGCCCGCGCCAATTTGTACCGCTAAACCAGCAATTGAAAAATCACGATGCGTTGAATGTGTCGGACGGGGTGATTGATGAATTCCGGACTCGAACGTGACCCGAATCCGCGAACGTTCTGACCCTGTGTCCTCTAGCCAAAGCTGACGCACCATCCTGGAGCGTCTGCCGGCGGCAAGTTGATCCTGGCATGGACTCGTCAATGGATGTGAAATTTATCAATTCTTTCATCCGCAGCACTCAACGGGTATTCATCGAGACGGTCAATATCCCGCTGAACACTGGCCAACCTTACGTCAAGGAAGCTAAGGAACGTATCTACAAACTCTTTCAGTTGTCTGCGATGATCGAAATCATCGGACCGGAGGCGGGGAAGATCATCCTCAGCCTGTCCGAGCCGGTCGGTCTGGCCATCGCTTCAGGACTGCTTGGTTCGCCGGTGAACAGGCATGGTGCACGTTCCTACGATGCCATCCGTAAATTGACCACTATGATTGTTGGCGACGCCACGAAGGATTTTCCCACCGACGGGCCGACATCCATCGCTATTCC
>Ga0209415_10010610_pt1 | contig 15629 bp, 16 predicted proteins | sample PeaSoiSIISIP2007_FD_187696 | JGI IMG/M metagenome (GOLD analysis project Ga0209415, IMG submission 187696) | Peat soil microbial communities from Weissenstadt, Germany - SII-SIP-2007 (SPAdes) (version 2) | ecosystem: Environmental > Terrestrial > Soil > Wetlands > Peat | place: Germany... | reverse complement strand
CGCGCCGGGGGGCAGAGGAACAAAGGCGTAGACGTGCGCCGGCGCCGATGCGGATGCGCTACGGCGCGAGCGAGCGCCAGGGCGCGCGGCGGCCAGTGACACGCCGCCCCGGGAGCGAAGCTTCAGCGGACGGAGACTTCGGCCTGCGCGTACTGCCGGCGGACGAACGCCTCGAACTGCTTCGCGGGCAGCTGCCTGGCGACGAGGAAGCCCTGCACCCGGTCACAGCCGCGCACCGAGAGCGACCGCAGCTGCTCGGTCGTCTCGACCCCTTCGGCGACGACGGTCAGGCCGAGGCCGTGGGCCATGGCGATGATGGCCGACACGATCGACTCGTCGGCGGGGGTGGCGCTCTGCACGAACGACTTGTCGATCTTGAGGCTGTCGACGGGGAGCCGGCTGAGGTAGGTCATGCTGCAGTACCCGGTGCCGAAGTCGTCGATCGCCCACCGCACGCCCATGCTCTGCACCTCGGCGAGGGTCGCCGCGATCCGGTCCACGTCGTCCACGGCCGCCGTCTCCGTCAGCTCCAGCACCAGGCGCGACGGCTCGATGCCGGTCGTGCGCAGGTTGGCGGCCACCAGGTCGGCGATGCCGTGGCGCAGCTGTCGGGCCGACACGTTGACCGAGACGCTGATCGGCGGGAAGCCGGTGGAGGTCCACGCCGCGATCTGCCGGCAGGCGGCGGCGAGGACGGTCGTGCCGAGGGTCACGACGAGATCGGACTGCTCGGCGATGGGTATGAACCCGGCCGGGAGGATCAGCCCCTGCTCGGGGTGCTCCCACCGCACGAGGGCCTCGGCGCCGACCACCATCGCGGTCGCGACGTCGAAGACGGGCTGGTAGTGCAGCACCAGCTCGCCCCGCTCGATGGCGCCGAGGAGCGCGCCCTCTATCGCCAGTCGTTCCTGGGCCCGGCCGGACAGCTCGCTGCTGTAGATCTCGAAGGTGTTGCGGCCCGCCTCCTTGGCCCGGTACATGGCCGTGTCGGCGCTGGCGAGGAGCGCTTCGGGGTCGTCACCGTCGTAGGGCGAGATGGCCACGCCGATGCTCGCCGTGGCCGGGAAGCGCTGGGCGCCGATCTCGACCGGGTCGCGGAACAGGTCCCGCACCTTCTCCGCGACGGTCACCACACCGTCGGGCCCTGACACGTGCGGCAGCAGGACGGCGAACTCGTCGCCCCCGAGGCGGGCCACCGTGTCCTCGTCGCGGAGCGCGGCGGTCAGGCGGGCGGCGACCATCTTCAGGAGCGCGTCGCCGGCGCCGTGCCCGAACGTGTCGTTGACCCACTTGAACCGGTCGAGGTCGATGAACAGCACCGCGACCGGCGAGCCGGTGCGGCGGGCGTGGGCGAGCGCGCGCGAGATCCGATCGACGAGCAGGCTGCGGTTGGGCAGACCGGTGAGCTCGTCGTGCTGGACGCGGTGCTCGGTCGCGGCCCGGTCGTGGATGAGGCTGGCGGTGTACGCGGCCAGCATGAGCGCCACCAGCGCGCCGCCCGCGGCGGTGGTCCGCGAGACCGGCTCGTGGCGTACGACCCGCACGCCGATCGCGGCCGGTCCCGCGAGGCTGGCCCCGATCACGAGGAGCAGGTGCCCCGCGCTGAAGGTGGGCGGGTCGCCGTCGATCGGGTCGTCGAGCTCCTTGACGGAGGGGTGGAGCGCGGCGAGGCCGAAGAGCACGAACGCGAGGGCGCCGAGTCCGTGGACGATCAGGACCGAGTGGCCGGGCCCCCGCACCAGCGTCACCACGAACGCCAGGTGGGCGGCGAACAGGTACGCGAGGGCGAGGGCGAGGAGGCGGTAGGTGAGCACCCGCTCGCCGGGGAACATCACGAGGCGGGCCGTCATCGTGAGCAGGCCGGCGTCGAGGGCGGCGACGAGGATGGGCAGCAGGGTCTGGTGGTGGTAGGCGGGGGAGGTGGCGAGCGTCAGCGCGACGCCGGCGGCCAGCGCGCCGAGCCCGGCCTGCACGAACAGGTCCGACTCCCGCCCGGGCATCCGGACGGAGAACATCCGCCCCAGACTGCGGGCCAGCAGGGGATAGGCGAGGAGGACGGCGGCGCTCTCCCAGGTGACGCCCTTGTTGGCGGTCAACCCGCCCTGGGTGACGGCGAGGACGGCGACGCCACAGGCGAGCAGGACCAGGGGGTCGAGCGCGGCGCGGTCGAGGATCCGCCGGTGCAGCACCACGCCCGCGCCGATCGCGACCAGGCCGGCGACGCCGGCCAGGCGCAGGAGCGTCGGGCCGACCACCAGGCAGGCGACGGCCACGAGCACGATCCCGCCGACCAGCGCGGCGACCGCGCCGGGCAGGTGCCGGGCGCGCAGCGGCGGCGCCTCGAGGGGGGCGTCGTCGGGGGCGTGGGGACGCGCGGCCCGGGCACGGCCGCCTGTGGCGCGTCCGGTGATCCGGGCCAGCTGACCCAGCGGGCGACGGGCGCGGGCGAAGCGGGCACCGTCAACGGCGACGACACCGTCGTCGGACCTCGTGCTCATGCTCCTCCTGGTGCCGTACCTCCGCGGTGGCCCCCATATCGGCACTCGACCAGGAGTCTTGAGCCAACTCCGCGGCATATGTCCGAATCAGGAAGGTACGTCGGCCTCCGACCGCGTGGTCTCCCCGGCCTCGGGCCGGAGGGTGGGGAAGAGCACGACGTCGCGGATGGTCGGCACGTCGGCGAGCAGCATCACGAGCCGGTCGATCCCGATGCCGATGCCGGCGGTCGGCGGCAGCCCGTACTCCAGCGCCCGCAGGTAGTCCTCGTCGACCGCCATGGCCTCCTCGTCGCCGCCGGCCCGGGCCCGGGCCTGCGCCTCGAACCGCCGGCGCTGGTCCTCGGGGTCGGTGAGCTCGCTGAAGGCGTTGCACAGCTCCCGCCCGGCGACGATCGCCTCGAACCTCTCGACCCAGCCGGGCCGACTGCGGTGCGGGCGCGACAGCGGCGAGACCTCCTCGGGGTAGTCGACGACGAAGACGGGCCCCCAGAGCGCGGCCTCCGTCGTCTTCTCGTAGACCTCGAGGATCAGCTTCCCCGGGCCGTCGTCGTCCTTCCACGGCACGCCGAACTCGTCGGCGACGGCACGCAACGCGCCCACGCCCATCTCCAGCGAGAGCTCCCGGCCGGTCTGCTCCGCGACCAGGTCGGTGAGCGTGGCCCGTCGCCACGGCGGGGTGAGGTCGAGGACCCGCCCGCCGTAGTCCAGCGTCGAGGTCCGGCGCAGCTCGACGGCGAGCCAGGCGACGAGCTCCTCGGTGAGGGCCATCAGGTCGGTGTAGTCGAGGTAGGCGGCGTAGAGCTCGAGCATCGTGAACTCGGGGTTGTGCCGCGGCGAGAGCCCCTCGTTGCGGAACACGCGGCCGATCTCGAACACGCGCTCGAAGCCGCCCACGACCAGCCGCTTCAGGTAGAGCTCGGGCGCGACGCGCAGGTACAGGTCGGTGTCGAGGGCGTTGTGGTGGGTGACGAACGGCTTGGCCGTCGCGCCACCGGGCAGGGTCTGCAGGATCGGCGTCTCGACCTCGACGAAGCCGCGCTCCTCGAGCCAGCGGCGGATCATGGTGACCACGCGGCTGCGGAGCCGGAAGACGCGGCGACTCTCCTCGTTGGCCCACAGGTCCACGTAGCGCTGCCGGTAGCGGGTGTCGACGTCGGTGACGCCGTGCCACTTGTCCCCGAAGCCGCGTCGCGCCTCGGCGAGGAGGACCCAGTCGCCGACCTTCACCGAGAGCTCGCCGGTGCGGGTCTTGACCACCTCGCCGGTCGCGCCGACCCAGTCCCCGCGGTGCAGCGCGGTGAACGCGTCGAAGCGGGACGTGACCGCGGCGAGGGCGAACAGCTGCACCGCCCCGCTCGAGTCGCGCAGCTCGGCGAACGCCAGCTTGCCCTGCCGGCGCAGCGCCATCACCCGCCCGGCGATGGCGACGGTCTTGCCGGTCTCGGCGCCGGGCTCGAGGTCGCCGTAGGCGGCGTGCAGCTCGGCCGCCACGTGGGTGCGGTCGAAGCGGTACGGGATCGGCTCAGGCACCGGGCGGCTCGTACGGCACGAACGTGTCGGGCTGCGGCGCCGGGGCGAGCGAGGGGAGCTCCGGCTTCATGTCGGGCCCGGGCGAGACCAGCCCCGTGCTCGGCGCGAGCGTGGGCAGCGCGGCCGCGAGCGGCGGGACGACGATCGCACCGTCGCGCGCCAACGGCGGGACCGCGATCGCGCCGTCCGACGGAGGTGCCGGTCCGTTCTTGATGTCGTCGACCACCCCGCGCACGGTTTCGTTGATCCCCTGGAACTGCTCGCGGAACGGCTCCCGGAGCTCGTTGACGACTTCGCGCACCTCGCCCTCGAGGTCGCCGCGGATCCGCTTCCATTCGCGGTAGAGGCCACCGGCCGTCCGGGCCACCTCCGGGAGCCTGTCGGGCCCGAGGACGACCAGCGCCACCACGGCGATCACGGCCAGATGGGTGAACGACAGGTTCAACGGCACCGCAACAGCGTACGGGCCCGCCCGCCCGGCCGGATCGTTGAAACAACGGGAGCCGGATCGCCCGGGCGAATTAGCGTCCGCGCCATGGTCAGCGTCCGCACGATCACCGGCGCCGAGGTCGACGCGGTGACCGCCGCCATCATGTCCGGCTTCCACAAGCTGCCGCAGCCCGGCGACGCCGACTTCTACCGCCCGGTGCTCGAGCTCGACCGCACCTACGGGGCGTTCGACGGCGAGGAGGTGGTCGGGACGGCGAGGTCGTTCGCCACCGGCCTGACCGTGCCCGGCCCCGTCTGCACCCAGGTCGCCGCCGTCTCGGCCGTGACCGTGCGCGCCAGCCACCGGCGTCGCGGGATCCTCACCGAGATGATGCGCCGCCAACTCGACGAGATCGCCGACCGCGGGGAGGCGGTCGCGATCCTCATCGCGTCGGAGGCCCCGATCTACGGCCGCTTCGGGTACGGCCCCGCGTCGGAGAACACCCGCCTCGCCGTCGAGGCCCGTCACCTCCGCTTCACGGCCCCCGCGCCGGAGGGGGAGGTGCGCTTCGTGGACGCGGCCGCGTACCGCGCCGCGGCGCCGGTCGTGTACGAGCGGTTCCGCGCCGCGCAGCCCGGCGCGATCGAGCGACGGCCGCGCTGGTGGGATGCGAACCTGGGCATCATCTCGCGACCCGGCGCCGAGGCACCGGCGTTCCTGGCCGTGCACACCGATCCCGGGGGCGTGCCCTGCGGCTTCGTCCACTACGCGGTCGAGGAGGCCTGGGAGGGCCGGGCGGCGGCGTCGACGATCGCGATCCGCGACCTGGTCGCGGCCAGCGACGACGCCTACGCCGCGCTGTGGCGCCTCGTCACCGGCGCGGACTGGATCGTGCGCGTCACCGCCGTCGACCGGCCGGCGCGCGAGCCGCTGCGGGAGATGGTCGTCGACCGGCGCGACGTGCGCGAGACCGACCGCTCCGACTTCCTGTGGGCGCGTCTGCTCGACGTCCCCGCGGCGTTGGCCGCGCGCCGCTACCGCGTCGCAGACCGCATCACCCTCGACGTGGTGGACGCGTTCCGACCGGCGTCGGGCGGGCGGTGGGCGGTCGAGGCCGGCCCCGACGGCGCGACTGCGGTCCCCACCAGCCAGGGGCCGGATCTGACCCTGACCGCCGCGGACCTGGCCGGCGCCTACCTCGGCTCGACGCCGCTGTGGCCGGCCGCCGCGTGCGGGCGCGTGCAGGAGCACCGCCCCGGCGCGGTCGACGCCTTCGACCGCCTGTTCGGCTCCGACCGCCCGGCGTGGTGCCACACCTGGTTCTGACCCGCCGGTGGCACAACCTGGTTCTGACCGGCCCGCGTGGTGCCGCACCTGGTTCTGACCGGCCGGCGCCGTCATGTCGGATACCCGCCAGCTGCGGGGCGGCCGCGCTGCTTGACTGCATCACGTGCGCTCCATCCTCTCCGACGCCGACGCCTGCTACCGGGCGGTCATGGGCCGTGACGCCCGCTTCGACGGGTGGTTGTTCATCGGTGTGCGCACGACGGGCATCTACTGCCGGCCGAGCTGCCCGGCGACGACGCCCAAGCGGGCCAACGTGGCGTTCTACCCCTCGGCCGCCGCGGCCCAGCTCGCCGGCTTCCGCGCGTGCAAGCGGTGCCGGCCCGACGCCAGCCCCGGCTCACCGGCGTGGGACGCGCGCGCCGACGTCGTCGCCCGGGCCATGCGCCTCATCGCCGACGGCATCGTCGACCGCGCCGGGGTGAGCGGGCTCGCGACCCGCCTCAGCTACAGCGTGCGCCAACTCGAGCGCCTCCTCGTCGCCGAGGTCGGGGCCGGCCCGCTCGCGTTGGCACGGGCCCAACGGGCCCAGCAGGCGCGGGTGCTGATCGAGACGACGGGGCTGCCGTTCGCGCAGGTCGCGTTCGCCGCCGGGTTCGCGAGCATCCGCCAGTTCAACGACACCGTGCAGAGCGTGTTCGCCGCCACGCCGACCGCGCTGCGGGCCAAGGCCGCGCCGGCCGGCGGCGGGGCGGGCACGATCACGCTGCGCCTCCCGTACCGCGCGCCATTCCACGCCGAGGGCGTGTTCGGGCACCTGTGCGCGACCGCGGTGCCGGGCGTCGAGGAGTGGCGCGACGGCGCCTACCGCCGCACGCTGCTGCTCGACCACGGCCCCGCCGTCGCCGCGCTCACACCCGGCCCCTCGTACGTCACCTGCGGGTTGCGCCTCGCCGACCTGCGCGACCTCGCCGCCGCCGTCGCCCGCTGCCGCCGGCTCCTCGACCTCGACGCCGACCCCCAGGCGGTCGACGGCGTGCTCGCCGAGGACGACGCCCTCGCGCCGCTCATCGCCAAGGCGCCCGGCCGGCGCGTCCCGCGCACCGTCGACCCGGCCGAGCTGGCGCTGCGCGCCGTGCTCGGCCAGCAGATCTCGACCGCCGGCGCCCGCACCCTGACCGCGAGGATCGTCGCCGCCGCCGGCCGGCCCGTCGAGGACGGTGACGGGGGCTTGACCCGGTGCTTCCCGACCCCGGCGGAGCTCTTGGCGCTGCCCGACGACGCCCTGCCGATGCCGTCTCGCAGACGAGACACGCTCCGCGCCCTCGCGAGAGGGTTGGACGACGGCACGCTCGCCCTCGATGCCGGCGCCGACTGGGACACCGCCCGCAGCGCGCTCGCCCGCGTGCGCGGCATCGGGCCCTGGACGGCGGCGACGATCGCGATGCGCGCCCTCGGCGACCCCGACGCGTTCCCGGCCGGCGACCTCGGTGTCATCGCCGGCGCGGCCCGGGCCGGGCTGCCGGCGGGCGCCGCGCTCGAAGCCCACAGCCAGCGGTGGCGGCCGTGGCGGGCCTACGCCACCCAGTACCTGTGGGGCGCCACCGACCACCCGATCAACTTCTACCCGGAGGCACGGCCATGACCAGCTTCGTGACCATCGACACCCCGGTCGGACCGGTGCGGATCGCCGCGTCCGGCGGCCTGATCCGCGAGATCCACCTCGACGCCAAGGACGACGACGGCGCGCGGGACACCGACCGGGCCGACGCGGCGGTGGCGCGAAGGGCGGCCGAGCAGCTCGAGGCCTACTTCGCCGGCACGCTCACCACGTTCGACCTGCCTCTCGGTGCGGAGGGCACCGACTTCCAGCGGGCGGTGTGGCGCGAGCTGTCGCGCATCCCGTACGGGACGGTCGCGTCCTACGGCGAGATCGCCCGGCGGGTCGGCCGACCGACCGCCTCACGCGCCATCGGCGCGGCCAACGGCCGCAACCCGATCGCCATCGTGGTCCCCTGCCATCGCGTCATCGGCGCCGACGGCACGCTGACCGGCTACGCCGGCGGCCTGTGGCGCAAGGAGTGGCTGCTGGCCCACGAGGGCGTCACTGGTTGCGCTCCCACACGATCCGCAGGCCGACGAGGGTCAGCCACGGCTCGTGGTGCGTGATCTGCGCCGACAGCGGGGCGATCAACGCGGCCAGGCCCCCGGTGGCGATCACCGTCGCCTCGCCGAGCTCCTTCTTCATCCGCACGCACAGCCCGTCGACCTGGGCCGTGAACCCGTACACGGCACCGGCCTGCATCGACTCGACCGTGTTCTTCCCGATCACGTTGCGCGGCTCGACCAGCTCGACGCGCCGTAGCGCCGCGGCCCGGGAGAACAACGCGTCCAAGCTGATCTCGATCCCCGGGATGATCGCCCCGCCCAGGTACTCACCCTTCGCGGAGACCGCGTCGAGCGTCGTCGCCGTGCCGAAGTCGACGACGATCGTCGGCCCGCCGTACATGTCGAACGCCCCGACCGCGTTGGCGATGCGGTCGGCCCCGACCTCCTTCGGGTTGTCGTAGAGGATCGGCATGCCCATCCGCGTCCCCGGCTCGAGCACCACCGCCTTGACGCCGAACCACTCGTCGGCCATCTGCCGCAGCGCCGCGGTGTTGCGGGGCACGACCGAGGAGATGGCGATGCCGAGCTCCTCGGGATGGAACTCGATGCCGCGCAGCCGGAGCAGCTCGGCGACGAGCAGCGCCATCTCGTCCGACGTGCGCTCGTCGTTGGTCGAGATCCGCCAGTGCTGCACGAGGGCCGTGCCGTCGAAGAGGCCGAGCACGGTCTGGGTGTTGCCGACGTCGATGGTGAGGAGCACGCTTTCCCCCTAGGTTCCCGGACGGAGGTCGAGGCCGAGGTCGACGACCCCGGCCGACTGGGTGAGGGCGCCCACCGAGATGAAGTCGGGTCGTGCCGCGGCGTAGGAGGCGACGGTGGCGAGCGACACGCCGCCCGTGACCTCGACCTCGACACGGCCCGCACAGCGCGACACGGCGGCGGCGACGTCGGAAGGCGAGAAGTTGTCGAGCATGGCGCGGTCGGCGCGCGTGGCGAGGATCTCGTCGAGCTGGGCGAGGGTGTCGCACTCGACGTGCACCGGCCGGCCCGGCCACAGCCGGCGCGCGGCCTCGACCGCGGCGGCGATCGACATCCCGGCGAGATGGTTGTCCTTGACCATCACCCCGTCACTGAGGTTGGCGCGGTGGTTGGCACCGCCGCCGGCGCGGACCGCGGCCTTCTCGAGGGCCCGCAGTCCCGGCGTGGTCTTGCGGGTGTCGAGGATGCGCGTCACTCCCCCACTCGCCGAACGGGCCAGGTCGACGAACTGGCGCGTGAGCGTGGCGACCCCCGACAGGTGGCGCACGAAGTTCAGCGCGGTGCGCTCGCCGGTGAGCAGCGGCGCCAGCGGTCCGGTGATCACCGCGATCGTCGCGCCGGCCTCGAAGCCCGCACCCTCGGGGACGACCCAGTCGACGCTGATCGCGCGGTCCAGCTGCGCGTAGGTCTCGAGGACGCACGCCCGGCCGGCGACCACGCCCGCCTCGCGCGCCGAGAGCACCGCGGTCGCGCGCGCGTGGGCGGGGAGCAGCGACGCGGTCAGGTCGCCCAGGGGGAACAGATCCTCCTCGAGCGCACGCGCCACGGCGGCGCTGACGGCCGCCGGCGGCGGCTCGAAGAACGCGCCCGTGCTCACGTCGACACGAGCCGGCACCAGAACGCGTCGTCGGTCTGCGGATGGTCGGTGCGGGTGTGGTTGCCGCGGCTCTCCTCCCGGGCCGCGGCCGCCGCGACCAGGCGCCCGGCGACGACCGTGAGGTTGCGCAACGGCGCCCACTCGGCGCCCGACGCGGCCGGGGGGATCTGCGCCGCGATCCGGCCGACGCTCGACGCGGCCGCCTCCAGCGAGGACGCCGACCGCAGCACGCCGGCCCCGGACGTCATCGCCTGCTGCAAGGTGGCGCGCAGCTTGGCCGCGTCCCCGGTCGGGTCACCGCCACCCGCCGGCACGTCGGGGACGGCCACGGGCCGGCCGGGCACGCCACCGTCGCCGTCGAGGACGGCGCGCATCGCCCCCGTCGCGCGGGCCGACCCGCGGCCGGCGAGGATCGCGTCGACGACGCGCGCGCCCCACACCATGCCTTCGAGCAGCGAGTTGGACGCCAGCCGGTTGGCGCCGTGCACGCCCGTGCACGCCACCTCACCGGCCGCCCAGAGCGCCGGGAGCGTCGTCGCCCCGTCGAGGTCGGTCAGCACGCCGCCCGAAACGTAGTGCGCGGCCGGGGCGATCGGGAGCCAGTCGACGGCCGGGTCGAGACCGATCTGCGCGAGCGACCCGGCGATGGTCGGGAACCGCTCGGCGAAGCGCTCGAGCGCCGTCGCGTCGAGCCAGCAGTGGTCGACGCCCTGCTCGAGCGTCTTGGCCGTGATCGCGCGCGCCACCTGATCGCGCGGCAGGAGCTCGTCGACGAAACGCTGCCCGTGGATGTCGCGCACCACGGCGCCGTGGCCGCGCAACGCCTCCGACAGCAGCGGCCGGGGCATGGCCGGGTGGTGCAGCGCCGTCGGGTGGAACTGCATGAACTCGACGTCGGCCACGCTGACGCCGGCCGCCATGGCTACGGCCAGACCGTCACCGGTCGACTCGGGCGGGTTCGTCGTCACCGCGAACAGCTGCCCGACGCCGCCCGTCGCCAGCAGCACGTGCGACGCCGCGATCGAGGTGCCGCCTTCGATGACCACGCCGCGGCAGCGCCCGCCCTCGACGACGAGCGAGACCAGGAAGCACGACTCGCGCAGCACCGCCGCGGTGGAGCGCGCCGCCTCGACCAGCGCGCGCTCGATCTCCGCGCCCGTCGCCGCCCCGCCGGCGTGCACGACCCGCGCGTGCGAGTGGCCGCCTTCGCGCGCCAATGCCAGCGCGCCGTCGGCATCGCGGTCGAACCGCGCGCCCAACGCGATCAGCTCCTGCACCCGCTCGGGCCCCTCCCCCACGAGCACGCGCACCGCGTCCACGTCGCAGAGCCCCGCGCCCGCGGCGAGCGTGTCGGCGAGGTGGCTGTCGACCGAGTCCTCCTCGCCCCCGAGCACGGCCGCGACCCCGCCCTGCGCCCACCGCGTCGCCGACTGCTCGAGCTCCCCCTTGGTGACCACGCCGACCCGCAGGCCGGCGGCCGCCGCCCTCACCGCGGCGGTGAGCCCGGCGACGCCGGACCCGCACACCAGGAGGTCGAGATCGGTCACGCGTCGATACGGGCCTGGATGAGGGCGAGCTCCTCGGTGATGATGTGGTTGCCGGCGTCGACGTGCACGATGCGCGGCGCGTACCCCTCGAGCTCGGCGTCGTCGTAGTCGGCGTAGGTGATGACGATCACCTTGTCCCCGGGGTGCACCAGCCTCGCGGCCGCGCCGTTGAGGCAGCAGTCGCCGGCGCCCGGCTCGCCGAGGATGGCGTAGGTCTCGAAGCGGTTGCCGTTGTCGATGTCGACGACGCACACCTGCTCCCACTCGCGGATGTCGGCCTGCTCGAGCAGGAGCGGGTCGACCGTGATCGATCCCACGTAGTTGAGGTTGGCGTCCGTCACCGTCATGCGGTGGATCTTGGACTTCATCATCCGGCGACGCATCAGCGGGTCACCCCCAGGTTGTCGATGAGACGGGTCCGCCCGAGCCGGGCGGCGATCAGCAGTCGGGCCGACGCGCCGGCGGCGAGCGGGGCGGCGAGCGGCTCGAGCGAGTCCGGGTCGACCGGCTCGGCGTAGAGGAGGGCGAAAAGGGGTTCGGCTGCCACCAGGTCGCGCATCGCCCGTCGGGCTGCCTCCGGCTCGCCCCCGGCCGCGAGGGCGGCGGCGCCCGCGTGGAGGGCACGGTGGAGCAGCGGGGCGACGCGGCGCTCTTCGGGGGTCAGGTAGGCGTTGCGGCTCGACAGCGCGAGGCCGTCGGCGTCGCGGACCGTCGGACACCCGATGACGGCCACGGGGAGGTCGAGATCGGAGGCGAGGCGACGGACGATGGCCAGCTGCTGATAGTCCTTTTCGCCGAAATACGCGCGGCATGGGCCGGCCTGGGCGAACAGCTTGACCACCACCGTGGCGACGCCGTCGAAGTGCCCCGGGCGGCTCTCCCCGTCCCACCGGGCGCCGAGCGTGGGCACCGAGACGGTGGTGGCGACCGGGCGCGGGTACATCTCCTCGACGGAGGGGGCGAACAGGTAGGCCGCGCCCTGGGCGGCCGCGATCTCCTCGTCGCGCTCGAGGCTGCGGGGGTAGGCGGCGAGGTCCTCGCCCGCGCCGAACTGGAGCGGGTTGACGAAGACCGTGACCGCCACGACGTCGCACTCCGCGGCGGCGCGGGCGATCAGCGCGGCGTGGCCGGCGTGGAGGGCGCCCATGGTCGGGACCAGCCCGACCGTCCGCCCCTCCGCCCGCTCGGCGTCGAGGGCCTTGCGCCAGGCCGCGACCCGGTCGATCAGCTGCACGACGCACCCCCTGCGAGCGCGTCGGCGCCGACGCGGTAGGGATTCGTCGCCGACGACGTCGGCGCCCGGTGGCCGAGGCGGGCCGCGGCCGCGGCCAGCGCCAGGTAGAGGTCCCACTCGGCCGGGTCGAGGGCCTCGAGGTGGCGGCGCAACGTGATCTCGTCCCCCCGCATCGCCGGGCCGGTGAGGGCGGCGGTCGCGCCCGTCCCCGTGGCGTTGGCGAGGGCGGCCGCGGCCAGCTCGTAGAACGGCGTCGCCGGCAGGCCGGCCGATCCGGCCACCCGCTCGACCTGGGCCATCAGCGTGACGACGTGGTTGGCGGCGATGCACGCGGCGGCGTGGTAGGCGGCGCGCGCCTCGGGGGGGACGGCGATGACCCGCCCGCTGAGGGCGGCGACGACCAGCCCGGCGCCCGGGTCGCCGTCGACCGCCCACCACACCCCGGCGGCCAGCGTGCGGGCGCCGGTGGCGGCGTCGGGCAGGGTGGCGAGCGGGTGGAGGGCGGCGCGGCGGGGATGGGGGGCGAGCACGCCGGCGTCGAGCGATCCGGCGAGGTGCACCACCAGCGTCGAGGCCACTTGGTCGATCCGCTCGGCGACCGCCGGGATGGCGGCGTCGGGGACGGCCACCACGCACAGGTCGACGCCGGCCGCCGCGCCGGCGGGGTCGTCACCGCGGCGGACCGGTGCGGCGACGCGCCAACCGGCGCTCGCCAGGGCGCCAGCCAACGAGGAGCCGGCCCGTCCGGGACCGACGATGCGCACCGTGAGCACGCAGACCAACCTTTCGACGTTCCAGCCCCCGGGGCGCCCGGGGTGCCGTTCGTTCGCCCCTCCACGCTACCTCGGCGCCGGCCGGTTCCTCAATGTCCGCGGGTCCGCCGGGTGTCGAGCGGCCCGACCACAGACACCCGGCCCTCGGCCGTGGCGAGGAGGTCGTCGGGGACGAGCTCCGGGGCGAGGTCGGCGAGCGGGGCGAGCACGAAGCGGCGCTGCCACATCCGGGGGTGCGGCACGACGAGGTCGGCCTCGTCGAGGTGGACGTCGCCGACGAGCAGCACGTCGACGTCGAGGGTGCGCGGCCCCCACCGCTCGGTGCGCACCCGGCCCGCCGCCGACTCGAGGCGGTGCGCGACGCCGAGCAGCTCGCGCGGCGACAGCGTCGTCGACAGCTCGACGACGATGTTCAGGAACGCGTCCTGGGGCGGCCCGCCGACGGGGTCTGTCTCGTAGACGGGACTGACCGCGACCACGCCGGCCAGCGACTCGACGGCCTCGCTGAGGTGACGCTGCCGGTCGCCGACGTTGGAGCCGATGCCGAGGAAGGCGCGCCGCGGGCCGGTCACGGCCGCACGACCGTGACGGCGGCGACGGCGAGATCGACGGGGACCGGCGGTCGCAGCTTGCGCACCGTGACCGTGACCGACCGCACCCGCGTGTCGGCGAGCGCCGTCTCCGCGATCCGCTCGGCCAGCCGCTCGAGCAGCGCGTAGCGCTCGCCGGTCACGGTGGCGGCGACGCGCTCCGCGAGCGCGCCGTAGTCGACGGTGTCGGCCAGATCGTCGGAGCGGCCGGCGGCGCCGAGGTCGACGTCGAGGTCGAGGTCGACCTCGAACGGCTGGGCCCGGGCCTGTTCCTCGGCCAGCACGCCGTGGGTCCCGACCGCGCGCAGCCCGCGCAGCTCGATCCGGTCGGCCCCCACCGCGTCAGCGGGCTTCCCGCTCCCCGCCACGGAGCGCCCGGGTCACAGGTCCCGGGCCAGGGCGACGAGCTCGCGGCCCGGCGGGCCCATCTGGCGCCCGGTGATCCGCTCGACGACGGTGATCGCCTGCGGGCCGCCGTCGACGAGGTGCGACGAGAGCAGGTAGCCGCCGACGACCCCCATCAGGCGGTCGCCGAGCTCCTCCTGGTGGAGGAGGACGCGTTCGCCCGCCTGCTGCCAGTCACGCAGGTGGGTGTAGAGATCCTTGAGCACGAGCTTGGCGTCGTCGTGGGGCGCGAACGGGATGTGCGACCACTTCATCTTCATCTCGTCGTAGGCGTGGAGGTTGTGGGGCGAGGGCAGCAACGAGCACACCCGGGTGAACCCCTGCTCCTGCAGCCAGATGATCTCCTCCTGGCGCCGCACCTTGCGGTGGTTGCGGGCGTAGCCGCCGGGGCGCTCGGAGATCGCGAGCCTGTCCTTGATCACCCACGCGAAGTACCGGGGCGCGATCCCCGCCGCCCACTTGCCCCTCACGCGGCCACGTCCTCGAAGATCAGCTGCGCCGCCCGCGCCGCGGGCGCCACGTCGTGGACGCGGACCATGGCCGCGCCGTGGGTCATCGCCCACACCGCGGTCGCGAGCGACCCCTCGAGGCGGTCGTCGGCCGGAGCACCGCCGCTCAGCGCCCCCAGGAAGGACTTGCGGCTGGTGCCCACGAGCACGGGCGCGCCGAGCTCGGCCACCCGGCGCAGTGAGTGCAGGAGCGCGAGGTTGTGGCCTGCGGTCTTGCCGAAGCCGATACCGGGGTCGACCCACACCTCGTCGATGCCGCCGGCGCGGGCCACCTCGACGCGCTCGGCGAGGAAGGCGCAGACCTCGCCCACGACGTCGTCGTAGCGGGGGTCGCGCTGCATCGTCGCCGGGCTGCCCCGCATGTGCATGGCGACCCACCCCACCCGCCCCGCCGCGGCCACCGGCCACAGGGTGGCCGACACGTCGTTGACCAGCGTGGCGCCGGCCGCGACCGCGGCCTCGGCGACGGCGGCCTTGCGGGTGTCGATCGAGACCCGGGTGTGCGGGGCCAGGGCGGCGACGACCGGCAGCACCCGCGCCAGCTCGACCGCCTCCGGGACGGGGTCGGCGCCCGGGCGGGTGCTCTCCCCGCCGACGTCGATCACGTCGGCCCCCTCGGCGACCATCTCCAGCCCGTGCGCCACGGCCCGGTCGGCGTCCAGCCAGCGTCCCCCGTCGGAGAACGAGTCAGGGGTGACGTTCAGGACACCCATGATCAGCGCACGCACGGTGGGCCAGCGTACCGGCGCCCGGCCCCCCGGCCGCTGCTCCGGACCCCCTCGACGCCCGCCTTTTTCCGACTTCTTCGACTTTCTAGGACCGCCGGCCGTGGATGAACGCCATCGCCTCGGCCCGGGTGGCCGCCGACTCACGGAACAGGCCCCGCACGGCGGAGGTGACCGTCACCGCCCCCGGCTTGCGGACGCCCCGCATGCTCATGCAGAGGTGTTCGGCCTCGATCACGACCAGGACGCCACGCGGCTGGAGGACCCGCTGGATGGCATCGGCGATCTGGGTGGTCAGCCGCTCCTGGACCTGGGGCCGGCGGCTGAAGCCGTCGACCAGGCGGGCCAGCTTGGACAAC
>Ga0209415_10010609_pt1 | contig 15630 bp, 12 predicted proteins | sample PeaSoiSIISIP2007_FD_187696 | JGI IMG/M metagenome (GOLD analysis project Ga0209415, IMG submission 187696) | Peat soil microbial communities from Weissenstadt, Germany - SII-SIP-2007 (SPAdes) (version 2) | ecosystem: Environmental > Terrestrial > Soil > Wetlands > Peat | place: Germany... | reverse complement strand
GCGAAGGATCTTAAGGCCCTAGATCCTTCGCTCTCGCTCAGGATGACACCAAAATAATTGCAGTGACTTGATATTTTGTATCATTTTAGACTTTCTGCAGGGGAATCATACAATGTATTTAAAAAAAAATATAAGATACATATTGTATTTTGTTTTCAAAACATGTATATTAATAATATAAGATACACACAGTATCTTGTCAAGGAGGGCAAGCATTAATGCTTGAATCTTCATTCAAGATGCGGCAGTCACGGCGTACTGTTTGATTGGCAGGAGGGAATTATGACAAATAGCGTACTGAAATCCAAACCGAATTATGGTTTTGATGGTTCGCCTTTCGGCGTCACTATTGTTTGTCTTGCAGGAGTAGTTTGTTTTGGTGGGGGAGTTGCTTTAAGCACTTTTCCCAGTCTCAGCCTGAAGATTGTGGCTTTTGTTCTTATGCTTTGCGGTTTGTTAATGGTTCTTGTTTGTGGTTCATATTTTTATTACATTAAGCTCGGCAAACTACACCGCAGGGACAAGATGATTTCCATGATTGATTGGAAAGGAAATGAAAAAGTCCTTGATATCGGCACCGGACGGGGACTTTTAATGATTGGTGCTGCCAAAAAATTGACTCTGGGAAAGAGCATCGGCATTGATATTTGGAATTCGGGAGATATGCACAGCAATACTTATCAAAATACCATGAGAAATGCCGAGCTTGATGGGGTCCTTGAAAAAGTTGAAGTAAGAAATGAGGATGTGCGAAGCATGTCCTTTCCCAATGATACTTTTGACGTGGTTCTTTCCAACCTTTGTATCCACAACATCCCTACCAAAGATGGACGAGAGAAAGCCTGCCGGGAAATAGCGAGAGTCTTGAAACCGAATGGAACAGCGATCATTACCGACAAATCACACACAAGAAAATACGGTGAAATTTTCGCAATGGAAGGGTTAACAGTGGAGTGTTTTCGTCTTTCTTTTGACGGTTCACTCCGCAGGATTGTAAAGGCGGTCAAAAAGTGAAGCTTATATTTGATACAAAACGCTTCAAAACTATTGGGGATTGGTGATTTTTGCAAAATGTAAAGGATAAAGGCATAATAACAATTTAATCCTTGCACATCGTGCAAAGATATTTGACCCTGTAACAGGGGTTCCAGGTACATTTCCTCCAAGAATTTGAACGGGCTTTAATCCATGAACGGCAGCATGAAGGTATAGCACTAGCTAAACAGCGTAGAGCCTATAAAGGAAGAAAAAAAGGTCTAACTCTAAATTATCTATACTAAAGCGAGACAAGTCTGCATCTAGCAAGGCTTGTCTCATTGTTTACATGTCAACAATAGAGGTTAATGTGCGCTACGATTTTTTCCATCAATGGAACATTGCGGCTTTGTCATCTTGAACAACTTGGAGAAAAAGATGCCTATGCCGTGCGCTCCAGCGCCACTGCAGAGGATCTTCCGACGGCCTCTTTTGCAGGCCAGCAGGATACGTATCTGAACATCATAGGAGCAGAATCACTGATAAAAAGATATCCACTAAGAAGCTGGCGATCTATGCCTTAAAAGAAGGAGGAACAGAGGAGAAGAGGATCGAGGCCGAACATCAGAATAGGCAGACGCTGACAGACGAACAGATTTTACAGATTGAACGCCTGGGCAGAACGATTGAGGTCTATTTTGGCCGTCCGCAGGATATCGAATGGTGCCTGTATGAAAATAAATTCTTTATCGTCCAAAGCCGTCCCATCACCACCCTTTACCCTATACCAGACGTGCAGGATGAGAAAAACCACGTGTATATGTCATTCAGCCATCAACAGATGGTAACATCCCGAAAGGTGCTTTGGCGGGCATACCCGTTTCATCCGGAACCATTGAAGGCCGGGCACGGGTCATTTTAAGAATGGAGGATGCCGACATAGAGGAAGGCGATATTTTGGTCACTGCATTTACTGACCCCAGCTGGACACCAGTGTTTGTATCCATCAAAGGTCTGGTGACGGAAGTAGGCGGGCAGATGACCCATGGTGCCGTCATTGCTCGGGAATATGGTCTTCAGGCAGTAGTAGGCGTGGAAAACGCCACCAAGCTGATCAAAGACGGACAGGGAATCCGGGTGAACGGGACGGAAGGATATGTAGAAATTCTGTAGCATCCGACGACCATGCTATCGAAGGCGGAAAGTAGACGAAGCAAGGTGAAATATCATTGTTTTAATTCTTTACGATTGGCTGCCTCAGGTACTCTTTCTAACCAACCAAATTCAATCATTAAATCAGCATCGTCCTTTGCATATAAAACGAGTTCAGCAATTATACGTGAATAACTCAACACGATATCTTTCCGAATAAGTTCTTACAATAATTTTCCCTGAAAGAACTGAAAATATATTATCAATCATAACCATGTGCTTTTAAATATTGCTAACTAAGATTTCCAGTTTTAATATTAAAGGACTATATTTCATCTAACGAACCGATGTGGCTGCGCGGTGGCTTTTATAAGCCCAAATATGCTAAGATTCTTAGTTTTAATAGCATTCTTTCAAATTTAGAATTATACTGAAAAGATGATATCATAAACTTAATAAATTATGGTCTCAAAAAGTCCCGCGCAGTAGTTTAGTACAATGTGAATTATCGGCCCCAAGGGCCAAAACCATTCCTCAATGTTCTATTGACTTATCTTGCCACATTACAGGATGAGCAGATGCAGGAACTAAAAAATCAGACAGCAATTCTGGTGAAACTAGAAGAACTTTCATCGGAGAAATAGCCGTGATTGGCAAGAGAAAGCGCACAAAGAAAGAGACTCACGCTGAGGCCGAGCAGAAGCCGCTATTGTGATTAACCAAAGTGGTGGAGCACCTAGTAGCAGCCTAGTGACACGTCCGGCTTAACGTATAAAAGGGTTGAAATGTTGTCCCTACCCCTCGCAGGAAATCTGAAAATATCAGCCGGAGCACACAAAATGGATTTAAAAAAGTGTAAACTAGGAGCAAGTTGTCCCACATGCTCGTAAATCAATAAAAAGATGTGCAAAGGTAAACTCACATGTTATGGGTTGACAGAAATGAAAGGGGACTGTGAGCTGTCATTATGGAAAAACCTCCTTTTTGGACTTTCCCTTCCAATGAACTGTTGAAAGAACTAACCACAGAAACTTCTGGTTTGACACAAGAAGAAGCCGAGATAAGGATTAAAACCTTCGGGGCTAACTTACTTAAGCAAAGGAAAAGCCATAGTAATCTAGTTTTGTTTTTCGCCCAGTTTAAAAGTCCCATTATCCTAATTTTAATCTTCGCAGCGGTCCTCTCCGCTTTCCTACAGGATCCAGCGGATACCATCATTATTTTGGCGATTGTGCTGGGAAGCGGGCTATTGGGATTTTGGCAGGAGGTCGGGGCTGCCGGTGCTGTGGAAAAGCTTCTGTCCATCGTAGAAATCAAGGCGGTCATTTTGAGGAATGGAGTCGTCGTAGAGATTCCCCTCGCAGAGGTTGTTCCTGGCGATATCACCGTGCTTTCTGCGGGAGGTGGAATTCCAGGAGACTGTTTGTTGATAGAATCGGTTGGACTGTTTGTGGATGAAGCTGCTTTGACTGGAGAAACATACCCTGTCGAAAAGTCTGTGGGGGTCAAAGACGCCGATACTGCCCTTGCACAGAGATCCAACGTGTTGTATATGGGGACCCATGTTGTTAGTGGAACAGGCAAAGCAGTAATTGTTAAGACTGGTCTCACTACAGAGTTTGGTGCAGTTTCTCAAAGATTGAGACTTAGAGCACCGGAAACAGAGTTCGAACTCGGCATTCGGCATTTCGGATATTTGCTGATGGAAGTGACTTTACTCTTGGTCATTGCCATATTTGCTATCAATGTCTACTTGGCCCGTCCCGTCTTGGACTCCTTTTTGTTTTCCATGGCCTTGGCCGTTGGCTTGACTCCACAGCTTTTGCCGGCAATTATCAGCGTCAACCTATCTCGTGGAGCCAAAAACATGGCGTCAAAGAAGGTCATTGTGAAACGCCTATCCTCCATCGAGAATTTTGGCAGTATGAATGTTTTATGTTCGGATAAAACCGGAACCTTAACAGAAGGAGTTGTTCATCTACATTCCACGCTAGATTATAGCGGTCATGAAAGTGAAAAGGTCCTTTTATTTGCCTACATAAACGCCTCCCTTGAGAAAGGCTATGCCAACCCTATTGACGAGGCCGTTCGGAGTCACAAGCAATTCGACTTAAAGAGCTATGAGAAGCTCAGCGAAATACCCTATGACTTTATTCGTAAACGGTTGAGTATCCTGGTTAAATCAGACGATAAGACGATTTTAATTACCAAAGGAGCCTTAAAGAATGTTTTGGACGTGTGCTCCTTTGTAGAGGGACCTAATGAGACCGTAGTCCCAATTCAACAGGTTCTACCCCAAATTCAGACTTTATTTTCAGATCTGGGAACAAAGGGACTCAGAACTTTAGGAGTTGCCTACAAAAAGGCCGAAGATACAGAACTCAAAGATCAAGAAAAGGATATGACGTTCTTAGGCTTTCTGGTTCTTTACGACCCACCTAAAGAAGGTATTGCCGAGACCGTTAATACCCTAAAGGAAATGGGAATCACCCTCAAGGTTATTACAGGAGATAACAAACTAGTGGCCATGAGTCTCGGCAAACAGATCGGACTCGCCAACCCTGAGGTTCTGACGGGTCCGGAATTGTACAAGATGAGTGATGAAGCTTTAATCCAGAAGTTAGGCAATATTGATCTTTTTGCAGAAATCGAGCCTAATCAAAAGGAACGAGTCATTCTAGCTCTCAAAAAGGCTGGAAATGTGGTTGGATACTTAGGGGATGGTATAAACGATGCTTCCGCTTTGCATGCTGCGGATGTAGGGATTTCGGTTAACAGTGCCGTAGATGTGGCCAAGGATGCCGCTGATATTGTCTTGCTTGAAAAGGATTTAAGTGTCCTAATTCGGGGAGTGAAAGAAGGTCGAGTGACTTTCGCTAATACTTTGAAATATGTTTTTATGGCCACTAGTGCAAACTTTGGAAATATGTTTAGTATGGCGGGGGCTTCGCTTTTCCTTTCCTTTTTGCCCCTTTTACCCAAGCAGATTCTGCTAACCAACCTAATGACAGACCTACCAGAAATGACCATTTCTACTGACAGTGTAGATCCTGAAATGATCGATGGACCTCGCCGTTGGGATATCAAGTTTATCCGCAAATTCATGCTTACGTTTGGCCTTCTTAGCTCCGTGTTTGATTATTTGACGTTTGGTGCCCTTTTGTTCTTTCTGCATGCGACCCCGAAGCAGTTCAGAACTGGATGGTTTATCGAATCTGTCCTATCCGCCTCGTTGATTGTGCTGGTCATTCGAACCCGCAAGCCCTTCTATCAAAGCAAACCTGGGAAGGCACTGTTTTGGACGACCCTCGCTGTGGCCGTAGCAATTTTTATTTTCCCTTACAGTTTTCTTGGTCCTCTTTTCGGATTCGTTCCATTACCAGCAGTGTTTTTTCCAGTCTTGGGTATAATCCTCCTGTTGTACATAGCTTCTGCTGAAATAGCAAAGAAGCTCTTCTACAAAGGGGGGAGGTATAAGAATCAATGAGTGAATAGAAAAGTGTCTGATTCTGTAATTTTTCAACAAGTAAAAGCCTGTTTCCAATTGGGTGCGGTAACAGGCTTTTACTTATTTAGCTAAGGAACTTTTTTTTGGTTAGTTTGTTTACAATGTTATGGGCGTCACAATATCCACAGAGCGCCATATTAGATCTAATTCTATTTATGTAGTAATATGGATTTCTACCTTGATCGCCATTTTGAATACATATAATTCGAGAGTTGTCTATTGTTTTCTAAACCACCATTTCAAGCACTCAACGTGTTTGCTATTCAGACTAATCGAGCACTCCACGCATGTCGAGACGGTGACTTGTCTTACTAATAAGCACAGCTGAAAGTGGCTTGTGGTGCTGGTTTCGGATTTAGGAGATGAATTGTAGATCAATAAATGGGAACATCACCATAGTTTTCATCCGCTGGTTCGGTCTTTGGAATTCTACATGATCAATGAAATAAGAACATAAAAATATATGAGCGAGGCCGACCCTTGAGGTTATTTGCCAGATCGTTTGAGCGGTCTGGCTTTTTGTTTTTTTGTTGGATAACGGGAGATACTTTCCTTACGGAGATTAACAATTCATCTGAATTGTTAATAAATGGAGAGTGTAAATGTATTGGTCTAGTGGATATAGGAAGGAGATACATCATCATGGAAGAACGCTTTCGTGTGTTCAAAGAGGTGGCAGAAAGCAAGAACATTACGTTATCAGCGAAAAAGCTTCATATGAGTCAACCCAGTATTAGTTTGCAGATTCAGAATCTGGAAGACCAATATGGTGCCCGTTTTTTTGATCGTACCAATAAAGGGGTTACTTTGACTAAAGAGGGTCAAATTTTTTACGCACATGTTCGGAGCGTCTTAGACCTTCTTTCGAATGCCAGAGAGCAGATGCACGCCTTAGCAAAAGATCAAAGATCACTGATCTACCTCGGCGCGACTTTAACGATTGGAGAATATATACTTCCTAATATTCTGGCGTTTTTGTACAGGACTCATCCCGACGTGGACTTTAAAGTAAAGATTGCTAATACGGAGTTGATTGCTCAAGACGTTTTGGAGAAAAAAATGCATATTGGTCTAATCGAAGGACCAGTTTCTCGGCATAAGGACCTTAATGTAGAGAGTTTCTGGGAAGACGAGTTGGTAGTTGTAGTTCCTTATTCTCATCCTTGGGCGTCAAGAATCAGTATCAGTTTAGCTGAACTTCCTCATGAACGTTTCGTAACCAGAGAGGTCGGTTCTGGAACTCGCAGGGTGATGGAGAATGCTCTTAAAGAGAGAGGGCTTGATCCAGATCAATTGAATGTAACGATGGAACTGGGAAGTACTCAGGCGATCAAACAGCTGGTTTCGGCAGGGCTTGGGATTACTATTATCTCCTCTTTGACTGTCAGTCGGGAATGTGATCAAAAAGTATTTAAAATGTTAAAAATCCAAGATTCTCCTATTTATCGGCCTCTCAGTATTCTCACCAATGCGCGAACCACCCAGACTAAGGATGAGCGGGTCTTAATCAACCTACTGCATGATCACAGCTTACTATCGGATGTTTTAAGTGAAGATTATAGTGAATTAGAGGAACACACTAGTATGGTTAGGGGACGTTAAAAGGTGCAAAGAAGAGGAATATAAATAATATTGTTCTTCTTCTCTAACTTCTGAAGAAATGAAAAGGGGGTGACCTTATGAGCGATAAACATGATGATGACAAAACGATCGTAGTAATTGGGCTTGCACTGATTGCAATCATTGCATTGTTATTATTACTAATGGTCCTGCTATAGGGACAAGAAAGTAATCATATCCAATTCAATCTATCCCTACACCCAGATATATCCAGATATATCTGGGTGTAGGGACGTTTATTTCCATTGATATTCTTAAGGAATATGGATATAATTAGAACACTAGTTCGTATTGTATCAAATATATGTACTGTGAGGTGAATGGAATGAAAGATGTATGCGTGGATTGCAATCGACAGTCTTGTATGGAGCCCTGTGAAGACTGGTTAATTGCTCATAACCAATGCCCAGTTTGTCAAAACAAGCTTATTCACGTTGGTGGATGCACTGAATGTATTACGGGTGATTGGGCGAAGTGTGGTTGACATGAAGGTACTCATGAAGCCGATTGAAACCATTGTGACACACTCAAAAGAAGGAACGATCCGCCCAGAGAAATATAGGATTATAGAAGACGGGGAGACAATCGTCGTTCGGATCGTTACAATACTAACCCGGAGTGAGGAAAGGCTTGATGGTTGTCGCGAACTTATTTTTGGTTGTCAGGGAGTGATTAATGGGTGCCTGAAGAATTTCGAATTGAAATATAGAGTTGCAGAATGTAAGTGGTTTCTATATCGAATCTAACAGGAATTCCCCTCAATTTAGAGAAGTAGTATTCAATAATGATCGAGGAGGTAAGTTTATCGATGCTTAAAGAAAACTGGGTGGTTTTCACTTGTGTAAGCGGCCATACTTTTGGCATAAACCCTGAATCAGTTAAGGAGAATCCAGCCGATCCAGAGGAAATTGAAGAGGATGCTCGTTGCCCAATTTGCTTAAGAGTTGCTGAAGGTATAGTTGAACGAACCGTTCTGATGGCAACCAATTCGGATGATGAAATCATTTTGGATAACTTTTATAATTCGTTAAAGAAGATTTAAGCTAATTTTGGTGATGAGACCAGGAGGGCGGGAATCTCCTTGGTCGCTTTATTAAAGTCTTGGGCAGATTAAAGGCTATTCCAATTGAGGACCTTTTCAATAAGTGTGGGGGCTTTTTTACCTCAATTCACTTTTCCGCCATGTTTTGCCGTTAATCTGTTATATAGTTGTCTACAAGGATAGTTTCTAGCCGGCGTAGAAGGGTGCGCGGAAAGAAAACGTTATAATATGATCCTCAATAGAGGAGAGTTTTCTGAAGGAAGAAAGACAACAATTACTACAAGTATTGAGGTGAACCGTATTGTATAATTTGAACTACTTGAAACTACTTTCTAAACAATACCCGACGGTGGATGCTGTGAGTTCGGAGATTGTCAATTTCAGCGCCATCATCAATCTGCCTAAGGGGACAGAGCATTTTCTGGCCGATATTCACGGCGAGCATGAGGCCTTTGACCATGTGATGCGAAACGCCTCTGGAGTGGTCAAGCGCAAGATCGACGATACGTTTGGCGATACCTTGACAGATGCGCAGAAAAAGGAACTTGCGACACTGGTTTACTATCCTCAGGAAAAAATCGCTCTGCAAAAAAGCGCGATAGCACACTTTCCCGAATATGAACAAGGAGAGCACGCTCCGCAGAATGCTAAAGATACTGCGCTGTTGGAATGGTATGAGACCGTTATGATACGCCTGATTCGGTTATGTAGGCAATCTGCGTATAAATATACGCACTCCAAGGTGAGAAAAGCAATACCGCAGCATTTTCAGTACATCATCGAGGAACTTTTGCACGAAAATGAGAACAGCGTCATGAAACAGGGCTATTATCAAGGAATTGTTGACAGCATACTCGCGATCGATCGCACAGATGATTTTATCGTTGTGCTTGCGGAGTTGATCCGCAAGTTGGTGGTGGATCATCTTCACATTGTTGGCGATATTTACGACCGCGGTTATGGGGCGTATCAAGTGATGGATACACTCAGAAGGCACCATTCGGTGGACATCCAATGGGGCAATCACGATGTGCTTTGGATTGGTGCTGCTTGCGGTTCGGAGGTGTGTATGGCAGGCGCGTTACGAGTCTCGCTTCGCTATGCGAATCTGGAGACGATTGAGGAAGATTACGGCTTGAACCTTACGCCACTAATGCGACTCGCGCTCGACTACTATCAGGGGGAATACGCACCGACATTTCAAGTGAAAGTCAAAGAAACTTATTTGCGGGAAAAGGACCTGGATTTGTTGTCGCGGATGCAAAAGGCCATTGCGGTGATCCAGATGAAATTAGAGGGACAATTGATTATGCGGCGACCGGAACTTCAACTCGCTGATCGACAGTTCCTGCATCTAATTGACTTCCAAGCGGGTACTGTCACCCTCAATGGCCAAGTGTACAAGATGAAGGATGTGGATTTCCCTACAGTCGATCCACAGCACCCCTATGAGCTGACGAAAGACGAGCAGAATGTGGTGAACAAACTCAAAACGTCTTTTCAGCATTCCACAGATCTGCAGAAGCATGCGCGGTTTTTGATCGATAAAGGCAGCATGTACAAGATCTACAATGGCAACCTGCTCTATCACGCGTGTATACCACTGACGGAGGAGGGCGATTTTCAGGAGTTTGAGTTGTGTGGTCGACCGCTTAGAGGCAAGGCGCTGCTGGATGCCTTCGATGAAATGGTCAGAAAGGCATATTACGCCCAGGATTCTCAGGATAAGGCGCAGGCGCTCGATGTGGTGTGGTATTTATGGTGCGGTGCGAGTTCACCCTTGTTTGGCAAGAGCAAAATGGCCACCTTCGAGCGGTATTTTATCGACGAAAAAGAGACGCACAAAGAAGTGAAAAACGCCTATTATGCCTTGCGCGACGACGAGACGGTATGTGTGCGTATTCTAGGTGAATTTGGTCTAAATGCAGCCACCAGTCACATCATCAATGGTCATGTGCCTGTAAAGGTCACTGCGGGCGAGGCGCCAATCAGAGCCAATGGTAAGCTCATCACCATCGATGGCGGGTTTGCCAAAGCCTATCAGAAAGTGACGGGTATTGCCGGTTACACTCTCATCTTCAATTCCCAGGGGATGCACTTGGTGTCCCACGAGCCTTTCGTATCCAAAGAGCGCGCCATTTGTGAAGACTTGGACATCTTGCCGACCAGTGTATTCATCGAGAAAAACCGAGCCCGCATGCTAGTGGGTGACACGGACATAGGGGTAGGGCTTAAAGCGGATATCGTTACGTTGAAGAGCCTTTTGGAAGCTTATCGCGACGGATCGGTGAAAGAGCAGTAGTGCGGTAAACTGCAAACAAAATAAAAGTAGTTTACAGCGCGAATATGTTCCTATTGTGAAAGTAATTCTCCTGCAGTAAATGCCTGTTTTAGTAAGTCATCCGATAGCTGGAAATTAGGCGAACCTGTATTAGTACAAAGTAGGCTGTCTGTAAGCTCCCAACCGAACATGGAGAAGGTGCCATTAACGAACTGGATAGTAGCTTGAAACGCTTCTTTGTTCTCGTTTCCTTGTGAAAATATAGTAACTGCTTTTTTTCCAGGATAACGAGCTTGGAATGGGAATGAAGTGCCTTCGAACATAGGAAACATTCTATCAAGCCACTGCTTGGATTGTCCAGAGATTTGTAAGAAATATATGGGTGAGCCAAAAATAATACCATCAGCATTTTTTATGTCTTCATACATCGGTTGTAAATAGTCTTTAGTAGCGCAACCTTCATGACTCCTACAATAGAAACAGCCTTGGCATCCCTTAATACCATCATCATTCAGGTCATAGATTTTCACTTCAGCGCCTTTTGAAATAGCTCCTTTGATTGTTTCTTCAATTAATTTAGATGTATACCCGTTTTTTCTTGGACTACCAACGAATGCAATAATTTTACTCATGTTGCCATCCTGCCTTTCAAATATTCTTTTACACATTAATATTATAGCAAGATTATATCAAATATTTGAGAGAAACAAATAAAACTAAAATCATCCCCCTCCAAATTAAACTTGGAGGGGGATGATTTAGTTAAAGGATTATACTGTTTCAGGAGTAATCGTTGTTCTGGTTCTTACTCCTTTATCAGCTTTTGGTAGTCGAATTTCTAAAACGCCACTTTGGAAACTTGCATCAACAGAGTCTGCTCTAATACTGGTTGGTAAAGCGACAGTTCTGTTGACTACTAAATGTTCATTGCCAGTCCAGGCCGACGCAGAAATTGTTACTGAGTTCTCGGTTACATTCAAGCTGATATCATTTAGTACGGTGTTTGATACATAAGCAGCAACCATTACATCGCTAGAGGTTTCAGATATATCTACACTTGGTTGAATCATTCCTCGGGAATAGGCAGATTGTCCTCCCACAAAACATCCGCTTGCAGTTTGCCCAAATTGTCCAGCAGAGACGCCATAACTGTAATTTGGTGTTTGGCTAAATTGTCCGGATGAGAAGCTGCTGTAATTATTTGCAAGATTCTGCGTATTCCAGTGTTGAGGGTTTACCCAGTTACCAGATGTAGTGCTACCTGGATTAAATGCATTAACATTTGTAGTTTGTAACCCGTAAGTCACATTAGTTCCAGCGCCAGTAAAATTGCTAGCAACTGGGGTGAATCGAATTTGACTCGATTGACCAGATAACTGATTGGTCTGACTATTACTTAAATGCATTTGTTTACCTCCCAAAATTTTGATTGCTCCGCCCTTATTATTTAACTAAATACCTAAAAATATTCAAAGTTAAAGAGAATATTTAGAAAGAGATATTGCTTGGCTATGGCACAAGGGAACAGCTTCTGGAAGAGACGAAAAAAATCCTGGAGTTAGAGAAAATTCTGGTTGATGCAACCCTTCTGTTCATTTTACTTTACAATAAAAAAGGATGGCGCATGACGTTCCCCGTAGGGACTCGAGGGGTGATTAACAACTTGGTCGTGATAATAGAGGACGGTTGAGGCACCACCGTCAAGATTGGCAACGTTGTAGGCACCGTATTTAAGCATGATATCCTGAACATCTTTTAGGGTAGCGCCCAAGGACCCGATCTGGCGTCCGTCGATGACCAGCATCAAGATTGTACCGTCTTTCATTTGCCCAACGGCTGTTCTAGGGGCAATTCCCCATGCTCCATCTCCATGGGTGATGGCAGGCTTACCATTGACAACAAGAAAAGGACCGAATGTAACTGCATCACGTATGCTCATCCGCTTGATGTTGGTTAAGGTATAATGTCCCAGGACAAGAACATTTTTTTGGTTCATGCCAATGATATCATAACTTGAAACTCCTGCGTCCCTGTATAGAACTTTACCACGTGAGATGAGGATGCCTTGAGGGTGCCCCCCGCTACCGTTGCCCTGAGGGTCACTAAACATTCCTCCGTTAATAACTGCTACAGCCCCAGTTTCTTTGGCAATGTCCTCTGCTCTTTCTCCGATTTTGCCAAGATAATGTGTCGCTGCCACCCTGACGCCTCCGGGATTATTGACCTTAAGTAAGTATCCATTAAACCCGTTTTGACTGATGTCGATAAGTTCCGTGTTATTATTCTTATACGTACTGTGCGTATTAATCAAGGCCGGATCTGAGTTTCCCAGATCTTTAGCTTGGTTGCTGTCCAATATTTTTTGAATTTCGGCATCGGTAAAAAACCATTTCGCCAAGTACTGATGACTCATTGTCGTCATTGCACTTTCTACCCACAAATCACGCAGAGCCTCAAAGGGTTGAAGAGAGGAATAAAGAAACCCCATGGATAGCAGAAATATCGTGAGAAAACTAACAGTCCATGCTATGAGGCGAGGCAGCATCCTTTTCTTTCGACTGTAATGGTAGATCCCTACAGGTTTTCTTCCATCGAGTCGTGGCTGCATCGTTGAATGTGAGGACTTAGAGATACCTGAACTATCCATGTTTTACCTTCATCTCCAAATATCATTTATATTTGCATAATATTGAAATGCCCAAAACTAATCGTCAAAACAATTATAAACTACGAAATGGTAATATCAAGTTTCAACTTGACATATTTCCGCCCCATACCCCTGCCGAGGTTAGGTCTTAGAAAACATGTTTAACCCTGGCTGCTTGTGATTCTGAGTTTGTTCTGCGTAATGTTCGTTGGTTTCAGCATGATCGATTACATGCGAAAGGACGGGCTGGCTTTATATTTTTCCAAGTAAGCCTAAAATATCCAATCTAATCTTTGTGAAATATTTCTTCCTTCTCGCATATAGATAATCGTTACGTGCGAGAAGGGAGAATTTTAACGTGGAAGAGGATACTAGCCCAGCGGAAATATCAAGAACCTTGAGTTTGTCGAAACGGAACAGAGTCTTATTAATCATAAGTATTCTAATTATATTATTCGGAGTTCTCACACTTTCAACCGTTTTATATACTAGGGACAGAGGACAGATCGCGAAGGGGGTTGTGATAGAAATCCCTTTGGGACAGCTTTCTATTGAGGAAGCGCAGAGGAAGCTAGAACAACTTAGAAATGAAATTTATCAACGTCCCGTTCGTTTCATCTCCGACGAGAAAAACCTTTTTATAAACATGGAGGAACTTGGTTTCACCTATACCTATAATAAACCACTTCAACAAGCCTATCTCATTGGGAGAGAAGGGAGCATCTTTAACAAGGCTATCAGCAAGTTCAAAGCAAGCTGGGGGATCACCTTTAAACCTACCTATCAATGGAATGATCTCGTCCTTGCGGAAACTCTGACTAAACATCTCTCGACATTGAACATCCCTGCAGAGGATGCGCACTTTTCCATTAACCCGGATAGGTCCTTGCAAACAATTCCTGAAAAACTCGGGAAGGAAGTTGACATGGATGCTCTCATAAAGAGCATAAAGAACCAGTCCTTTACTGATTCCACGATAATCACTATTCCCTTCAAAACAGTCAAACCGAACATAACGAAAACAGTCCTTGAGAATGTGAAAATGAATGGCCTCATAAGTGAATATACCACCAGCTTTGATCTGAACCTGAAGGAACGAACGCTCAACCTAACGCTCGCAGCTAAAGCCATCGATGGCATGGTGTTGAAACCTGGAGAGGTGTTCTCTTTTAACCATACTGTAGGCCCCAGAACTGTTGAGGCAGGTTATCAGGATGCCATAATAATTGAAGGGAATACATTCGTACCCGGTCTAGGCGGAGGAGTCTGTCAAGATTCCAGTACCCTTTACAATGCCGTTCGATTAGCATCACCATCCCTAAGCGTTGTCGAACGCTCGCCCCATAGTTTACCCGTTACATATGTCCCACCCGGTCAGGATGCAACAGTGGCCTATCCTAATCTAGATTTCGAGTTCAGAAATGATTCAGGTGGCTATCTCCTAATCCGTAGTAGTGTCAATAGCAATACTCTGAATTTTAGTATATATGGAAAAGCAAAAACACAATCCTAAACACGCTACTACTTGGTCATCGATAGTAGTAAAAGATAATGCGTAGGCTGAGACAATATAAGTTATCAGCCTACGCATTTAATTTTTAGTTATTGGTATGAAATCACGGAGTATCTGACAGCACAAAGTTCGCCACTGGATGTACGAAAGAGACTATAACATTTTTAAGCAATTGGAATATTATGTACAAAATAAAAATAAGGTGGCGTAATAATGACGACTATCGATGTTTTCCCTACCGACAGTGTATATATTTCTCAATTTTATCACAACACTAATTTTGGAACTGTCAATCAATTGTTTACAGGACAATATTTTATAATTAAGGTCAATAATTGCAAACCTGATGCTTATAGAACATTGTTGAAATTTGATATTGATTTACTTTGCTCTGACACAATATGTAGTGCTCGGCTATTTCTTTTTGTAAATAGAAAAGATAAACCCGATGCAGAACTTTCACCACAAACCGTAACAATATATGAGAATGAAAATGACTTTAACCAAGCAACCGTAACATGGGATACAGCACCAAAAACTATTATTACTCCTTATTCTTTTAATGTAACCGATCATGATGTAGGGTCTTATATAGGAATTGATATTAAGGATTTAGTTCAAGGTTGGGTTAATTCTTGCCATGCGAATGACGGCATTACACTTATTGGAATCGAAGATAAACTAGATACAATTATTGGGTACGAAAGTACGGAAAGTGTCAATCCGCCTTTTTTAAGTATAAGTTATAGCTCATGTACGGGAGCAACGGGAGCAACGGGAGCAACGGGAGCAACGGGAGCAACGGGAGCAACAGGAGCAACGGGAGCAACGGGAGCAACGGGAGCAATAGGAGCAACAGGAGCAACAGGAGCAACAGGAGCAACAGGAACAA
>Ga0209415_10010608_pt1 | contig 15631 bp, 14 predicted proteins | sample PeaSoiSIISIP2007_FD_187696 | JGI IMG/M metagenome (GOLD analysis project Ga0209415, IMG submission 187696) | Peat soil microbial communities from Weissenstadt, Germany - SII-SIP-2007 (SPAdes) (version 2) | ecosystem: Environmental > Terrestrial > Soil > Wetlands > Peat | place: Germany... | reverse complement strand
GCTCAGGCCGTTTGCCGCTCAGGCCGTTTGCGGTTCAGCCGGGCGAAGCTTCTCAGGCCCCTCCAGCTCATACCTGGAGGGGCCTGGTCACATGATGCCCAACCGGCAGGCCAGGAGCCCGGAGCGACACGCGGGGCCGACCGGGCGGATGAAGGAGTTGCGAGTGAGTCAGGAAACCGCAGGGGCGCGAGAAGCACATTGCGGCGCGCCGCCCGAGGGCGCCCCGGAGCCGCTTCGGCCAGACTGCTACTGGCGGCCGGCCCACTGGTAGCGGCGGGAACCGCGGCCGAGTATCCGGTCGACCGCCGAGCTCACGCTGCCGTCCTCGCTGATCAGCCGGCGAACGACGTAGATCATGGCCGGGATGGCCCAGAAGTCACCGCACACCCACAAGATCGCGGCGCCGATCTGCTGATCGGCGAAGGCGGCCAGCGTGACCCCTGGCAGGTGGTTGTAGACCGAATACCACGAGGTCTGGGTCAGGATGCTCATCGACATCGCGAGTATCCACATGGCCCCGTTGGCGACCAGCAGAGCCGCGGCCTGGCCGGCGGGCGTCAGCTTGGTCCGCAGCGGCGGGGACGGGATGATCTGAAGCCAGAACAGCACCCCGGTGGCGAAGAAGCTGCCGTGCATCAGCCAGATGTGCACGGCCTGGTTGCGCGTGGCGAGGTCGAACGGCCCGGGCAGGTGCCAGACCACCATCACGGCGATGAACAGGGTGACCGCGACCCACGGCCGGAGCAGGAAACCGCCGAGCGCCCGCAGCGGGCGGGACCAGGCGCCGGTCATGACCTGCCTGGTCGCGTCCCGGCCGAGCCGGCCCGGCAGCCCGTCGAGCAGCGGCTGCCACGGTGCCCCCGCCACGATCATGGTCGGCGCCGCGAACATGAGCAGCAGATGCTGGATCATATGAACGAAGAAGTAGCTGTCGGCCCAGTAGTCGATCGGCGACTCGACCGCGATCAGCAGCACCGCAAGGCCGCCGTAGAACCACAGCGACCGCAGCCGGCGCTGCCTGGTCCGCTCTGGACGGGACCGGCGGGCGAGCCTGGCCAGGCCGACCTCATGCCAGACCACCAGGATAACCACCAAGATCGCGAACGGGTCGAACGACCAGTTGCCTGTCAGATAGTGCATGGCACCTCGTTCAGCTCTCCTAGGCGCGGCTGGGGGACATGACCCGCACGGCCGCCTGTGATAGCTCGACGGCGAACGATGACACCGAGCTCGCCGTGCCCGGCCCCGGGTCCATATTCAGCTCGGTGCGGATCTGGCCGCGGGCGTCGATGACGAAGGCGAGGTCATTGTGGGCGATCATCTGGCCGCCGGGCGCCACTGCCGCCGTTATGCCGTAGTCATGCCAGACCTGGCGGAGCTGTGCCGGCGTCCCGGTCAGGAACAGCCAGTTGCGCAGGCCGGTCAGCCGCTCCTGGCGATCGAATGCCTGGACGTAAGGCGCCGTGTAGTAGAGCGGATTCGCCACCACGGCGACGAGGGTCACCGCCGAGGCGCGGGTGCCGAGCAGCTGATCAGCGGCGCGGAACTCCTGCGCGATCAGCGGGCAGTCGGTCGTGCACACCGGATCGAGGAAGGTCATAAGCACGACCTTCCCGCGCAGGCCGGCCAGCGAGACAGCGCGGCCGTGCTGGTCGGTCAGCCGGAAGCCGGGGGCGGTGAAGTTGATCGGTGCGCTCGACCCGTCGATGGCCTGGGCGATGATCGGATCGGCGTTCGGGTTCGCCTGGGCCAGTGCCATCGGCGCCGCGCCGAGCAGCACGACGACGGCCGCCCAGCAGGCCAGGATGCCCTGGGCGCTAGCGGCGGCGAAGGCGCCGACCAGCCGGCCCGGCCTGACCCGCTCGCGCCAGCCCGGTGGCGTGGCACGCTGAGCTGCGGGGGCCCCGGCAAGGGCAGGCGCGGTGGCTGGCTCGGTAGCACGGGTCACGGCCAGATAGCCTGCCAGCACGGTCAGCAGCAGCGGGATCATGCTGTTCGGATCGGTGCCAAGGCCGCCGAGGAAACCGAGATCCTCGATCAGCACCCAGTCGGCCAGGCAGAGCACGGCCGCTGCGATGACCGTCGGCAGCAGCAGCCGCGGTCGCCGCCCGGGCAGGCCGGAACCGCGCAGGCCGGAGCCGGGCAGGCCGGAGCCGGGCAGGCCGGAGCTGAGCAGGCCGGAGCTGAGCAGGCCGGAGCTGAGCAGGCCGGCGCCGATCAGGGCCAGTGCGATCACGGCGAACAAGTTCACGCCGAACCCGTGCCGGGCCGTGAACGCCGCGAAGTCGCTCACCCAGCGCGCGAGGATCGCTGGCTGAGGTGTTCCCGACATGGACGTGACCATTCCGGTCAGTGTCCCCGGCCGGCCGTGCGCGGTGCCCTGCCAGAAGCCGCGGCCGGGCCACGCCTGGAGCACGGCCATGCCCGCGAAGAGCAGGCCGAGGCCGGCGATCAGCCGTCGGCCGAACGCGGCAGACTGCCAGGACCGCTCGGGCAGCGCCACTGCCGCCCCGGCCGCGCAGTAGAACAGCACGGCGCCCGGCGCGCCGAACAGCGCGGTCAGGCCTGGAGCGAAGACCCCGCCGAACGCCTCGCCGAATACCCACACGATCAGGCCCCAGCCCGCGCTGACCAGGCCTGCGAGCTGCGACCACGGCCCGCGCTTGGCCGCGACCATCCAGATTCCGATCCCGACCTGGATCCAGACCGCCGACGCGCTGGCCTGGACCGGGTGAAAGGACCAGGCGCTCCCGGCCCAGCTGACCAGGTGCCGCACCCAGTCAGGGGACGTCGCGGCGGCTGGCGCGATCACCTTGGACGGCAGCCCGGCTGCCATGGCCGGCTGGGCCTGGAGGATCCCGTCGAAGATCCACAGCAGGCCAAAGCCGGTCCGCAGCAGCATCCGGCCGGCCGGCTCAGCAGGCATGACCTGACGGGTCGCGGTGCGGCCTGGCGCGGTCGTCGCGGCCTCGCCGGGTGACGCAGGCGCCGCCGGGCCGGCCGTGTCGCCATCGCCGGGAGCGGTCAGGCGGAAGGCGCGGGCCGGCCTGGCCAGGTGAGGCAGCCACTCCCTGATGCTCGCCCAGGCGATCGCCAGCGTGGCCAGGATCAGCAGCGCGATGAGCCCCTGGTGCATCAGCGCTGCCCGGAACGCTGCCACCAGGACCGGGTTGGTGACAGTCAGTCCGTTGTTCATCCCTGGCATCGGGCTAGCTGTTCCTCCTTATCTCGCTATCTCCGCCGGTTACGGCCGGCTGTGGCTCGCCGGTGATCTCCTCAGTGTCGCTGGTCCGTCATCCGGGCAGCACCGGCGGCCTTGAGTGCGGCGACAGCGCCCTGATCGCCGGGCCGAGTGCCGAGTAGACGGCCGCGCGCTGGGCGTTCAGCGCGCGCAAGTCCAGTCGGAGCCTGGTCAGGTCCGCGGCCTGCGCGGGCTTTCCGCGGCTGCCGAGCGCGGCGGCGACGTCGGCCATGACCTTCTGGGCGTCGGGCGCGGCCCAGGTGATCAGCGCGGTGATCGCGGTCTGGAGATGGTAGCTGGCGAGCGACTCGGGCGCCTGGGCGTTGGTCAGGTCGTCGACGAGCTCGCTGTTGGCCGGCGAGCAGTTCGCGACGCCGTAGTCGACCTCGCTGACGGCGGTCGCGAGGTCGTGACTTGCGCCGGTGTCGATCGCGTGCAGCAGGGTCAGCGACTCGCTGACGCCGGCCGCGCACGACCCGACGTCGGCGGTCAGCGTCTGAAGGAAGCCGCGCAAGTCGGTGGCCCGCTGGCCCTGCGTCGGCCGGTGCGCGAGCCCGATCAGGGCGCCGATGACGGCGAGCACGGCAAGGCTCGCCAGCAGCCAGCGCGGCGACCGGCGCGAGGGCCAGCCGCTGGTGCGGAGCGGTATGAACGGCGGGTCCGCTCTGGTGGGTGTCTGCATCTAGCTCGTCCCGGTCCGGTGCGCGAGGCTGGCGGCCCAGGAATCAAGCTCGGCCGCCGTCACGGCGCCGAGCACGTGCCTGACGATCTGATGCCTGGCGTTGAGGAAGAAGGTCTGCGGGTAGCCGGCGGTGGCGCCGTACGCGTCGGTCAGGACGAGATCCTGGTCAGCCACGACCGGATAGTTCACGCCCTTCGCGTGCAGGAACTTCAGTGCCGCCGCGGTCCGGTCCCTTCCGTCGATGCCGATGATCAGCACCTGGCCATGGTGGGCCTGGTAGAAGCGGGCGAGCAGCGGGGTCTCCTGCTGGCAGACGTCGCACCAGGAACCGAAGAAGTTGATGATGACGGGTCTTCCCGCGTAGTCGGAGAGCGAGATCAGCTTGGCCGGGTCACCGACCTCCGCCAGCGTAAATGGCCTGGCGATCTGCGGCGCGTGCCGGGCCTGGGTGCCGGCCGTCAGAACACTGACCGCGACGACGGCGAGCAGCACGCCCGCTGCGGTGGTCAGTGCCGTGCTCAGCCGGATCCGGCCGGGCCGCCGCAGGTTCACCATGCCTCCTGGCCCGGGCTCGGCGTGGTCGAGGACGGCCCGGATCCGGCCGGGAGCAGCAGCTCGAACCTGCTGCCCCGGCCCAGGATGCTCCGCACGTACACCTCACCGCCGTGACCGTGCGCGATGGCCCGCACCAGCGCCAGGCCGAGCCCGGTGCCCCGCGGACCGCCGCCCGTGATCGTCTTGAACCGGTCAAAGATATGCGGAAGATCTGCTTCGGCGATACCTTCTCCGCTGTCCTGCACCACGATACGGGCGAAACCGTGCTGGTCGGCGCCCAGTACCGAGACGGTGATCCGATCGTCCATGCCGGTGTGCCTGACCGCGTTCTCTACCAGCGCGTCGAGTGCGAGGTTCAGCCGCTCCCGGTCGGCCAGCGCCGGTGCCTGATCCAGCCGGCCGCGCTGCCAGTCTCGCAGCGCGGTCGGCCGCCATCGCCGCAGCAGCTCGGCCGCGATCAGCCCGAGCTCGACTGGCTCGGGAGCGAGGAACTCCGCGTTCTCGGATGCGGCGACCAGCAGCAGCCGCTCGCTGAGGCACTTCAGCCGCTCAAGCTCACCGACGACGACATGGATGTCGCGCTGCTGCTGGCGTTCGGCCAGCGCCCCGGCGAGAAGTTCGGCATGACCGAGCGCGATGGTGATCGGCGTCCGCAGCTGGTGCGAGGCATCCTGGAGGAACTGCCGCTGGACGGCCAGTATCCGGTCGGCCTCGGCCGCGATATCCGCACGCTCGCGCGCCGCCAGCCGGCGGTGCGAGTGCCAGGCCATCGCGACGAAGATGGCTGCGAGCAGCGGCACCTGGTCGAGTGACTCGCTGGCCCGGAAATGCCGGACGACATCGTCGCCCACGGCGGCGGCCGTGCTGACCGCGATCACGGCCACCAGAGCCAGCGTGTGATGCCTGGGCCAGAGCCGGAATCCGTAGAGCACGGCCAGGCTCATCCAGATCGCGTCGAACGGGATGATCTGCCAGGCGGGGAACGCCACGATCGCGATCAGGCAGAGCAGGACGAGGACCAGCCAGGTCAGTTCTGGTTCATAGCCGGCCGGAGTATCAGCGGATGACGCGATCACAGGCGTCACGGCGGGCGCGGTCACGACCGGCTCGTCAGGACGCGAGTCGGTAACCCTCACCACGCACCGTCTCTATCAGAGAGAAGCCGAGCTTCGCCCTGAGCCGCCTGATGCACACGTCGACGACGTTAGAGCCAGGGTCGAATTCGATCCCCCAGACCGACGCGAGCAGCTCGCTCTTGGTCGCCGAGCCGCCGCCGTGCTCCATCAGAGCCCGCAGCAGGAGGAACTCAAGCCGGGTCAGCGCCACCGGACCCGCCCCCCGATCGGCCACCAGCCGTCCGGCGTCGAGCGTGAGATCGCCCACCTGCATGATCTCGTTCTGGTGCGCGGCATCGCGCAGCCTGGCCCGGACCCGCGCGATCAGCTCGGCGAGCGAGAATGGCTTCGTCAGATAGTCCCTGGCACCGAGTTCCAGGCATTCCACCTTGGTCCCGACGTCGGACGTGCAGGAGAGCACGAGCACCGACTGGCCGGGCTGCACTCGCAGGATCGCGGACAGCGCCGCGCGGCCGTCCAGATCGGGCATGACGAGATCGAGTATCACCAGGCCGTAGCCGCCGTCGGCGGCGCGCAGGACTCCGTCGGCCGCGTCGGTGGCGACATCGACCTGGTATCCGGCCTGCTCAAGAGCCCGGCTGATAAAACCCCTGATCCGGGGCTCGTCGTCGATCACCAGAATCCGCGACAGGCCGGGGGGAGAGGCGTCCGGGCTCGACCAGGCCGGCTTCGAGCCGGCCCGCCCGTACTCATCTCTTGCGGCGGTCATCGCGCCCCTGTCATCGCGCCGGAGTTCATTCGGCAGCGGCCACAGCGGCCAGGACAGCGGGTACGGCCAGTCGGCCGGTCACGCCTGCCAGTCGGCCGGTCACGCCTGCCGGAGAACCGGTTCTAGGGATCGGGTTTACTCCTCGAACAACCCGTAAGTCAATACTAAAGACTTCAAACATCGCATAACGCTCATGGCTGTGCTGGACCCACGCTCATGGCTGTGCCGGGCCCGATCGTGACTGCGTGTCCAGGGTAGACCCTGCGCCTGACGTCGACCGGCCGGTTGGCCCTGTTCGGAATAGGTGGCGTGAGGGCGGCCGCGGGGTTGCCGGTGCCGGATCTGGACGAGCCGGGCAACCAGCGAGACGGATGATGACAGTTTCGTCATCCCCAGCGCCAGGTATTGCGGCGCCACCACGAGAACCGCACTATCGGTGCAGTCGATTGCTTTCCGGCTGCGGTAGTTCGGCCGCACCGCCGGACCGAGTCGTGCGCGCTGCGCGCCGCGAAGAAGCGAGGTGGTGACTGATGTCCCTGCCGGTCCGCGTGGGAACCCTGCTGGTGGCGTTCCTCGCCGTGGTCGGTGGCGCGATCTTCGTCGTCATCCAGTACTTTCTCGCCGGGCCGGTGGTGGTTGACTACACCGCCGGGGTGACCCCCGGCGCTGGCCAGCAGGTCAGCATCGTCCTGCAGGAGGACCCGCAGAACACGGTGACTAACCACCCGGACTGGGTCTCCTACTTCATCCAGGATCCGAAGACCAGGCAGTGGGTGCACACCACCTTGTTCAGGGTGCCCGCCGGCGCGACGGTCCACGTGACGATCCTCGGATACGACGGCTGCACGCCGTTGCGCAACCCGTTCTGGGGCAAGGTCACGGGGACGGTGGGGAACGTCGAGTTCGTCAACGGCAAGCCGACATCGGTGCTGAACTCCTACGCCACCTGCTCGGTGGGGCACACGTTCTCGATCCCCAGCATCAACCTGAACGTGCCGGTCGCCTCGCCCACGACCCTGGCGGCGAACAGCAACCTCTGCGGAACCTCGCCGTGCACCTCGGGCCCGCATACGACCGTGACCTTCAGCTTCAAGGCGCCCACCACGCCAGGGGATTACTTCTGGCAGTGCCGGATCCCGTGCGGCCTCGGCTACCTGGACGGGTTCGGCGGACCCATGCAGACGATCGGCTACATGACCGGACAGATGGAGGTGGCGTCCTGATGGCCGCCGAATCGCAGGCGCAGGTCGCGGGCCAGGGTGGCCCGAGCCACGGCCGGAGGATCTTGCTCATCTGGCTGATTCTCGCCATCGCCGGCGACCTGCTGATCTGGTTCGCGCTCGGCCCGCACCTGCCACCGGGCAACATGACGACCACGGCGACCGAGGAGCAGGGCGCCATCAAGCTGATGTCGGTCCTGTCGGCGCCAGTGCTGGTCCTCGTGCTCACCTACTTCGTCTACGCCATGATCGTGTGGCGGCGCCGGGACGGCGATGACGAGGACGGCCCGCCCATCCACGGCAGCACCAGGGTCCAGGCCGCCTGGATCGTCGGCACGACGGTGATCGTTCTGGCGCTCGCCGTGTTCGGCACCGTCTCCCTGTGGACCTCGCACGGGGCGGGAGCGGGCGAGGGCCCGGCGCCGATCTGGAATCCGCCTGGAGCGGTATCGACCGCATCCGCCCAGCAGACCCCATGGGCGCCTGGCAAGGTGCTTCAGGTTCAGGTGGTCGCGCAGCAGTGGCGGTTCACCTTCCGGTATCCGGGGCTCGGCGGGTTCGAGACGACCGAGCTGATGCTGCCCGAGGGGCAGTGGGTCCAGTTCAATGTCACCTCGATCGACGTCATCCACAGCTTCTGGGCCTACCAGCTCGGGGTGAAGGCCGACGCGAACCCGGGCGTGAACAACGTGGCCTACACCAAGCCGACGCAGACCGGCCTCATCACGGTCCGCTGCGCCGAGCTCTGCGGGCTCTGGCACGGCGCGATGTTCGACTACGGCAAGGTGGTCACGCTGGCGCAGTTCCAGGCCTGGGCTAGAGCCAGCAAGACAGAGCTAGCAAGTGTCACCAGCCTGCTGCCGCCGTATGCCACGACCTACGACTCGACCGCGATCAAGCAGCTCGGCCCCGTCCTGCAGAAGCTGGGCCTGACCGGAGCGGGCGGCGGTTACTACCCGCCGCAGGATCCCGCGCAGCCGTGAGCCAGACAGCCGCGAGTCCGTTCGCACCAGCGTCCGTTACTACGAAGAGGTGACCGGATGGCCATCGAGACAGAGCCAGGCACGATCCAGGTTCCCGGCGGCGGGGGGCCCGGCCCCGGGCACGGCGAGCGTTCCTGGTGGATGCGGCCGGGGGTGCACACCGCGCTGATCGGCGCGGTCCTCGGCTATCTGCTCGGTCACTGGCTCGGCAACCTGATCGCGTCCGGGTATCAGCAGGTAGGTACGGCTGACGCGAACGACACCGCGATCGTGCTCGGGTACGTCTTCATGGTCCTCGGCTGGCTGGCCGGCCTTGGCGTCTTCAATGACGTGCTGCGCCAGATGGCCGGCCGCCCGCTGCCGGACTGGGAGCGCGCCCCGTCGACCAGCATCGGCAGGTACTTCAGGTACACCCTGGACCACAAGGTGGTCGGCCTCCAGTACCTGGTCGGCATGATCATCTATTTCTGCACTGCGGGCCTGTTCGCGATGGCGATCAGGACCGAGCTGCTCTCGCCGGTGCACCACGTGTTCAGCTCGAGCGTCTACATCGAGATCGTCGGCGAGCACGGCACGATGATGATGATGCTGATGACCTCGGTCATCCTCGGCCCGTTCGGCAATTACCTGGTCCCGCTCATGATCGGGTCCAAGCAGGTGGCGTACCCCCGGCTGGAGGCGCTGTCGTTCTGGCTGACGCCGCTGGCGTTCCTGATCCTGCTCTCGGCGATCCCGCTCGGCGGCTTCCACATGGGCTGGACCGGGTACCCGACGCTGTCGGTCCAGGACACAGCGGGCGCCGACGCCTACGCGTTCGCCTTCGGCCTGATGGGGATCTCGATGATCCTGGCAGGCTTCAACATCCTGATCACCGTCATCTGCTACCGCGCGCCTGGGATGCGCTGGAGCAGGCTGCCGATGTTCGTCTGGGGCCTCCTCGGCACCTCGGTCATGATGACGCTGGCGGCGCCGATCCTGGTCGGCGGCATGTACATGCTGCTGACGGACCGGACCGTGCAGACCGCGTTCTTCACCAGCCAGCTAGGCGGCAGCACCTATCTGTACCAGGACGTCTTCTGGTTCTTCGGCCATCCCGAGGTCTACATCCTGGCCCTGCCTGGCTTCGGCATCGTCTGTGAGCTGCTGCCCGTCTTCTGCCGCAAGCCACTGTTCGGCTACAAGGTGGCTGCGGCCGGGATGGTGGGCGTGACGCTGCTGAGCTTCTTCGTCTGGCAGCACCACCTGTTCAACAGCGGGATCAACCCCGACATGCGGCCCTTGTTCATGCTCACGACAGAACTGATCTCGATCCCGACCGGCTTCATCTTCCTGGTCGCGATGGGCACGCTCTGGAAAGCGAAGATCCGCTTCACCGTCCCGATGCTGTTCTGCCTGGCGTTCTTCTTCAACTTCCTGATCGGCGGGGTCACCGGCGTCTTCGTCTCCGACGTGCCGGCCGACACCACCGAGCACGGCAGCTTCTTCGTGATGGCGCACTTCCACTACACGATCATGGGCGGGCTGATCTTCGCGTTCATGGCCGGCTGCTACTACTGGCTGCCGAAGATGATCGGCATCAAGCTCGACCAGCGACTGGGCAAGATCCATTTCTGGCTGATGTTCCTCGGCTTCAACTCGACCTTCCTGCCGCTGTTCGCGGTTGGCCTGGCCGGCCAGCCGCGCCGGGTCTTCGAGTACGCGCGCAACCTGCAGACGCTGAACGACTGGGTCTCCATCTCGTCGTTCGTCCTCGGCGCCTCGATCCTGGTCTTCGTGATCAACTTCGTCTGGTCGACGGTGGTGGTCAGGGAGCGAGAGGTGGAGAACCCCTGGGAGTCCCGCGGGCTCGAATGGCGGGTCTCCTCGCCGCCACCGGCGCACAACTTCGAGCAGGTTCCGGTCGTCCTGTCCGGCCCGTACGAGTACGGAGTGAAAGACGGCCCGCCGGTCGCCGACCTGAACCCTCCGGTCGGAGTGCTCACCGAGGCGTTCGCCCGCACCGAGACCGCACGAGCGGAGGCTTAGGCAGATGGTTGAGATGTCCTCGGGCCCGGTGGGCCTGAGCCGCGAGCAGGAGGAACTGGCCTTCTATCACGAGGCCGCGCTGAACGCCGCGTGGAGCGGCAGCAGGCTGGCGATCGGCGTGGTGGCCTCCGGCCTGGGCGCCTTCGTCTTCGCGTTCTTCTACCTGCGCTCGCTCAACGCTTACAGCCTGTGGTACCCGGCGAACTTCCCCGCTCCGAAGATGTGGCAGGGCACGCTGATCATGGGCCTGATCGTGGTGAGCGCCGCCATCCAGGCGGCGGGAATGCGGCAGCTCAAGGCGGGCAAGAAGGGCGCCTGGCTGGGGATCGCCGTGGTCGCGCTTGTCCTCGGGCTGGCTGCCGCCGCGATCCAGATCTGGCAGCTGACATCGCTGCCGTTCCAGCCGGGCGCCAGCGGCTTCGCCAGCGTCTTCGTCGGGGCGTCTCCGGTTTTCGCCTTCCTGGTGCTCGCGACGATGGTCTGGCTGGAGATCCTGGTCATGCGCGCCAGGACGATCCCCGAGATCTCGTTCATCGAGCAGCCCCCGACCTTCACCGAGGCGGCCGTCGTGCAGCGGTTCCAGGCCTCGCTGAGCGGGTTCACCCTATTCTGGAGTTTCATGGCCGTCGCTGCGCTCGTTCTGTGGGTGCTGTTCTACCTAGTGCACTGATGGCGTTACGAAGACAGCCGGGTCCGCCCGGTGAGCAGGCCAGTCGGCGCGGCCAGCGCGGCCGGGCTCAGGTGATCAGTTCCATGACTCGCAGCAGGAGGTAGCAGTGCAGGGAAGGCTACTCGCGGCTATCAGCCCGGTGAACACCCCGCATGGGTCCAATCTGACCTTTGCCTTCCCGCTACTCCTGTTCATCGTGGTTGCCGGTGTCCTGTACCTGCGGTTCCGCAGCCCGCACAAGGTGCCGGGACATGTGCCGACGGCCGCGGGCCATCGGCTAGGCGCGGGCGGAACTCCGGCGGCGACAGCATCGGCTCCGGCTGGTACCGTGCCCGCAGGCACTGTGCCAGCCGGCACGGTGCCCGCCGGGACCGTTCCGGCTGGCACGTCGGAGGCTGGCGCGTCGGAGGCCGAGGTCGCAGATGAACCGGATGAATCAGAGGCAGACGGCACGGAGACCGGCGAGTGATGCAGACGCGAGCCACGCAGACGAAGGTTAGCTAGTGACCCAGGCGGCGAACGCTCTCCCCGGTCTGCCGGCCGCCCCAGTCGGGCGGCCGGCAGACTTGGCGGACCAGGTCGGCCATGCGCAGCCAGTCGGCGCCGGGCAGATGCCGGGCACCGGGCAGGCGGCCAGCTCACGTGCGGCCGCCGGCCGTCGGCCCGTGTCGCTGATCGCGCGATCGCTGTTCCTGCTGACCAAGCCGCGGATCATCGAATTGCTGCTGGTGACGACGCTGCCGGTGATGCTGCTCGCCCGGCGGGGGCTGCCGTCGGCCGAGCTGATCGGAGTCACGCTGATCGGCGGCGCCCTGGCAGCGGGCAGCGCGAACACGATCAACTGCTTTATAGATCGGGACATCGACGCGCTGATGCGCAGGACCGCCCGCCGGCCGCTGGTTGCTCACGGTGGCCCGGGCGGCCAGGCCGCCGTGCGGCCCGGTGAGGCCCTGGTGTCCGGGGTGCTGCTCGGGATCGCGGCGACGCTTCTCCTCGGGCTGGGGGCGAACTGGCTAGCCGCAGTGCTGGCCGACGCCGCGATCGCGTTCTATGTGTTCGTCTACACGCTGGGCCTCAAGCGGCGCAGCGCGTCGAACATCGTCATTGGCGGGGCTGCGGGCTGCTTCCCTGTGCTGGTCGGGTGGGCGGCGGTGACCGGGCGGGTCGGCTGGCCGGCCGTGGTCCTCTTCGGCGTGGTGTTCTTCTGGACGCCGCCCCACTTCTGGGCGCTCGCGATGAAGTTCCGCGACGACTACGCGGCAGCCGGGGTACCGATGCTGCCGGTGGTCGCAAGCGCGCGGACCGTGGCGCGCAAGATCGTGGGGTACAGCTGGGTGATGGTGGCAGTGACGCTGGCGCTGATCCCGTCGGCCGGCTGGATCTACGGCAGCTGTGCCGTCGCGCTTGGCGCCTGGTTCCTGGCCGAGGCTCACCGGCTCCGCGGGCGGATCTCCTCCGGTGTCGCGGCGGCGCCGATGCGGCTGTTCCATCTGTCGATCGGGTACCTGACGCTGCTGTTCGCTGCGGTCGCGATCACGGCGCTGCTGCCATGGGGCCGGATCTAGCTCTCGCCAGACCTAGTCGCACGGTGGCCGGGCGGACAGATGATCCCGGCCCGTGCATAACGCGCCTGCCGGGACAACTGTCCGTCCGCCACTGACTGTCCTTGCCGCTGGATGCTTGCCGGCGAGTCTCCACCTCAAGCCAGCCTGGTGCCAGGCAGAATGCCCGCTCCACCCACTCAGCCGCGGTGGTCCGGGCCGGACTGGCGCGCTTGGACTGCCGGGCCTGGCTAGCGGTGGAAGGAGAGGAGGGTGCCCTGGTCAGTGAGGGCCAGCAGGTTGGTGCCGGTCCAGAGGGGGATGGTGGAGATGGGCGGGTGCCCGGGAGGGGGCGGCAGGGTGCGCCAGCGGCTGGCGGCCGGGTCCCAGAGGGCCATGTCGTCGGGGCGAATGCGGAAGCCGCCCGGGCCGGAGATGCTGGCGTCGAGGTTGAAGGCGATGATCGCACGGCCCGTCCAGACGAACGGCGGATTCGTCTGACCGAGCGGACCTAGCGGGACGGTCGTCCGGGCCAGGGTGGCTGGATCCGCGAAATAACCCTTGAGGTAGGCATACGGATGGGAGCAGGTGCTGCCGCACCAGATCTGGCCGGGCGAGATGAGGATCGCGCTGCCGGTGAAGGCCGGTGACGTGACGGTCTGGTTCTGTGGCCAGTTGCCGGTGACGTCGTGCCAGCTGCCGTCGCGGCCCAGGGCGAGCACGTCGACGCCGGCGTATCCGCTGAAGCCGCCTTTGCTCCGTCGGCTCCAGAGCGACCAGAGGATCAGGCGGCCTGGTGTGGCGACCAGTGTGACATCCTGGGCCGGATGTCCCGCGGGCAACCGCGGCGTGATCATCTGCCAGCGATTGGCGGCCGGGTTGTAGGAGGCGACGCCCAGCCGGTTGCCGGAGACATTGACTCCGGCCAGGACGACGTCGCGCCCGGTCCATACGGCGCCCATGAGGGTCAGACCGTCCATCGGCTGCGGCAGCGGTGTCAGGGACCAGCGGTTCGTCATCGGGTCGTAGAGCCCGGCGTGGGGCAGGCAGTTGGCGATGCCGCCCGACGTCAGACAGGACTCGTACTGGCCGTTGGATACGAACAGCTGGCGTCCGGTCCAGACGGTGACCGCGCCGGAGAAGCCGACGTTGCCCCCGGTGGCCGCGATCTGGCGCCAGCGGCCGGTGGCCGGATCGAAGGCCGCGCCCTGGTAGGACGTGCTCCCCTTCACGACGCCACCCAGTTCAAGCAGCTCGTGCCCGGTCCAGACGGTGATCGGCTGGAACCTTGGCCCGAGCGGCGACGCGGGTAGTGCGGACCAGCGGAATCGGGCTAGCTGCGCCGCCGTCGGCCCTGAGCCAGGGCGCGGGGTGGTCGGTGTCCCGGACCGACCGCCACCGGTCGTGTGCACCAGGACAGGAACTCCGAAGGCCGCCGCGGCGACAGCGACGGCGGCGACCACGGCGGTGAGTGCCCGGTGCCTGCGCAGCCGCCGCTGTCCCCGCGCCATGAGCTGGTCCGCGAGTGCCCGCTGGACATCGAGGGCGATATCGTCATCCGCCGACACCGAGGCCGGCTCGGTGACCTGCTGAGTGGGTATCTCCGCGTTCCAGCGCCGCCGTCCCGAGCGGGCGGCGAGCCTGATCAGGGCCCGCCTGGCGTAGGCGTCGGCATTCTCGGGCGCCCGCAGCCGACCCCAGGCCAGGTAGGTCCTGATCAGTGCGGACTGAGTCAGGTCCTCGGCGTGACCGCGGTCTCCGGCCAGGAGAAACGCGGTCCGCACGAGTGCGCCGTAGCGCGCAGCCACGAACGCGCGGAACTCGTCTTCGCGAGCCAAGGTCTCCCCTCTCCACAGGTTAGAGGCCCCGGGAGCCCGCAATGGTTCCCTCTACCCGGTGAAGGCCAGGCGAGCGAACACGTAGCCGCCTGGGGTGCCGAGGGTGGCGACGAGCACGCAACTGTCGGTGCACAGCGTGGTCGCCTCGGGTGAGTATGGCCGCCCTGAGGCCCGCGTCGATACCACGAAGGTAGTCGAGCCAGCGCCGTTGTTCTCCGTGATCAGCATCGGCTGCGCGGCCAGTTGCGGTCCGCAGCCCAGCGGGTTCGCGTCGGCCGCGGTCGCGCATTCGGACAGGCGCACCAGCCCCCCGAGCGCGAAGCCGGTGACTCGGACCGTGACCATCTGGCCGCCCCGCAATCCGGTCGCCGGGCTGACGGTGATCGTGGACCGGACGCAGGAGGAACCGGGCCGACCAGATCGGCGGCACCGTAGACCCACGGAGCTCGACGGTGCCTGACCTGTGCTGGCCGGCCTGGCGCTGGTGCTGGTGCTGGCCAGGCCAGCCGGACGTGTCGCGGTCACCGGGGCGGACCCAGCGCCCTGGCCAGGTAAGGCCGTGCACGCCGCTATCAGCGCTGACATTGTGACCGTCATGAGGATCGTGCCACGACCTGACATGTGACTGCCTTTCAGCTTGCCCCGCGACCAGGTGACCGCCAGGACATCCGGCCGCGGGCGCGGAGGCGAATCGGGACGCCGCGAGCGCTCCGCCAACCGGCCAGGACGTCCTGCCGGGCGAGACATCCTGGTGGCGGTCAGGACGTCCCGGCCACCGGACCGCGGCTGCCAGGGCGTCTCGCCACCTACCAGGACGTCCTGGCGGCCTGGCTGGTTGCGGGCCGCTGGCGGTCGGGAGCCGGCCGGAGCGGGACGCCCGCTGACGTGGCTGGTGGCGGGTCGCTCCGCCGGTCAGGAACCAGCGGAGGCTGACGGGCGGGCAGCTAGCTGCGCGAGCAGCGAGCGGCGCCACTCTTCGGTCTGGCGTAGCTGGTTGAAGGTGAACACGTGCAGTCCCCGCACCACAGACT
>Ga0209415_10010607_pt1 | contig 15631 bp, 12 predicted proteins | sample PeaSoiSIISIP2007_FD_187696 | JGI IMG/M metagenome (GOLD analysis project Ga0209415, IMG submission 187696) | Peat soil microbial communities from Weissenstadt, Germany - SII-SIP-2007 (SPAdes) (version 2) | ecosystem: Environmental > Terrestrial > Soil > Wetlands > Peat | place: Germany... | reverse complement strand
AAGCCACGCCATGACGCTCAGGCAGCGAACGCCGGCATCACGTCGCGCGCGAACCAGCGCAATTGCTCGGCAAACTCGGGCGGCGACAGGCCCTCTGCCCAGTGAATCATAAAGTCCTCCAGACCGGGATACTTCGCCTCGATCGACTTGATGCCGTCGATCACCTGGCCCGGCGACCCGCAGAACCACGCCTTCTGCTGCACCCCGTCACGCAGCGACGGCGTGCGCGCCGGTGCCCCCGGCGTGCCCCACGTCCGGCCATGCTCGTCGGCGTAGCGCACGAAGCCGAACGGCGCGAACCACTTGTAGCGCTCGTCATGCGCCGGCTCGATCCGCCGGATCGCCTCCTCCTGATCGCGCGCGATGTACAAGCCGGCGCCCCAGATCATGTCCTGCCCAAGCTGCTTTTGCTGCCCGTACCGCGCGCAGGCGTCGTGATAGGCGCGCAGGACGTCGTCGAGAATCTTCTCACCGTTCAGCACGACCATAGGCTTCAACCCGTATTTCGCCATCATGTCGATAGTCTTGCCGCTGGCGATCGGCATCCAGATCTCCACTGGCAGATGCTTGGGCCGCGGCACCACGGTGATGTCGCTCAGCTTGTAGCCGCGATAATCCACCGGTGGCGGGCACTCGAAATACTTTCCCTCGAAGTGAAACGACTCCTCATTGAAGCACGTCAGCAGCAACCGCAACTGCTCTTCGAAATATTCGCGGTTCTTGTCGGCATCGATCAACGGGCCACCGAACGTCTCCACCTCGCGCGTATGATAGCCGCGGCCGACGCCCATGATCACCCGCCCGTCGGTGACGATGTCGGCCATCGCATAGTCCTCGGCCAACCGGATCGGGTGCCACATCGGCAGCACATTGAACGCGCAGCCGAACTTCAGGCACTTGGTCTGCGTCGCCAGCCACAGCCCGAGCTGGATCAGGTTGGGCAGGCACTCATAGCCCTCGCGCTGGAAATGGTGCTCTGCGGTCCACAACGCGTAGTAGCCGAGCTCGTCCATCAGCCGCGCCGTGTCGCGCGCGGTCCAGAACACTTCGGCGAGGCGCTCGCTCGGATAACGCCGTTCGTTCGCCGGCGTGCCGTCGCGGCCGATATTGTCGAGCGCGATCTGGCCGACATAGAGCACGTGGAATCGCTTGATCATGGCACGCGCCACCCTTCGCTGCATATTTTGGACGGTGGCACCGTGCGAAAGCCGCGTGCGGCGGTCAAGTACGTGCACTGCGGGCTGGCGCGCCCAAACTCATGGCGGCCCTTGGCCCGACGCGCATCGAGATCGGGGGAGAATATTGCATGGACCCGAGCGCCGTTTCCCGCTGGGGCCAGGATCAGTTGGTCGGGTGCAGGCCCGCGGCGTCGAGATCGTGCAGCAGCCGGTCCCGCACATCGGCCGACGGAAAGAATTTCGCGAGTTGCCGGCGCGGATCAGCACCCCAGCCGGGATTAAGCGCGATCAGGCGATTGATCGCCTGCCTGGCCTTATCATGATCGCCTTCCATGTTGCCGACCAACGCCCGTGCGAGCAGGCCAAACAGCGAGGGGTCGTTGTCAATCAGGGCGGCATACTGCGACGCGGCCGCGCGGTCGCCCGCCAGGTAGGCGCCCAGAAACCTGGCGAAATCGAACCCGGCCGGCTGCACCACGCTTTGCGTCGCAGCATCATCGAGCATGGCTCTGCCCCGTTCGAGCCGACCGGCGGCGACCAGCCGTGCGCCATATTCGGCGACGATGTAGGGGTCGTACGGATTGAGTGCCATGGCCTTGTCCGCGGTGGCGAAAGCCTGGGTCAGATCGCCACGTGCGAACCAGACGACGAACAGGATATCGTGCGCGCGTGCGCTGTCGGGCTTGAGTTTGACGGCGTGCAGCGCGGCCTGCAACGCCCGGTCGAGCGCGGGCGGCTCGCCCGGGCGGGCGACGTCCAGATAGAAGTCGCGCAAATAGACCATGGCCAATCCGGTAAAGCCGGAGGCAAAGGTCGGATCCTCCTTGACGCTGCGCTCGAGACAACGCCTCACGCGTTCGTGAAGGGCTGGATTGAACTTGCGCCAATACTCGATCAGCGCGATCGTGCAGGCCCTACGCGGGTCGCTTGCGTCTTGGGCGTTCAACTCGCGCGCCCACACCACCCCGAACGGCCCCGCCATGGCTGGGGCGACTTCGCGCACAACCGTCTCTTCGGCCGCGTCCGGATCGCTCGCGACCGGTAACCCGTTGAATATGCGCGACCAGTAGAGCGCGCCGTTGGCAGCGTCCACCAGCCGGAAGCTGAGCGTGGCCGTGCCGTCGGCGTGATATTCGATGCTGCCGCCGAGACGATAGTCAGGCCAGTCGGCGGGCTCGCGGGGGCTCGTGGAAGGCCCACCGTCGGTGACGACATTGATCCCGTCGAAACGCGCCATCGCGTCGCCGAGTTTGCCGACCAGCCGGCCGATCGTGAAAACCGAGCGGGGTGGCTCGCCGATCACATCGAATGGCTGCAGGAAGATCATTGGCCCCGGGCGCAGGGCCGCCGACGCGCGCGAGACGGATGTGCTCGCGCACGCCGATACGCTTTCGGCGCCCTCGCCCTTGATCCCGAACGCCACGAACGCCGCGAACGCGATCGACGCGACGGCCGCGATGGCCAGTGCCGTTAGCGGGATCCAGTGCGGCCTGGCGAGCGAACGGCGCGCGACACCGGCGTCTGGATCCTTCTGTGGCGCCGCGGCGACCGCGGGCTCTTGCGCGATCATGCGGCGCCGGAAGACCGGGACATAGCTGCCGCGTGGCAGTTCGATGACAATCGGGTCGCTCGCGCCGGCATTCGCGTAATACTTCTCGAGTGCCCGCCGCAGCCGGCCTGCCACCACGCGGACGATTGAATCCGTTTCCGGGTCGAAATCCGGTGCCCGTCCGAGCGCTTCGACGGCGATCGTATAGGCCTTGATTCTGTTGGCTTCGCCGCGCTGCACCGTGTCGACGACGAAGCCAAGAAACGCCACGAACTGGGGCGACGCCCGCAGCTCCTCGCTCGCGATCACGCGCTCGAGAGCGCCGCGCACCTCATCCGGATCAGGAATGTCTGGCGCGTCGCCCCGAATGGCGGCCGGCGGTTGCGCGCCGGTCGTCGCCGGTCGCCGCGCGGCCGTCGACGCACGGCGCCCCGTCATGGCTTCGCCGCGCGGGAGCATGGTTGGCGATCGGGTGGGTTGCCCGGCGCGCGCCCGATCGCGCGGGGCAGATCGAAGCCGTGTCGCGAAGCGTCGCGCAACGTGATCCTCCCCTGGTCATGGCGACCTGACGCCCTTTGGAGCAACCACCGCAACCATCGCCGGATACGGCGTTAACCACGTCCGTGTCACAGTAACCCATCCGTTTGTAACGGTTAAGTCCTTTCGCGTGACGTTGCCGCCGGTTAACCAAAACCCGGTTGCGGGGTCCTCCGGCAGCGAGACCGCCGCCGCTAAGAGTTGCCCGTTCGTTCGCCTCGGTGGGGTGTTCCGTTCAGGCGAGGGCGTGTGCGACAACCTGTTTCAACATTTTGGGGGTACGTAGGATGTCCAAAACACTTCGGTCCGTGGTCCTGGCAGGGGCCGCCGTCTTCTGCACCATGGGCATAACCTCGGCGCGCGCCGATGTCCTTCGCGTCGCTATCGTGACAGCGGACAGCGCGGCGGACTACGCCAGCAACGCGGCGCTGCTCCCGACCTTCGCGGCATTGCTAACGAAGGGAGGGGGCAAGGACGTCATTGCCGGGACGGACGCAGCGAAAATGACCATCGTCAGCAGCTCGGTGTGGCCCAGTGAAGCCGCAGTTATGGCTGTCACCGGCAGCGCCGACTGGAAGGCCGAGGCCGCCAAGCTGAAGTCCAAGTCCTATGTTATTGAGATCTTCCAGGTCACTCCCTGACCGCTCTTCGTTCCGTGGAGCGGTGAAGGAGCCGCCTCGCTCCTGATCCGCTCCACCCCGACCAGCCCGGCTTCCTCGAGCCGGAGCTGAAAACGGCAAATGTCGCAAGGGGGCGAGTGGGCTTCAGCTCCCTTTGCGGACATCTGATCTGCGCCGGCTCCAGCCGACAAGCTATTTTGCGAACCACCGATTGTGCCGCCGTGCTCGCGGTACTTTCGCCCGGCGCGGTGCGTATAACGCCGCGCACTCCGCGGCCAGCACGCCGCCGATTGAGCTGATGCCCGCGCCCGCCTCACCCTGCCGCGCCAGTCCCACCGCACGGCGCTTCCATCGCGTTTTGTCCGCAACATTCTTGTCCATGCGGCAACCCTGCCATCGCCCGATGCACATGCAACAACAAGCCTGCAAGACCAGCGACAATACATCGGCCCGCACCGAACCATTTGCGGGTTGCCCGATACCACGCGCGTCCGCACTCTGCCCGCAATGCAACACCTGCCCCTGCTCGCCGCCGCCGGCCTGCTGGCCGGCGCGATGAACGCGATCGCCGGCGGCGGCTCCTTCGTCAGCTTTCCCGCACTGGTGTTCGCCGGGCTGCCGCCGGTGATCGCCATCGCCTCCTCTACCGTGGCGGTATTCCCGGGGACGTTGGCAAGCACCTGGGCATATCGCCGCGAACTCGCCGGCATCGGCGGCATCCGTTTGCGTTGGATGCTGCCGGCCAGCGTCGCCGGCGGCTTCTGTGGCGCATTGCTGCTGCTGTTCACGCCGGCACACCTCTTCGACCTCGTGATTCCATGGCTGTTGTTGCTCGCCACGCTCACCTTCGCTTTCGGTGCCCGAGCGGGTGCGGCCCTGCGCCGCGCCGTGCGCATCGGCCCCGCGACACTGCCGGTCATCCAGTTCGTGATCTCGCTCTACGGCGGGTATTTCGGCGGAGCGGTCGGGCTGATGATGCTGGCCGCCTGGGGAATGCTCACCGCCAGCGTCAACCTGAAGGCAATGGGCCCGGCGCGCACTCTGCTGGTGAGCGCGGCGAACGGCGCGGCGGTGCTGTTGTTCATCGCCTCCGGCGTGGTGCGCTGGCCCGAGACGCTCGTGTTGCTGGTCGGTGCGGTGGCCGGCGGCTATGGCGGCGCCCGCCTGGCGCGCCGGTTGCCGCCGGCGCTGGTGCGCGCCGCCGTCTTGCTACTAACCGCGACGATCACGGCGGTGTTCTTCCGGCGGGCTTTCTAGCTTCGGATTCGAAGGTTCTGTCAGACGCAAGCACTTGAACCGGCCACTACAGTGCGACGGACCATGCAGACGGGCACGCGTATCTCCGCAATCCAGTAAGATTTTAACACGGAGTTAGCCGGCGGCCGCGGCCGCTGGCAAACTCCGTGTTAAAATCTTGCGCACTCGCCTTACGCGCAATTGCCGCGGCCCAATGCCTCGAACAAGCCATCCGGCGACTGCGCAACGTCCCGTGACAACAGCCGCCGCAGCCATCACCCCGTCGGCGCGTCCTGCGCCATCAGGTAATCCCGATAGTGCGAACGCAGCGCGGTCTTCAGCAGCTTGCCCGTCGCGGTATGCGGCAGTTCCGCGACCACCACGACCGCATCCGGCAGCCACCATTTGGCGACCTTGCCCTCGTAGATCTGCAGCACCGACGCGGGATCGATCGTGTGGCCCGGACGCGGCACCACCAGCAGCAGCGGACGCTCGTCCCACTTCGCATGCCGCGCGGCGATCACCGCCGCCTCCAACACGTCCGGATGCGACAACGCGATATTCTCCAGCGTGATCGAGCTGATCCACTCGCCGCCCGACTTCACCACGTCTTTCGACCGGTCGGTGATTTCCATGAATCCGTCGGGATCGATCGTTGCCACGTCGCCGGTGGCGAACCAGCCATCCTTGTCGACCGCGCTGCCCGGTTCGTCACCATAATACGCGCTGGTGACCCACGGGCCGCGCACCATCAGGTCGCCGAACGCCACGCCGTCCCACGGCAGTTCACGCCCCTCGCCGTCGACGATCTTCATGTCGATTCCGGCCAGGATGCGTCCCTGCTTCAGCATGTGCCGCACCGCCGCGTCCTTCCCCAGCCCGACCTGGGCCGGCTTGGGTGAGTTGTAGGTGCCGACCGGGCTCAGCTCGGTCATCCCCCAGCCATGCTCCACCCGCACGCCATACTCGTCGCGAAACGCCTCGATCAGCAGCGGAGGGGCGGCCGAGCCACCGGTCATGATGCGCTTAACCGTGTGCAGCTTCTCTCCGCTGGTACGAAGGTGCTGCAGCAGGCCTAGCCAGACGGTCGGAACGCCGCAGGTGGTGGTCACGCGCTGCTCATTCAGCAGCGCCGCCATGCTGGGGCCGTCGAGATGCCGGCCAGGCAGCACCAGCGCGGCACCGGTCATCGCGGTGGCGTAGGGAATACCCCAGGCATTGACGTGGAACATCGGCACCACCGGCAGAATGCTGTCGGTGGCATGCATGCCGAGCACATCCGGCAACGCGACAGCGTAAGCGTGCAGCACGGTGGAGCGGTGGCTGTACAGTACGCCTTTCGGGCGGCCGGTGGTGCCGGAGGTGTAGCACAGCGCGCTGGCGGTGTTCTCGTCGAAGCTGGGCCAGGCGTAGTCCTCGTCGGCCTCCGCCATCAGCGTGTCGTAGCAGTGCAGCCGCATGCCGGGTGCCAGCGTGATCTCGGGCATCTGTGCGGCGGTGCCCAGCATCACCACGTCGCGCACGCTGTTGCTGATGCGTGGCGCGATCAGGTTGATCAGCGCGGCGAAGCCGATATCGACGAACAGCACACGGTCGGCGGCGTGGTTGATGATATAAACGATGTCGTCCGGATGCAGCCGCGGGTTCACGGTGTGGCAGATCGCCTGCATCCCCGGGGCCGCGTAATACACCTCCAGGTGGCGGTAGTCGTTCCACGCCAGCGTGCCGACGCGGTCGTCCGCACCGACGCCGAGGCGTTGCAGCGCGCGCGCCAGCCGCCGCGCGCGGCGTTCGGTCTCGCCCCAGGTGGTGCGATGGATGCTGCCGTCATGGGTGCGCGAGACGACTTCGCCCTCGGCGTGGTGACGTGCCGCGTGGGTCAGCAGGGAAGAGATCATCAGGGGGTAGGTCTGCATCAGACCGAGCATGGTCGTCGCCTCCTTCTCGCCGCGGCGTTGTCCGGTGCCGCGTGGCGGAGGATGATACGGCAACCGATACGGAACCAACAGGGCGGCCGCCCGGCACCACAGGACCGTACGACGGTCCGAACACACCTGCCGCAACCGCCGCCGATTGGCCCGAGCTATCTGAGATTCGCCGTCTCGGTGCCATGTCAATCCGGATTGGTAACCCTGTCAACCGATCCACAACACGCTCGTGCAGCGCGACGCCCTCGCCCGGGCGGGCTGCGCGCGTCTCTATGAGGACCGCATGAGGACCGCATGAGCGGCGCCAAGGCGGCGCGGCCGGACCGAAGCTCGCGCTCGACGGGGCGCGTGGCGAATCGTTGGAGCCGCCCGCCCGTGGATACAACAAGCGGGCCAGCCATGCCTCGGCCAGGCGTCGTCACCCCGGCGCGGAGGCGGATACGACCACCGGCGTGGCGGCGAGCGCGTCGTGCAGCCAGCCGGTTGGCATGCCCCGCAGGAATTCAGTCTGCAGGTCCGCCAGGCGCTGCTGTGTCATGCCAACCCGCGCCGGTGTGAAGAATTCCGGATCGCGGGTGAACATCAGATAGGCCTGCATTTCGTTGTACATCAGTTCTTCGTACCTGGTGTCATACCCCTCGGAGCCGAGGAACCGACGCACTCCCCCACGCTCATCCGCGGTCAATTCCGTGTTCCAAAATCGATACACGAACGTAGCATAATCCAGATCGCCGAAGAACATGCCGTGCGACAGCTCATGATGCAGGATGGTGCCGCGCGCCGACAGCGTAACGTTGGCGTCGGCGCCGACCGCCGGAATGGAAATCAACCCCGCATTCAGGTCAGGCTTGAACCAGTCCACCTGCTCGAGCAGGCGACGCAGCGTTGCCTCCTCGGGGTCGAGCGGCAGATGCGCATCGTCCGCCAGCGTGAAGAAACGGCGGAGCGACGCCGCGCTGTAGTCGTGGCCGTAATAATAGGTTGCCGGTGTGTCGCCGCCGGCGCTGATCGCCTGCGCCAGTTCCGCTGCGCTCAGCACCCGGTTACGCGGCTGCCCGGCTTTCTCGATCAGCGCGGCGACGCGGTTCAGCATCATCCCCTGCTGGTGAAGCGAGGCGAAATCCAGCACCAGTATTCGCTGGTCATCGGCGAAACGAAAGACCGTCAGGCCGGTCGGAACATGGGTCAGGATTTCCCGCTCCGTCGCGGTCCGGATCGCGAACTCGGGCGCCGGCGGTGGAGCAGGGGCGGGTGGCGGCGCGGCCACCGGTGGCGCCGGCGGCACCCGCACCGCCGCGGTCGTGACCGGCGGCGGCCGCGGCGACAACACCAGCGTACTGACGCCACGCAGCAGGCAGGCTGTGCCGAGGATCCCGGCGCCTGCCAGCCACGCCCGCCGGCTCGTCAGCAATGGCGGCTTCTTTGCGGCAGGCACCAGCCAAACCCTGTCGTCGGCGCCCGGTTCGGGGGAGTGCGGGCCCGCGCTATCGGTGTGTGGCTGTGTTTCAGCCATGTCACGCCCCGAGGTTGATCACCTGCACCCGCCGGTTGCGCGGCTCCGGGGTCTGCGGCGGCGTCGGCACCAGCAACCCTTGCTCACCCATGCCGACAGCTTCCAGCCGTGCCGGCGCGACGCCGAACTTCGTGGTGAGATACGTCACCACCGCGTCGGCTCGCCGCTCTGACAATGCGCGGTTGTAGTCATCGGAGCCCACCGTGTCGGTATGGCCTTCGATGCGAAACCGATAGTCCGAGAGCTGGTTGCTGCTCAGCGCGCGGCCGAGCTCATCCAGCGTTGCCATCGCCTGCGGCGTAAGCTGGGCCGAGCCGGTGGCGAAATCGACGGTGAGGTTGACCGACGGACCGGACACCGAAGGCGGCGGCGCGGGCATTGGCTTCGCCGCCGCCGTTCGCACACTCGGCGCGGCGGCGGATGGCGCAGCCGGTCCGGCCGATGGGGCAGCCGTCGCGGTCGCATCGGAAGGCGGTGTGACGCGGATGCCTCGTGTGGTCCCGTTCAGCAGGTTGCCGGAAGGTTTCAGCGAGTCGATGATCTGTTCCGCCGACGGGCTGTTCTGCGCAAACCCGGGTATGGCGGAAAACAGGATCGGGGCGACGACCAGGGATGTGATCAGACGGCGCATGGCGAATCCTCCTCCGCAGGCAGACGGTTCTGATAGCACAAACGATCAATATCGACCACGGTTGGCGGTCCTTTGGCTCACATTTTCGTGTTGTCCATGCCGACTACGCCGGCGGCTCCCGGAAGCGCATACACGCTTCCAGGCGCGGACGAAGTGGCGCGGCATGTGCTATGGCTGGTGTCGGACGGGGCGTCCTAAATCAGCGGCGCGATCGTGCCGATCTCACGGGGGCGGTGATGGACATGAAGTCGGCTTTGATCGTCGGCGCGGGCAGCGGCCTAAGCGCCTCGCTGGCACGGCTGTTCGCGAAGCACGGGCTGCAGGTGGCACTGGCCTCGCGCAACCCCGACAGACTGGCGAAGCTGGCGGAGGAAACCGCCGCGGTCACCTTCGCCTGTGAGGCGGCGGAACCCGAAGAGGTAGCCGCGTTGTTCGACGTCGTCGTCGCCACGTCAGGCGTGCCGGACATCGTGGTGTACAATGCCAGCGCCCGGGCGCGCGGACCGATCACCGACCTCGACGCCGATGCAGTGGCGCGGGCGATCGCGGTGTCCGCCTATGGCGGCTTCCTGGTCGGCCAGCAGGCGGCGCGCCACATGCTGCCGCGCGGCACCGGGGCGATCCTGTTCACCGGCGCCTCCGCCAGCGTGAAGGGCTACGTGCAGTCGGCGGCGTTCGCCATGGGCAAGTTCGCGCTGCGTGGCTTGGCGCAAAGCATGGCGCGCGAACTGGCGCCGCAGGGTCTCCACGTCGCACATTTCGTCATCGACGGCGGCATCCGCAGCGCTTCCCGGCCCGATCCCGCGGAAAAACCCGACAGCATGCTCGATCCGGACGCCATCGCCGAGACCTATTGGCACGTGGCGAACCAAGCCCGCAGTGCCTGGACCTGGGAGGTCGAACTGCGGCCCTGGGTGGAGCGGTTCTGATCCCGCAACCGCCCACGCGTCAGTGTGGAGCTGGTGCGCCGGGCGCGCGCATCTGCAAGAATGTCGACACTCCTTGAAGGATTGCGCCCGCTCCGCCGGCGCTGCAGCCGGGCATGCCCTGGCTCTGGGCACCAGGTGCGCAGGGGTCCGCTTGGCTTCCATGCGTCCCCGGTGAGGAATTCTGTCGCGAATTCGTCAGGCCCGGGATCTTCCAGCCCATTGCGCCGGCGTTGCAGTCGGGCGTCGGCATGCCCGAGGCGCTCGGAGCGCACGGCGCGGCCCGAGCCGCGGGCGTGGCCGCGAGCAGCAGCAGTGCCACGACGCAGCCACCCAGGGCGGCCAACGACGGTGCCATGACTGCAACGGCACGTGGCAATCCAGAAAACCGATTGGTGGCGGGCATGCGACGAGGTCCTTTCGGAACTGGCGCAGGGCCCGCCTTGATGCTGCCCGGCACCGTGGGTGCCAGAGACGCCTCACCCTTGCCCATTTTCTGCAAAGGCTGGCCGCTGCAGATTGCATGCGGGAGTTGAACGCTTCGTTAACAGTCGGCGATTACGATCTTCGCCTGTAGTGGCGTTGCTGGTCGGTGGGGTGGCAACGCTGCACCTGCTGGCACCCGGATCGAGAAGGACTCCCGAACTCTCATGGTGAACCATCTTCGCCTGGCGCGCCGCGCCGATTGCTTCGGTCCGCTGCATGCCGCCCCCTGACGCTCAGACAGTCGCCTCGGCGACGCCAACGATGACATCGCAAGCCGGTCTGGAATTCGGAACGAGCAATGCGAACCCGGCGTCACGGCCGGGCGGCGTGCAGCCCCGGCGGCTGCCGAACCTGTCGCAGTTCACCACCGGCAGCGTGCTGTTCGCCCTCGACCTCAGCTGCGTCATGGCGGTGTGGCCGCTGGTGCTGTGGGCCGCCTGGCCGTCATTCACCACAAATCTGGTTCCACCCCTCGACCTGCGCGGCGTCATCTATCCGGCTGCCAATCTGCTCTTGCTCTACGCCATGGGCCTATATCGCCGCGATGCCTTCCTGCGGACCGGCAGGTCAATCTCCCGCGTGCCGCTCGTTGTCGGTATGGGGGCAGTACTCACCGTGCTCTGCTCCGTTGTGCCGCCGCAACTCGACACCGCGCGGTTCGCACGGCCCGCGGGCAGCGACCAGATGCTCGGCTTTGCCCTGGCGACCATCAGTTTCACGCTGTGCGCGTTCCTCGCCCGTCTGGTCGTCGACCTGCTGCTGCAACGCTGCCTGCTGCGCCGTCGCCTGCTGGTGATCGGCGCCGGACAGCGCGCCTGGGACCTGCTGCATATGCTGACTAGGGAGGGCGGCAGCCTGAACTACGACGTCGCTTTTCTGCACCACGACGGACTGGGCGAGATCGATCCGCGGCTGGCGGCGAACCCGGCCGGCCGAATCCTGCGCTCCGACGAGTTCGCCGTGCTGCAAGCGGCGCAGAGCGTCGGCGCCGACCAGATCGTCATCGCTCCCGATGAACGGCGTGGCATGAACCTCCAGCGTTTGCTCGAATGCAAGACCGCGGGGTTCCCCATCGTGCAGTATCTGAGCTTCGTCGAACAGGAAATCCGCCGTGTAGACCTGAAACGGATGCAACTTGGCTGGCTGCTGTTTTCCGACGGATTCCAGTTCAGTGCCATCGACCGGTTCCTCAAGCGCCTGTTCGACCTGATGGCCAGCCTGCTGGTGCTGACGCTGACCCTACCCGTACTGCTCTCGGCGATGCTGGCGATCCGCTGCGAGGGACCCGGGCCGGTGCTGTATCGCCAGGAGCGGGTGACCAAGGGCGGGCGGCGTTTTTGGATCCTCAAGCTGCGCACGATGCGGGTGGATGCCGAGGCGAACGGCGCGGTGTGGGCGGCAACGAAAGACAACCGCATCACCCTTGTGGGTGGGTTTCTGCGGCGGACACGGATCGACGAGTTGCCGCAACTGATCAACGTGCTGCGCGGGGAAATGTCGTTTGTCGGGCCACGGCCCGAGCGGCCGGTGTTCGTCGCGGAGCTAACGCGGCTGATCCCGCTGTACAACGAGCGCCACATGGTGAAGGCGGGCCTGACCGGCTGGGCGCAGATCAACTACCCCTATGGCGCGTCGGTTGACGATGCGCGCTCGAAATTGAGCTACGACCTGTATTACGTGAAGAACTTTTCGGTGCTGTTCGACCTGGTGATCTTGCTGCAGACGCTCCGCGTGGTGCTGTGGCCCAGCGGGGCGCGCTGAGCGCTACGGACCTGCGGACTCTCGCCTGGAGCATTTTCGGCCTGACTGGAAACGCCGGCCATCACCCTTCATTGCGAGGAGCGGAGCGACGAATCAATCCCCCGCGTGACGAGCGGCGGCCCTCCAGGCGGGGATCGCTTCGTCGCTGCGCTCCTAACAAGAAACAAACTCCCCCTCCCCTTGTGGGAGGGGGTTGGGGGGAGGGGGCGGTGCGAGCTTCGGACCAACCCCTCCCCCCAGCCCCCTCCCACAAGGGGAGGGGGAGCCTCCTTCTCGCCCGCGTCCGGCGCAGTTTCATTCAGGGCGGGTCGGCCGTCGCCGGTCGGTACGCAACTCGCAATAACGGCGAGGCCTCGACGATTCTAGTCACGGTGGAAATGCTCTAATCTGCGGTACACAGCATCGCGCTGCTTTCCCCTGAAGCCGGATCGATTGGCAGCCACACGGTCCATGTTAACGAGAAATTGTGATGCATGTTGGCAGATTGAAGCCGGAAACTTTGGTAGTGCCATGCAAATACTGGTCACCGGCAACATGGGCTATGTTGGCCCCGTCCTGGTGCGCCATCTGCGCACCCGCTTTCCCGAGTCCGTGCTGATCGGTTACGATTCCGGCCTGTTCGCATTGCCTCACGGCGTGCGATGCGTTGCCCGAAGCATTGCTCGATCGCCAGATCTCCGGCGATACGCGCGACATCGACGCCAGCCTGCTGGCCGGCTGCGATGCGGTGGTGCATCTGGCGGCGATCTCCAACGATCCGATGGGCGACCGGTATGCGGAGCAGACCAATGCCGTGAACCATCTGGCCAGCCTGCGCCTGGCCGAACTGGCACGCGACGCCGGTGTGCGCCATTTCGTGTTTGCCTCGAGTTGCAGCGTCTGTGGCGCGGCCTCGGCCACCGCGCGAACCGAGGCGGACAACGTCTTGCCGATGACTGCCTACGCTCGATCTAAGATCGGAACGAGGAGGGGTTGCGGCAGATGGACCGCGCCGGGATGACGGTGACCTGTTTACGCTTCGCCACCGCCTGCGGCATGTCGGACCAGCTCCGGCTCGATCTCGTCGTCAACGACTTCGTTGCCTGCGCGATGGCGACCGGCGAGATCACGGTACTGAGCGACGGAACGCCCTGGCGGCCGCTGATCGACGTCACCGACATGGCACGTGCCATGGAGTGGGCAGTGTCGCGCCCCGCTGAGCATGGCAGCGACATGCTGGTGGTCAATGTCGGCTCCGACGACTGGAATTTCCAGGTGCGCGGCCTCGCCGAGGCCGTGGTGTCGCAGGTCCCCGCCAGCACGATTTCGATCAACCAGGCGGCGCCGCCAGACCGGCGATCCTATCGGGTCGCTTTCTCGCTGTTCCGCTAACTCGCTCCGGAACATCAGCCGGTGGCGACACTGGCGGGAACGATCGGCCGGCTGCGGGACGGATTGACCGCAATGGGCTTCAGCGATCAGCGGTTCCGCGAGGGGCGCTACATAAGGCTGCATGTTCCGAGCGAGCATGCAGCGGCGGGGCGGATCGGGCCGGATATTCGCTTGCGCCGCGGCGCGACCTGAATGACACCCCGAGCCGGCTGGCGCGTGCTGGATCCGGCGCCGCAGGGGGGCGCGGAACAGCTGATCCGTCCCCGCGTCCCGTCGCGACACCCGGTCCGCCTGTCGCAGGTCGGCCCGGCAGGGGTGCCAACCGCTACGCGGCGCGGCGGTGCGGGCGACGCAGGCTCAGAGAGGCAAGCACGCCGGCAAGCGTGAGCGGCCAGACTGTGGGCTCCGGGACCGAGGCGCTGAACGACGTCACCTTCAGGGTGGCGGAGGTGAGTTCGCCGTTCATGCTGTCACGGAACATCCCGTTCCCCCTGCCTGTGTCGTCGACCAGATCGTCGTAGCGATAATCTGTCGTCGCCACCAGGTCGGCGAACCACTGGCTTAGCTGTCGGTATGCGTAGTCGTACACGTAAGCAAACCCGTTGCTGAGTTGGTCCACCACCTCGGCGTCGCGCCGGTCGTATTGCGTCGCCGGCATCCCTACGTAGCCGTCGCTGTAATTCTCCGCGTCACCGAACACATTGCTAATCATCGAGACAGACATGCCGCCGATCGTCGTCACGGCCGTCATGGCCAGCCCGTTGTTGGCGACGATCTGCGTGAACGCGAAATCGTATAGCCCCTGGCTGGTGTTGAATGACCCGCTGTTAGGGTTCAGATACGACTGTTGGTCGTCGATTGTATAGACCTTGCCTATACGGTTAACGCACATGCACACCACCTGTAGTTCCGGCGGGGCCAGATTCGCGGCCGGCCCCGCCTTCCGCTATCCCGGAAAGTGCAACCAACCCAAGGAGGCGAGGCAGACAATGGATGATGATCATTTCAAGGCCTTCGCGCTGATGGGACAGACGGTGGTCCTTGAGATATTGTCACTATTGTTACGGTAAGAACTCATAGCGCCGTCCGAGGCAAAGGACGTTGTTGATTGGTGCTTACTGAATCTTGAGACGCATACCGCCATGGCAGAAGCGGACGATGCGGCGCCCTTCGCAGTCGCGCGGCAGATGCTCGAACTTCTTCTTGCTGGGCTCGAGCGATTGGATCGAAACCCCCCAACGTAAAAGCAAGCATTGATCGGTATAAATCGCTCAGTTCGTCGTTCATGGCAGTCGCTCCTGTCCACCTATAGGCCGTGTGTGCATTAACCGGATAGGCAGGGTATAGACAGTGACGAACCCATCCCCCGCCAGATTGCCTCCGCTCGGCCCGAACAGGCCAAGTTGGTCGGTTCCCGACTTGACTGTACCGACGGCGGTGTAGGTCAGTATCGTGGCTGCGGCCGGGCCGGTAATCCCGACGCAGGCGGCCGCGGCAAGCAGTGCGGTGCGCGAGCTGATGGACATCGTTTTTCCCCTTCCCCAATGGTGCTGCGCGAGCCACTCGCGCCAGTCCGGGGAATTTGCCAGCGACGTATTTCGCGGGGATGTCGCACTGGAGAAAAACGATTTCACTTGTCGCGCGGCGCGCCTGTTGCTTGAAACAATTGAAACGGATCGGTCCGGCGATCGGGCGGCCTCGGAACTGAAACCGCGCGCAGGCCGCGATGTCATCCATGCAAGATCGACAGGGCAGATGAAAAAACAGCCCCGACGCATGCCGGGGCTGTTCGCAGTCAGTGACCGCCGTGTCATACCAACGGCCCCTGAGGTTGACTCCTGGCGGGGTATTCTCCGCGGGCGCGATCTGCGATTCGATGCTGGCCGGTGTCGATT
>Ga0209415_10010606_pt1 | contig 15631 bp, 16 predicted proteins | sample PeaSoiSIISIP2007_FD_187696 | JGI IMG/M metagenome (GOLD analysis project Ga0209415, IMG submission 187696) | Peat soil microbial communities from Weissenstadt, Germany - SII-SIP-2007 (SPAdes) (version 2) | ecosystem: Environmental > Terrestrial > Soil > Wetlands > Peat | place: Germany... | reverse complement strand
TGACCTAGCTGCAAAGGGTGAGCTTTTAAAACTAAATAAGCCGTCATAATTTTTGCTACACTGGCAATTGGGACCGGAGTTTTGACGGCAGAGGAAGCAACCAAGCCCAGGTTTTCTGTACCGACGGCAGATTCACCTTGTTCAGGAAAGGTAACCGTAAAACTACCTGGCAAATTAGCGCTCTGGGATGTTGGTTTTGCCTCAACTAGTGGATAGGGTCGATTGAACTGAACAATTCCCCCGATAATAAATAAAAAGGCAAGAGCAAGAATTAAAATTCCTTTGAAGTTCGGAGAATGCAAAGACTTAGAAGAATTTAAAGACCCAGACATAATGACCTCCCTATTAGTATATTTTAATCTCTTATCTCATTGTACAGGAAGACGAAGGAATCGACAAGAAATGAGGAAGGAGGTATCAGGGAGAACAACGAGGGTTATTCCAAAAGAATTGCTGCAACTGGACAACTTTTTGCCGCTTGTTTAGTCGCTTCTTCGGCATCTTGAGGCACTGGATTTAAGTAAGCTTCGGCAATCTCGTAATTATTAATCCTGAAAACTTGTGGGCAAATCGCTTCACACGCACCACACCCGATACAATCTGAAGTTACGGCAGCAAACATAAATTTTGCTCCTTTCTTGATCTTGTTGTAATTAAATCTAGGTAGTGCGTTAACTAACTTTGACTAATGGTTAGACAAAGTTATAAAATTAACATACAATCTTCTTAGAGTTTTTTAAAAATTAGCAGGAAAGAAGATGGTCTTATTTTAAGATATGCTTTGATAGTTCTACTGCTCGCCTTTTCTTTTATAGTTCAAAATTGGATAGCACGTTATTTTGAGTATCAATGTAGAAAGTGCGAAGGGAAATTCAGTCTGCCAACTTGGAAAGCTATTTTATCCGTTCATATCATGGGAAGAAAATATGTAAAATGTCCGAACTGCGGGAAATGGGGTTGGGTAAGTTCAATGCCAAAAGGTTTAGAGAATTAGGTATTTTTATTAATGGGAAAAACATCGTCACGCATTTTTAGAAACTCAGCTGAACTCAAGCTTCCACTTGCATACCTCTCTTTGAGAACTAAAATCGCTGGATTATCAGAATCATCGTCTTCCAAAATGGACTTAATTTCATAGTATTGGTTATTATTTATTTCATTTTTTGCATACCTATCTTTTAAAAGATCAATAATTTGTTCATGTTCTGAGGGGGTTCTTTTTAATGAATTAAAGACTAAAAAAATACCAATCATTGCTGCGAGCAAGAATCCTATCATAAAGAACAGTGATAAATCTAAATGTAGTCCATTATAGCTCCAGTACCTCATACTCATACTTGTTCACTCCCTAGTAACCTTTTTAAATAATCTTCAGCCGGGAACAATATACTTGTTTCTCAGATAGATCAAGAAATTATGAAAGGTTTAATTTCACACTAACACAATTATATGATTTGTCCATGGGAGAAGCAAGATCACAATTAGCAAAAGTCTATTTAGGCATATGAACGAAAATAACCCTCCACGTTGTTACGCTTGGAGGGCGTTAGTCATGCTATCAATACTATGCGTAGTTCTCTGGATCATTATCAACACCATATTGAATCTGGATATCGTTGACTCGCGGTATCCATTCCAGTAAGCTGTCTTTGATTTCACTGTCACTTACCTGATCGACGACTAACACTTTATTTTCACTTAACTGCACCGCAATGTTATACTGATTATTTTTAGTATCAGCGCTGACTAAAATTCCTTCATAGGGTTCTTTGGCGTACGGAACATTATTGAGGAAAGCATCTTTGCTCATGATTTTGCCTTTGACTCGATCCATTTTTATCAATCTCCTCTACATTATTATGCTCTAGATATAGTTCCCTGAAACTTGTTTATTATGTGATTGGGTACATGATGATATTTTTAGGTAAAGAACGAACGAATCGAAGTAGGTCAGAAATGGCTTGCTTCGATTTATTCTGAAGATAAATTTGATAAATTTGGGAAATTATTTTAAAAGTAGAATATTTTTACTTGACAAAGTGTATTAGAATATAGTAAAGGTTAAGAGTAGGAAAATATTAGGCTAAAAAATGATTGGATATGAAAGGATGAAGGTATTGAAGAGTACTACGATCTCAATTTTAGGGGATGAAGCTCAAGATCTGCTAGAACATAAATGTACCACGATTCCCAAGGAGCTTATTCATTTACCAGGTTCAGACTTTATCAGTCGGGTCATGGAAATGTCAGATAGGTCCAATAGTGTCTTGCGGAATTTAGCGACACTTTTTAATCACGGCCGTCTAGCGGGTAGCGGTTATTTATCCTTATTACCAGTAGACCAAGGGGTAGAACACTCTGCGGCAGCCTCCTTTGCGCCGAATCCCATCTATTTTGACCCGGAAAATATTGTAAAATTGGCAATTGAAGGCGGATGTAATGCCGTTACATCTACTTTGGGTGTTTTAGGAGCGGTCTCTCGAAAATATGCTCATAAAATCCCCTTTATTCTAAAAATTAATCATAATGAGCTACTGACGTATCCGAATTCTTATGATCAAAGGCTTTTTGCCTCCGTAGAACAAGGCTTTCAAATGGGAGCAGTGGGAATAGGTGCTACCATATATTTCGGTTCTCAGGAGTCACGTCGACAAATTGAAGAGGTGAGTGTTGCGTTTAAACGTGCCCACGAATTAGGTATGTTTACAGTACTTTGGTGTTATTTGCGTAATGACGGTTTTAAAAAAGATAATATTAATTACGATGCTGCTGCGGATTTGACAGGGCAGGCTAATCATTTAGGAGTGACCATTGAAGCGGACATTATTAAACAAAAACAGGCGACTAATAACGGAGGATATGTTGCCTTGAACTTTGGCAAAACCAGTCCGTTGGTTTACGAGAAATTGTCATCGCCACACCTAATTGATTTAACTCGCTATCAAGTAGCTAATTGCTATATGGGAAGAGCAGGATTGATTAATTCAGGAGGCCCTTCAGGTGAAAATGACTTGCAACAAGCCGTTATAACGGCAGTCATCAACAAAAGAGCCGGCGGCATGGGCATGATCTCAGGCAGGAAGGCCTTTCAAAAACCAATGGGCGAGGGGATTGAATTGCTAAACGCCATCCAAAATGTGTATTTAGAAAAGGGTATTGACATAGCATAACCGCAAAGAAAAACGGTTCTTCGTGCAAAGACGCGTGCAAAGGGGGACGGTTCTCAACTTGTACAAGTAAGAACCGTCCCCCTTTGCACTTTTGCACCCCCAGGCCCATGTTGTTGGGCATTCCTTGGGAGGCAAGGTAGTCGTGGAACTGCAGAGTAGATGAGCATTATCTATCACTAACAATATATTCGGCGATTGCTTGAATTTGGTTAGAACTTAATTTACCTTTAAAACTAGGCATTCGTCCTTTACCACTATTGACGACTTTGATAATTTGTTGAAGATTGTTTGTAGGAGGAGGAGCTTCATGGCAGGTGGCGCAATTTTTGGTATAATCTGCTTCACTTGTAGAAACTCCCGAGGATGGTTGAGGAGTCGTCATACTCTGTTGAGTATTGACTTGAGGTATGGGGCTAGTATCTTTCAAACTTGTATTTCCACATCCAGCGACTAAAAAGACTGAAAATCCAATTACAGTAATAAAAAACCATGATTTATATTGTTGCTTCACTATACTTGCCCCCTTGTATATATTTCTTCACTTAAGAAAATTATATCAGTTAATGATTGCAATACCTATTGGTTTATAATTAATATTAATAATCTAAAATAGTTATCCATATTGTGTTTAAAATAGTAACCCTATAGGGCATACAACTCGACAAAAAGGGGTGCCAGTTGGCTATTAATAAACTGGTGCCCCTTTTTAGTCTGTACCTTTTTCTCTTTTAGGTATAAAATGCTTGGGGAGTGTAGGGTGGGGAACAAAGAAATCGTGAAAAATGACTGAAATGACAAAGAGATAAGATTGAGTTCTAAAAACAAGAGGGGGTATAGTAAATGTACAGTTTTAAGAATGATTACAGTGAAGGTGCACATCCTAGACTATTAAACGCCTTGATAGAAACGAATTTTGAGCAAGTTGATGGCTATGGAGAGGATTGCTTTACGCAAAAAGCGGTTGAACTGTTAAAGCAAAGAATTGGGAGAAACGACATCGATATTCACTTGCTTTCAGGCGGCACGCAAACGAATCTAATCGCTATTTCAGCTTTTTTAAGGCCACATGAAGCTGTAATTTCAGCCAACACGGGTCATATACTGGTACACGAAACCGGAGCGATTGAGGCTACCGGACATAAAATCATATCCATAGAAGTTAGTAATGGAAAACTAAATAGTTCGCACCTCAAGGCTGCGCTCGATGCACATACTGACGAGCACATGGTGAAACCTAAGTTGGTTTATATTTCAAATCCGACCGAAATAGGTACAATCTATAATAAGGGAGAACTGGAGCAGATAAGCCGGTTTTGCGAGGAAAATAAGCTTTTTTTATTTATGGATGGTGCTAGGTTAGGTTCAGCCTTGTGTTCAGAAGAAAACAACCTGGAATTATCCGATCTATCAACCCTTGTCGATGCCTTCTATATTGGAGGAACCAAGAACGGAGCACTTATGGGTGAGGCCCTAGTGATCTGTAATGAGCAACTTAAGGAGGATTTCCGATTTTATATGAAGCAAAAAGGAGCACTCCTTGCCAAAGGGAGACTCCTAGGCATCCAGTTTCATGAGCTTTTTAGAGACAACCTGTACTTCGAACTGGCAACACACGCTAACAGGATGGCGGGTTTGATCAGGGAAGAAATAGGCAAAGCAGGTCTTAGCTTTCTAGTACACTCATCATCAAACCAAATATTTCCGATATTACCCAACCAATTGATCACTGAACTTCAGAAGAAATATTCGTTCTATGTCTGGTCAAAGGTAGATACTGATAACTCGGCGGTTCGCCTTGTTACTTCTTGGGCCACGAAAGAGGAGGCTGTCTTGGCCTTTATTGACGACATGAAAAAAACTCTGCAAAAACTGGTTAGTTGTTCACTGCGGTAATGATTTGCCGACCAGCCAATTCGTTAAATTTCACATCTCGAAAACCAGCACTGGTCAACCATTCGGTATACTGGTCCAAGGTCCAGGTGCCGCCGTTGACAGTACCGACCAGCATATTCACCCCAAAGACAGCCGCATAGGGATTAGTTCCGCGCACCATATCAACAATTGCGATGTTTCCGCCAGTAACCAAGACCTGGCTGACCTTTTTAAACAATTCTCGGTTTTCAGTCTCGCCAAAAATATGACAAATACTACCGAGATATACCAGATCAAAGGGTCCGGAGGGTAACCCCAAGTTAAAGTCCCCTGGGAACAGGGTAATACCGGCTTTATCAGCTTTCTCCTGCATTAACTGTACTACAGGAGGCAGATCCAGAACTGTTACTTTAGCCCCCCGGGCACTAAAGGCACTACCGTAAATTAGAGGCCCACCACCGATATCTAACACTCGCATTCCCTTGTCAGGGTCCGCTAGGAGATATTCCGCGATGACTGGAGCACTCTTTTCTGCGCCATGACGCATGGCCTCCATAAAATAGCGAGTGTTTTCTGGGTCCTGGTCCCGGGTCGCCAGTTGACCGCTGGTCATAATTTCGGGCAATTGAACCCAGGACCGAATCAGATTATAACGGTGCATAAAAGCAAATCCTACATAATTGGGCGCTGCCGGGTCATAGATCATTTTTCGTGTCTCTTCTGACAGAGTTACAGTTTCCCCCTGTTTAGTCACATAACCGAGATCGACCAAAGCTTCTAGCACCATCCAAACGGCACGAGGATTCAAGTTTAATTTTTCGACCAGAGTAGTATACGTTGTGTATTGGCGTAAAGCCTCGACCATTCCGGTTTTTACTGCTGCACCTAGAATTAAAAGTTCTTGGGGTAAAGCCATAATTTTATCATCCGGCATCGGTTACCACCTCTTCCTATTTTTATTATTTTACCAAGTTCCTCAGCTATTGCCTATATCGATCTAATATTTAATCAGATTTCCTTCTTGTAAGCTTCTTTACTTTCTATGGTATATAATATGTACAAGCTAAGAACTGTTACTCTCGTATCTATGCGATGAATAATGCCACAATAGAAAGAGAAGTTTAAGAATGAATAAGGAATCGATTTATGGATTGACAGTTGATCAACTGGGAGCATGGTTAATGAAGTATGGACACAAAAAGTCTAGGGCCACACAAGTTTGGGATTGGCTTTATAGGAAGCGGGTGACGCACTTCTCCGAAATGATTGATGTTAATCAAGAATGTCTTCAATTATTAACGGATCATTTTGTCCTCCAGTCATTAAACGAACATTTCAAGCAGGAATCTGTAGATGGAACGGTTAAGTTCTTATTCAAATTACTGGATGACAATTTGATTGAAACCGTATTGATGAGACATAAATTTGGTTTATCGGTTTGTGTCACAACCCAAGTAGGCTGTAATATGGGGTGCAGTTTTTGTGCGAGTGGGTTATTGACAAAAAAACGCGATTTATCCAGTGGCGAAATTGTGGAACAAATTATGAAAGTTCAACTTTATTTGGATACAGCGCAACAAGATCAAAAAGTGAGCCACGTTGTGGTGATGGGGATTGGTGAACCCTTTGACAATTATAAAAACTTGGTAAATACTTTACTGATTATTAAAGATCATAAAGGATTAGCCATTGCTGAAAAGCGGATTACTGTATCGACTAGCGGCCTTGCGGATAGAATTTACGAGTTTACGGATAATAATTTGCAAGTAAACCTAGCGATCTCCTTGCATGCACCAACTAACGAACTGCGCACGCAAATTATGAAGATAAATCGGGCTTTTCCGATTGAAAAACTTATGCAAGCCGTGAATTATTATTTGAAGAAAACTAAGCGAAGGATTACACTGGAATATATTCTGTTAAAGGATCTTAATGACAGGAGGGAACATGCACTTCAACTTGCTGCCCTGATTGGGGATCAGCGACAGCTAACGAATGTCAACTTAATTCCCTATAATCCAGTGGATGAACATAATCAATATCAAAGAAGTGAGCGGGAGTCGATGCGAGCATTTTATGATACCTTAAAAAAACAAAGTATTAATTGTAGCATTCGTCTTGAACATGGGGCGGATATTGATGCAGCTTGTGGGCAATTAAGAAGCAAACAACTAAAGGAAGGAGCGGTTTTTCATGGAATGGATCAAGATGCAGACACTCTATGATTCTGAGAAGAAAGCGATCAAAATTGCCAGCATTATCGCTACTACAGAAGCGCGGTTAGCCAATCAACAAAGTGGGCCTCAGTACGAAGTAGAGACTCAGATAGAGCAAGAAGGTGAACAATGGCAAGTGTCTTGGCGCAAAGTATTTATTGGTAATAAAACTGGCTGTGGTGGAGGATGTGAATCGTGCAACGATAACTTACCTCGAAAAAAATTGGGCAAGGTTTTACCTTTTAAAAGACCATCAGTATAAAAAAATACTCCAATTCAAAAGCTATAGGGTGAACAGCTAACTGTTTGAAGTTTATTGGAGGTGTTTACCTATGAGAAAATGGGAAACTTTAACCAAAGATGAGAAAGAAATTATTACAATGATGAAGATGCAGGAGATTGGACCTGACGAACTACTCCAAAGGATGCGCAATTCAGGGAAAATGAATGAACAAGCTATTGAAGGTTTGAAAAAAGCGCTTGATGATGTCAGTCAATTTTTAGTACACTAGTCATACTGATCTAGTTAGGCACATGAAATATCTTTTATACTTCTGGTTACTGATGGTTACATTAGATAAACCACACACTACACATTAAATTGAGGTGTGTGGTTTATGTGTGGTTTTTTGTTCATTTCTCTTTTGTATGTTAATATAAAATTACCGTAGCTAAGTTATAGTTATCCCTAAAATACGTTAAGTGAGGAGGACTATTTATGCCGAAACTTTATAAGATTCTATGGTCTCTTGCGATTCTATTTATCATTATTACGATTGTAACTTTTACCTTTGGGCTCATTTTAGTAGGAGCAGTAATTGCTAGCTTATATGGGATTTACCACTATTACTTGATGAATAAACGATCAAGAATTTTCAGTGCGCGGTCACAAAGGTTTCCCTCAGGTGAAATTATTGATCTGCCTAAGAAATCGCTTCATTAGCAAATCAAGAGCGAGAGAGTTTGTTAACATCCACCACCCTAATAGGATCGTGGTTTTCTGCAATAATTTCATTGAAGAGGGAACCAGATCTAAGGGAGGTTCTCTCTTCTTGTGTCTATAACTATAGAAAATAATTCCATTGTTTGTTTCTAAACTCTCTGCTAGTCTTACAGGTGAGAATAATTCTGTGATTTGCTTAGTTGGGCAAAAGAAGGGAGAAATATTGTGCAGGTTTGGTTTGACAAAACATTCAGCAAAATTGGTGGTTTAATAGTTCGACGCATAGTTCTGAGCTTGCTTGTGCTTTTTTTAATTTGTTCTTCTCTTCAACCAGTCTATGCAGCTACAATTGAGGATAACCTCAATGAAAACTTAAATGCTTTTATGAACTCATCGAGTTCTCTTCAAGATCAGGAAAATCTGCAGCAACAACTGGAAACGTCAGCAGTTAGTCAGTCAGAATCGATCCAAGAATCAATTGATGTCTTGAAAAGTGAAATTGATCAGGATAACTTAGTAATAGAGCAACACCAAGAAACTATAGTAAATTTAGACGCAGAGCAACAAAAGTTAGCTGATCAGCAGAAGCAAGACGCAGAAACACTGGCAAGTTACGTTAAAAATCAATACACTGACAGTGATACTCCCTATTTAACGTATATTAGTTGGTTAGTTAGTTCGACAAGTTTTAAAGACTTGATCAATCGATCTAGTTATCTTGATACAATTCTTAGCTTCTATCGTGATCTTAGTGTTAAGATATCGACAAATTCTGAGGTAATCGCGGCTAAGCGTAGCCTAGAACAAGGGGAAACAAAAAAACTAACGGATGAGGTTCAGTCTAAGCAACAACTTATGGACGGTCTTAGCGAAGCAATGGCCAAGCAGACAGAATTAATAAATTCGATAACTACCGATCAAGCTCAGACGACGCAGGCACAAAGTCGAGGGCAGAATTCTATGAGCGAAACTCAGCGCTTAATTGCGGCCGAACAAATTCAGGCTCAACTGGCGACCCAAGCAAAGTATCAGCAGATCCTGGCGTCTGAGTTGAAAGCAGATAGTATACAGGGAACATTTAGCACCCCTGTTAAATTTAATGGACAAATAGGGCAGTTACTTTCCTTCGCCTCGACGTTTCTTGGTGTCCCTTATACATGGGGAGGAACTTATCCACAATTTGATTGTTCAAGCTTTGTTCAATATGTCTATGGACACTTTGAGATCAAACTGAGTAGGGTGACTTGGGATCAATATAACGAAGGTCAGAGCGTAACGAGGGATAACTTAAAAGCTGGGGATTTAGTATTTTTTTCAACGTATCAGGCAGGACCTTCTCACGTTGGTATTTATTTGGGTAGCGGCATAATGATTGACTCGTCAAATAGTGGTGTTTCCTACGCAAACATAAATAGTGACTATTGGTCTAGTCGGTATTATGGTGCAAGACGAGTGATTGCACTATAGGTAGTTCATCTAAACAGGAGTATGTTTCACTGCAATGATCTCAGCTAGAATACTTATAGCAATTTCAGACGGTGTTTGAGCGTTTATATTCAAACCGATTGGGGCTCTTAACCGTGCTAGAGTTTGTGCAGTATACCCTTCCTGTTGCAAGTGGTTCACTATAGTGGTTACTTTTTTTTTGCTGCCTAACATGCCCACATATTTGGCCGCATAGTTGAGGATATCCTGAAGACATGCTGCATCATTCTGATGACTCCAGGTCGCAATGACAACGTAGGTATCGCAATTGGGCTTATAATTTTTAATTCCAGTTCTAAAATCGCTGCAAATAACTTCATAAACCCCAGGGAAAAACTCCGGACGAGCAAAAGCTGCACGGTCATCTATAACAGTTACTTGAAAATCAAGCGGCTTGGCATAATAAGCAACTTCTCGAGCCACATGGCCTGCTCCTAGTATTAATAATCGCTTTGTTTGTAAAATTGGTTGCACTAACCAACTGTATTTTTCATTTATTTCAACTACTTTCGCCTGTGGGCCTGAGTAGATTTCCTGTAGTTTTTCTGCAGAATGTAGCAACTCCGAATTAAACTGCCCCCATAAGACATTGCCAGAAACGTCCAAGATACTCTTAGGAAAAGGGGGAACTAAGGAGGTTACAATTACTGCTTCTTTTCCGCTCATCTGCAGATCTAGTGCAATTTGCCAGAAGGTCTTTTCCTGAACTGGCTCCAATAGTACCTCAATACAGGAACCGCAAACAGCTAACTGAGCGCTTGAGGTTTCCTGATTAATCATTAGGCGTTGAATTTCAGCTTGATTGTCACTATCAGCCCTCAAAAGCGTCAGTGCTCTTGGTACGACAAGTCTTTCCGCGGTTCCGCCTCCAATAGTTCCTACTATTTGGCCAGTTTCCATGACCAACATTTGGGTACCCAAACCACGGGGGGTAGAACCTTCCGTGCGAATGATAGTAGCAAGCACAGCTTTTGCTTGCGTAGTTTGGAGATTTAAAATGGTCTGTATAATAGTTTCGTCCAAGTAAAGCACCTCATATCTCAAGTAGATTGACCAAGATGAGTACACCATTTTTTTAAAAAATTGTCAATCTGCTTTAGTTGTACAGCGGAGATCATTAAAGTTATTGAAATCGAGGGCAGGTAGACATGTTCGCTAACAGATTTCTTTATATTGACTTGGAATTTTTTGTTTTGAACCTTTGGATATCAGCTTAAGGAAAGCATTTTTTGCGTTAAAACGTCATATTGTCGATTAGGACTTGTTCAACTATAAAAACTTGTTATTTACAAGAAGGTTGTTTATAAATTAGGTGTATGGTATATTTTCCATAAGAACTTTTTAGATTAATAATACTCTGCGATAAAGGCAAACTCAGTGAGAACTGAGGACGCAAAGCCACGGGTCTTCTACTTGACGTATAGAAGATAGCCGGGCTACCGAACCAAAGATTTGTCGCCGATCATTGCTTTCGGCGGTTTTTGTTTTTATACAAAGAAATTTTAAAGACTACCATTAAATTTCGGGGAGTGATAAAACATGAACATGAAAGAAAACTTAAAAACTTCCAAGTCTGAAATTAGTTTTGGTATTAGGATTAAACTGCTGCTGGGCTTCTCTGTTGTTCTGCTCCTAACGCTACTGGTGGGGGGCGTAGGTTATTACGGTACTCAGAAGATCATTGTGAGTACGGAAGATTTAGGGGGGCATTGGTCTAAAGCAAATATAGGCTTGGCGCAAGTGTTAACAGATACTGAGGACACGCGGCGCACCCTTTTGCTAGGATTTACGATGCGGGCTGATGCACAGGAGTTCCAGGCAGACAGAGTTAGTTTTACGAATTTTAAAACGGAATGGGAAAAAGATTTTTCTACATATACTAAGTATGTAACCAGTGAGTCCGGGAAAGTAAGAACCGCAGAAATGCAAAAATTATTTACAAGCTACATGGCAGATGCTGATCAGGTATGGAATTTAACTGCAGCAGGTAAGGATGTCGAGGCCCGTCCTATATTAACCCAAAACAGCAAGGCGACCTTTGAGCAGGTTCTTAAAGTTATGAATGATCAAATGAGTTTTCAGGATCAAGCAGGCTCTCAAGCCCTGGTTGATGCTCATAATTCAGAGAGTTTTGTTATAACACTTTTAATCATAATTATTATCCTGGCTTTGATCGTGGGTGCGATTTTGGCGGTTATGCTAGCTCAACATATTAGCCGGCCTCTTGTTGAGGTGACCAAGGTCACTCAGTCCGTGGCGGACGGGGATTTAAACGTTAAAATGCCAACTATTAACAATAAAGACGAAATCGGAGTTTTATCCCAAGCAGTGAGTCAGATGGTTGGCTCGCTTCGTGAAGTTATCGGTGAGGTATTAGTTCAATCTGAGAATGTAGCGGCAACTAGCCAGGAATTATCGGCTGCGGCAGAGGAAGCGACTGCTGCCAGTGGGCAGGTTTCAGATACCATAGCTCAACTTGCTGCCGGCGCAACGGATCAAGCAATATCCGTAGGAGAGACCGTTAGGGGGATTCAAGAGTTGTCGGCTAGCGCCCAACAGGTAGCCACGAATGCCGAGATCGTTAGTCAAAGTAGTGGAAAGGCAGCACAGGCTGCTGAATTGGGGGCTCTCCAAGCAGAAAATGCTGTGCAAAAAATCGAAGAAATTCGACAAGTCTCAACCCAAACTGCTGAAGCGATTTTTCAATTGGGAGATCAATCAAAACAAATCGGTCAAATTGTCGATGTAATCAAGAGTATTGCCGACCAAACTAATTTATTAGCTCTTAATGCTGCGATTGAGGCCGCACGGGCAGGCGAACAAGGCCGCGGGTTCGCAGTTGTGGCTGAAGAAGTTAGAAAGCTGGCAGAACAATCATCGACTTCTGCAGCTCAAATCGCAACTCTGATCGGTAATATCCAGCGCGAGACAGAACGTGCCGTGGGAGTTATGGAGAAAGGAAAGGTTGAGGTTGCCGCAGGAGTCGAGGCCGTTAATTTGGCCGGACATTCCTTCCGAACCATTGTCGGGGAGGTTAATACGGTTGTGGAGCAGATTCGTCTAGTTACAGTCGCTGCTCAGCAAATGGCTAGCGGAACCGCGCAAACCGTAAATTCTGTTGAAAGTATTGGGGTTGTAGCTGAACAGACCGCTGCGAGTTCACAAGAGGTTTCTGCAGTTTCAGAAGAACAAGCTGCCACCATGGTATCTGTGAGCCAATCTGCTGAAGCACTAGCTAAGCTAGGGGAAACTCTTTCGTTGGCTGTTCGCAAATTTAAAGTTTGATACGAAGTTTAACCTAAGTTTAAATGCCTAAATACCATCTGGAAGATAAAGTAGCGATAAGATCGGGATGCCCTCTAATCACGAGGCATCCCGATCTTATCGCTTCCGGTTCCGTCGCAAATTGCCGAGTTGGAATAGAGCATATAAAATTTGAAACTAGGAACTATTAAAGATAATATTAGAAACAAGGAAGGTGAGCACAATGAAGTTCAGAGAGTTTCCTTACAGCAGGCCGAATTTGGCGGAGATGGAAATCAAGTTTTCTAATCTTTTAGGTAAGTTCAATCAGGCTGGAGATTTTGAGCAACAGGATGCGCTGATGGTAGTTGTTAATGAACTAAGGAGCGAATTTGAGACGATGGAACAGCTTGTGTCCATCCGACATACTGTTGATACGAATGATCCTTTTTACGAAGAGGAACAGACTTATTTTGACGAAGCAACGCCGGTTTATCAAGGCTTGATTTCCCAATATTATCAGTCGTTAGTTAACTCTAAGTTTAGGCAGGCCTTGGAAGAAAGGTGGGGGAAACAGCTTTTTACTCAAGCAGATCTAACCCTCAAAACGTTTGCGCCGGAAATCATTCAAGACTTACAACAGGAAAATAAACTCTCCACAGAATATACGAAACTCATCGCTTCGGCCAAGATTATGTTTGAGGGGGAAGAGCGAAATCTTCCCGGTTTGGTTCCGTTCCAATTATCGACCGATCGAGCCATGCGGAAACGAGCCAGTGAAGCCAAATATGCGTTCTTTACTGCTAACGAAGTGAAGCTCGATGAGATCTATGACGGTTTGGTCAAAGTCCGGGCACGTATTGCTGAGACGTTAGGTTATGCGAGTTTTATTGAGCTGGGGTATGCCAGGATGCTTCGCTCAGACTACAATCCGGCCATGGTGACAAATTTCCGCCAACAAGTACTAGACTCAATCGTTCCTGCGGCTAGTAAACTGCGGGATAGACAGAAGAGACGGCTGGGGTTGGCGGTTCTACCTTATTATGATGAAAAGTTTGAGTTCCAAACGGGCAACGCTAAGCCTAAGGGGGATCCAGCGTGGATTGTTGTCAACGGACAGACTATGTATAACGAATTGTCAGCTGAGACCGGCGAATTTTTTAATTCCATGGTCGAGAATGAGCTTATGGATTTAGTCACTAAGAAGGGTAAAGCTGGTGGTGGCTACTGTACCTATCTTAGTAAGTACCAGGTGCCTTTCATCTTCTCCAATTTTAACGGTACTTCCGGCGATATTGATGTTTTGACCCATGAGGCAGGGCATGCGTTTCAAGTTTATTGCAGTAAAGATTATCAAATTCCAGAATATCATTGGCCGACCTATGAGGCGTGTGAGATCCACTCGATGAGCATGGAATTTTTCACCTGGCCGTGGATGGAACTTTTTTTCAAAGATGATGCAGCTAAATACAAGTTCGCTCACTTGAGCGGTGCTTTACTCTTTATTCCCTATGGAGTGACAGTTGATGAATTTCAGCACTTCGTCTACGCTCACCCTGAGGCTTCACCCCAAGAGAGGAAAACAGCTTGGAGAGAGATCGAAAAGAAATACCTACCCCATCGCAATTATGAGGACAACGATTATTTGGAACGCGGTGGGTACTGGCATCAACAAGGGCATATTTTTGGCAATCCATTTTATTACATTGACTACACCTTAGCCCAAATTTGTGCCTTCCAGTTCTGGAAAAAGTCCCGTGAAAATCCAGAAACTGCTTGGGGCGATTATCTGAGGCTTTGTCAGGCTGGGGGAAGCCGGTCTTTTCTGGAATTGGTGAGTTTAGCTAATTTGATTTCTCCGTTTCAAGAGGGTTGCATTGCATCCGTGGTGGGCGTTATTGAAGATTGGCTTGATGGAGTGGATGATTCCGCGTTATGATGTTAGAATTAAGGTCTAGTCTTGTTGTTCATTTTCATTCGTCGAGGGTAAACTCAGCGTGTCAAGAGGAGTAGTTCGAAAATGATAGCCTGCGATTAGAAAGTATAGGTGGATATGGGCAAAGTTATTATCGTGGAAGGAAAAACCGATAAACAGCGGTTACAACAGCTTTTGGATGAACCTGTGGAGATTGCTTGTACCTATGGGACTTTAGGGTTGGATAAGTTAGAACAGTTAATTGCAGAGTTTAGTGATGATGAGGTTTGCGTTCTCTTGGATGCCGATCATGCCGGCGACAAGGCTCGAAGATTATTCAAGCAAGAGTTTCCTAACGTTCGTCACTTATACACCCACAGGATGTATCGTGAGGTGGCGACCACTCCGTTGATTGTATTGGCACAGATCCTTGAGGGTGCCCACTTTGCAGTTAAGATACCGGACTGTTAAAACATATGAACAATTGATTAATTACCTTGGTTATAGTTCATTTATTTATGTCTTACAGAAATGGCCGACGTCAAAAGCTGGTACCTACGCTGTTATGTCGGGGTCAACTAAGAGCCTCTATTCTATTTACAAATGGAATAGAGGCTCTTGAATAGATAAATAACCTAAAATCCCGCATTTTTTTATACCTACAAGGAAAAACACTGTAAATACGCCTTAGGGAATTCTGAACGGGGAACCACAGATTACACAGATTAAGAACGCGAGGCCTTTTAATCAACTTTGGCGATCATCAATTGAGTTACAAGCGATTTGT